>ENA-OQCL01000012-OQCL01000012.1-human-gut-metagenome-genome-assembly--contig:-NODE-12-length-100523-cov-10.562951_pt1 | contig 100523 bp, 98 predicted proteins | sample MGYA00242502_ERZ504586 | MGnify/ENA primary metagenome ERZ504586 (study PRJEB26092, sample SAMD00036316) | human gut metagenome | host: Homo sapiens | study: EMG produced TPA metagenomics assembly of... | reverse complement strand
AGGCGAAGGAGCGCGAGCTCTCGCGCAAACTCAGTCGCAAGCAGGAGGAGGCGCACCAGCTCGAGATCCTCGCCGCCAAGATCCAGATGGCCCTGCAGGACAGCCAGCAGGCCATCCTGCGCGAGTTCGGCCTGACGCCGGAGCGCGCGCTTGAAGAAGCATTAGACCTCGAGCCGCAGGAACTGCGCAGCCGCATGCAGTCCCTCAAACGTCAGATGGATGCCATCGGGCCGGTCAACCCCAACGCCGTCGAGGAGTACGAGAACCTGCAGAAGCGCCACACCTTCATGAAGAAGCAGTCGACCGACCTCATCGAGGCCAAGGAGAACCTCGGCCGCATCCTCGCGGAGATGGACGAGGCCATGACGAAGCAGTTCCAATCGGCCTTTGCAGACATCCAGCTCTACTTCGGCGAGATCTTCGTGCGCCTCTTCGGCGGCGGCAAGGCCGAGCTCAAGATGCTCGACGAGAGTGATGTGCTCCACACGGGCATCGACATCCTCGTGACCCTGCCGCAGAAGAAGCGACAGAGCCTCGCCGCACTCTCGGGCGGCGAGCGCGCCCTGACGGTCATCGCGCTGCTCTTCGCCTTCCTGCGCTACCGCCCGTCGCCTTTCTCGGTGCTCGATGAGATTGACGCGCCGCTCGACGAGGCGAATGTCATGCGCTTCGGCCGCTTCCTGCAGGAATTCGCAGAGCAGACGCAGTTCATCGTCGTCACGCACCGCAAGGGCACGATGGAGGTAGCCGACACGATGTACGGCGTGACGGTCGAGGAGTCGGGCGTCTCGCGTCTGCTGTCCGTGCGGCTCGACGAGCTCGACAGCGACTCCGGTGCCATCGAGGATTGAGCCTGGCAGGACGAAGTGAGGATCATGCGTTTCTAGACGTTTTTAGATAGGGAGGAATCATCATGGGATTTTTTGACCGGCTCAAGAAGGGCCTCAACAAGACCCGCGAAAACCTGACGAACAAGATCGAGAAGATCATCATCGGCTATGCCGACATCGACGATGACCTGCTCGACGAGCTCGAGGAGACGCTCATCATGGCGGACGTCGGCGTCCAGACGACGGACAAGCTCATGACGGCCGTGCGCAAGGGCATCAAGAAGAAGGAGATCAACACGCCGGAGGACCTCAAGCCGTTCCTGCAGAAGCAGATTGTCGAGATCCTGACAGCAGGCGAGGACACGACGCGCATCGCCGAGCAGGGGCCGACGGTCCTGCTCGTCATCGGCGTCAATGGCGCGGGCAAGACGACGACGATCGGCAAGCTCGCCGCCTACTACAAGGGCCAGGGCAAGTCGGTCCTGCTCGCCGCGGCCGATACCTTCCGCGCGGCGGCCATCGACCAGCTCGAGGTCTGGGGACAGCGCACGGGCGTGCCCGTCATCAAGCACGAGGAAGGCTCCGACCCGGCAGCCGTCGCCTTCGACGCCGTCAAGGCAGCCGTCGCGCGCAAGGTCGACATGCTGATCATCGACACGGCGGGCCGCCTGCAGACGAAGTCCAACCTCATGCAGGAGCTCGAGAAGATCAACCGCGTCATCGGCCGTGAGATCCCGGGCGCGCCGCACGAGACGCTGCTCGTGCTCGACGCGACGACGGGGCAGAACGCCATCAGCCAGGCCGAGCTCTTCACCAAGGCCGCGCCGATCACGGGCGTCGTCCTGACGAAGCTCGACGGCACGGCCAAGGGCGGCGTCGTCATCGGCATCAAGAGCCAGCTCTCCATGCCGGTCAAGTGGATTGGCGTCGGCGAGGGTGTCGAGGACCTGCGCCCGTTCAACGCCGAGGACTTCGCCAAGGCGCTCTTTGGCGAATAACAGCATATACACAAAAAACGAGGCCGCATGCGCGATGCATGCGGTCTCGTTCTTTTTACCGTATTTTTTCTGATCAGATGATGGGGATTACCAGTAGCCGAGGAATGCCCACCAGACGCCGCCGATGCCGAGCCAGACGACGACGTGTATCAGCGAGATGCAAAAGCCGAGAATCCACCAGGTCTTTTGCGGGACGTAGCCGGCACCAAAGTAGACAGGAGCCGGGCCCGTGCCGAAGTGCGTCAGGCAGCCGCAGATGTTCGATGCCATGGCGACGACGAAGGCCGAGACGAATGGCGGTGCGCCGGCTGCGGCGCCGAGCGTGATGAGTGCGGCGTACATGCTCGTGACATGGGCGCTCATGCTGGCGAAGAAGTAGTGGCTGTAGAGGTAGATGATGAAGGAGAGCGCGACAGCTGCGAGCATGCCGACGCCGACCATCTGATTTTCGAGGATCTTGGCGAACCACGGGATGAAGCCGAGGCGGTTGAGGTAATCACTCATGACGATGACGCCGCCGACCCACACGAGGGTGTTCCAGGCGTTCTTCTCGCCCGTGACGTCGCTCCACTTGATGACGCGGCAGACGAGCAGGATGCAGAGACCGATGAAGGCGATCAGCGTGGCGTTGAGGTGCGTGATGCTGGCCGTAGCCCAGAGGCCGAGCAGCAGGACGAAGACGAGCGCGAGGACTTTCTCGCCGCGCTTCATTGGGCCCATCTTCTCGAGTTCCGCGTCGGCGAGCTGCTTGGCTTCCGGCGTGTGCTTGATCTCAGGCGGATAGACCTTGTAGATGAAGTACGGGATGATGATGAAGCAGACGAGACCCGGGACGGATGCGGCGATGAACCAGTCCATCCAGGTAATCTCGATGCCGAGAATACGGTTGGCGAGCTCGACGGCAATCGGGTTGCCGACCATGGCCGTCAGGAACATGGCGGAGATGACGAGGTCGAGCTGGAAGACACTCATCGTCAGGAAAGCACCGATCTTGCGCGGGCTCTTCTCCGGATCGGAGCCGAACGCATCGGCAAGGCTCTGCACGATCGGGAAGATCAGGCCGCCGGCACGGGCCGAGTTCGACGGGATAGCTGGTGCGATGATCATTTCAGAGAAGCTGATGGAATACGCGAGCTTCAGGCTGCTGTCACCAAAGGCGCGCATGGCGATGTAGGCGATGCGGCGGCCAAGGCCCGTGATGATGAAGGCGCGGGCCAGGATGAAGGCCGAGACGATGAGCCAGACCGTGTTGCCGCTGAAGGCCGACAGGACCTGCTTGAAGGTCATCGCGCCGGACACGGCGCAGGCGACGAGTGCGATGAGGGCAATCGTGCCGAGCTCGATTGGCTGCAGGATGAAGCCGACGACCGTGCCGAGGAAGATTGAGAACAGATACCAGGCGTTGAGCGTCAGCCCATCCGGTACGGGGATGAACCAGCCCGAAGCCGCGACCGCGATGGTGAGCAGTGCCCGCCACCAGATACCTTGTTTCGGTGCTTTTGACATTTCGTTTCCACTCCCTTGAAACTATGATACAATTCGTATGATTTATTTCTACCATATTGGGAGGGCTTTGTAAAAGTCACATTTTTCTTGCACAGATATTCCAAAAAGGAATGGGTATGCCTGCATGAATTGACTTTATTTGTGCAGATATTCCAAAAGCATCTCGTTTATGCGGCTTGTCAAATCCTCGACGGAATGGCGGCGGCTGCGTGCGCAGACCTGTGCCTGCTCACCGCAGAGCAGGCAGCGGCGCGGCGTCGGGCGCGAGAGCTTGTGGCCCGCGGCGTCGAGCACGTCGATGTCGAAGAGGCGGCCGAGCGGGTGCGCTTCCTCAAGTGCCGTCATTTCCTTCTTGATGGCAGCGGGCTTGCCCTCGATGGCAATCAGGCACTCGTCGCCCGTCGGCGCATGGTGCTCGCGCTGCTCGAGGATGGTCCAGCCGCCCTCGTGCAGGCGCTCCTCAATCGCGTGCAGGCCGTCCGCAAAGAGGCGGCGCAAGTCATCATTCGTCTTGACGGGCCCCGGGATGTTGAGGCCGAACGACAGCAGCGTGCAGCCAGGGTGGGCCTTCTGGCAGTCCTGCTGGGCAGCGGCGCGCGCTTCACGCGCCATGAGCATATCCGGCAGTTCGACAGGTGTACCGATCAACATGGCAGATTCCTCTTTTCTCATATATTTCCTTCCAATTAATATGTAATCGTTTACTATGTCTTTGTTTGGCGCCTGTCAGTGGTGGCGCACGTGATCCGCTGCGGCGATGCGCGCGCGGACCGGTGCGGCAGCATCGCTTCGGAGCCAGTCGTACGTCGCCTCGGGCACGAGCTCCTGAAGGTGCTGCCAGTCGCCGTCCTTGACGCACTGGCGGACGTCGGAGGCGCTGACGGCGCGGCCCGCGATGGCGAGGCGCGGGATGACGCGGCACTCGACGCCGAGTTCCGGCAGTTTCTCGCGCATCACTTTGTTGTAGAGGCCCGTGACCTGGCTGAAGGGTTCCTCGCCGACGTAGCGGCGGCGGATGGAGAGCGCCGCCGCAATCTTAGCGAACAGCGTGAGGTCGAGCTCGGCGTGGCCGACGCTCGCGGCGTCGTCGTCCGGCAGGAAGTAGCTCGGGAAGGTCGCGTTGCTGATGATGTACGGGCCGCTCGCGTGCAGGACGAGGTTGCCGAAGCCGGCGATGCCGCGCTCGACGAGCTCCTTGCGCGCGGCGTAGGGGACGAGGCTCACGTCCTCGCTGAGCAGGAAGATGTGGACGAGCTTGTTCTCGCGGCTGGCCTGCGCGACGAGGTGGGCGTGTCCTTTTGTGAACGGGTTGGCATTCATGACGATGGCGGCAATCGGGTCATCCTTGCCGAGCGTGAGGCCGCGCTCTGTGAGGAATGCCTGTGTCTCCCGCTCGAAGCGGCTGAGGCAATGACGGAACCCGTCAGGCTGGTTCTCCATAAAGACGAGGCGCTCGGGCACGCGCGCGATCTCGTAGAAGCCGAGGTCGTGGAAGAAGCGGGCGGAGGCGACCTTCGTGTAGAGGAAGAGGTCGAGGTTGCCGCGCTCGAGTTCCTTCTCCATCAGGTGGCTGATGACGCGGTTGAGGAGCCCTTCGCCGCGGTGGCGGTGGTCGACGGCAAAGCAGCGCAGCGTGTTCTCATACATGCTGCCCGTTGCGATGATGTGGCCCTCGTCATCGCGGATGGCGCAGGTGTAGTCGAGATTGCGGTCGAGCCGGATGCCCTCCTGCTCGAGCAGGGCGCTGACTTCCTGCATGGCCCGCTTGTCGCTTGGATAGATCTTGGCAGCTTCATTCATATCAGTTATCCTCCCGGTTTTCGTGTCGTTTCTTGTTGTGTTCGCGGATGAGGTCGATGAAAGCGCGGACCTGCGGCAGCTCGAGCGCCTGTTTTGCGTACATGATGAAGGTGGAGCGCGTCAGAGGCTCGCCGTTGGCGAAGTAGAGGGGGCGGACGCAGCCGTGGAAACTGCCGAGGCAGATCTCGGGCACGATGCCCCAGCCGAGGCCGCGCTCGACCATGGCCATGCAGGTTGCCGTGCTGTTGACGGAGATGCGGTTCGCAGAGGTCTGCAGGTGGTTCTCGCGCATCCACTGGGCCAACATGCGCTCCATGTCGTCGTCGGCCGGGCGGGAGACCTGCGGCAGTCCCGAGAGCGGTGTGTTCTTATCCTGCTTGCTCGTGATGGCGCAGATGTGCTCGCGCGCGAGCAGGATGCGCTCGCCGCGCCACTCGCTGTACTCGCCGCGCAGGATGCCGACGTCGATCTGGTTGGCGAGCAGCATCGAGTAGACGTGCTGGCTGCTGACCGTCGTGATCTGGGTGGTGACGGCGGGGTAGCGCGCGTTGTAGTCGGCCAGCTCGTCGGGCAGCCGGTACATCGCGTAGTTGATGGAGACGCCGGCACGCAGCGTGCCGGCGATGCGGCCACTCTGCAGGCTGAGCTCCTGCTTCATGGTGTCAAGTTCCTGCAGGACGTTCGCTACGTGCGTGAGGACAATCTCGCCGGCCGGCGTGAACTGGATGCCCTGGCGCGAGCGGAGCATGAGCGTGAGCCCGAGCTCCTTCTCCATCTGCCGGATCCTTTTGGAGACCGAAGACTGTGTAATGTAGAGCTCATCGGCAGCGTGCGTGATGTTGCGCGTGCGCCGGAGCACCTGCAAGAGGTGAAAATCCTGTTCATCCAATGGTATCATCCTTCCTGCTTCCTGATTCAAGATTTTTAAGATGGGAATCGTTGCAAAACATTCTCTTTCGTTATGGTATAAAAGAATGGAGGAGTTGTAAATAGCCTTTCTCGCCTGTAAATCCATGACGATATGGAATGGATAAGCATAGAAAAGAGATATTTTACAAAGGGGAGGCGGCGCGTTTTAATAAAGGAGAAGCAAACCGCTTACAAGTGTTTTGGAAAAGGAGCGATACGAATGGAAATCCAGAAGCCTGCAATGGCTGGTACCTTGGAATCCAGCGATGCTCAGGTTACTGTCGCACCGGGCAGCAACGGCATTGAGCTGACGTTGGAATCCAGTGTCATGAATCAGTATGGCCGTCAGATCAAGGCGACGGTCCTGTCGGTACTGGAGGGCCTTGGGGTCCAGGAGGCCAAGATCAAGGTTGTCGACAAGGGTGCGCTCGACTGCACGCTCAAGGCGCGCGTCGAATGCGCGGTCTTCCGCAGCAATGGCATTTCGGCTCAGAATGTTCCATGGGGAGGTGTCATCAAATGATTCCACGTCCAAGACCAGAACGTTTCCGCCTGCGCCGCACGATGATGTTCATGAACGCGCAGAAACCGGGACTCATCAAAGATGCGTATATCTACGGCGTGGACAGCATCATGCTCGACCTCGAGGATGCTGTCGCAGAGAACCAGAAGGATTCCGCTCGCTTCTCGCTCTACCATGCGCTCAAGACGATTGACTACGGCGATACGGAAGTCATCGTCCGCATCAACGGCCTCGATACGCCGCACTGGCAGGAAGATATCCGCTGTGCTGTCGCAGGCGGTGCTGACGCGTCCGCATCCCGACGTGCGAGAGCGCGCAGGATGTCAAGACGGTCGAGGAGCACGTGCTCGCAGCCGAGAAGGAATTCGGCGTCGAAGAGGGCCGTACGCTGATCATGGCCGCACTCGAGAGCCCGAAGGGTGTCCTCAATGCCTATGAGATCGCCTCGGCTTCTGACCGCCTGTTCGGCATTGCCCTGTCGGCCGGCGACTTCCACCGCAGCATGCACACGCATTACGTGCCGGGCGGCATCGAGCTCAACACGGCGCGCAATCTCATCGTGATGTCGGCACGCGCCGCAGGTGTCCAGTGCTTCGATACGGTCTTCACGAACCTCGACGATGAAGAGGGCTTCGAGAATGAGGTCCGCATGATCCACGACATGGGCTTTGACGGCAAGAGCCTCATCAACCCGCGCCAGATCGCCTTTGTCCATCAGACGCTCGCTCCGACGCCGAAGGAGATCGCGACGGCTGAGACGTACGTGCGCACGTACGAAGAGCAGTCGAAGCTCGGTGTCGGCGTCTACACGGTCAACGGCAAGATGGTCGACATCGCCTTCATCAAGGATGCGAGCCGCGTCATCGCTCTCGCGAAGGCATGCGGTGTCTATCACGGCGATTTATAAGGAGGAGCACAAATGATAAACGCAGTAGGAAGAGACATTCCTGATGAGCTCCTGAAGGACGGCAAGGAAGTCTACCAGGGCAAATATCATATGGACGGCAAGCCATTCAAGAAGGCCGGCCCCGTGACGGTCCGTCACGAGAAACCGCAGGAGAGCAAGATCGTGGCTACCATCCGCGAGGCTTGCGAGAAGTGCGGCGCACATGACGGCATGACCGTATCCTTCCACCATGCCTTCCGCAACGGCGACTATGTGACGAGCATGGTCATGAAGGTCCTCATCGAAGACATGGGCCTCAAGGACCTGACGGTCGCGACGACGTCGCTCGGCAGCGCACAGGACCTCCTGGCCGACTACATCGAGCAGGGCAAGATCATCGGCATCCAGTCCTCGGGTGTCCGCGGCCGCATCGGTGAGGTCATCTCGGCTGGCAAGCTCAAGACGCCGGCCATCATCCGCAGCCACGGCGGCCGTCCGCGCGCCATCGAGACGGGCGAGCTCCACATCGACATCTCCTTCATCGCAGCCGCTACGTCGGATGACTACGGCAATGCCAAGGGCACGGGCGGAAAGCACAACTGCGGTGCCATGGGCTACGCAGTCGCTGACTCGCACTATGCTGACCACGTCGTCGTCGTGACGGATACGCTCGTACCGTTCCCGAACATGCCGTCGCCGATCAGCTCCATCGATGTCGATGCCGTCGTCGTCGTCGATGCCATCGGCGACCCGACGAAAATCGGCACGAAGGAAGCGCGCATCACGCAGGATCCGCGCAACCTCATGATGGCCGAGAACTGCGCGAAGGTCATCGCCTCGACGCCGTACTTCAAGGATGGCTTCTCATTCCAGACTGGTGTCGGCGGCCCGTCGCTCGCCGTCAACCGCTTCCTCGAGGAGTACATGGTCGAGAAGAACATCAAGATGGGCTTCGCTCTCGGCGGCATGGGCGGCAACATCTGCGACCTCATGGATAAGGGGCTCGTCGGCAAGCTGCTCGACACGCAGGACTTCGACATGAAGGCCATCAAGCACCTCGAAGAGCATCCGGATAAGCACCTCGAGATCTCGACGAGCGAATACGCGAGCGCGGCCAACAAGGGCGCCTATGTCAACAAGCTCGACTTCGTCGTCCTCGCCGCACTCGAGATCGACACGGACTTCAACGTCAACGTCCTGACGGGCTCTGACGGCGTGCTGCGCGGCGCACCGGGCGGACATCCGGATACGGCAGAGGGTAGCAAGTGCTGCATCATCGTCACGCCGCTCGTCCGCGGCCGCATGGCGACGGTCTGCAAGAAGGTCGTCACGGTCACGACGCCGGGCGACTGCGTCGACGTCCTCGTCACGGATTACGGCATCGCCGTCAACCCGCGCCGCCAGGACCTCATCGAATGCCTTGACAAGGCCGGCATTGAGCACACGACGATCGAGGCGTTGCAGGAAAAGGCCTACAGCCTCGTCGGCACGCCGGACGACCTCGAGTGGGAAGACAAGGTCATCGCCGTCCTCGAGGCGCGCGATGGCACGATCCTCGACGTCATCCGCAAGATCAAGCCGCTGCAGCTCTGATCTAAGGGCTATGGGATAGCAGCAGATAACAGATAGGAGAAGGGATTGCATATGCAGCTGGCAGACATTGGCGATATCGCACAAGAGGCCATGATCTTCGAGGTCTCGGCCACGCCGAAGCCCGGGCTCGTCGACCGCGTGTCGAGCGGCGCCCACCGTGATATGGATTTCTTCACTTTCCTGACTTCGGCGGCGGCGCTGCGCTCGAGTTTCGAGACGTTCGCGCGCATTGGCGCCGAGCGGGCCACAGAGCCCGTCGAGGAACTGCTGCCATTCCTGCAGGAGGCGGGCATCGTCGCCGAGCAGCGCATGTTCGCGGCGACGCATGGGGTCAACACCCACAAGGGCATGATCTTCAGCCTTGGACTGCTCGCTGGTGCGGCCGGCTGGGCCAGCCGCCGCGCAGAAGGACTCGGGGCGGAGCATCTCTGCGCACTCGTGGCCAGCATGTGCCATGGCCTGACGGATGCAGCCTACCGCCATGTGGCGGACAAGCCTGCCGCACGGCGCACGAAGGGCGAGGCGATGTTCCTGCGCTACGGCGTGACGGGTGTGCGCGGCGAGGCCGAGAGCGGCTTTTCTACGGTGCGCCAGCACGGCCTGCCGGTCTACCGCCGGCGCCGACGCGAAGGCACATCTGTCAACGATGCGCTCTGCGACACACTGCTGCACCTCGTCGCGGTCGACATGGACACGAACATCCTCGGGCGCCACGGGATGGAGGCCCTGCGCTATGCGCAGGCCGCCGCCAAGTCCGTCCTGCGCCTCGGTGGCATGCGCACGCCGGCCGGCCGCCATGCGCTCGAAGCGCTCGACGAAGACTTCATCGCGCGCTGGATCAGCCCCGGCGGCAGCGCCGACCTCATCGCCGTCACGCACTTCCTCTACGAAGTGGAGTGCCGTGCAGCGAGGGAAGGCGGTGCAGCAGGTCGGGTTGAATCTCAAAGCGTGACCGCGGCGCTATCCCACTGAATACAACCGCAATAAAAAACCTCTGCAATCCATCGATTGCAGAGGTTTTTTTATGGCAAGTCTTGTGTATCAGAACTTGAGCTTGGCAAAGCGTGCGACGGCGCGCTCCGTGTTCTCGCGGCTGCCGAACGACGTGAGGCGGAAGTAGCCCTCGCCGCACGGGCCGAAGCCTGCGCCCGGCGTGCCGACGATGTTGACTTCATGCAGCAGCTTGTCGAAGAAGTCCCACGAACTCATGTTGTTCGGCGTCTTGAGCCAGATGTACGGGGCGTTGACGCCGCCGAAAGCCTGGATGCCGGCTGCCTTGAGGCCCTCGCGGATGATGCGGGCGTTCTCCATGTAGTAGGAGACGAGCGCTTTGACCTGCTTCTGGCCCTCTTCCGTGTAGATGGCCGCAGCGCCGCGCTGCACGATGTAAGCTGTGCCGTTGAACTTCGTCGTGTGACGGCGGTTCCAGAGCTTGTTGAACGGCACGAGGGAGCCGTCCGCAGCGCGGCCTTTGACCGTCTTCGGGATGATCGTGTAGCCGCAGCGCGTGCCCGTGAAGCCCGCCGTCTTGGAGAAGGAGCGGAACTCGATGGCGACGTCCTTGGCGCCCGGGATCTCATAGATGGAGCGCGGCACATCGTCTTCCGTGATGTAGGCGGCATAAGCAGCGTCGAAGAGGATGACCGACTCATTCTCCTTGGCGTAGTTGACCCACTTCGTCAGTTCCTCGCGCGAGAGCGTCGTGCCCGTCGGGTTGTTCGGGCAGCAGAGGTAGATCATGTCGACCTTTTCCTTCGGCAGGTCCGGTGCGAAGTTGTTCTCCGCCGTGCAGGGCAGGTAGACGACGCCCTCGAAGTGGCCGTCTTCCTGCAGCGTGCCCGTGCGGCCGGCCATGACGTTTGTGTCAAGGTAGACCGGGTAGACAGGGTCCGTGATGGCAACCTTGTTGGCCGTGCCAAAGATCTCCTGGATGTTGCCGCAGTCGCTCTTCGAGCCGTCGCTGACAAAAATCTCATCCGGTGCGATTTCGATGCCGCGATCCGTGTAGTTGTGCTTGATGATGGCTTCCGTCAGGAAGGAGTAGCCCTGCTCCGGGCCGTAGCCGTGGAACGTCTCAGCCTTGGCCTGATCGTCGACGGCTTTGTGCATGGCCTCGATGCAGACCTGCGGCAGCGGCTGCGTGACATCGCCGATGCCGAGACGGATGATATCGGCATCCGGGTTCGCTTCCTTATAGGCGGCGACGCGGCGGGCGATTTCAGCGAAGAGATAGCTGCCGGGCAGCTTCAGATAGTTATCGTTAATGGTAGCCATAGAATGAAATCCTCCTCATAGAATTGTTATCAATATAACTTTTTAGCATATTATATCACAACATTATGCATATGGCCATATAAAATCAAGCCGTAGAGAGGAAAATATCCGCGATGCTCATCGGGGAATTCTTTTTGGATATTGTGACGATTCCATTCAAGAATGTTACAGCAGCCCATCTTTACCGGCTGTCACCATAATGAATGGAGTTTACGTAAAAATAAACGATGTATATCATTAAAATATTTTATGATAAATAGTATTTACTTATCCTTCTCGTGTATTGTATAATAAGCGTAAGTTCTTGAACGCATGGCTGTGTAGCCGTTACAGCCATCCTCATCTGTTCTGCCATATATTCCTGCCATCGGATTCATAAATTTTTTTGATGCACTGCATCATGAGGCAGGAATTTGAATGGGAAGGCGCGAAAGTAAGATGCAATGAGAATCCATTCTCTTTGTTTTCGCGCACTGTACAGGGAGGAGGGCAGCACAGTGGCGTTTGAGGGGTAACGTGTTTGGTCTTCATTTATAGGAAGGGGAGTTTCACTTGGAAATGTTGCTTGGTCTCATCGTACTGCTGGCCTGCCTTGTATTTGGCGTGCGCCACGGCGGTATTGGTCTGGCTGTCATCAGCGGCATCGGTCTCGTCATCTTCACATTCGTCTTTGGCTATAAGCCGGGCACGCCGCCAATCGGCGTCATGCTCACGATCCTTGCGGTCGTCACCTGCGCCGGCTTCCTGCAGACGTCGGGCGGTCTCACGGTCATGCTCAAGTACGCAGAGAAGTTCCTGCGCAACAACCCGAAGCAGGTCACGATCCTCGCTCCGCTGACGACGTGGTTCCTCACGGTCCTCTGCGGCACGGGCCACGTTGTCTACACGATGTTCCCGATCATCTACGATATCGCCATCAAGCAGAACATCCGCCCGGAGCGCCCGATGGCCGTCGCCTCGGTCGCTTCGCAGATGGGCATCTGCGCTTCGCCGGTATCGGTCGCCGTCGTCTCGATCGTCGGCTTCATGGCCGCGGCCGGCTATGAGTACACGGTCCTGCAGATCCTCGCCGTATCCATCCCGGCTACGTTCACGGGCGTGCTCTGTGCTGCACTCTGGTCCTACCGCCGCGGCAAGGACCTCGACAAGGATCCGCGCTTCCAGGAGTTCATCAAGGACCCGGAGAACAAGGAATACGTCTACGGTGATTCCGAGACGCTGCAGGGCAAGGAACTGCCGAAATCGTACTACCATGCGATGTACATCTTCTTCCTCGGCATCTTCGTCATTGCCTGCCTCGGCAACTTCCCGCAGCTTCTGCCGCACTTCCCGAATGCGAAGGGCGTCATGAAGGCCATCTCGATGACGGACGTCATCCAGATGGTCATGCTCTTCGTCGCCGCGATGATCCTGGTCTTCTGCAAGATCAAGGCAAAGGACGTCGGCAACAGCCAGGTCTTCCGCTCTGGTATCGTCGCACTCGTCTCGGTCTACGGCGTCGCCTGGATGGCCGATACGTATTTCGCAAATCACATGACCATCCTCAAGCAGTGGCTCGGCGCTGCTGTCCAGGCCTATCCTTGGGCCTATGCGATCTTCGCGTTCCTGACGTCGAAGCTCGTTAACTCGCAGGCTGCGGCCATCGCGATCGTCATGCCGCTCGCACTCAATGTCGGCATGGATCCGGTGCTGATCATGTCCTTCATCTCGGCCTGCTACGGTTACTTCTTCCTGCCGACGTACCCGTCGGACCTCGCCTGCATCGGTTTCGACCGCTCGGGCACGACGCGCATCGGCAAGTACATCCTCAATCACAGCTTCATGATCCCGGGACTCATCGGTGTCTTCACGGGCTGCTGCGCTGGCTTCGTCATGGCGCACATCGTCATGTAAGCCATACTCTGCTCATCAAGCGGTTTCCTCTGGAAACCGCTTTTTGTTTCTTGCAAAGGAGTGTTCGCCATGGAAAGATTCAAGATTGCGGTCATTGCCGGCGACGGCATCGGCCCTGAGGTCATCGCAGAGGGCAAGAAGGTCCTTTCGGGCATCGCAGCGCTCGATGGCAAGTTCGACGTTGAGTTCACAGATTTCCCCTGGGGCTGCGAGTACTATCTCAAGACAGGCGAGATGATGCCGGAAGACGGCCTTGAGCAGCTCAAGGCATTCGATGCCATCTACCTCGGTGCGGTCGGCTATCCGGGCGTGCCCGACAACGTCTCACTCGGGCAGCTGCTGCTGAAGATCCGCCGCGGTTTCGACGAGTACGTCAACCTGCGTCCCGTCAAACTGCTCGAGGGCGCCCCGTGCCCGCTTGCCGGCGTCAAGCGCGAGGACATCGACATGATCGTCATCCGCGAGAACAGTGAGGGCGAGTACGCAGACGTCGGCGCGCGCCTCTATCCGGGCACGCCGCAGGAGATCGCCCTGCAGACGGGCGTCTTCTCGCGCAAGGGCTGCGAGCGCATCATGCGCTATGCCTATGAGACGGCGCGCCGCGAGCATAAGACGCTGACGTCCATCTCCAAGGGCAATGCGCTTGGCTACTCGATGGTGTTCTGGGATGAGATCTTCGCCGAGATCGGCAAGGAGTACCCGGACGTCAAGACGCAGAAGCTGCTCGTCGATGCGGCGAGCATGATGTTCGTCAAGAATCCGAAGCGCTTTGAGGTCGTCGTCACGAGCAACCTCTTTGGCGACATCCTGACGGACCTCGGCGCGGCCATTGCGGGCGGCATGGGCCTGGCGGCCGGTGCCAATCTCAATCCGGAGCGCAAGTCCCCCTCGATGTTCGAGCCGATACACGGCAGCGCGCCGGACATCGCCGGCAAGGGCATCGCAAACCCGCTGGCGAGTATCTGGTCGGTCAGCCAGATGCTCGACTTCTTCGGCAAGGAAGCATGGGGCAAGCGCGTTCTCGCGGCCATCGAGACGCTGCTCGTCGAGAAGGAGACCCTGACGCCAGACCTCGGCGGCACGGCCAAGACGCAGGACATCGGCGAGGCCATCTTAAAGATCCTGCGCCGCTGATCCCGCATCGTTCTCCTGTCTATGCGATAAGAGCCATAAGAAAAGTGCCATCTCCACGCAGCGTGTGAGATGGCACTTTTTGATTCCGGGTCAGTTGGACGGTCAGGCTTCGGTCTTTTCAGAGGGGGCACTGTGGTCTTTCTTGAGCAGGTCCTTGCAGAAGTCGATGAAGGACTGCGCAGCCTTGGAGATGTAGCGGTCTTTTTTCCAGGCGAGGCCGACGTCGACGAAGATGGGGTCGGCGAGCGGCAGGGTCTTGAGGCCCGGCACCTCGTCGGCGACCATGTCAAGGAGGAAGGTGATGCCGACGCCGTTGGCGACGAGACCCTTCAAGGTGTTGATCTGGTTGGATTCGAGCACGATGTTCGGCGTGATGCCGGCATCCTTCATGCGGCCGAGAATGGTCTGGCGCAGGAAGGAGCCCTCCTTGAGCATGACGATCTTCGTGTCGGCCACATCGTCCATCGAGATGGCCTTCTTCTTGGCGAGCGGGCTGCTCTCTGGCACGCAGCAGACGATCTGGTTCTTGGACATGGGCAGGAGCTGCAGGCGGCTTGAGGCGCCGGAGAGGATGATGATGCCGAAGTCGAGCTCATCGCGTTCGAGCTGCTCGCGGATCGACATCGAGGCCTCCTCGTGCATGAAGATGTCGAGATGCGAGTAGCGGCGCTGAAAGCTCGAGAAGATGCGCGGGAAGAGGTAAGCGCCCATCATCGGCGGCACGCCAATCTTGATGGTGCCCTTCTGGAGCTGCTTGTAGTCGTTGACCTCCAGTACCGCATCCTGGATGTTGCGCAGGGCGAGCTCGACCCGGTTGAGGAAGACGGCGCCCTCAGGCGTCAGCGCAAGCTGTTTCTGGCTGCGGTCGAAGAGCTGGATGCCGAGCTCGGCCTCGAGCTTCTTGATGGCGACCGTGATATTTGGTTGGGAAACACGCAGGCGTTCCGCAGCGCGGGTGATATTCCGCAGACGGCTGGCCATCTGGAAATATTCGAGTTGTCTGAGTTCCATTCAAATCGCTTCTTTCTTTATAAATTCGCTTTATTTAGTGTCATTATACCATATTTTTAGTGAATGTATGATAGTATAACCAAAAATTATCAAAAATATCATGGAAACAGTTTCATAAATCGGTCTGCTCTCGGCAAAAGCAGGAATTCAGAGCTGCTGTGGGGAATTTAATACAAGATATCGATGCATTAGGAGGTGGATGTCTTGATTCGAGGCATCGGAACAGACATTATTGAGATTGCGCGCGTCAAGCGTGCGGCGGACAGCGAGGCGTTCTGCCGGCGCGTCTACACGCAGGCGGAGCGCGCTTACTGTGAGAGCCGCGGTGTGCAGCGGATGGCGAGCTATGCGGCGCGCTTCGCGGGCAAGGAGGCCGTCCTGAAGGCACTCGGCACGGGGCTGCGCGGCGGCACGCTGCATGACGTCGAGATCCTGCCGGATGAGCTCGGGGCGCCGCAGGTGCACCTCAGCGGCTACTTTGCGCAGCTGGCCCGCCGCCGCGGCGTCCTGCGCGTCTGGATCTCGCTGAGCCATTCGCGCGACTACGCGACGGCGCAGTGTGTATTGGAGGGATGACGATGAAGGTATCTTTGGTCAAGGAGATGCGCGCCGTCGATCGGCGCGCCGGAGAGGAGTACGGCCTGCCCGAGGTCGTGCTGATGGAGAATGCCGGGCGGCAGACGGCGGCGGCCATGGTCTCGCTGCTCGGCTCGGTGCGCGGCAAGACCATCTGCATTTTGGCCGGCAGCGGCAACAATGGCGGCGACGCCTTCGCGGCGGCGCGCTATCTCTACAATGAGGGCGCTGTCCTCAAGGTCTTCCTGACGGGCAATCCGGACCACATCAAGGCTTCGCCCTCCATCATGAAGCAGGCGCTGACGGCGATGGGCATCGCGGTCCACGGCCTCGCGGGTGACCGTGACATGGACCGGCTGCGCCTCGCGCTGCGCTTTGCCGACGGCGTGCTCGACGGCATTCTTGGCACGGGCTTCCGCGGCACGCTGCGCCCCATCGTGCGGCAGGCGGTGGAACTCGTCAATGCGGCGGGAAAGCCCGTGCTCGCCATCGACATCCCGAGCGGGGTGGAGGCTGACACGGGGGCAGTCAGCGATGTGGCGGTGCGCGCCGCGAAGACCATCGCGCTCGGCCTGCCGAAGCCCGGCCATCTGCTCGGCCAGGGTGCGATCTACGCGGGTGAGCTCACCGTTGACTCCATCGGCATCCCGCGTCAACTCTTAGAAGATGAGGCCATCCTGCAGGCGTGCATCGACGATGGACTCGCTGCCGCCCTGCTGCTGCCCCGTCCGCGGACGGCTCACAAGGGGACCTGTGGCCGCATCCTCATCGTCGCGGGCTCGCGCGGCATGACGGGCGCGGCGGCACTTTGCACGGAGGCCAGCCTGCGCGCGGGCTGCGGCATCGCGACGCTCGCCGTGCCCGAGAGCCAGCAGCCCATCCTGGCCGTCAAGCTCACGGAGGCGATGACGGTACCGGTGCCCGAGCAAGAGCCGGGCGTCCTCGGCGGCAGCGAGGCGCTCAAGGCGCTCGTGCCGCTCGTGGAAGGGTACGATGCCGTCCTCGTTGGCCCGGGACTCGGCCGCGCGCAGGTGACGGGCGAGTTCGTCAAGGCGCTCGTGCGCGAGGCAGATAGGCCATTGATCCTTGATGCCGATGCCATCTACGCCCTGCGCGGCACGCCAGAGATCTTGCGCGAGGCGAAGCACGTGCCAATCCTCACGCCGCACCTCGGCGAGATGGCGGGGCTCCTCGGGCTCTCGGTCGCAGACCTGCGCGAGGACCTTGCAGGCATCGCGCGCGACGCTGCCGCCGAGTACCATGCCGTCTTCGTGCTCAAGAGCGAGTGCACGCTTGTGGCCTTCCCGGACGGCCGCGTCTACTTCACGACGAAGGGCAATGCCGGCATGGCGACGGCCGGCGCAGGTGATGTCCTCGCCGGTACGATTGCGGGCCTCATGCAGCAGGCGCCAGAGAGCATGGCCCCCGTGCTCGGCGTCTACCTGCACGGCTTCGCGGGCGACCTTGCCTATCAGGAGAAGGCCGAGGGGCTCCTCGCGGGGGACATCCTCGCCAAGCTGCCCGAGGCGCGCCGTCGCCTGCAGGCGCATTCTCTTCCTTATAATAAGAAGCACGATGAAAACGAATGAAAGCGCGTGTAGATTGATGCAAGACAAAGATACTCGTTCTGTGTAAAATCCCATCATTTTCTGGAATGCACTATTGACAAACTGTACAGTCGGGACTATGATAGAGTTACTTTAACGGAAAGAAAAGAGGAGTTTTCAATGGCAAAAGTAAATGTGGATTGGAATAACCTGGGCTTCGCTTACCAGCCAATCTCCCAGCGTTACGTCGCAAACTTCAAGGATGGCAAATGGGGCGAGGGGCATCTGACGGATGACGCCAACGTCACGATCAATGAGTGCGCCGGCATCCTGCAGTACTGCCAGGAAGTCTTCGAGGGCCTCAAGGCCTACAAGACGAAGGATGGCCGTGTCGTCACGTTCCGTCCGGACATGAATGCAAAGCGCATGATCGACTCGGCAAAGCGCCTCGAGATGCCGCCGGTCTCCGAGGAGATGTTCCTCGAGGCTGTCGATCAGGTCGTTGCAGCCAACAAGGATTGGATTCCTCCTTTCGAGTCGGGCGGTGCCCTCTACCTGCGTCCGTATCTCTTCGCTACGGGCCCGGTCATCGGCGTCAAGCCGTCGGATGAGTACCAGTTCCGCCTGTTCGGCACGCCGGTCGGCTCTTACTTCAAGAACGGCGTCAAGCCGATCACGATCTGCGTCAGCGATTACGACCGCGCTGCACCGCATGGCACGGGCAACATCAAAGCCGGCCTGAACTACGCGATGAGCCTCTATCCGTACATCCTCGCACATCAGAGAGGCTTCGACGAGAACATGTACCTCGATGCTGCTACGCGCACGTACGTTGAGGAGACGGGCGGTGCGAACTTCCTGTTCGTCACGAAGGACGGCAAGCTCGTCACGCCGAAATCCGACAGCATCCTGCCGTCGATCACGCGCCGTTCGCTCGTCACGATCGCGGAGCATCTCGGCTACACGGTCGAGCATCGCCCGGTCAAGTTCACGGAGCTCAAGGACTTCGCCGAGGCTGGCCTCTGCGGCACGGCTGCCGTCATCTGCCCGGTCGGCAAGGTTGTCGGCAATGGCGAGACGATCGAGTTCCCGAGCGGCATGAAGGAAATGGGTCCTGTCCTCACGAAACTCTACAAGACGCTGCGTGGCATCCAGCTCGGCACGGTCGAAGCACCGGAAAAAGGCTGGATTCGCGAGATCAAGTAAGCAAACAGGAGTATCCTGTCTCAGGCTCGGCTGCCTTTTGGCGGCCGGGCCTTTTTGCTCTCTTTCGCACTGCATGCGCGCTGCGCCTGCCGCAGGCCTGCAGGACTTAGGAGTAAAATTTTTTGACAGTCACAAGGAATTCCTGTATCATGGCGAGAATAGCTTAATATAACAAGGATTCATCCCTATTTTTTCATCCATTTCAGGATTTAGGAGTTTTGCTTATGCCATTTGAGCTGCCATATCCACTACAATTCCATGGTATCATCTCGACGATCGGCCCGATGGACATCCTCGACATCTTCATCGTGGCCGTCATCCTCTATAAGGTCTACGTCATGCTGCAGGACACGCGCGCAATCACGCTCGTCAAGGGAATTCTCGTTCTCTTAGGCGTGACGATGGTCTGCAGCTGGCTGGAGCTCCACGTCATCTCCTGGCTCTTGCAGAAAGCCGTGACGCTGCTCTTCGTCGCCCTGCCGATCGTCTTCCAGCCGGAGCTGCGGCGCGCGCTCGAGCACCTCGGCCAGGGCAAATTCCTCGGGCCGTCGGTGCTCCTAGACGACGAGGAGGCGCAGTCTGTCGTGCGCGAGCTCGCCAAGGCGGTCAAGGTCATGTCGGCCAACAAGACGGGCGCGCTCATTGTCATCGAGCGCAACATGGGCCTCAACGACATCAGCGCGACGGGCATCCAGATCGACGGCCTCATCACGGCGGATTTTCTCTTGAACGTGTTCATCCCGAACACGCCGCTGCACGACGGCGCGGCCATCGTGCGCGGCAAGCGCCTGATCGCGGCCGGCTGCCTGCTGCCTCTGACGGAGAATCGCTCGCTCTCGACAGAGCTCGGCACGCGCCATCGCGCGGCCATCGGCCTCTCGGAGCAGTGCGATGCGCTCGTCGTCGTCGTCAGTGAGGAGACTGGCACGATCTCGGTCGCGGAGAACGGGCGCATGGTCCGCCATCTCGACACGGAGAAGCTCAAGAACATCCTGCGGCCGGCATTCACTTCCCCGCAGAAAGGTCTCAAGGACCTCATCAGGAACTGGAGGAAGAAGAAATGATTTCAAGAATGCGCAATATCGTGCAGCACAACCTGCCGGCCAAGATCCTGGCGCTTGTCATCGCGGTCATCCTCTGGGGCTACGTCATGAACGACCAGAATCCGTCCATCGAGAACACCTATACGGTGCAGCTCGATGTCGTCAATGCGCCGGAAGGCTATAAGATCACGAAGGATGCTTCGAATGTCAAGCTCCGTGTGCGCGGCCCGCGCTCGCTCTTCGTCTCGGCGAGCGAGAGCGACTTCAAGGCGTACGTCGACCTCTCAAAGGTGGAGGAGGGCAAGCACGCCGTCAAGGTGCAGACTGTCCTGCCGCAGGGCTTCGAGCTTGTCGAAGCAAAGCCGGATACCGTGACCTTCACGCTCGACCGTATCGTGCAGAAGAAGATCAAGGCGGAGTTCATCGTGACGGGCTCGACGGCGCCTGGCACGACGGTCGCACACGTTGAACCGTCCGTGGAAATGGTCACGATCGAGGGCGCGGAGTCGGACATCAAGGAAGTCACGCGCGTCATCGGCTATGTCGGCCTCGCGGGCAACAGCGATGACTTCAAGCTCAAGGTGCCGCTGACGGCCATCAACGCCGATGGCCGCGAGGTTGCCGGCGTCACGGTCAAGCCTGCCTCGGCTGAGGTCAGCGTGCAGCTCGCGCGCGGCCTCATGAAGAAGGTCGTCACGGTCAAGCCGATCCTCGGCGATGACCTCGCCTCCGGCTATGAAGTCGGCACGGTCAAGAGTGACCCCGTGAAGATCGAGGTCGCCGGCCCGGAGGACATCCTCTCGAAGCTCTCGAGCATCGAGACGCAGAAGATCTCTCTCGACGGCCTGACGAAGACGACGGACCTGAATGCTCAGCTTGCGCCGCCCGACGGCGTCACGGTGACGAACAGCAGCGTGACGGTCCACATCGAGATCAAGGCCAAGAAGAAGACAGCGTCTGGCGCGGCCAGCCCCTGACGGGCCGCATTACGATGCATACATGTCCAAGCTAACAAGATAAAACAAGATAATAGGAGGTCTGCAATGATCCGCATCCGCAATCTGGCTGTGCCGTTCACGGAGACGGCCAGCCTCGAAGATCTTGCAGCCAAGCGCCTCATGTTACCACCTCAGCAGATTGCCGGGGTGGTAATTGTGCGTAAGGCTGTCGACGCGCGCCGCTATCACGGTGCGCCCATCCAATTCGTCTACATCCTCGACGTCCGGCTCGAGCCGAAGCTCGAGAAGAAGGTGCTGCAGAAGCTGCGCCGCGACCGCAATGTCGAGGCGGCACCCGAGCCAGAGGCAGCAGCGCCGCTGACGAAGCTGCACCTCGAGAGGCGGCCCGTCGTCGTCGGCTTCGGCCCGGCAGGCATGTTCGCCGCCTTGACGCTCGCGCGCCAGGGCTGCGAGCCGCTCGTGCTCGAGCGCGGCCACGATGTCGACACGCGCCACGAGGATATCCAGCGCTTTTGGCGCGGTGGCGCACTCGACCCGCAGTCGAACGTGCAGTTCGGCGAGGGCGGCGCGGGGACGTTCTCCGACGGCAAGCTCACGACGCGCATCAACGATCCACACATGAAGGACGTCATCGAGGCGTTCGTCGCGGCGGGGGCGCCCGAGGAGATCCGCTACCTGCACAAGCCGCACATCGGCACAGACATCCTGCGCGACGTCGTGCGCAACATCCGCAAGGAGATCATCCGCCTCGGCGGCACGGTCCGCTTCGGCGCGCAGGTCACGGACCTCGAGCTCGGCGAGGAAGGCGTCGAGGCCGTCATCGTCAACGATGACGAGCGCATCGAGACGGATGTCGTCTTCTTCGGCATCGGCCACTCGGCGCGCGATACCTACCGCATGCTTCTCGAGCGCGGCGTCGCGATGGAGGCGAAGCCCTTCGCGATGGGCGTGCGCATCGAGCACCCGCAGGAGTTCATCGACCGCGCGCAGTACGGCGAGGATGCGGGCCATCCGCTGCTGCCCGTCGCCGACTACGCCCTGACTTACAAGGACCCCGCGACGGGGCGCGGTGCCTACTCCTTCTGCATGTGCCCCGGCGGCTTCGTCGTCGCGGCCGCCTCGGAGAAGGAGCGCGTCGTCACGAACGGCATGAGCAACTACCGCCGCGACTCGGGCATCGCCAACAGCGCGCTTCTCGTGCAGGTCGCGCCCACCGATTTCGGGCAGGAAGTCCTCTCGGGCATGGCCCTGCAGCAGGAGCTCGAGGGGCTGGCCTTCGCGCTAGGCGGCCGCAATTACTTTGCGCCTGTGCAGACGGTCGGCGACTTCCTCAAGGGAACGAGCGGCTCGACGGACTTCCTGACGAAGCCGACATACGCGCCCGGTGTCAAAGCATCTGACCTGCACCGCTGCCTGCCGGACTTCATCACGAAGACGCTTGCGGGCGCGCTGCCGTACTTTGACCGCAAGATACCGGGCTTTGCCGACGCAGGCGCCGTCATGACGGGTGTGGAGACGCGCTCGTCGGCACCGTGCCGCATCCGCCGCGACCGCTCGACCTTCGTCGCCGAGGCGACGCCGGGGCTCTACCCGATGGGCGAGGGCGCGGGCTACGCGGGCGGCATCATGAGCGCCGCCGTCGACGGCATGAAAGCCGCACTTGCATTCCTGCACCAAAATGTGCAATACTAATAAGAAGTAAAAAGTAACTGAGATATCAGGGGGAAAGAAATATGGCAAGATTATTCGGTACGGACGGTGTCCGCGGAGAGGCAAATGTGACGCTGCTGCCGGAGATGGCCTACCGTCTCGGCCGCGCAGCGACGATCTACTTCGGCAAGGAGTCGGAGGAGCAGCCGCTCATCATCATCGGACGCGATACGCGCATCTCGGGCGAGATGTTCGAGTCGGCGTTGACGGCCGGCATCTGCTCGGCAGGCGGCCGCGCCATGCTCGCGGGCATCATCCCGACGCCGGCCATCGCCTACCTCGCGCGCAAGCACAAGGCCAAAGCGGGCATCGTCATCTCGGCTTCGCACAACCCGTTCCACGACAACGGCATCAAGTTCTTCGGCGGCGATGGCTACAAGCTGCCGGATGCCGTCGAGGATGAGCTCGAGGCCATCGTGCACCAGCTCGAGACGGACGACAACTACCCGCGCCCGACGGCAGAGCACATCGGCCACATCGAGTACCGCACGGACCTTCTCAACCAGTACATGGAATTCGTGCTCTCGACCTGCAAGGAGCGCTTCGACGGCGTCAAGGTCGTGCTCGACTGCGCCAACGGTGCGGCCTACGAGGCGATGCCGAAAATCCTGCGCCGCCTCGGTGCCAATGTCAAGGTCATCCACGCGCTGCCGAATGGCACGAACATCAACGACGGCTGCGGCTCGACGCATCTCGAGTCCCTGCAGAAGGCTGTCCTCGAGAACGGCGCGGACTTCGGCATCGCGCACGATGGCGACGCCGACCGCTGCCTCTGCGTCGACGAGAAGGGCCAGGTCATCGACGGCGACCACATCCTCGTCATGTGCGCGATGGACATGATGAAGGAGGGCAAGCTGCCCTACAACACGGTCGTCACGACAGTCATGGCCAACATCGGCTTCCACCAGGCCATCAAGAAGGCCGGCGGCCGCGCTGAGATCACGAAGGTCGGCGACCGCTACGTCCTCGAGAACATGCTCAAGAACGGTTACAAGATCGGCGGCGAACAGTCCGGCCACATCATCTTCACCGACTACAGCACGACGGGCGACGGCCTGATCACGGCCCTGCAGGTGCTCTCCTCGCTCAAGCGCAGCGGCCGCAAGGCGTCTGACCTCACGGCACTGATGACGACGTACCCGCAGCTGCTCGTCAACGTCAAGGTCGCGACAAAAGAGGGCTGGGAGACGAACGAGGCCATCAAAGAGGCCATCGCCGAAGGCGACAAGGAGCTCGGCGAGAACGGCCGCATCCTCGTGCGCCCGTCCGGCACGGAGCCGCTGATCCGTGTCATGGCAGAAGGCCCTGACCAGGCACAGCTCGACCGCATCTGCCACGCCATTGCCGATGTCGTCAAGAAGGAACAGGGCTGATGAAACAGGCAATCGTGCTCACGAGTTTCGGTGCGCTCGATGACGGCTCGCGCGAGCGCTGTCTCGACGCACTCGAAGCAGACTTCCGCGCGGAATTCCCCGAAGCCGTCATCGTGCAGGCTTTCACCTCGGTCTTCATCCGGAATGCCCTCGAGAAGCGCGGCATCCATGTGGACTCGCTCGAGGACGCCTTGCTGCGCCTCGCCGAAGAGGATGTCACGCACGTTCTCGTGCAGCCGACCTACATGACGCCGGGCGAGGAATTCGAGAAGAAAGTGCTCGAAACCGTGCCGAAGTATGCCTCGCGCTACGAGAAGCTCATCGTCGGCGGGCCGGCCTTTGCCGAGGCGTCCGACTACACGCAGAACCTCATTGCGCTCTGCCGCAGCATCTTCGTGCCGCGCGACGCCGAGCTCGTGTTGCTCGGCCACGGCTCACCGCATCGCCACAACCCCGTCTACGAGCGGCTGCAGGCTGAGATTGACGCCCAGCAGCTGCCCATCCACGTCGGTGTGCTCGAATCGACGGACACACCGGACTTTTCGATGGTGCTCGCGCGCCTGCAACAGAAGCACGCGCGCGCGGTCCTGCTCGCACCGCTGCTCTTGACGAGCGGCATGCACGTCGCGCGCGACCTCGCAGGCGAGGGCGAAGGCTCCTGGAAGACGCGCCTCGAGCAGGCGGGCCTCTCGGTCACGCCGATTCTCGAGGGACTCGGCGAGTCGCCAATCTTCCGCCAGATCTACATCGAAAAGGCGCGAAAGGCATTGGGCGAATCTTGATGCGCCCTGCCGCTCGCTTATCCTCATAGAATGATAAAAATGCTCTCATCCATAGCAGCCGCCCCGCGGCTTTATCTGGATGAGAGCCTTTTTTCGCTGGTTGACAGTGGGGAGGGGAGAAGCTACCATGAAGGAGAGCCCGCAAGGTGCGGGTAATGTATCGATTTTCTTTCAGAAAGGATTGGTTACCATGTTAGGAGGATATTTGCGATGAAGAACGGGATTTTTTTTGGTATTGGCGTCGGCCCTGGTGATCCAGAGCTCCTGACCGTCAAGGCCATCCACGCCATACAGCAGGCGGATGTGCTGATTGCGCCGAAGACCGAGAAGAAAGACGGCAGCGTCGCCCTGTCGATTGCAAGGCCGTACCTCAAGCCGGATGTGGAGATCGTCTATCAGGTCTTCCCGATGGTCCGCGATTTCGCGGAGGACCCGTCGGCCTGGCAGGAGAACAAGCGGGAGATCCTCGAATTATTGCGAGCGGGCAAGAACGTCGCGTTCCTGACGCTCGGCGACCCGATGTTCTTCAGCACGTACATCTACGTCTACCGATTGCTCCAGCACGAGGAGGTCACGATCGAGACCATCCCCGGCGTGCCGGCGTTTGCCGCGATTGCGAGCGCGAGCGGGCACCCGATCGTCGAGGGCGATGACATCCTCACGATCATCCCGGCGACTGCCCGACCAGAAAAAATCCAGCAGGCCATGCAGGCCTCCGACAATGTCGTCCTGATGAAAGTCTACAAGAACTTCCCTGCCATCGTGGGGCAGCTCAAGGAGAACGATATGCTGCGACGCGCCGTGCTCGTGAGCCGTGCGGGGCTCGACGGCGAGTGCGTCATCGAGGACCTTGAGGCGCAGAAGGGCAGGAAGCTCAACTATTTATCCACCATCTTGACGCGCAGGGAGACTGCGAATCAAGATGGCGCAGAGGAGCGGAAGGAGTGCGACAAGCGATGAAACGGATTCTATGCGCGCTCCTGAGTCTCTTGGCGCTCGCCGTGCTCGCGGGCTGCGGCGGGCCGCAGCAGGCAGCGCCTTCTTCTAGTGCAGCGCCGTTTGCCGTGATCCACGATGCCATGGGCCGCGATGTCGAGCTTGCGAAGAAGCCGGAGCGCATTGTCGTGACGTCGGCGTCCTTCCTCGAGCCGCTGCATGAAGTCGGCGGCGATGTCGTCGGCCGACCTGACTCGAAGACGAAGATGCCCGATTACGCGAAGGACAAGGCGAGTGTCGGCAAGGTCTACCAGATTGATGTTGAGAAGGTCCTCGCCTGTGAGCCGGACCTCGTCATCCTCAACAAGGGCATGAACGAGAAGCTCGTCGGTACCTTGGAACAGAATGGCATCAAGACGCTTGTGCTCGACATGAAGAGCTACGATGATGTCAAGGCGGAGGTCCGCGCGCTTGCCGAGGTCACGGGCGAGCGCGAGAAGGGCGAGGCCTTGATCTCTTCGATGGACGAGAAAATCGCGGACGTCCGCGCGAAGATCCCTGCGGAGCCGCGCCGCGTCTCCATCATCCACAGCACGAATCAGGGCCTGACGGTGCAGCTCGACGGCAGCATCGCGGGCTGCACGGCAAATCTGCTCGGCTGGCAGAACGTCGCCTCGGGCACGGCACCGCTCGAGAAGAACCCCGATGCGGCACCCTACAGCCTCGAGACACTCGTCGAGCAAAATCCTGAGGCCATCTTCATCACGAGCATGGGGGATATGGCGGAGGCGAAGGCCGGCATGGACCGCCTCATGCAGGAGAATCCGGCCTGGCAGACCATTACGGCCGTCAAAGAGGGCCGCGTCTACTACCTGCCGCAGGATCTCTTCCTGCTGAGCCCGGGTATCCACTATCCTGAAGCAGTGGAGACGATGGCGAAGTGCCTCTACCCGGAGGTGTTCGCGAAATGATGGGCGCCAATCCGGGACGCGGACGCATCGCCCTCGTGCTGCTGCTCTTCTTCCTGTTGGCGCTCGCGGGCGGCGTCATCAGCATGATGATGGGGTCGGTTGAGATCCCGCTGCAGGAGATCCTCGGCGCCCTTGCGGGGGCGGGCGGCACACACGCGCAAATCCTCTGGAACATCCGGCTACCGCGCACGCTCGTCGCGGCGCTCGTCGGCATCGACCTCGCGCTCGCGGGCACCATCCTGCAGGCCATCATGAAGAATCCGCTGGCGGACCCGCACATCATCGGCATCTCGTCGGGTGCAGGGCTCATGGGCATCCTCGTGCTGCTGCTCTTCCCCGAGCACAGCAATCTCGTCACGCCGGCGGCCTTCGTCGGTGCGATGGGTGCGGCGGTGCTCATCTACCTGCTCGCCTGGAAGAACGGCATCCAGCCCATCCGCATCATCCTTGCGGGCGTGGCCGTCTCCGCCTTTCTCGGCGCCGGCATCTCGGCACTGATGATCCTCTACAGCGACCGCGTGCACAATGCGCTCATGTGGATGGTCGGCGGCCTCTCGGCGCGCAGCTGGCCGCATGTGGCGATGCTCTGGCCCTACACGCTCGTGGGCTTCGTGCTCGCCGTCATCGCCGCACGCCACCTCAACATCCTGCAGCTCGGCGATGCGATGGCCAGGAGCCTCGGCATGCGCGTCGAGCTCACGCGCCTCGCGCTGACGGCCGTCGCGGCCATCCTCGCGGCGAGCGCCGTCGCTGTCGTCGGCCTGCTCGGCTTCGTCGGCCTCATCGTGCCGCACGTGGCGCGGCTGCTCGTCGGCTCCGACCACCGCGCGCTGCTGCCGGCCGCCGCGCTCCTCGGTGCGGCAACCCTGCTCTACAGCGACACGTTCGCGCGCGTGGCCTTCGCGCCGGTGGAGCTGCCCGTGGGCATCATCATGGCCGCGCTCGGCGCGCCGTTCTTCTTGTTCCTGCTCAGGAGGCAATTATGACGACGATACTCTCGGCAGATCATCTCTCGTACCGGGTGGGCCATGCGACGATCCTCGCGGACCTCTCGCTCGCCATCGAAGCGGGCCGCCGCACGGCCATCATCGGGCCGAACGGCGCGGGTAAATCGACGCTCTTGCGGCTGCTCGCGGGCCTTGCGCAGCCTGCCGCAGGCCAGGTCCTTTTGGCGGGACGCGACATCCGCCAGTTCAAGCGGCAGGCGCTCGCGCGAAGGCTCGCCGTACTGCCGCAGGGCGTCGAGGCGCCGGCGGACATGACGGTGCGGCGCCTCATAGACTGCGGCCGCTTTCCCTATCGCTCGTACTTTCGCGCGGAGGACCCCAAGAAAGACCGCGAGGCCGTCGACTGGGCCATGGAGGTCACGCATGTCGCAAATCTACAGGGGCGCGAGGTGCAGTCGCTCTCGGGCGGCGAGCGCCAGCGCGCCTTCCTTGCTATGGTGCTCGCGCAGCAGCCCGAGGTCCTGCTGCTCGACGAGCCGACGACGTACCTCGACATGGCCCATCAGCTCGAGGTCATGCAGATCATCGCCGCAATCAACCGGCAGTACGGCATGACCGTCGTCATGGTCCTGCACGACATCAACCACGCCCTGCAGTATGCCGATGCCGTCGCCGTGCTGCATGATCATCACATCGTGCGGCAGGGGAGCCCCAAAGACGTCATCTCGGCGGAGCTGCTGGCCGACGTCTTCGGCGTCGAGGCCGACTCATTCACCGACCGGGCGGGCAGGCGTGTGCTCTCGCCCGTGGCGTTAGTCCGACACTGAATGCTGACCGTCGGACTGAGACCGCCAGAAGTCCGACTGCCTGACTGCCTGTTGTATCACTCCGACTATGCGCGTTTGCGCTGGTCGGAGTGATTTTTTCGTATTTGCCATTGCTACTGAAAATATTTTTCAAAAAGCCCGCGTTTCGCCTTGACAGTTGATAATGAGATGGGCTATCATATTCGTATAAGAAATAATCTCATTATCATAATGCATTTAGGAGGCGTTTGATTTGACACTCAAAGACGGCAAGACCGGCATGACGTTGAAGATCGTCAAGATCCACGAATCGGACCTGAAGCAGCGCATGATGACGATGGGGCTGATCCCGGGAACGAAGGTCAAAGTCCTTCGCTCTGCGCCGCTCGGTGACCCAATCGCCATCGGCGTGCGCTCGTACAACCTCGCTCTGCGCAAGGCAGATGCCGAGAACATCGAAGTTCAGCAGGTCGGCTGACCCCTGGATAAACGGTACAAAGCAGCAAGGCAGACCTCTGGGGCAATCGCCCTGGGGCAAGCAGCGAAAGGAGACGTATTTTCATCTATGTCAACATTAGCAGTAGCATTGACCGGCAATCCGAATACCGGTAAATCCACTATCTTCAATGAGCTCACGGGCGCGCGCCAGAAAATCGGCAACTGGCCGGGCGTCACGGTCGACAAGAAGGTCGGCTACACGCGCCACAAGGACCGCGCCATCTCAATCGTCGACCTGCCGGGCACGTACAGCGTCAACGCGCGCAGCCCGGAGGAGAAGATTGTCATCGACTACCTCATGAACAACAAGCTCGACCTCGTCATGGACGTCGTCGACAGCTCGAACATCGAGCGCAACCTCTTTTTGACGGTCCAGCTCCTCGAGCAGGGCATCCCCCTGCTCATCGACCTCAACATGCAGGATGATGCGGCGCGCCGCGGCATCAAGATCGATGTGAAGAAGCTCGAAGAGGCCATCGGCATGCCGGTCGTTGAGACCGTCGGCCGCAGCAGCAAGAGCACGAAGAAGCTGCTCGATGTCTTCACGAGCACGGTCATGTCCCAGTACCATGTGAGCCCGCAGGTGCAGGAGCACATCGACAAGGTACAGGCTATCAAGGCGGGCAGCCAGTCGGAGAGCGAGAAGGAAGAGGCCATCATCGAGGCCCGCTACGCGCTCATCGACAAGATCATGGCGCAGGCCGTCGACATGGGCAATGTCGGCCAGTCGAAGTCCGAGAAGATCGACCACTTCCTCGCGAATGGCTTCCTGGCCCTGCCGATTTTCCTCCTGATCCTCTACGCGGTCTTCCAGATCACGTTCACCTGGATTGGCCAGCCGATTGCAGATTTCCTCGACGATGCCATCAACACGGACTTCGTCGACTTTATGACGGACTTCCTGACGGATGCCGGTGTAGCGGACTGGATGGTCTCGCTCGTCTGTGACGGCATCATCTCGGGCGTCGGCGCGGTGCTGACGTTCGTGCCGCTGATTTTCGTCCTGTTCTTCTGCCTGTCCTTCCTCGACGGTACGGGCTACATGGCCCGCATCGCCTTCATCATGGACCCGATCATGCGCCGCTGCGGCCTGACGGGCAAAGGCGTCATGCCGCTGATGATGGGCTTTGGCTGCGGCGTGCCGGCCATCATGGGCGCGCGCGCACTCGACTCGGAGAAGGACCGCATGGTCTCCATCCTCGTCACGCCGTTCCTCACCTGCGGCGCAAAGCTGCCGATCATGGCACTCTTCGCCGCGATGTTCTTCCCGGATAACGCCGCCAACGTCGTCTTCGCGATGTACGTCATCGGCATGGTCATGGCCATCGTCGTCGCCAAAGGCCTCGGCTCGACGGTCTTCAAGGACAAGGGCTCGACCTTCCTGCTCGAGCTGCCGCCGTACCGCGTGCCGGACATGAAGACGGTACTCCTCGAGACCTGGGACAAGGGCAAGGGTTACCTCATCAAAGCTGGTACCATCATCTTCGCCGCATCCGTCCTGCTCTGGGTCATGTCGAACTACAACTTCAGCGGCCCGGCTGAGATTGAGGACTCCATCCTCGCGACGGTCGGCAGCTGGATGTCGCATCTCTTCGTATTCCAGGGCTTCGACACCTGGGAGGCTGGCGCAGCTGTGCTCTCGGGCATCATGGCGAAGGAGACGGTCGTCGCGACGATCGGTATCCTCTACGGTGCTGGCGATGTCTCGACGGAGGCAGAGGATGCCGCCGATACGGCAACCACGATGATGCAGACGGGCATGGCCACGGCCTTCACGAGCCTCTCGGCCTTCGCCTTCATGGTCTTCTCGCAGCTCTACACGCCTTGCGTGACGGCGCTCGGCACGATCAAGAAGGAAGCGGGCGGCTGGAAATGGGTCGCGTTCTCCGCGCTCTACATGTTCGCGATTGCCTGGTTCGTCTCGCTGCTGGTCTACCAGATCGGCCGCCTGCTCGGCTTTGAATAAGCCCTGTACCACAGCGGTACATGCGTGTATAATCAATGGTATCTGAATGGAGGGATTGATATGGCAACCTTTATCACCGGCGCAATCGTCGCAGTAGGTCTCTACTACGCTCTGCGCCATGTCTACCGGAATTTCCGCATGGGGCGGGAGGACTGCTGTGGCGGCAACTGCTCGGCCTGCAGCGGTCGCTGCATGGGTGGCCATGCCGCCCTGCCGAAGAAGGGCGCATGATGCGTCCGCGCTGATACAGTTTTGAGACAGTTCCGCGCTCCTTCTTTCATCTGAGCGATTGCGCAGATGAGTAGACAAGAGCGCGGAACTGTGCTATCATAGGTCATAGAGATTTGTCTTTGAGGCGGGGAGCATTTCCCCACCGGCGGTAGAGCCCGCGAGCTCCGAGTATTCGGAGCATGATCCGGTGAGATTCCGGAGCCGACCGTATAGTCGGGATGAGAAAAGGCATGTACGTGTGATTTGCATGTAAGAGAGCCGTCGGAAGAAGATCTTCCGGCGGCTTTTTGTTTTCTCGTGTCTCATGAGCAGGTCCATCAAAGAAAACAGAGTTCGATAGTTTGAGGTGATGGAAAATGCAGGATGAAGATTTCATGCGGGAGGCGCTGGAACTGGCGCGCAATGCCGAGGGGCGGACCTCGCCGAACCCGATGGTCGGCGCCGTCATCGTGCAGGGCGGCCGCATCGTCGCCGCGGGTTGGCACCGCAAGGCCGGCACGCCGCACGCGGAGATTCACGCGCTGCGCATGGCAGGTGAGCTCGCGAAAGGTGCGACGCTCTACGTGACGCTCGAGCCGTGCTCGCATTACGGGCGCACGGGCCCGTGCGCCAAGGCTGTGGTGGAGGCAGGCATCAAGCGCTGCGTCATCGCGATGAAGGACCCGAATCCGCTCGTCGCGGGCCGCGGCATCAAGATACTCGAAGACGCTGGCGTCGAAACGGTCTGCGGCGTCCTCGAGGAGGAGGCGAGACGGCTAAATGAGGTATTCCTCAAGTGGGTGCCCGAGAAGATGCCGTTCGTCGCGCTCAAGACGGCGATGACGCTCGACGGCAAGATTGCGACGCGGACGGGCGAATCGCAGTGGATCACGAATGAGGCCTCGCGCCGCCGCGTCCACGAGTACCGCGACCGCTACGACAGCATCCTCGTCGGCATCGGCACGGTCTTGCACGACGACCCGAGCCTGACGACGCGGCTGCCGGACGGCACAGGCAAGAACCCCGTCCGCATCATCGTCGACAGCCAAGCGCGCACGCCGCTGACGGCGAAGGTCGTCTGCGACGGGCAGGCCAAGACCATCGTGGCCGTGACGGAGCAGGCGCCGGCAGAGCGCATCAGCGCGCTCGAAGCGGCAGGCGTCGAGGTCGTGCGCGCGGGCAAGGGCGCGCAAGTCGACCTCAGGGCCCTCATGCAGATGCTCGGCCAGCGCGAGATCTGCTCCGTCTTTGTCGAGGGCGGCGGCAGCGTCAACTTCTCGCTCTTGCAGGCCGGCCTCGTCGATAAGGTCTATGCCTTTATCGCGCCGAAGATCATCGGCGGCTGCACGGCGCTGACGCCGGTCGAGGGAGCGGGCTTTGCCGCGCTCAAGGACTGTGTCGAGCTTTCAGGCATCCAAGTCGAGGAGATGGCGGGCGACATCCTGCTGACCGCCTACACGCGGCACTGATTGCGGCAGGGAGGAAATATCATGTTTACTGGTATCATAGAAGAAGTCGGCACGGTGCAGCGCATCGGCGGCGGCTCGCTTGCCATCGCGGCCGAGACGGTCCTCACGGATGCGCATCTAGGCGACAGCATCGCCGTCAACGGCATCTGCCTGACGGTCACCTCGTTTGACCGCCATCACTTCACGGCGGACGTCATGCCGGAGACGGTGCGGCGCACGTCGCTCGCGGAGCTCAGGAAGGGCAGCCCCGTCAATCTCGAGCGGGCGCTCTCGCTTTCCTCGCGGCTCGGCGGCCATATCGTCAGCGGCCATATCGACGGCACGGGCAGCATCCGCTCGCTTGAGAAGGAGGGCAACGCGCTGCTGCTCAAGGTAGCAGCCAAGCCCGCCATCCTGCGCGGCATCGTCGAGAAGGGCTCCGTTGCCCTCGACGGCATCAGCCTGACGGTCGCCGCCGTCACGGAAGAAGACTTCACGGTCTCCTTGATCCCGCACACGCGCGAGGTCACGAACCTCCGCGACAAGAAAGCCGGCAGCATCCTCAACATCGAGACGGATGTCATCGGCAAGTACGTCGAGAAGATGATGCAGGGGGTCTATACACAGGAGGGCAGCAAGGCTGTGCCGGAGAAGAGTGCTCTCACACGCGCGTTCCTGCTCGAGAACGGCTTCTGAGCCCTTTGAACCTTATGATCATTCATTTACGATAACGAGATACGATAAAGAATTGGAGTGAAATACATGTCAGATTTTGCAACGGTGGAACAGGCCATCGAGGATATCAAGAACGGCAAGATGATCGTCGTCGTCGACGATGAGGACCGCGAGAACGAGGGCGACCTGATCGTCGCCGCCGCGACGGTCACGCCGGAGGACATCAACTTCATGGCGACGTATGCCAAGGGACTCATCTGCACGCCGATTGACGGCAAGCGCCTCGACGAGCTCAACATCGGCCAGATGGTCGCCAACAACACGGACAACCACGAGACGGCCTTCACCGTCTCAATCGACGCCTACGACACGGAGACGGGCATCTCGGCCTTCGAGCGCTGCCACACGATCAAGAAACTGCTCGACCCGAAGGCGAAGCCGGCGTCCTTCCGCCGCCCGGGCCACGTCTTCCCGCTGCGCTCCGTCGAGGGCGGCGTGCTGCGCCGCGCCGGCCATACGGAAACGACGACGGACCTCGCGCGCCTCGCGGGCTTCTACCCGGCAGGCCTTTGCTGCGAGATCATGGACGATGACGGCCACATGATGCGCACGCCGCGCCTCAAGGAGTTCGCCAAGAAGCACGGCCTTCACATCATCACGGTCCAGTCGCTCATCGAGTACCGCAAGCGCACGGAGAACTTCGTGCACGAGGTCGCCAACGTCGACTTCCCGAGCAAGTACGGCCACTTCCGCATCCACGCCTATGAGAACGAGCTCAACAACAAGTGCGACATCGCCATCGTCAAGGGCGATGTGCGCGGCAAGAAGGATGTGCTCGTGCGCGTCCACTCGGAGTGCCTCACAGGCGATGCGCTCGGCTCCATGCGCTGCGACTGCGGCGAGCAGCTCGCGCTCGCACTTAAGAAAATCGAGGCAGAGGGCGAGGGCGTCGTGCTCTACATGCGCCAGGAAGGCCGCGGCATCGGCCTCGCCAACAAGATGCGCGCTTACGCGCTGCAGGACAAGGGGCGCGACACGGTCGAGGCCAATGTCGAGCTCGGCTTTGCGCCGGACCTGCGCGACTACGGCATCGGCGCGCAGATCCTCGCGGACCTCGGCCTCACGAGCATCCGCCTGATGACCAACAACCCGGCCAAGCGCGCCGGCCTCGAGGGCTACGGCCTCGAGATCACGGGCCGCGTGCCGCTGCAGGTCCACGCCAACAAGTTCGACAAGCGCTACCTGACGGTCAAGAAAGTCAAGATGGGCCATCTCTTCAGCGACGACACGCTGAAGTGAGGCTTGCGATAGAGTAAGGAGGAAAAACACATGGCAAATGTATACGAAGGTTTTGTATCGGGCAAGGGCCTGAAATTCGGCATCGTCGTCGCCCGCTTCAATGAATTCATCACGAGCAAGCTCTTAGGCGGCGCGCTCGACACGCTGCACCGCCACGAGACGAACGACGCGGACATCGACGTCGCCTGGGTGCCGGGTGCCTTTGAGCTGCCAATCGTCGCCAAGAAGATGGCTGAGTCGGGCAAGTACGACGCCGTCATCTGCCTCGGCGCCGTCATCCGCGGTTCGACGACGCATTACGACTACGTCTGCAACGAGGCATCGAAGGGCATCGCCCAGGTCGGCATGCAGACGGGCGTGCCGACGATCTTCTCGGTCGTGACGACGGAGAACATCGAGCAGGCCATCGAGCGCGCCGGCACGAAGGCAGGCAACAAGGGTGCCGACGGCGCCATGTCCGCCATGGAGATGGCCAACCTGCTGAAGAAACTCGGCTGACCGCCTGCCCGAAAAGAGAACGAGACGGAGACCGTTGACCAAAGCTCGCCATAGGGCAGCCGGGCCAGCGGTCTTGCTGTACCCATAGATAACCGGTACAACCGATACGATACAGAAAGAAAGGGGAATCCTTATGAAAATCGGGATCATCAGCGATACACACGGCCACGAGATGGCCTGGGCCCATGCCTGCGAGCGCTTTTTTTGCGGGCGCTGACCTCATCCTGCACGCGGGCGACGTGCTCTACCACGGCCCGCGCAATCCGATGAAGGCCGACTACAACCCGGCCGGCCTCGTCGCGCGCATCAATAGCTGTCCCGTCCCGGTCGTCATCGCCAAGGGCAACTGCGACTCTTCCGTCGATGCGAGCTGCATCGAGCTGCCCATCGAGGCGCCGTACGCCTACGTCGTCTGGGAGGGCCTGCGCATCATCGTCACGCACGGCGACGCCGTCATGAGCGATGCCGAGAAGGATGCGATGGCGAAGCACCTCAAGGCCGACCTCTTCATCAGCGGCCACATCCACCAGACGGTCCTCGAGAAGCGCGGCGCGACCGTGTTCCTCAACCCGGGCTCGGCCGCGCTCTCCAAGCGCGCCGACGGCCGCAACACGGTCGCCGTGCTCGAGGACGGCGTCATCCGCATCTTCGACATCGATACGGGCGACGTGCTCCACGAGCTCGCCCTCTGAGACGGAATCAGATACATTGAGAAAGGAAAAAACGATACTATGAAGGATCATCTCGTCAAAGCGGTGGCAGACGGCGTGCGCGTCTACGCCGCTGTCACCACGGATCTCGTCAATGAGGCCATCCGCCGCCACGGCTGCCACCCCGTCGCCGCCGCTGCGCTCGGCCGCACGATGACGGGCGCGCTGCTGCTCGCGGCCAACCTCAAGAACCGCGAGGCATTGACGGTCACGTTCGACGGCCATGGGCCGCTCGGCAAAGTCACGGCCGACGCGACGCCAGAGGGCTTTGTGCGCGGCTACGTCACCAATCCCTACGTCGACCTGCCGCAGAATGCCAAGGGCAAGATCGATGTCGGCGGTGGTGTCGGCACGGACGGCACGGTCACCGTCACGCGCTTCACCGGCCTGCGCAACCCCGTCACGGGCAGCGCGCCGCTGACGGACGGCGAGATTGCCGACGACCTGACGAAGTACCTCTTCGTCTCGGAGCAGACGCCGTCGAGCGTCGGCCTCGGCGTCCTCATCGGCCACGCAGGCGAGAAGATGGCCTGCATCGGCGCGGGCGGCTTCATCATCCAGCCGATGCCCGACGCGACGGACGAGACCATCGACAAGCTCGAGGCCAACCTCCGCAAGGTCAACTCCGTCTCGCACATGGTCGAGCACGGTCTCGATGCCAAGGGCATCATCGCGGAACTCTTGCAGGGCTTTGCCGTTGACTACCTGACGACGACCGACCTCGCCTTCCGCTGCCAGTGCTCGAAGGAGCGCATCAGCGAAGTCCTGCTGAGCCTTGGCCAGTCCGACCTCGAGTCCCTCATTGAGGACGGCCATGCCGAAGTCTGCTGCCACTTCTGCAACGAGCGCTACCAGTTCAGCAAAGAAGAGCTGCAGGCAATCTACGACAAGGCCATGGCGCACCGCCAGCAGAAGAGCTGATTTTAACCATCCTGCAAGATTTTGCAGGGCGCTCGTTGCAAAACATCTGCGAACATGGTAGTATGTAGTGGTGTGCCGGGGAAATCGGCATAATATCCAAAGAAAAGAGATTTTGACTATGACTATGTGGAAAAAAGTTTGCGCTGGTATGCTCAGCGCTGCGCTCGTGACGAGTGCAGCCGGAACGGTCTTCGCTGCTGAGTCAAGTGACGAAGTCGTCTCGCTCGTCACGCAGCCGGGCCAGCCGCTCGTCACGACGACGGCCAAGACGACGGCCGCTGCTCCTGCAAAGGAGACGGCTGCCAAGGCTGAAGCACCGGCCAAGGTAGAACTTGCAGATAAACTCGTCATCAACCTCGCAGCCCGCTCGATTGCCGCCATCCGCGACAACCAGAAGGTCGCCCTCTATCCGGTCGGCCCGGGCAAGGTCTCGACGCCGACGCCGACGGGCTACTACAAGGTCATCGACAAGGAAGTCAACCCGACCTGGACGGACCCGGGCGATGCCTCCGCGTCCATCCCGTCCGGCCCGTCGAATCCGCTCGGCTATCGCTGGATCGGCATCGGTGGCAACTACGGCATCCACGGCACGAACCGTCCGGAGTCGATCGGCCATTACGTCTCCAACGGCTGCATCCGCATGCATGAGGAAGACGTCGAGAAGATCTACGACATGGTAGAGGTCGGCACGCCGGTTGAGATCACCTACAACCGCATCGTCGTCGAGAAGACGCCGGACGACCAGATTGCCTATTACATCTATCCGGACGGCTACGGCTGGCAGAATGTCACGACGGCTGACGTCAACAAGTGGCTCGCTGGCTACGGCGTGTCTGACTTCGTCACGGATGCCGATGTCGAGCAGAAGATCCAGGCATCGGACGGCAACCCGACGTATGTCGCAAAGGTCTATCCGCTCTACGTCAACGGCCAGAAGCTCAAGGGCAAGGCCGTCGTACAGGATGACATCACGTACCTGCCGGCTGTTGACCTCGCCGAGGCCGCTAAGGTATCCCTCGGCTGGAAGCCGGAGGAGAAGGTGCTCGTGAGCTCCTATGGCCAGGCCGTCGGCTACAAGAAGAAGGATACGCTCTACTGCAATGCCGACGACGTCGCTACGCTCTATCACCTCGACGGCGGCCTCAATGCTGGCAAGTTCGAGCTGAAGACGCAGGCTAAGAAGCAGGAGACTGTACCGGTTGTCGAGAATGGCAAGGCTGTCGAGAATGGCACGGCTAAGACCGAGGCTGAAGTCTATGCCGAGGCTACGAAAGAAACGGCTAAGAACGCTAAGGCAGCTGTGACGGATGCAAAAGCAGCAGCCAAGGATGTCAAGGCCGAAGCAAAAGCAAAATAAGCGGTTATCCGCATCAGATTTTATCCGGGACCGGCAAGCGCTGGTCCCTTTCGCTTTCTAGAAGAAAAGGGGGAACCTACGTGAAGCAGGAACACAGCAGCAAGCAGAAGCGCTTCCTCGTCCTCGACGGCAGCAGTCTGATCTTCCGCGCCTTTTACGCACTGCCGCCAGATCTCAGCGATTCGCATGGTCAGCCGACGGGGGCCATCTTCGGCTTCTCAAACATGCTGACGAAGCTCATTGCCGAGCAGCAGCCCGACCTCATGGCGCTGGCCTTTGATAAGAGCCGCCATACCTTCCGCACGGAGCGCTATGCCGACTACAAGGGCACGCGCGACAAGACGCCGGAGGAACTCCTCTCGCAATTCCCACTCCTGCGCGAGTTCGCGGCGAACATGGGCATCCCCTTCCTCGAGAAGGACAACTACGAGGCCGACGACATCATCGGCACGCTCGCGACGCAGGCCGCAGCCCAGGGCTTTGATGTGCGCGTCGTGACGGGCGACCGCGATGCCCTGCAGCTCGTGCGGCCGAACCTGCGCGTCCTCCTGACGAAGAAGGGCATCTCGGAGATCAAGGACTACGACACAGCCGCCTTCGAGGAGGAGTACGGCTTTGAGCCGCTGAAGCTCATCGACCTCAAGGGGCTCATGGGCGATTCGTCCGACAACATTCCCGGCGTGCCGGGCGTCGGCCCCAAGACGGCCGCCAAGCTCCTGCACGCCTACGGCTCCCTCGAGGAGGTACTGGCGCACGTGGAGGAGATCTCCGGCAAGAAGCTCAAGGAACGCCTGCAGGCGTACGCCGACCAGGCGCGCCTCTCCAAGGAACTCGCGACGATCGAGCTCTGCGTGCCGGACCTGAACTTTGCGGAAGGGGACTACGCCATCCATCCGGACATCGAGAAGATGAAGGCCTTCTGCATGGAACACGAGCTGAACGCCGTCTGGCGCAATTTCGAGCGCCTTTTCGGCCCGGCGGAACTGGCACTCGACCTCGGCGGCGAGGCACCGGAGCAGGATCTCTCGTCAGACCTCTGGGACGAGGCGGCGGTCAAGGCTGCCGCAGGCGCCGCCTACCTCGCGGTCGCCGGTGTCTTCTCAGGCACGGCCCCGTTCTTCACGCTCGATGGGCTGGCCGTCGTGGCGGGCCCCGATGCCGACCGGGCGGGCTTCGTGCCGCGTGAGAGCGCGGCTTTCGGAGCCTTGCTGCAGCTGCTCGAATCCGATGTGCCGACGGCCCTCTTTGGCCTCAAGCGCTACGACCAGGCAGGTGTCAGGGGGCAGAACGACTTCTTCGATATCGAGCTCGCGGCATATCTCTTGGAGCCGGAGCGCTCGAAGTACGCCCTGCCGGAGCTCTCGCAGAAGTACTTGCAGGAGATGGCCCCCGAGTCGTTTGCCGACGAGCGGAGCCAGGCCGTCTGGGAGGCGAAGACCATCAGCCGCCTCTACCCGCTGCTCGGCGCGAAGCTCGAAGAAGAAGAGCTCACGCACCTCATGAAAACGGTCGAGCTGCCGCTCGTCGAAGTCCTCGCCGCGATGGAGCAGAACGGCGTCTACGTCAACCGCGCGCACCTCGCCGAGAAGACGGAGGAGGTCGCTGACCGCCTGCAGACGATTGAGCAGTCCATCTACGAGATGGCGGGCCATACCTTCAACCTCAATTCGCCCAAGCAGCTCGGCACCGTGCTCTTTGAAGAGCTCGACCTGCCCGTGCGCAAGAAGACGAAGACGGGCTACTCGACGAATGCCGAGGTGCTCGAGAGCCTGCGCCTCGAGCACCCGATCGTCGAGCAGATCCTCGCCTACCGCCTCTGGAGCAAGCTCAAGTCGACCTACCTCGACGGCATCACGGGACTCATCCGCACGGACACGGGCCGTGTCCACACGAGCTTTAACCAGACGGTCACGGCGACGGGCCGCCTCTCGAGCTCGGACCCCAACCTCCAGAACATCCCCGTGCGCACGGAAGAAGGGCGCATGATTCGCGCGCTGTTTGAGCCGGGCGAGGGATACGACTACCTCCTGTCGGCCGACTACTCGCAGATCGAGCTGCGCCTGCTCGCGCACATGTCGGGCGACGAGAACTTCATCGATGCGTTCAAGCGCGGCCAGGACATCCACGCGCGCACGGCCGCCGAGGTCTTCGGCATCCCCTTGGAGGAAGTCACGCCGGAGCTGCGCCGCCATGCGAAGGCCGTCAACTTCGGCATCGTCTACGGCATCAGCGACTTCGGCCTCGCGCGCAACCTGCACATCTCGCGCAAGGAAGCCGGCGACTACATCAGCCGCTACTTCGAGCGCTATCCCGGCGTGCGCGCCTTCATGGACAAGGTCGTCGCCGAAGCACATGAGACGGGCTACGTCACGACGATGTTCGGCCGCCGCCGCGAACTGCCCGCCATCAAGAGCCGCAATTTCAACCAGCGCATGCTCGCCGAGCGCATGGCCATGAACACGCCGATACAGGGCACGGCCGCCGATGTCATCAAGCTCGCGATGATCGCCGCCTATCATAGGCTCAAGGAGGCGGGCGTCAAGAGCCGCATCCTGCTGCAGGTCCACGATGAGCTCGTGCTCGAAGTCGTCGAGAGCGAGCTCGATGTGGTGCAGGCCATCCTGCGCGAGTCGATGGAGCACGTCGTAGAACTTTCCGTGCCGCTCTCTATCGACATCCACTGGGGCCGCAACTGGGCCGAGGCGAAGTGAGAGGAGGGACGCGCGATGCCAGAACTTCCTGAGGTAGAAATCATCCGCCAGTATCTCGATGCGCAGCTGCCGGGCCACACGATTGTCTGCGCCGACATCCTGCTGCCGCGCCAGCTGAAGTACCCGGAGCCCGAGGCGTTCCAGTCGCTCGTCGCAGGCAAGCGCATGAGGGGCATGCGGCGCCGCGGCAAGTACCTGCTGCTCGACTTGCAGGATAGCAGCACCATCGTCTTCCACCTGCGCATGACGGGCAGCCTCGTCTACGACCCGTCCGGCAAGCAGCGCGATGCCTACGCGCGCATGGTCTTCCACCTCGCGGGTGGCGGCTTGCTGATCTTTGCTGACGTGCGGACCTTCGGCTGCGTCTACGGCTTTGCCGCAGGCGAGGAGATTGCCGTGCCGGGCCTCCAGTCGCTCGGGCCGGAGCCCCTGTCAGAGGCCTTCACGCCGGCGTATCTCGCGCAGGCCGTCCGCGGCAGGAAGCAGCCCGTCAAGTCGTTCCTGCTCGACCAGCGCCGCATCGCGGGGCTCGGCAACATCTACGCCGATGAGTCCCTGTTCCTCGCAGGGATCGATCCGCGTCGCGAGGCCGGCGGCCTGACCCAGGCAGAGTGCAAGAAGCTTGCAGCGGCCATCCAGCGCATCCTCCGCGACGGCCTCGCCGACGGCGGCACGACCTTCCGCAACTATCGCAACGGCGAGGGCGGCTATGGTCACCATCAGGAGCACCTCTGCGTCTACCACCGCGCAGGCAAGCCGTGCCCCACCTGCGGCCGGCCCATCGAGAAGATCACCATCGGCGGCCGCGGCACGCATTTCTGTCCGTATTGTCAGCACTGAAAGATAGTTCCTCCCCGTAAGGGGAGTATACGTCTGAGTAGCATCTTCATCAGGGGCTTCTGATTTTGCGGGCGTTACTTTCATGCGTTTTTTAGAGTGGCTTGGTACTATCATCTTGAAGTATGCATTGATTTTTAGAGAAGGGGGAGAAGGGGATGGAGCCATGAAGCGCATCGGCCTGACGGGCGGCATCGCGAGCGGCAAGAGCACAGCCTCGGCTATCCTGCGCGGCTGGGGGGCCTGCATCATCGATGCCGACGCCATCGCGCATGGGCTTATGGAGCCGGGGGGACCGCTTTACGAGGCGTATTGCGCGCATTTTGGCACAGGCGTCATTCTGCCGGACGGCAAGCTCGACCGTCGGCGCATCGGCCGGATTGCCTTTGCCGACTCTGCTGAGAAGCGTTGGCTCGACGAGACGGCGCATCCCGTGATCCGCAGGGCCATAGAGCAGGAGCTCGAGCGCGCCGAGGCGGCTGGCGAGCCCGTTGTCATCCTCGACATCCCCTTGCTCTTCGAGACGGGCTGGCAGGAGCATGTCGACGAATCATGGCTGGTCGACGTTCCTGAGCCCCTGCAGCTCGCGCGTCTGCAGAGCCGCAATGGCTACAGCCGCGAGGAGGCCAAGCGCCGCATCGCCGCGCAGATGCCGCTATCAGAGAAGCGCCGGCTCGCCGACGTCATCATCGACAACAGCGGCACGGAGCAGGAGCTCATGGAGAGGCTGCGCGCCCTCTGGCAGAAGCAGCCGCATCAAGCGGCAGGATCAAACAGCAGGAAGGAAGAGACCCACATTTGAAACGACCTGATTTTCTGGAGCGCGTCGCACAGGCGCGCAGGACGGCACACCGCAAGTACCTCTACGCCATCGCGAGTGCCGTCATCTTCCTCGCGTTTGCCATCTACCTGACCTTCGCGTCCGAGGCCTTCCAGCGCCACTACCTCTATCCCTTCCCGTACCGCGACACCGTCGAGACCTACTCTGACCGCTACCGCGTCGACCCGTACCTGGCCATCGCCGTCATCAAGACCGAGAGCAAGTTCCAGGACGGCGTGCACTCGCACCGCGGCGCCATCGGCCTCATGCAGCTCATGCCCGATACCGCCGAGTGGATTGCCGGCCAGCTCGAAGATCCCTCGTACTCCGTCGAGGCCATCCACGAGCCCGAACGCAACATCCGCTACGGCATCTGGTACCTGAGCACCCTGCAGCGCGAATTCGACGGCAACGACGTCCTCGCGCTCGCCGCCTACAACGCCGGCCGCGGCAACGTCCAGTCCTGGATCCGCGAATACGGTTGGCCCGCCGACTTCCACGACATCGACGCGATCCCCTACAAGGAGACCCGCGAATACGTCCGCAAAGTCCTGCTGACCGAACACAAATACCGTAGCCTCTACCCCGAAGCAGGCGGGACAGGCAGCAATATGAAAGACTAAGTAACCTTCAAACAGCCAAGCGCCTTCAAGGGCAGTAACATCCTTGAAGGCGCTTTTTTCATGCGAAAATGTCAGTCTGTTCATATAAAAGCAGGAATTCTATTTTTGATAAAGAAACTTATTAAAGGGATAATTAAGATTTCAATAATCATTAATCTGCGTAATAAGCAGAGAGGAGTGATACAATGTTTCGCAAGATGAGAAGGTTCAAGCAGCAGCTGCCTGCGGAAGAGTGCGTGGCAATCATGAAGCGGGAAAAGCGCGGGGTGCTTTCGGTACTCGGGGATGATGGGTATCCTTATGGCGTACCGCTCGATCATTACTACGATGAGGAGAGCGGCAAGCTCTACTTCCACTGTGCGTTGGCGGGCCACAAGCTCGATGCGATCCGCGCGTGTGACAAGGTCTCGTACTGCATCACGGGTGAGGGGCGCCATGAGGATGGCGTGGAGTGGTCGCTGACATTCCGCAGTGTCATTGTCTTCGGGCGCATGCGCGTGCTGGAGGATAAGGAAGCGGCACTGCGCCTCGCGCGTCTGCTCGGCGAGAAGTTCACACAGGACAAGGTGTACCTCGACAACGAGGTAAAACATGCCGGCCCGCGCATGCTCATGCTCGAGCTGACGCCGGAGCACATCACGGGCAAGCGCGTCAACGAATCGTGAATCGCGAACCGCACCGTGATAGTATGGCAACTGGATTCCGTCATGCTGTGATGTGAGCTATGTATTGTGAAGACAATAGAGGAAGAGCGGTCTGCCACAGAGTGGTGGGCCGTCTTTTTTTGATGTGCTTCTATGTGCGGGAAGTACGGGTGATTTCTTATTCAGAAAAGACAGGATTTTCTCATATTTTGTAGAAATAGTAATTGAAAATGCAGTTGAGAATGAAGCATAGGACAGGGGGGATTGTGTTGGAGACGCCAGAATTACTTTGGCAGAATCTCGTGCGGGAGTCGGTGCGGGAGGTGCGCTATGGCATGCGGCCGGAGGAGCGGGGGATTGTCCAGCTCGTCGACTATGTGCTCGAGCGGGCGGTGGCCCTGCATGCGAGCGATATCCATCTGGAGCCGCAGGAGATGCGGGTCCGGCTGCGCTTCCGCATCGACGGCATCCTGCGCGAGATCCTGACGATGCCTGCGAATCTCGGCCCGGCGGTGACGTCGCGCATCAAGGTCATGGCGGGGATGGATATCGCCGTGCACCAGCAGCCGCAGGACGGCCACATCCTGTTCCAGCCAAAGGACAGGCGCATCGACATCCGCGTGTCCTCGCTGCCCGCCTCGGCGGGCGAGGTCATCGTCATGCGCCTGATGGATGTCTCGGCGAGACTGTTTTCCCTTGATGAGCTCGGCTTCTCGGCGGAGGACACGGCAACTTTGCGCGAGCTCATCCATCGGCCCGCCGGCATGATCGTGCTCTGTGGGCCGATGAACTCGGGCAAGACGTCCTCGCTCTACGCCGCGCTGACGGAGCTCAACACGGAGTCGCGCAATCTCGTGACGCTCGAGGACCCGATTGAGCGCATCCTGCCGGGCGTCAATCAGGTGCAGATTCATCCGAAGGCGGGCATGACGTTCGTCGCGGGCCTGCGCGCGGTGCTGCGTCAGGATGTCACGGGCATCCTGCTCGGCGAGATACGCGACGAGGAGACGGCGGCCATGGCCGTGCGCATCGCGCTGACGGGCCATCTCCTGATGACGACGATCCATACGGAGGACGCCGTCTCGGCGCTCTACCGCATGCTCGAGATGGGCATCGCGCCGTATCTCTTGGCGGCGACGCTCTCGGGCATCGTCTCGCAGCGGCTCGTGCGCAGGCTCTGCCCGGATTGCCGCGAAGCGTACCGCGTCGCAGAGGGCTCTGACGAGGCGGCGTTCTTTGCGTGTGCAGAGGGCACACAGCTCTACCGGAGCCGCGGCTGCGCTGCATGCCACGGCACAGGCTACCGCGGGCGCACGGTCCTCGCGGAACTCCTCGTGCCGCATGAAGCGGTGCGCGAGGGCATTCTGCAGAAGATCCCGCGGCGCGAGATGGTGGAGCGGGCGAAGGCCTGCGGCATGCGCTCGCTGCTCGAGGACGGCAGGGCGAAGGCAGAGGCGGGCATCACCTCGTGGCAGGAGGTCAGGAGGGTGCTCTATGGCTGAATCGAGGCAGGCAAGCTGGGAGGCCATCCTGATGGAGGCCATCGAGGCAAGTGCCAATGACATCTACCTGACGGCAGGGCAGTCGGTCTGGCTGCGCGTCGACGGTAGCCTCTGCAGGCTGGCGCGTGCGGAATGGCGGCCGGATGATGCGTTTATGGAGTCGCTGGCGGGAGATCTTCTTTCTGATCGGCAGCGCGAAGCGTTGGCGTGCGGCGAGGCCGTCGACTTCTCGCTGACGCATGCGGGGCGTCGGCTGCGCGGCAATCTCTACCGGCAGCAGGCGCATCTGGCGATGGTCCTGCGCCTGCTGCCAAGCAGCATCCCGACACTGGCGGCCATCCATGCGCCGCAGGCCCTGCAGGGGCTCCTGGAGGCGAGGCAGGGCCTCGTGCTCGTGACGGGGCGCACGGGCTCGGGCAAGACGACGACGATGGCATCGTTCCTGCAGGCGGTCAACGAGAGACGCGCCGCGCACATCCTGACGCTCGAGGACCCCATCGAGTACGTTTTCACGCCATCCCGGTGCTTTATCAGCCAGCGCGAGCTCGGCCGCGACTTCCGCTCGTTCCCCGAGGCCCTGAGGAGTGCATTGCGCGAGATGCCGGACATCCTGCTCGTCGGAGAGATACGCGACTGCGAGACGATGACGACGGCGCTCGCGGCGGCGGAGACGGGCATGCTCGTGCTCGGTACGCTGCACACGCGCGGTGCGGCCGAGGCGGTGCGGCGCATCGAGGGCTTCTATCCGCAGGAGCAGCAGAGCATTGTGCGCGCGCAGGTCGCCGATGTCTTCTGCGCGATCTTTGCGCAGGAACTCCTGCCCGCGCGCAAGGGCGGCCGCGTGCCGCTCGTGGAGGTCCTGCTGCGCGAGTCGTCTGTCGCCAGCCTGATCCGCCAGGGCAAGTACAGCCAGATCGAGATGGCGATGATGACGCATCAGACGCAGGGCATGCAGACGCGCGCGCAGGCCATGCAGAAGCTCCTGCAGCAGGGCCTGATTGCACGCGAGGTCTATGAGCGGGCGGAGCGGCGCATGGTCTGATGTTTGGAGAAAGGAGGCTTTATGGGCGTTTTCTTATACGAAGCGAGGAACCGCGCGGGCGAGCTCTTCGCGGGCACAATCGAGGCAAAAGATAAGCGCGAGGCGGCGGGGCTCATCCGGCGGCGCGGGCTCTGGATCGCCTCGCTGAGTCCGCAGGAGGAGAAGAAAGCGGGCGGCCCTGCCTGGCGGATGCAGTTTACCAAGCTCCATGCGATGCCGGCGGCTAAGATGCGCGTGCTGTTCCTGCGGCAGATGGCCGCGATGATGCAGGCAGGCATGCCTGTCCATCAGGCGCTGGAGATCCTCTCGCGGTCGGACGGCAATCCGCCGTACCAGTCGTTCCTGCAGGACCTCCTCAAGGGCATCATGGCGGGCCATCCGCTCCACGAGATGCTCGCGCAGCACCCGCAGCTCTTCTCGGCTTCGCTCTGTGGGCTCGTGCGGGCGGGCGAAGCGAGCGGCTCGCTGACGCAGATCTTCGCGCAGCTCGCGGACTTCGAGGAGCACCGCTACGAGGCGCGCGAGGCGCTGAAGTCGGCGCTTCTCTATCCCGTCATCCTGCTCGTCGTCGCCGTCGTCTCACTCGTGCTCATGACGGTCTTCGTGCTGCCCGCCTTTGCGGCCATGCTGCAGGACCTGCGGGCGGAGCTGCCGTGGACGACGAAGCTGTTGCTCGCACTTATGGCGTTCGTGGAGAGCCATCTCGCTCTGCTCGTGGCAGGGATTGTCCTTGCCGTGGCCGCCTTGTTTGCTTCGTTGCGGCACGCGAGAAGTCGGATCGTCATCGACGGCATCTTGTTGAAGCTGCCGATCCTGGGCCCGTTGCAGTCTTATGCGGCCTGGCGCATCCTCTTGGAGCTGCTTTCTGTCATGCTGGCAAATGGCATCCCGCTGACGACGGCGCTCGAGATGGCGCGAGATGTGCCCGCAAACCTGCAGGTCCGGCTCGAGATGCGGGCGCTCCAGCAACAGGTCGAGGCGGGGCAGCCTTTTGCTGCGAGCCTGCGCCAGCGGACGTCCTGCCCTGGCCTGCTCGTCGAGCTCCTGATGGCCGGCGAGACGACTGGCACGCTCGACGCCATGATGGAAAAAGCCGCGGCGTTTGCCGCGGCTGATGTCCGTCACCGCTCGGCAAGGGTCGAAGCCCTCGCCGAGCCAATCATGATTTTCTTTGTCGGTGGCCTGATTTTCTTCTTCGTGCTCTCCATCGTCCTGCCACTCTTGACGACGATGGATGCTTTGATGTAGCCCGCTTACTTATTTCGCGAGCAGTTCTGCCTTGAGCTCGCGGTAGCGGCGCGTGTAGTAGGCGCCGTTCTGGGCTTCGCGGTGGTCGAAGCCGTAGGCGCGGCGGCTGACGGCGAGGACTGGCGGGGCCTGGATGCGCTTGGCAATCGCCATGCCCGTGAAGAGGTTCCACCAGCGCTCGAGGTCTTGGATGAAGTCGGCTGCCGTCGGGAAGTATTTCGCGACGAGCCCCGCTTCGCAGCCGAGGTTCGCTTCGACCGTGCCGGCCTTATACCATTCGAGCAGGTCCTCCGGCGTCGCCTTCTGCCAGCGCTCGACGAAGGAGCGGAAGAGGAAGTCGTGGTACGGGTACTTGATCGGGTCGCCCTTGCCCTCGTCGACATTCTGGGCGGAGGAGAGCTCGGCCGACGGCACGATGTCGATGATGCCCTGCGGCACGACTTCGCGGCCGTAGACTGTCGTGTTCATGTAGTGGGCGAGCGCGTAGACCTGGTACTTCCAGAGGTCGGCGAGCGCGGCGAGGAAGCCCGACTGGTCGCCGTAGAGTGTCGAGTAGCCGACCGTCGTCTCGGCCTTGTTGGCGTTGCAGGTGAAGCCGCCGCCAAACGCCGCTGCGGCGCCGGCGAGCACGCGGGCGCTGCGGTCGCGCGCCTGGATGTTCTCGGCGACGAAGGAGGAGACGCGAAGATGCGACTCGCTGCCCGTGCCGAGGTGGACCATCGGCGTTTCCTCGAGCTGCTTGATCGTGTGGTCGACCGACTCCTGGATCGGGATGATCATGTACTGGCAGCCGAGGTTATCCGCGAGCTGCTGCGAGAGTCCCTTCGTCGTCGCGGAGTTGAAGACGCTCGGCATGTTGACGAGCAGCAGGTTCTCCGGGCCGACGACCTTCGCGTAGAGCGCGGCGGCCACGGCTGAGTCGATGCCGCCCGAGATGCCGATGACGATCTTCTTTATGTGGATGTTCGCGAGGAAGTGGCCGATGCCGTAGTGGAGCGCGCGGTAGATGTGGGCGATGTCCGGCTCATCCGTCTCTTTCTCGGCTGGCATATCCTTCATCTCGGCGAGCGGCAGGACGGTCAGCGCCTCTTCGTACTCCGGCAGCGTGCGCACGACGTGGCCCGACTCGTTGTAAGCCGTGCTCGAGCCGTCGAAGGTGTAGACGGTCTTGCCGTTGTTCTGCAGGCCGATGCAGTTGACATAGAAGAGCGGCACGCCGGCCTCGCGCGCCTGGCGGCCGAAGACGCGGTTGCGCTTGTCGTTTTTGCCAAGCGTGTACGGCGAGGCGGAGATGTTGACGTAGAAGTCGAGCTGTTCCTTCTTCTCGAGCAGCTCGAACGGCGCGAATTCGTAGTCGTCGCTCCAGCCGTCCTCGCAGAGCAGGCAGCCCACACGGTAGTAGTCGTCGCGGATCTTGAGCGTGACAGGGGAGAGCAGTTTCGACGGCGTCGTGCCGAGCTCGCGCGCGAGCTTCTGCAGGCTGAAGAAGTGGCGCGTGTCGTCGAACTCGCGGTAGTTCGGCATCAGCGTCTTGATGGTGTAGGGGTAGGGCATGTTGTCCGGCTGGATGAGCTCGCCGTCGCGCGCGATGAAGAAGGCGTTGTACTTGCGCACGCGGCCGTCGTTGTTCTTCTTCTGCCAGTCGATGGCGACGTTGCCGAACATGACGGTGATGTCCTTCGAGGCCGCGATGATGTCGCGGCCATAGCTCTCGCAGTCGCGCAGGAAGGCGCTCTGCTCCCACGTGTCGCCGAGGAAGTAACCCGGTACCGCCATCTCCGGGAAGATGACGACGTCGGCGCCCTTAGTGCGCGCCTCCTCGATGAAGCGCAGGATCGTGGCGGTGTTCACATCTGGATGGCCGGGGACGACCTCCATCTGAGCCATGGCAATTTTCAACAACTTCAACATCCTTTCTGTTACAAAAAGAGAAAGAAAAACCAATGTTATCCATTATAATGTAACGACAATGTCTGAGCCGTATCCCGGGAGCTGACAATTTGCAGATTTCTATAGGATTCGCCGGGATTCTATGGTATAATGACAGTTGTCCGGTTGCGCAGGCCCTTTGCCCGCGCGGCCCGCTATCATTCTATCATAGTTCCGACTATTTATAAATGAAGAAAGAGGCGATTGTTTTGAAATACAGCAGCACCAGAGGAAATGCCGAACAGCTCGATTCCGCCAAGGCCATCATCCGCGGCCTGGCAGCAGACGGCGGTCTCTTTGTGCCCGATGCGATGCCGCAGGTCGACATGGCGTTCATTGAAGGGCTCAAGGCCCTGTCGTATGAGGAGCGTGCCGAGAAGGTCCTCGGGCTCTTCCTGACGGATTACACGGCCGAGGAGCTCGCAGGCTGCGTCACGCGCGCCTACGCAAATGGCCGCTTCGACACGGAGAAGCGCGCCCCTGTCAAGGCCGTCGGCGAGAAGAGCATCCTCGAGCTCTGGCATGGCCCGACGAGCGCCTTCAAAGACATGGCGCTGCAGCTCCTGCCGCAGCTCATGAGCACGGCGCTCAAGAAGACGGGCGAGAAGGACGAGGTGCTGATTCTCGTCGCGACCTCTGGTGACACGGGCAAGGCGGCGCTCGAGGGCTTCCGCGATGTGCCGCAGATCCGCATCATGGTCTTCTACCCGCAGGGCGGTGTCAGCCGCATCCAGCAGCTGCAGATGCTCACGCAGGAGGGCAGCAACGTCAACGTCACGGCCGTCACGGGCAATTTCGACGACGCCCAGAGCGGCGTCAAGCGCATCTTCGGCGACAAGGACTTCAATGAGGCGCTCGCCGCGAAGGGCATCCGCCTCTCGTCGGCCAACTCCATCAACTGGGGCCGCCTCGTGCCGCAGATCGTCTACTACTTCAGCGCCTACGCAGACCTCCTGTCGTCCGGCAAGATCGAGCCGGGCGAGGCCATCGACTTCACGGTGCCGACAGGCAACTTCGGCGACATCCTCGCGGGCTTCTACGCGAAGTGCATGGGCCTGCCGGTGCACAAGCTCATCTGCGCCTCGAACGCCAACAACGTCCTGACCGACTTCCTGCGCACGGGCGTCTACGACCGCCAGCGCGACTTCTTCAAGACGATCTCGCCGTCGATGGACATCCTGATCTCGAGCAACCTCGAGCGTCTGCTCTACCACATGACGGAGGATAAGGCGAAGGTCGCCGACTGGATGCAGCAGCTGCAGCAGCAGGGCCGCTACGATGTCGGCAGCGAGCTGCTCGCGAAGATCCAGGAGACTTTCTGGGCGGACTGGACCTCGGACGAGGATACGGAAGCGTGCATCGCGGAGATCTACCGCAAGCATCACTATGTCGCGGACCCGCACACGGCCGTCGCCTGGAGCGTCGCCGAGAAGTACCAGCAGGCGACGGGCGATGCGCACCATATGGTCGTCGTCTCGACGGCGAGCCCCTACAAGTTCAACGGCAGCGTGCTCGATGCGCTCGGCGTCAAGACGCAGGGCGTCGACGAGTTCACCCTGCTCGACGAGCTGCAGCAGCGCAACGCGGACCCGATTCCTGAAGGCCTCGCTTCGTTGCGCAAGAAGGCCGTGCGCCACGACGGCGTCTGCGCGCCGGCGACGATGGAGAAGGCCGTCATGCTCTTCGCGTCGGCAGATTCCGTTCAAGAATAAGTGAATTTATAAGAGGAACGATGCAGAATTTCTGCGTTATTCCTCTTATTTTTATAGGAGTGAATGTGAATAAGAGAAATAAATAAAACGTTAAAAAAAGTGCAAATAAATATTTGACATTTATGAATGAATAAGTTAATATAATAGCTGTGATGAGGAGTTCACATGAAATGAACAGCAGATTGCAGATGATGAATGGTTTTTCATCCCGACTGTAAGGCTGCGTCATGTGAGATGCCTCAGAGGTTTACCAAGACCAATATTAATGAAAGAGGTTGAATGCAAATGGCAAACATCGATCTTAGTCAGTATGGTATCACGGGTACAACGGAAATCATCTACAATCCTTCCTACAAGACGCTGTTCGAGGAAGAGACCAAAGAAGGCCTGACGGGCTACGAAAAAGGTGAAGTTTCCGAGCTCGGCGCTGTGGATGTCAAGACGGGCATCTTCACGGGCCGTTCGCCTAAAGATAAATTCATCGTCGATGACGAGACGTCGCACGACACGGTTTGGTGGGATTCTGAAGAATATCACAACGATAACCACAGAGCAACCAAGGAAGCTTGGGCTGCTGTAAAGGATATCGCCAAGAAAGAGCTGTCCAACAAGCGCCTGTTCGTCGTCGATGGCTTCTGCGGTGCAAACACGAATACGCGCATGGCTGTCCGCTTCATCGTTGAAGTCGCATGGCAGGCACATTTCGTCCGCAACATGTTCATCAAACCGACCCCGGAAGAGGAAGCAAACTTCAAGCCGGACTTCGTCGTCTTCAACGCTTCGAAGGCAAAAGTCGAGAACTACAAAGAGCTCGGCCTGCATTCCGACACGGCTGTCGTCTTCAACCTCACGGAGCGCCAGCAGGTCATCATCAACACCTGGTACGGCGGCGAGATGAAGAAGGGCATGTTCTCCATGATGAACTACTTCCTGCCGCTCAAGGGCATCGCTGCGATGCACTGCTCCGCTAACACGGATAAGCAGGGCAAGAACACGGCCATTTTCTTCGGCCTCTCCGGCACGGGCAAGACGACGCTGTCGACGGATCCGAAACGCCTGCTGATCGGCGATGATGAGCACGGCTGGGATGACGATGGTATCTTCAACTTCGAGGGTGGCTGCTATGCAAAGGTCATCAACCTCGATCAGGAATCCGAGCCGGATATCTTCGGCGCCATCAAGCGCAATGCTCTCTTGGAGAACGTTGTCCTCGACGAGAAGGGCAAGATTGACTTCGCCGACAAGAGCATCACGGAGAATACGCGTGTATCCTATCCGATTGACCACATCAAGAGCACGGTCAAGGGCTTTGTCAACGACCGCAGCGCTGCTCCGGCTGCTAAGAGCGTCATCTTCCTCGCAGCAGATGCATTCGGCGTACTGCCGCCGGTCTCCATCCTGACGCCGGAACAGATGCAGTACTACTTCCTCTCCGGCTTCACGTCCAAGCTGGCTGGCACGGAGCGCGGCATCACGGAGCCGACTCCGACGTTCTCCGCTTGCTTCGGCCAGGCATTCCTCGAGCTGCCGCCGACGAAATATGCGCATGAGCTCGTTAAGCGCGTAAAGGCAAACGGCACGAAGGCATACCTCGTCAACACGGGCTGGAACGGCTATGGCAAGCGCATCTCCATCAAGGATACGCGCGGCATCATCGACGCTATCCACAGCGGTGCCATCAATGAAGCTCCGACGAAGAAGATCCCGTACTTCGGTCTCGAGATCCCGACGAAGCTCGAGGGCGTTGCTACGGAAGTCCTCGACCCGAAGGATACCTACAAGGATCCGTCCAAGTCGAAGTGGGATTACAAAGATGAGTCCGAGTGGGATACGAGAGCTAAGAAACTCGCTCAGATGTTCATCGACAACTTCGCCAAGAAGTATGCGAACACGGAAATCGGCAAAGGCCTCGTTGCAGCTGGCCCGCAGCTCTGATTTCACTGAACGCATTGCCAATACGGTAAAAAAGAGTCTCCTCGTGAGACTCTTTTTTTGTGCCTGTGCGCGTGTGGTGCGCATCCGGCAAACGTGGTAGAATAAGGGCAAGACCATTCGTCAAGTCAGTCTAGTAAAAAAGTCTAGTAAAAATAAGAAAGGATTCGATTCTCTCCATGAAGATCACGGATTCGGTCCAGTACCTTAAGGGCGTCGGGCCGAAGAAGAAGGCGGAGCTCGCGCGGCTCGGCATCGCGCGGGTCTACGACGTCCTGACGTACTTTCCGCGCACGTATGAGGACCAGAGCGCGCTGACGCGCATCGCCGACCTGCGGCCGGGCACGGTCGCGACGGTCGCGGGTACCATCGTCAATCTGCAGGAGCAGACGGGGCGGCGCGGCCTGACGATCCTGACGGCCTACCTCAATGACGGCTCTGGCCTCCTGCAGGTCACCTGGTTCAACCAGAAGTACCTCAAGAACAAGCTCAAGGTCGGCAGGCGCGTCTTCGTCAGCGGCAAGCCCGCCTACGCCTACGGCGGCCGCGGCCAGTTCGCGATGAGCCAGCTGCGCTACTTCCAGATCCTCGATGAGGGGGAGCAGGCAGCCGGCCTCTGCGGCATCCTGCCCGTCTATGCGGCGACGGAGCGGCTGAACCAGAAGTTCTTCCGCACGCTCGTCGAGGAGGCGCTGGAGGCCGCTGACGAGCTGCCTGAGCTCATCCCCGCGCGCATTCTCGCTGAGCGCAAGCTCATGGGCCGACGCGAGGCCCTGCGCGCCGTGCATTTCCCGAAGGACGGGGAGGAGCTCAAGCGGGCGCGCTACCGTCTGGCCTTCTCGGAGCTCTACCTCATCCAGTGCGGACTGCTGCTCATCAAGAAGCAGTCCCAGCAGACGCGGCTCGGCATCCGTCACCAGCCCAATGGCAAGCTCGTGAAGGCCGTCCTCTCTGGCCTGCCCTTCACGCTGACGCACGACCAGCAGCAGGCGTGGCAGGAGATCTGCCGCGACATGGAGCGGACCGTGCCGATGCGTCGGCTCGTGCAGGGCGACGTCGGCTCCGGCAAGACGGTCATCGCCATGCTCGCTCTCGTCAAGACGGTCGCAAGCGGCTGGCAGGGCGCGATGATGGCGCCGACTGAGATCCTCGCCGCCCAGCACTATGAGAATCTCTCGGCAAAGCTCGCGCCACTCGGCATCCGCGTCGGCTACCTCTCGGGCCACCTGACGCCAAGAGAGCGGCGCGAGATGCACGAGGCCATCGCGCGCCACGAGGTCGACATCGTCATCGGCACGCACGCGCTGATCCAGGATGACGTTCACTTCGCGCGGCTCGGCCTCGTCATCACCGACGAGCAGCACCGCTTCGGCATCGCGCAGCGCGCGGCGCTCGAGAAGAAGGGCGCCCATGTGCCGGACGTGCTCGTCATGACGGCGACGCCGATCCCGCGCACGATGACCCTGACGGTTTATGGCGACCTCGACGTCTCGCTGATCCGCGAGCTGCCGCCGGGGCGCCAGCCCATCCGCACGTTCGTGCGTCGGCCCGACCGCCGGCCGCTGATTTACCAGTACGTGCGCAGCCAGATCGAGGCGGGGCGCCAGGCCTACGTCGTCTGCCCGCTCATCGAGATGAATGAGGAGAGCGACCTGCCGTCAGCCGAGGAGGTCTACGACGAGCTGCGCTACGGCATCTTCCGCGGCATCCCGTGCGGCCTCGTGCACGGCAAGCTCGCGCCTGCCGAGAAGGAGCGCGTCATGCAGGACTTCTATGCGGACAAGATCAAGCTGCTCGTCTCGACGACCGTCATCGAGGTCGGCGTCAACGTGCCGAATGCCAGCATCATGGTCATCGAGCACGCCGAGCGCTTCGGCCTCGCCCAGCTCCACCAGCTGCGCGGCCGCATCGGGCGCGGCTCCTACGCCTCGTACTGCATCCTCGTCTCTGAGGGCAAGACCGAAAATGCGCGCGAGCGCCTGAGGATCATGGCCACGGTCTCCGATGGCTTCAAGCTCGCGGAGGAGGACTTGCGGCTGCGCGGCCCGGGCCAGTTCTTCGGCTCGATGCAGCACGGCCTGCCCGACCTCAAGATCGCGCGCGTGCCGGAGGACATCTCCATCCTCTTAGAGGCCCACAAGGCCGCCGAGGCGACGCTCACGAGCCAGGGCGACCTCGACTTCATCCGGCCCATCCTCGCGCTGCAATATAAGGAGAGATTCCAGCATATCATGGAAAATTGAATCGAAAATCGTCTTTTTCAACGGGACGTCTTGACACGAATGGCGGACATGCTATACAATAGCAATATCTTTTGACGCTAACAGGAGGCGCATACTTTTGACTACGGTAATCGTAAATGGTGCCTGCGGCCGCATGGGCCAGGCAGTCTTGAAAGCGGTACAGGAAGCGGACGGGCTCGAGCTCGTCGGCGCAGTGGATATCAAGGGCGGTGCGGATACGGGTGCACTCGTCGGCCTGCCGGCAAACGGCATCCTCGTCGAGACGGACCTCGAGGCGCTGCTCACGCGCAAGAAGCCAGAGGTCATGGTCGACTTCACGCGCCCGGACGTCGTCTTCGGCAATGTCATGACGGCACTCAAGCACGGCACGTCGCCGGTCGTCGGCACGACGGGCCTCTCGGACGAGCAGAAGGCCGAGATCGCCAAGGCTTCGGAAGAGAACAACACGCCGGCCTTCATCGCACCGAACTTCGCCATCGGCGCTGTGCTCTTGATGGTCATGTCGCGTCAGGCAGCCAAGTACATGCCGGATGTCGAGATCATCGAGCTGCACCACGACAAGAAGCTCGACGCACCTTCGGGCACGGCCATCCAGACGGCGGCCATGATCGCCGAGGTCCGCAAGGCCCACAAGCAGGGCAATCCGGACGAGTTCGAGAAGCTCGAGGGGGCGCGCGGCGCCGACTATGAGGGCATGCACATCCACAGCGTGCGCCTGCCGGGCTACGTCGCCCATCAGGAAGTCATCTTCGGCGGCCTCGGCCAGACGTTGACGATTCGCCACGACTCGATGAACCGCGAGTCGTTCATGCCGGGCGTCGTGCTCGCCGCGAAGAAAGTCCGCAGCCTCAAGGGCCTGACGGTCGGACTCGACAAGCTGCTCGACTGATTTTGCTTTCCTTATCCATATTATAAATGACTGCATCGCAGGAACCAGAAAGGAACGATGGACATGAAGAAGTACAATGTAGCAATCCTTGGCGCGACGGGCGCTGTCGGCCAGGAATTCCTCAACCTCATCGAGGAGCGCAATTTTCCGTTTGCCAACCTCAAGATGCTCGCCTCGAAGCGCAGCGCTGGCAAGAAGATTCAGTTCATGGGCAAAGAGTACACGGTCGAGGAGACGACGGATGACTCCTTCAAGGACGTCGAGATCGCTCTGTTCGCCGGCGGTGCTGCGAGCAAGCAGTTCGCTCCGGCTGCCGTCAAGGCCGGCGCTGTCGTCATCGACAATTCGAGTGCCTTCCGCATGGACCCTGAGGTCCCACTCGTCGTTCCGGAAGTCAACCCGCAGGCCATCGCGCGCCACAAGGGCATCATCGCCAACCCGAACTGCTCGACGATCATCATGATGATGGCGCTCAAGCCGCTCTACGATCTCTCGAAGATCAAGCGCATCGTCGTCTCGACGTATCAGGCCGTCTCGGGCGGCGGCAAGGAAGCCATGGCCGAGCTCGAGCAGCAGGTCGATGACATCGTCGCCGGCCGCGAGCCGAAGGCGAACATCCTGCCGGGCGCGAAGTTCCCGAAGCATTACCAGATTGCCTTCAACCTCATCCCGCAGATCGACGTCTTCTACGACAACCTCTACACGAAAGAGGAGATGAAGATGGTCAACGAGACGAAGAAGATCCTCGAGGATGACAGCCTGCGCATCACGGCGACGACGGTCCGCGTGCCGGTCTACCGCAGCCACGCCGAGTCCGTCAACGTCGAGTTCGAGGATGAGGTCAGCGTTGAGGCGGCCCGCAAGGCCATCGACGCCTTCCCGGGTGCCATCGTTCGCGACAACCCGGCCGAGCAGATCTACCCGATGCCGCTCTTCACGTCCGGCAAGAACGATGTCGAAGTCGGCCGCATCCGCAAGGACGAGTCCATCGAGCACGGCCTGAACTTCTGGGTCTGCGGCGACCAGATTCGCAAAGGCGCTGCTCTCAACGCCCTGCAGATTGCCGAGTACATGATCGAGCACGACATGATCTGAATACCCGAACGCAAATCATTTGCATAAAGAAAAAGACTGCCTCATCTGAGGCAGTCTTTTTTTGCATGGCAGAATCATCCGCGCTGCTCTGCATCGGTGGACGGGACCGCTGCGACAGGTGAGCGCTTCTGCACGAGCGCGATGAAGCACTTCATCTTATGCGAGACGTAGCTGTTCTTCCGCAGGATGGCGTGGAAATGGCGGACGGCATGAGGGGAGGGCACCTTGTAGTAGAGCAGCCGGTCATCCTGTCCCTCTGCGATCATGAACTCGGTCACGAAGGTCGCGCCGAGTCCATGGCGTGCCATGTGCCAGGCCGTTTCCAGCTGCTCGACACAGAAGCGGACTTGCGGCGAAAAGCCATTTTCCGCGCAGATGGCCAGCGCGCGCGTGCGCAGCTGATTGCTCTCCGTCAGCAGCAGGAAGGGCGTCTCGCGGAAGTCCGAGAGGGTCTGCACGGGGCAGTCATTCTGTAGGAAGCGGTGCGCGGCGACTTCCTGCCAGCTGAGCCCCTGCGCGATGGCATCCTCTGGCACATGGAAGCGCGGGACGGCCAGCAGCAGATGGTCGGCACAGACGGCCTGACTCGTGAACCGCTCTTCCTCGACCGGCGCGCTGCGGAAATTGATGTCGGTCTCTCCGTCCAGCAGCCACTGGTCGATGCGGTTGGCATTGTCCTCCCGAAGCGTCAGATGCACGGCCGGATACTGGGCCTGATAATCCTGCAGGACGTCCGGCAGCACGTAGGAATTGAAGTACTGTGTGCCGCCGATGCGCAGCTCGCCGGCATCCATGTGGCGCAGGTCGTCGAGCTCCCGAGCGGTATTCTCCTCGATCTGGCGGATCTCTGCGATGCGGGCGATGTAGATGCGCCCCGCATCGGTGAGCGTCAGCGGCTGCTGGCTCCGGTCAAATAGGGGCATGCCGATGGCCTGCTCGACCTTCTTGATGGCGATGCTCAGGGTCGGCTGCGTCAGGTAGAGATTCCGGGCTGCCTGCGAAAAACTGCCTGTGCGGTATACTTCATAGATGTAATTCAGTTCTGCCTGCATCTGCTATTCATCTCCATATTAATCTTCTTTATGGGCATATATTATCTTCTAAATTGATTTTATATGGTTCGTGCGCTAAAATCAAGTCAGACAGCAGATAGAAGATACACCATAAGCGAGAAAGAGGGCTGAACATCATGCATGCCATTGAAAAGATACTGGCGGCAAAGGCTGGCAAATCCTCCGTCCATGCGGGCGAGATTGTCAACTGCCGCGTGGACTGGGCGGGCATCAACGATCTCTACTACCAGACGGTCAAGTCGTTCTACGAGATGGGCGGCGAGCGCGTCGTCGACCCGGAGCACGTCGTCCTGTTCTTCGACCACTACGCGCCGTGCGCGACCGAGAAGCAGGCGGACAACCACAAGCGCTTCCGCGCCTTTGCACGCGAGCAGGGCATCCGTCACCTGATGGACATCAATGAGGGTGTCTGCCATCAGGTCATGGCGGACCACGGCTTCTCGGCGCCGGGCGAGGTCATCGTCATCACGGACTCGCATACGACGACGCACGGTGCCTTTGGCGCCTTCGGCACGGGCGTCGGCGCGACGGACCTTGCCGTAATCCTCGCGACGGGCCGGCTGTGGTTCAAGGTGCCGGAGGTTATCCGCATCAACCTGACCGGCGAGATACCCGCCGGCGTGTACGCCAAGGACATTGTCCTGTCCATCATCGGGAAGCTCAAGGCCGACTACGCGGTCTACAAGGCCGTGGAATTCGCTGGCCCCGCTCTGCAGCAGCTGAGCATCTCGGAGCGCATGGCGCTCTGCAACATGACGACGGAGATGGGCGCCAAGACGAGCTACATCCAGCCGGATGCGATTACCCTGCAGTTCCTGAAGGAGCGCGGCCGTCAGGATTTCACGGTCTACGAGACCGATGCGGATTACGCCTACGCGGCAGACCTCACCTTCGATGTGAGCGAGGTCGAGCCGCAGTTGGCCGCCCCGTTCAGCGTGGACAATGTGCAGGCATTGTCGGCTTATGCCGGCATGCATGTCGACCAGGCCTACTTAGGCTCCTGCACGGGCGGGCGCACCGAAGATTTCGCGGTGGCGGCGAAGATCCTCGCTGGCCAACACATTCCCGCAGGGACGCGCATGGTGATGGTGCCGGCCTCAAAGGCTGTGCTCGCGGAGTGCCTGGCGAAGGGCTACATCCAGACCCTGCTGGCCGCCGGCGCGACGCTGACGGCATCGGGCTGCGCCGCCTGCCTCGGCATCCATCAGGGCCTGCTGGCCGCTGACGAGGTCTGCCTGTCGTCGACGAACCGCAATTTCCCCGGCCGCATGGGCAGCGTCAAGGGGCGTATCTATCTTGGCTCGCCGGCCTCCGTTGCCGCAGCGGCCAGGAACGGCGTGGTGACAGATCCGCGCCAGTATCTGGATGAGAAAGGGGAGCAGGCATGATGAACGCAGAAGAAAAGAAAGCAATGGCGCAGATGGTCCATGGAAAGGTATTCGTGTTCGGCGACAATGTGGACACGGATCAGATCTATCCGGGCAAATACGTGGAGTACACGGAAATCGAAGACATCCGCAAGTATGCGATGAGCGGCAGCGCGATGCCGGACCTCGTCAAGAGATTCCATCCCGGCGATATCCTCGTCGCGGGCCGCAATTTCGGCTGCGGCTCCTCGCGTGAACATGCCGTCATGACACTCAAAGGCATCGGCGTCGGCGCGATCCTCGCGGAATCATTCGGCCGCATCTTCTTCCGCAACGCCATCAACCTCGGCCTGCCGGTCATCACCTGCAAGGACATCGGCACATTCTTCCAAAATGGCGATACCGCAGCCGTCGACCTGCTCACCGGCACGATCACCAATGAGACCGCCGGCACCTCCGTGCAGGCAGAGCCGCTGAGCGACTACATCATGGACATCCTGCAGCACGGCGGCATCAAGCCCTTGATCCGGGCCCGCTTGGGCAAGGGAGCGCTCTGAGTCGGCGCGACAAAAAGCACAAACGATCCATAGAGGTCGTTTGTGCTTTCTGCGTTTATGCGATTATGCGGTTGGATCAGCGGAATCAGCGCGATGGCACGACGAGGCGGTTCGTTCCTTTGCGGGCGCCGCATTCGCCGCAGTAGTTGTGCGTCGTGTTTCGCGTGCCGCAGACCTGGCAGACCCATTCGTCGTACGAGGGGATTATGAATGAGTCAATCGGGCCCTTGCCGTGCTGCTCCGTGGGAATCGTCTCGCCGGGCCGCGGTTTGCCGCAGTATTTGCAGGTCGTATCCTTGTCGAGCAGCATCTGGCCGCAATGCGGACAGACCCAGTGGCTGACTTCCAGCGTGAAGATGCCGCCGGCCCGCACGTTGAGCTTCCGGCTGCCATCCCGGAAGATGAAATCTCCGTAGTAGTTCTGGCGCCAGCTCACCTTGTAGTGGTTGGCCGGGCATTTGCGCAGCAGCTTCTGCACCGACTCTGCATCGAGCTTGCCGATCAGGTAGTCCGGGAATCGCGGATTGTCCTCGGCAAAGTAGATGTAGTAGTCGTACGGTCCTTCCTGCACGAGCACGTACTTGTTGGAAGTGCCCGCCCGCTGCATCATGTAGTCATAATCATCCCACTCCGCGCGCGTGGGATTCTTGTCGAACGGGTAGATCGCAGTGACGGTAAGCGGCTTGTACATGATTAGGCATCTCCTTAGTAGGTTTTTTTATTTTTAAGATTTCGATGCAGCACCATGAAGTCCTGCTGAGTATCGTGACGAATCGTCTACTACTTGGCGGATGGTATGTGGATGGCGTATAATGGAGGAAAATATTTGAGAAAGAAAGTGAAATCATGAAGACGTATTCCTTTACTCCGCAGGGTGTCTGTGCCAAGCAGATCACGTTTGCCATTGACGAGCAGGGCAAGCTCCACGATGTGCGCTTCATCGGCGGTTGTCCGGGCAATCTCAGTGCCATCAGTAAGCTCCTCGAAGGTGCTGACCCCAAGAACGTAGCGGTCCTGCTCAAGGGCAACGACTGCGGCGGCCGCGGCACCTCGTGCGCCGACCAGCTCGCCATTGCGCTGAACGATGCCCTGAACGAACAGTGAATTTCAAAGGCACAGATGACACTTGACGGGTCCTCTGTGCTTTTTGCTTGTCACGTTTTCGGCTAGTAGGGTATAATAATAGAGAAGAAAATAGAGAGGGGGCATGCCAATGAAGCAGCAGGATAGACAGGATCGAATGAATGCGTTGAAAGCCTGAGAGAACCTGACCATCGCGGATAACTTCATCTTCCAGAAGGTTATGCGCAAGAAGCGGCTCTGCAAGCGGCTGATTGAGAACATCCTGAACATCAAGATCCGCAAGATTGCCTTCCCGGAGACGGAGAAGGACATCTGCATCCGCCGTGACAGCAAGAGCGTGGGGCTTGATGTGTTCGACCCGTTCGAACGGATTGAACTGGGACAAGGGCGCAGTCTCTACACGTTCCGTGAGACATGTCAGGAAGAGCCACATTTCCTTATGGGGGATGAAACGACGAAAATCTTCCTGAACAGCAAGGGCAGCCGTGAAGGCATCAACCATGACCTTGCCGCATTTCTCGACTATATCGAGGGCAAGTCTCCGCAGGGAAAGTTTACGGAAAGCATTGCTGAAGCCGTGGAAACGGCTAAAGAAAACAAGGAAATGAAGGTGGAATACATGACATTCTATATGGAATTGCGCCGCCGTGAGGAAAAAGGCCGCGAGGAAGGCCGCGAAGAAGGCCGTGAAGAAGGAAAGGTCGAAGGCCGCTGGAAAGTATTGATGGAACTCGTGCATGACGGCGTCATCACGGTGAAAGAAGCGGCTAAGCGTGCCGGCATGACGGAAGAAGCGTTCCGCAAGCTGGCTATGTGATATGTAAAAAGCACAAACGATAAACCTGAGAATCTGTCGTACAAAAATCTGTATGCTAAGAAGCTGACACAGAGGATGAAAGAGGGGATGCACAATGATGATTCAGCCGACAGAACGCGAGTCAGAACTGTGGGACCTCTTGGATAAAACGAAAGATCCTGAGGAACGCAAAAAAATCAGAGAAGAGATTCAGAAGGAATTCGAAAATAATCCGATTCGACAGAGATTGAAGGATATCTTTGCTTAAAGAATGCTGAATTGCATAATCGCATAGAAGCACTTTGCGAATCATGCAAAGTGCTTTTTGTTACCAAATTTTAGGATATGATGGCACATGATTCGTTACATACGGTGCAGAGCCTTGGGCGGGCAGATGCAGATGCCATCATGGCAGATGTCATGCTCTGCAGCTTTCCTGCCTCGGTACGCGAGCGCTTGTGGGTACAATCTCGACCGCGATGAGACGCCGGGCACGGCGCCGGCAGGGCAAGAGAGTCGCGGAACGGGATTCGGGCTGCTGAATCATCGAAATGTGGGCTTCTTTCAGGAAAACTATAGGAAACGGGAGTAAGATGGTCATCAAAGCCAAGATGTGATAAGATAGAAGCAACAGAGCGGGCGAGCCCGCAAGAGTGCTTTTGGAGGAATGAACTATGGCAAACAATGAAGAGACCATGATGTTCCGCTTTGGGAACGATGAGAATAAGGCGGAGAAGATCATCCGTTCGGTCTGCGCGGCGATGGAGGAGAAGGGGTACAACCCGATTAACCAGCTCGTCGGCTATCTGCTCTCGGGCGATCCGGCCTATGTGACGAGCCACAACGATGCGCGCAGCAAGATCCGCACGCTCGAGCGCGATGAGCTCTTAGAGGAGCTCGTGCGCTCGTATCTGGAAAAGGGAAACAAGAAATGAAGCGTTACATGTCACTCGATATCGGCGACCGCACGATCGGCATCGCGGTCAGCGACCTCCTGGGGCTGACGGCGCAGGGCGTCGAGACGATCCGGCGCAAGTCGCTCGCGGACGACCTCAAGCGACTTGGCGAGCTCATGGAGATGTACGAGACGAAGTCGCTTGTCTCTGGCCTCCCGAAGAACATGGACGGCACGGAGGGCGACCGCTGCGCCATCGTCAAGGAGTTCATGGCGGAGGTCAAGAAGGCGTATCCCGACGTGGAGGTCTTCTTCTGGGACGAGCGCCTCTCGACGGTCGCGGCCACGCGCTCGCTCATAGAGGCGGACGTCTCGCGCCGCAAGCGCAAGAAGGTCATCGATAAGATGGCGGCTGTCTTCATCTTGCAGGGCTTTTTGGACAGCAAGCGTTGACAAGCCTTCCCGCGATACGTTAAAATGAAGGCAGTTATCTACAGTCGTTTATATTGGATAGGAATCAGAAAGAAGGGCGAGACCTATGGCAGATGATATGATGAATGAAGACGACATCGTCGTCGTCATGACGGACGAGGACGGCAACGAATACTACTACCGCGAAGAGATGATCATCCCGGTGGAGGAAGAGAAATACGCACTGCTCGTCGGCATCCACGATGAGGATGAGGAGCACACGCATACATGTGGCTGCGGCTGCGAAGACGACGATGAAGACGTCATCATCGCGAAGATCGTCACGAACGACGACGGCGAGGATGAGTACGTCGAGCCGACGGACGAGGAGTTCGAGGCCGTCCAACAGGCGTACAACGCACTGGTCGATGAAGCCGAAAAGGACTGAATGACGAAATGATTGCTGCTATCCATCTGGATGGCGGCTTTTTCATGTACGGAGAATTTTTATGCAGGATGGAAAGAAGAACGCGCCGGAGTCGCTGGACGAGCAGTCGGACAAGGCGGTGAAAGAGGCGTCGCCTCAAGAAATGTCGGACAGGACTGTGTCGGACAGAGCCTCCGACGCCAAACCGGCGGCGAAAGCAGCTGACCCGACTGAATCGACTGAACCGGCGAAAGAGGCGGACTCGGAGAAGGAGCAGTCCTCATCGAAGCAGCCTGTCAAGTCTGCCAAGACAGAGACGGCAGACAAGGAAAAGCCGGAGGACAAGGCAAAGAAGCCCGCTCAGGGGAAAAAAGAAGATCAGGAAGATAAGGGCAATGTGCTGGCGGAGCCTGCGCGATTCGAGAAGCTCCGCACGGCAGTGCTCAATCTCGGCTGGAAGAAGTGGACGGCCATCGCGGTCGTCGCGGCTGTCCTGCTCGGCGCCGGTCTTTTCCTCGCCTTTGGCACCTCGCATACCATCGAGCGGTCGGACCGCGATGCTGGGGAGAACATCTACATGGTCGTCAAGCCGGGCACGACGGCGTCGGAGATTTCGGACCGCCTGATGCAGCTCGGCGTCATCGACAGCCGCCTGCGCTTCTGGTGGCTCATGAAGCTGCAGGGCGATGCGAGCAAGTTCAAGACGGGCACGTATGCGTTCACGCCGCACATGGATGAGCAGGCCGTGCTCGACAAGCTCGTCGCGGGCGACACGACGGTCGTCAAGTTCACGATACCGGAGGGCTTCGGCATCAAGGAGATCGCGAAGCGTCTCGCCGACGAGGGCCTCGTCGACGAGCAGGAGTTCCTCGCCGAGGCGAAGGACTTCGCGCCATATGACTACATGAAGAAGCGCCCGAATGTGCGCTATGCGGCGGAGGGCTATCTCTTCCCCGACACGTACGTGATTCACAGCGATGTTTCCGCCGAGGGCATCATGAAGATGATGGCGGAGGACTTCGACACGCGCCTGACGCCGGCGCTGCGTCAGCAGGCCGCGGCAAAAGGCCTCTCCATCCACGACCTCGTTACGCTGGCCTCGCTCGTCGAGAAGGAGGCGCGCTACGATGAGGACCGCCCGATCATCGCGCAGGTCTTCTTCAAGCGCCTGCAGATGGGCATGCCGCTGCAGTCGGACACGACGCTGCAGTACCTCATGGCCGGTCCGAAGGAGGACGTCTCGATCGAGGACACGAAGATCGATTCGCCCTACAACACCTACCAGCACGAGGGCCTGCCGCCCGGACCGATCGCGAGCCCGGGCATGAAGTCCATCCTCGCGGTGCTGAATCCGGCGAACACCGACTACCTCTACTTCGTCGCCGACCGTCAGGGCCACAACCACTACTCGCAGACGTATGACGAGCACCTCGCCATCGTCGAGCAGGTCCGCTGAGGCGCGTGAACAAGGCAGGTACATATGACAGATACAAGCGATACAAGTGAATTTGCAGCACTGCTGCGGGAGATGGAAGCGTATGCGGCCGAGCACCATGTCCCAATCATCAACGAGAACGGCCGCAAGGTCTTCCTCTCGGTCATCCGCGAGCTGCGGCCGCACCGCGTGCTCGAGATCGGCACGGCCATCGGCTACTCGGCCCTGCTGCTCGCCGCCAATGGGGCCGAGGACGCGCGCGTCACGACGCTCGAGCTTTCGGAGGAGCGCGCCGCACTCGCGCGTGCGTTCATCGCGCGCTCGCCCTACGCGGACCGCATCGAACTCCTGCAGGGCGATGCGGGCGAGCTCCTGACGGAGCTCACGGGCAAGTATGACTTCGTCTTCATCGACGCGGCCAAGGGCCAGTACGTCGACTACTTCGAGAAGATACAGCCCTTGCTGACGGAGGATGCGGCCATCGTGGCCGACAACGTCCTGTTCCGCGGCTACGTCATGGGCACGGAGAAGGCGCCGCGCCGCTACCGCACGATTGTCAAGCGGCTGCGCCAATACATCGAGCTCACGAGCCATGCGGCGGGCTACACGACGGAGATCTTTGCGCGCGGCGACGGGCTGGCCGTCTCGCGCCGCCATGCCGTGCACCCGGAAGACGAAAGATAAATGAGAATCGGAGGAAATACATGCTGAAGAAACCGGAACTCCTGGCCCCGGCCGGGACGCTCGAGAAGATGAAGATGGCACTGCTCTACGGCGCCGATGCCGTTTACCTTGGCGGCAAGCTCTACGGGCTGCGCGCGCTCGGCGGCAATTTCACCAAGGAGGAATTGTGCGAGGCGGTCGAGTTCGCCCACAAGCTCCACAAGAAGGTCTATGTGACGGTCAACATCTTCCCGCACAATAGCGACCTCGCGGGCCTGCCGGACTACCTGCGCTACCTGCAGGAGATCGGCGTCGACGCACTGCTCGTCGCCGACCTCGGCGTCTTTATGATGGCGAAGGAGATCATCCCGGATATGGAGCTCCATATCAGTACGCAGGCGAACAACACGAACTGGGCGACGGTCAACGCCTGGCACGAGCTCGGCGCGAAGCGCGTCGTGCTCGCGCGCGAGATGTCCCTGAAGGAAGTCCGCGAGATCCGCGCGAAGACGCAGGCCGACCTCGAGATGTTCGTGCACGGCGCGATGTGCATCTCGTACTCGGGCCGCTGCCTGCTCTCGAACTACTTCACGGGACGCGACTCCAACCGCGGCAGCTGTGCGCAGTCGTGCCGCTGGAAGTACGCGCTCGTCGAGGAGACGCGGCCGGGCAAGTACTTCCCCATCGAAGAGGACGAGCGCGGCACCTACATCATGAACTCGAAGGATATGTGCCTCTTGCCGCACATCGCGGACGTCATCGAGAGCGGCGTCGAGAGCCTCAAGATCGAGGGCCGCATGAAGAGCGTCCACTATGTGGCGAGCGTCACCCGGGCCTACCGCCTCGCCATCGACGCCTACTTTGAGGATCCCGAGCACTTCCAGATCGAGCAACCGTGGCTCGACGAGCTCGAGAAGGTCTCGCACCGCCCGTACACGACGGGTTTCTACTACCACCAGCCCGACGCCGACGACCAGCTCTACGGCACCTCGTCGTATCAGCAGACGTCGGAGTTCATCGGACTTGTGCGCTCGTACGACCCGGATACGCAATACGCCACGGTCGAGCAGCGCAATAACATGAAACTCGGTCAAGAAATTGAAGTATTTCAGCCCCATGCCCCCTTGTATCGCCAGAAACTTTCTGATATGCTTGACGAAGAGGGCAATCCCATCGAGGTTGCACCTCATGCCCAGCAGATCATCAAGATCCGCATGGACAAGCCGGTTGAACCGTATACGATCCTGCGCCGCGATATCTGAGGCAGACCGTGATGCCGTGATACATGGTATAGCAGCATAGAGCAGCAGAGCCGCGCGCAGGGCAGAGGAAAGAAGGGCTTTCTATGGCAGAATCCACAGGAATCGTTCGTTACTTTGGCAGAGCCACTGGCCGCGTCCAGGGCGTCGGCTTCCGCATGTTCGTGCAGCAGCACGCCTCCGAGCTCGGCCTGACGGGCTGGATCCGCAACATGGAGGACGGCAGCGTCGAGATGGAGATCCAGGGCGACCCCGAGAAGGTCGACAAGCTCTCGGTGCTGATCCGTGAAGGCAATTACTTCATCAAGGTCAAAGAGCTGAAATTCGAGCCGATCGAGCCCGTGTCCGATGAGACGCGCTTTGTCGTCCGTTACTGAGCAACTGTATGGCCCGCATAGAGGGCCATCTGGCAGGATTTGAGGCGGGAAAAGCCGGCGCAGCCGTCTTTTGACCCGCTTTATTTTTTTATAGACATACACTATGATAGGGAGGAATTCTTATGCCACGTATCCTTGTATTGCATGGGCCGAACCTCAACCTGCTCGGCACGCGCGAGCCGGAGATCTACGGCTACACGACGCTCGACGACATCAACACGATGATTGCCGCGCGCGCCGCTGAGGCGGGCATCGAGACGGCGTTCTACCAGTCGAACCACGAGGGCGACCTCGTCGACGCCATCCAGCAGGCCAACCACAAGTTCGACTTCATCATCTTCAACGCGGCGGCCTTCACGCATTACAGCATCGCCATCCGCGACGCCATCGCGGCGATCGACGTGCCGGTCATCGAGGTGCACCTCTCGAACATCCACCAGCGCGAGGAATTCCGCCACACGTCGGTGCTCGCGCCGGTGGCGATGGGCCAGATCTGCGGCCTCGGCGTCGAGAGCTACCTCGCCGCGCTCGAGGCCATCATCTACAAGCTCAACCGGGCCGAGTGAGCGTATATTCCATAGATTCCATAGGGGGATGATCCTTTGAATGCCAACCGTTTGACCGCACTGCGCGCGCTTCTCGAGCAGAAGGGGCTCGACGCAGTCGTCGTGACCAAATACGTGAACCTTCATTACTTCAGCGGCTTCCGCGGCGACGACACGACGCTCGTCATCACGAAGGACGAGGCGCTGCTCGTCACGGACAACCGCTACACGGAGCAGGCCGAGAAGCAGGCGCCGCTCTTCACCGTCGTCGAGCATCACCACGGTCTCCTGAAGAAGACGGCGGAGCTGCTCTTGAAACTCGGCTGCCAGCATGTCGGCTTCGAGGGTCGCGCGATCGTCTATGCGGACTACGCGGCGCTCAAGGGCTGGCTGACGGGCGTCGACTTCTCGACAGCCCTCGACCTCGACGCCCTGCGCCAGATCAAGGATGAAGAGGAGATCGGCTACATCCGCCGCGCCTGCGCCATTGCCGACAAGGCCTTCGAGGACATCGTGCACTTCATCCGCCCGGGCCGCACGGAGATTGAGGTCGCCGCGCGCCTTGAGCAGGTCATGCGCGAGGCCGGCTCGGAGAAGCCGTCCTTCGACACGATCGTCGCCTCGGGCCTGCGCGGCAGCATGCCGCATGGCACGGCGACGGAGAAGATTATCGAAGCAGGCGACTTCGTGACGATGGACTACGGCGCGAAGTTCGAGGGCTACTGCTCCGACATCACGCGCACGGTCTGCGTCGGCGAGGCGACGGCGCGCCAGCGCGAGGTCTACGAGGCCGTGCTCGGCACGCAGGAGATGGTGCTCGCGGCCATCGCGCCGGGAAAATCCGGCAGGGAGATCGACGCCGCCTCGCGCGAATTCCTCAAGAAATATGATCTCGCGCAGTACTTCGGCCATGGCCTCGGCCACAGCCTCGGCCTCGAGATCCACGAAGAGCCGCGCCTCTCGCCGTCGAGTACCTGCGAGCATCTCATGCCGGGCATGCTGATTACCGACGAGCCGGGCGTCTACCTGCCGGGCTGGGGCGGCCTGCGCATCGAGGACACGGTGCTCGTGACGGAGACGGGCAGCGAGCGCCTGACGAAGTCCTCGAAGGCACTCCGCGAGATCCGCTGAGCCGCAGTGCTTGACGATGGACCGCAAGTTGATTATAATAAAGAATGTTATGATACGTTTTGTATCTTGAATTCGACTATGAAATTATGGAATTTTTGGAGGGCGTAAGTGAATGATTAATAGTACTGATTTCCGCACGGGCTTGACGATTGAAATTGATGGCGGTGTCTGGCAGATCGTTGATTTCCAGCATGTAAAGCCGGGCAAGGGCGCTGCGTTCGTTCGCACGAAGATCAAGAATGTTGAGACGGGTGCAGTGGTAGAGCGTACCTTCAATCCGAATGAAAAGATGCCGGCAGCTCACCTCGAGACGCGCAACATGCAGTACCTCTACGAGGCCGATGGCATGTACACGTTCATGGACACGGAGACGTACGAGCAGACGGAGCTCAACAAGGAGCAGCTCGGCGATGCGCTGAACTACCTCATGGAGAACATGGAAGTCTCGCTGCAGACGTTCAAGGGCCGCATCATCGGCATCCAGCTGCCGAACTCCGTCAGCCTCAAGGTTGTCGAGTGCGAGCCGAGTGTCAAGGGCAACACGGCAACGGGCGCTACGAAGATTGCCAAGGTCGAGACGGGCTACGAAGTCCGCGTGCCGCTCTTCGTCAATGAAGGCGATACGCTCCGCATCGATACGCGTACGGGCAACTACATCGAGCGCGCATAATTTGCTTTTTTTGAGCAGCTGTCACGTCAGGCATCTCATGCAACTGGTGTGGCAGCTGCATTTCTTTCATTTTATTTTTTGTTTGGGCAGGAAAAAGCGTTTGAGCCAGCGAATAATACAGTATAAATATGCATGACGGGAGCGTGTTATGCGCCTGCTGTGCATCTGTTGAGTCGCAACCGATACAACCTATATCAGGCAGGAGGCATTTATCATGGCAAACGAAAAAGAAATCGTCAAGAAGGATTCGAGTCTCGGCGCCATCCGCATCGCGGATGAGGTCGTCAGCATCATCGCAGGCCTGGCCGCAACGGAAGTCGATGGCATCGCAGGCATGAGCGGCGGCATCGCGGGCGGCATTGCGGAGATGCTCGGCCGCAAGAACTTCGCCAAGGGTGTCAAGGTCGAAGTCGGTGAGAAGGAAGCCGCTGTCGATCTCTTCATCATCGTCAAGTACGGCGTGCGCATCCCGGACATCGCTCTCGCGGTGCAGGAGAACGTCAAGCAGGCCATCGAGACGATGACGGGCCTCTCGGTCGTCGAGGTCAACGTCCATGTACAGGGCGTCGGCTTCCCCGAGGAGACAACGAAGCAGGATGAGGTACGCGTGCGCTGACCTGGAGCGAGGCGGATACTATGGGGATTATCAACCGTTTTTTGCTGTTTGTCTTGATGATCGGGCTGGTGCTGCTCTCGGTGCTCATGCTCTTGCTCTGCATGGGAGCCGTGCCAGAGCCGGTCTGGCTCAATGAACTCCACTACATCCTGTCCCGCCGCGAGACGGTCGCCGTCTCGGCCGTCGTCCTCGTGCTCGCACTCCACCTGCTCGGCGTCTCGCTGAAAGGCCGTGCGGAGCGCACGCGCGAGACCGGCGACTTCATCCTGTTGCAGAATGAGCAGGGCGACGTCCGCGTCGCTTTGCCTGCCATCCGCGCGATGGCCGAGCAGACGCTCCTCTCGCTGCGCGGCGTCCGCATGGCGAAGGTGCGCGTCCAGCGCGTCCGCGCCACGAGCAAATCGCCGGAGACACTGCGCCTCGTGCTCGACCTGACGGTCGGCCGCCATACGCCGGTCGGCCCGCTCACAGAGGCTGCCGCCGCGGCCATCCGCGCGCAGCTCCAGGAGACCATGGGCCTTGAAGGTGTCGCGGTCGAATCGCACATCACGGGCATCACCGATGCGCTGCCTGAGGGCAAGCGCCGTGTCGTCTGAGGCGTGAGGCGGTGGAAAGATGAAAGAAGAATTCAAGGAATGGTTGGCGATGGTCTGGCAGGAGGACCGCGGGCAGTGCCTCGGCCTTTTTGCCGGCATCGTCCTGGCACTCATGATCCTGCTGATCGGCTTCTGGCGCACGGCCTTCATCGTGCTCTGCGGCGGAGTCGGCCTCTACATCGGCAGGAAGGCCGACCGCGAGGAAGACTTCTTCGGCAGGATTGCCGATGCGTTCCTCGACCGCATCAACCGGCTGCGCTGACGGCGCGGCCATCGTCAGGAACAGAGACCAGCGGCCAGTGGCCAGTGAACAGTAACGATAAGGAAGGTTAGAAGGTTAGAATGAGTCGTAGACAAGCAAGGGAAGTCGCGCTGCAGGCGCTCTTCCAGTTAGACCTGAACCCGGCGGAGTCGGCCGATCAGGAAGAGATGCAGGAGACGCTCGCCATCGATACGGCGCTCGGCGAGGCCGAGGCGATGAGTGCGCATGACCGCGCCTTTGTGCAGCAGCTCGTGCACGGCACGCGTGCGAACATCGAGACCATCGATGCGCAGATCGCGGCGAACTCGCGCGAGTGGAAGGTGGAGCGCATGGCGGCCGTCGACCGCAACCTCACGCGCATGGCAACGTATGAGATGTGCTTTGCGGAAGAGAAGCTCACACCGAACATCGCCATCAACGAGGCGGTAGAACTGGCAAAGAAGTATGGTACGGATGACTCCAGCCGCTACGTGAACGGGATTCTCGGCGCCATCATGAAAAGCGCGCAGTGATACAGGAAAGGAGCCAGACTTTTTGTCTGGCTTTTTTCTTGTAATACGGGAGATTGGATTGCAGAAGGGTGGAGATGACGTGGCGATCCATAATGTCAGTGAGGTCACGAACTATATCAAGCGGATGTTCCAGCGCGAGCCGCTGCTCGGGCAGATTGAGGTCCGCGGCGAGCTGTCGAATTTCCGCTGCTACGCCTCGGGCCACTGCTACTTCACGCTCAAGGATGCCAATTCGTGCATCAAGTGCGTGATGTTCCGGAGCCGCGCGCAGGGCCTGCGCTTCCGGCCGGAGAACGGCATGCAGGTCGTCGTCAGCGGCAATATCTCGGTCTACGAGCGCGACGGCGTCTACCAGCTCTACGCCGACCGCATGGTGCCGGAGGGCGCGGGTGACCTCGCACTGGCCTTCGAGCAGCTCAAAGCGAGGCTTGCGGCCGAAGGCCTCTTCGACGCCGCGCACAAGAAGCCGCTGCCGCGCTTCCCGAAGCGCATCGGCATCGTCACCTCGATCTCGGGCGCTGTGCTGCGGGACATCTACCACGTCTCGAAGCGCCGCTGGCCCTCAGTGCAGCTCGTGCTGAAGCCGGTGCTCGTGCAGGGCGAGGAGGCGGCCGCGCAGATCGCAAAGACCATCGCCTTCTTCAACGAGAAGTACCCCGTCGACGTGCTGATCGTCGGCCGCGGCGGCGGCTCGATGGAGGACCTCTGGGCGTTTAACGAGGAGCCCGTCGTGCGGGCCATCTACGCCTCGAAGATCCCCGTCATCTCGGCCGTCGGCCATGAGACGGACTTCACGCTCGCCGATTTTGCTAGCGACCAGCGCGCCGCGACGCCCTCGCAGGCGGCGGAGCTCGCTGTGCCGGACCGCGCGGAGCTCCTGCGCTACACGGAGAGCCTCATGGCGCGCCTCGCGCAGCAGGGAAAGCGTCAGCTGCAGGAGAAGCGGCTGCGCCTTGACGCCTGCCGCCGCAGCGCGGCCCTGCAGAAGCCGCAGCTCCTGCTCGCGAGCCGCACGCAGCGGCTTGACCACGCCGTATCCCGCCTCGAAGCGCTGATGAAGAGCCAGATGAAGGAGAAGCGCCACGCGCTCGAGATCGTGCTGCAGCAGCTCGACTACCTGAACCCCGTGCACATCCTGCGCCAGGGCTATGGCATCGTCGAGAAGGACGGCAGCCCTGTCACGAGTGTCTGCGCTGTGCATGAGGGCGACCGCCTGACGGTCACGTTGAAGGACGGCCACTTCTCCGCGCGCGTGGAAGGAGAATAAGTCGAGAGAATCCAGAAAGGATGTTTTCATATGCCAAGAAAGAAAGAGCTCTCGTTTGAAGAATCCCTGGAAAAGCTCGAGGGCATCGTCAAGGAGATGGAGGGCGGCGACCTGACGCTCAAGGACCTCATGAGCCATTACTCGGAGGGTGTCGGACTCGCCAAGAACTGCATGAGTTCCTTGGAGCGTGCCGAGCAGACGATGGACCTGCTCGTCAAAGAAGAGGAAGCGACGGGCAAGGTCGAGGAGAGCAAGTTGGATATCGAGGGATGAGGGAGAACGATGGATATGTTGAAGGAAATTTGGAAAGAGCGTCAGCTGCTGGTCGAGAAGCAGCTCGTCAAGGAATTGGAGAAGGAGCCGCCTCTTGATGCGCGCCTCGCGGAGTCGATGCGCTACAGCCTCATGGCGGGCGGCAAGCGCCTGCGCCCGATTCTCTTGATGGCGGCCGCTGATGCCGTCGGCGCGAAGGGCACGGACTACCTGACGACGGCCTGCGCGCTCGAGATGATCCACACGTATTCCCTGATCCACGACGACCTGCCCGCGATGGACAACGACGACTACCGCCGCGGCAAGCTGACGAACCACAAGGTCTTTGGCGACGGCATGGCCGTGCTCGCCGGCGACGCTCTCTTGACGCTGGCCTTCGAGGTCATCGGGCGCCAGGAGCACACGGACCCCGCGACGCTCCTGCGCACCGTGCAGGAGATCAGCACGGCGGCCGGCATGAACGGCATGGTCGGCGGCCAGGCCATCGACCTCGAGTCGGAGGGCCACCGCATCCCGATGGAGACGCTTCGCAAGATGCACATGGGCAAGACGGGCGCCCTCTTCCGCGCGGCCCTGCGCAGCGGCGCCATCCTCGCGGGCGCAAGCTCTGAGCAGCTCGCGGCCCTGACCGCCTATGCCGAGGGCTTCGGCCTCGCCTTCCAGATCACGGACGACATCCTCGATGTGACGGGCGACGAGAAGCTCATCGGCAAGCCGGTCGGCAGCGACCTGCGCAACGAGAAGTCGACGTACGTGACGCTGACCTCGCTTGAGGAGGCACAGCACCTCGCCGAAGAGACGGTCGCGAAGGCCGTCAAGTCGCTTGATGGCTTCGGCCCCGAGGCGGACTTCCTGCGCCAGCTCGTCCGCTACATGCTCGAACGAAAGAATTAAATTGCATTGATGGGAAGTGTTTCCATGTATCCATTGCTCAATCGCATAGAGAACCCGGAGGACGTCAAGAAGCTCACGGTCCGCGAGCTCGAGCAGCTGGCATCGGAGCTGCGCCATTTCATCATCGATACGGTCTCGCAGAACGGCGGGCACCTCGCGCCGAACCTCGGCACGGTCGAGCTGACGCTCGCGCTCTACAGCGTCTTTGACTTCCCCGCGGATAAGCTCGTCTGGGATGTCGGCCATCAGGCCTACAGCCACAAGATCCTCACGGGACGCCGCGAGGCGTTCTCGACGCTGCGCAAGAAGGGCGGCATCACCGGCTTCCCCAACCGCTTTGAGTCGGTCTACGATGCCTTCGGCGTCGGCCATGCGAGCACGTCCATCTCGGCGGCGCTCGGCATGGCACTCGCGCGCGATGCCAAGGGGGAGAAGAATCAGGTCATCGCCGTCATCGGCGACGGCGCGCTGACGGGCGGCGAGTCGTTCGAGGCGCTCAACAACGCCGGCGACCTCGGCACGAAGCTCATCGTCGTCCTCAACGACAACGAGATGTCGATCGACGCCAATGTCGGCGCCATGAGCGAGTACCTCTCGCGCATCCGCATCGCACCGCAGTACGCGCGCGCCAAGCGCGACATGGGCAGCCTGCTCATGAGCATCCCGCACATCGGCGACAAGGTCTACAAGACGGCGAGCCACCTCAAGGACGGCGTGCGCTCCGTCCTCGTGCCGGGCAGCCTCTTCGAGGAGATGGGCTTCCACTACATCGGCCCGCTCGACGGCCACAACATCGCGCTGATGGAGGAAGTCTTCAAGAGTGCCAAGGAGATGGAGGGGCCCGTCCTGATCCACATCCACACGGTCAAGGGCAAGGGCTACCAGCCGGCCGAGCAGGCGCCGGAGAAGTTCCACGGCGTCGGCTGCTTCGACCCGAGCACGGGCAAGTCCGCGAAGAAAGCGGGCTGTGCGCCGTCGTACACGGCCGTCTTCAGCGAGGCACTCATCGAACTCGCGAAAGACCGGCCCGACATCCTCGCCATCACGGCGGCCATGCCGTCGGGCACGGGCCTCAAGGCCTTCGGCAAGGCCTATCCGAAGCGCTTCTTCGACGTCGGCATCGCGGAGGAGCATGCGATGACGCTCGCGGCCGGTATGGCCGCCGGCGGCATGCATCCCGTCATCGCGCTCTACTCGACGTTCGCGCAGCGCGCCTACGACCAGCTGATCCACGACGTCTGCCTGCAGAATCTGCCCGTGACGCTCTGCCTCGACCGCGCCGGCCTCGTCGGCGAGGACGGCCCGACGCATCACGGCGTCTTCGACCTCTCGTACCTGCGCCAGATGCCGAACATGTGCGTCATGGCGCCAAAGGACGAGGAGGAGCTTCGCCATATGCTCGCGACGGCCATCGCGATACCGGGCCCAGCCGCCGTGCGCTATCCGCGCGGTGCCGGTCTCGGCGTTGCGCTCACGGACTCCTTTGAGAAGCTGCCCGTCGGCAAGGCTGAGGTGCTGCAGGAGAAGGGCGAGATTGCGTTCTTAGCCGTCGGCACGATGGTCGAGCACGCGAAGGCAGCCGCCGCCATCCTCGCCGAGGAGGGCATCGAGGCGGCCGTCGTCAACATGCGCTTTATCAAGCCACTCGATACAGCGCTCATCGATGCGATGGCCAAGACGAAGAAACTCATCATCACGGCGGAGGAGAATGTGCTCGCGGGCGGCTTCGGCTCGGCCGTGGCCGAGTACCTCGCAGACAGCGGCCAGCAGGTGCCCCTCGTGCGCTTCGGCATCCCCGACCGCTTCATCGAGCAGGGCACGCGCAAGGAGCTTTTATCGCTCTGCGGCCTGCAGCCCGAGCAGATGGCCGAGCGCGTGCGCGAGCGGCTGAGCCATCTGGCGCCAGAGGCGTGAATTGAGATAGTAAGAGAGTAGATAGACAGAAGGGTAGACAATGGCAAAAGAACGTTTGGATATCCTGCTCGTCGAGCGGGGACTGGCCGGCAGCCGTGAGCGCGCAAAGCGCATGATCATGGCGGGCGAGGTCCTCGTCGACGGGCAGAAGATCGACAAGGCCGGCACGACGGTGAAGGAAGAGGCGGAGATACGCTTGCTCGGGAATGACATCCCCTATGTGAGCCGCGGCGGCCTCAAGCTCGAGAAGGCGATGAAGGAATTCGGCGTGCGCCTGCAGGACAAGGTCGCGGCCGACATCGGCGCCTCGACGGGCGGCTTCACCGACTGCATGCTGCAGAACGGCGCGAAGAAGGTCTTCGCCATCGACGTCGGCTACGGCCAGCTGGCTTGGAAGCTGCGCACGGACGAGCGCGTCATCAACATGGAGCGCACGAACATCCGCACGGTCACGCCGGAGATGATCGGCGAGCCCCTCGATTTCGCCTCGATCGACGTGGCCTTCATCTCGCTGACGAAGGTCCTGCCCGTCGCCTACTCGCTCTTGAAGGAGGCAGGCGAGGTCGTCGCGCTCATCAAGCCGCAGTTCGAGGCGGGCCGCGAGAAGGTCGGCAAGAAGGGCGTCGTGCGCGACCCCGCCGTCCACGCGGAGGTCATCCGCACGGTCACGGAATTCGCGCGCAGCCTCGGCTTCTGCCCACTCGCGCTGACGTATTCGCCCGTCAAGGGCCCTGAGGGCAACATCGAGTACCTCATCTACCTCTCGCGCGCCGAGGGCGAGGATACCGTGACGGAAGAGCGGCTGCAGCAGGTCGTTGCGGACGCCCATGCGGATTTGGACCACTGATTCATGGGAAGGAGGCGCTCTATGTTAACGATAGCGGTTTTCCCGAATATGAATAAGCCGGAGGCACCGGAGGTCCTGCAGCGCATCCTCTCGTTCTACGCGGACAAGGATGTGCGCGTCATCATGCCGGTGGAGGAGGCGCGCTTCTTCCAGCACGCGGGCTACGGCGTCACCGACATCGAGAATGTGCCCACAGACATCGCGCTGAGCATCGGCGGCGACGGCACGCTTTTAGGCGTCTGCCGCCGCTACAGCCACCATGCCGTGCCCGTCTGCGGCGTCAACATCGGCACGCTCGGCTTCATGGCCGACATCGAGCTCCACGAGCTCGAGACGAAGCTGCAGAAGCTCGTAGACGGCGACTACCATATCGAGAACCGCCTGCTCTTGGCAGGCTACGTCATTTCGGGCGGCAAGGAGCGGTTCCTCGGCCATGCGATCAACGACATCGTCGTCAAGGGCGGCGTCGCGCGCATGCTGCACCTCGGGCTGACAATCAACGAGAGCCATCTGCTCGACTGCAAGGCCGACGGCATCATCATCTCGTCGCCGACGGGCTCGACGGCCTACTCGCTGTCGGCCGGCGGCCCGATCGTGAACCCGAATGTCCGCGCGCTGATCGTGACCCCGATCTGCGCCCATACGTTCAACATCCGTCCCTTGATCATCCAGGAGGACGACGCGGTGCACGTCGCGATCGCCTCCATCCCGCAGGACACGATCATCACGTTCGACGGGCAGGTCTGCTACCGGCTGCTGCCCGGCGACGAGGTCATCGTCCGGAAGTCCGAGGCGCAGGCAAAGATCATCAAGTTCGAGGACAAGGACTACTACCAGATCCTGCGCACGAAGCTCTGGCGGCAGGGCAGCGCGCAGTAGGCAAATCCATTCAAATCCATTATAGAAGGAAGGCAGGTATATTGATGAAAGAAAGACGACTGGAGCTGATACGCGAGATCATCCGCCACGAGATCATCGAGACACAGGATGAGCTCGCGGCGCAGCTGCGCAAGCGGCGCATTGCCGTCACACAGGCGACCGTCTCGCGCGATATCAAGGAGCTCATGCTCATCAAGGTGCCGACGGGCGACGGCCGTTATCGCTATGCCCTGCCGGCGCAGGAGAACTACGCGTTCACCAAAGAGCGCATGCGGCGCATCTTCAATGACACGATCATCGACTGCGACTACAGCGAGAACATCCTCGTGGTCAAGACCCTGCCGGGCGGCGCCAACACCGTGGCCGCCGCACTCGACTACTGCAAGTGGCCGGAGATCATCGGCACGGTCGCCGGCGACGACAGCATCCTCGTCGTCATCAAGCCAAAGGAAACGGCCCCCGTCGTCCGCAAGCGCATCCTCGACATGCTGCAGGACTGAACGGATAGAGCTGGGCCATAGGAGGAAAAAACATCCATGTTGAAATCACTGACGGTCTGGAACTTCGCATTGCTCGAGCACGTGCAGGTGGAGTTCGAGCCGGGCCTCAATATCCTGACCGGTGAGACCGGCGCGGGCAAGTCGATTCTCATCGATTCGCTCGGCGCCGTGCTCGGCGCGCGCATGTCGGCCGACATGGTGCGCTCGGGCTGCGACTGGCTGCGCGTTGAGGCAGTATTCTCGCTCGAGGACGAATCGCTCGGCCTGCACGAGCTCCTGACGCAGCAGGTCATCGACGACGCGGACAAAGAGCTCATCATCACGCGGCAGCTCACGCGGGCGGGCCGCAGCACGGCGCTCGTCAACGGCTGCCACGTCACGCTGGCCGTCCTGCGCCAGATCGGCGCCTACCTCGTCGACATCCACGGGCAGAACGAGAACCTCGCCCTCCTGAAGGAGGAGAATCAGTTCCACCTGCTCGACGGCTACGACCCCGACGTCTCCGAGGCATTGGCCGCCTACGAGTGCGTCTACCGCGAGTGGCGCGAGAAGAAGAAGGCCTATGCCGAGAAGCAGCAGGCCTCGCGCGAGTACGCGCAGCGCCTCGACATGCTGCACTGGCAGGACAAGGAGATCTCCGAAGCCAACCTCAAGCCCGGCGAAGACGAGCAGCTCGAAGCCGACATCCGCAAGCTCTCGCACGCCGAGAAGATCGTCGGCTCCGTCGAGGAGTCGTATCAGCTCCTCGAAGGGGGCGGCGGCAACGGCCTCGGCGTCCTGCCCGCGCTCTCGCAGGTCAAGAAGGACCTCGAGGAGATCGGCCGCTTCGACGATGCGCTCGCGAATGCCCAGAAGATGGTCGAGGAGGCATACATCTCCCTGCAGGAGGCCTCGTACGAGCTGCGCGACTACGGCGAGAGCGTCGAGTTCAGCCCCGAGCGCCTCGATCAGCTCCAGAGCCGCATGGATGTCATCTACCGCCTCTGCAAGAAGTACGGCGCGACGCTCGAGGACGTGCTCGCGCATCAGGCAAAGGTTGAACAGGAGCTCACAGAGATCGAGAACTACGATGAGGACATCGCCGCGCTCGAGAAGGAAATCGCCGCGCTCGAGGAGAAACTCGGGCAGAAGGCGGACGCTCTGACGAAACTGCGCACGGCAGCGGCACAGGACCTCTCCTCCGCCATCGAGGAGCAGCTCTTCGCGCTCGGCATGCCGAAGGCGCGATTCCATATCCGCGTCGAGCAGGCCGAGGACTACGGCGCGAACGGCCGCGACGACGTCGCGATGTTCTTCTCGGCCAACCCGGGCGAGGCGGAGAAGCCCCTGCAGAAGGTCGCCTCGGGCGGCGAGCTCTCGCGCATCGCGCTCGCCATCAAGACGGTCGCCTCGTCGCGCGACTCGTCCGTGCCGAGCATGGTCTTCGACGAGATTGACACGGGCATTGGCGGCCGCACGGCCCAGATGGTCGCGGAGCGCATCGCGCTCGTCGCGCAGTACAAACAGGTGCTCTGCATCACGCATCTGCCGCAGATCGCCTGCATGGCCGACGCGCATCTCTACATCTCGAAGCGCACGGTCGAGGGCACGACGGCGACGCAGATCCGCCCGCTCTCCGAGCGCGAGCGCATCAGCGAGATCGCGCGCATGGCGTCGGGCGCCGACATGACGACCGCCTCGCTCGACAACGCGCGCGAGATGGTCTCGCATGCCAAGATGAAGAAAGACGCCTTCAAGAGAGATGTGCTCTCCTGAGTCTGGCATAAGTGCGCCCAACGTGATAGAATAGGGCGAATGGTAAAACTGGTAAACTGGTAAAATTAGGATATGATTTCTAGGGGGTTTTTGGTATGTATGAGGATCTGATCGAAAAGAAAATCAGCAGCGAGGCGATCTTCGACGGTGTCCTGCTCCACGTCAAGCGCGACACGGTCAAGCTGCCGAATGGCAAAGAGGCGACGCGCGAGTGGATCAAGCATCCGGGCGCCTCGTCCGTCATCCCGCTGCTGCCGGACGGCCGCATCATCCTCGTGCGCCAGTACCGCTATCCAATCGATGCGGTGACGCTCGAGGTGCCGGCCGGCAAGCTCGATGCGCCGGACGAGGACCCGCTCGTCTGCGCCGAGCGCGAGCTCTCGGAGGAGACCGGTTACACGGCCGAGCACATCACGAAGCTCACGACGATCGCGACGACGGTCGGCTTCTCGAACGAGAAGATCCACCTCTACGCGGCCGAGGGCCTGACGCCGGGCAAGCAGCACACGGATGAGGATGAGTTCATCAACGTCGTCAAGGTGCCGCTTGCAGAAGCCGTCGCCATGGCCACGGACGGCCGCATCGTCGATGCGAAGTCCGTCATCTCCATCCTGATGCTCGCCGCGCAGCAGAAAGCCGCAAAGTAAACGTAGAAGTAAAGGAGATTCAAAGGAGTCTATATGTTTGATTTCAACCTGCTCGACCTCATCGCCGGCATCCCGGGCCTGATCATCGCGATGGTCATCCACGAGTACGCGCATGCGCGTGTCGCCGTTGCCCTGGGCGACAGGACGCCGCTCCTCATGGGGCGCCTGACGCTGAACCCGGCCGCGCACATCGACCCGATCGGCCTCATCATGCTGTTCCTCGTGCGCTTCGGCTGGGCCAAGCCCGTCATCATCGACCCGCGCAACTTCAAGAAGCCGCGCCGCGACGACATCCTCGTCTCGCTCGCAGGGCCTTTTGCCAACCTCGTGACGGCCTTCCTCGCGCTCGTCGCGCTGCTCGTCATCAAGAGCACGATGGGCCATCTGAGCGTCGGCGTCTACCAGGTCTTTCAGCTCATCATCATCTACAACATCAACTTCGCGATCTTCAACATGATTCCGTTGCCGCCGCTCGACGGCTCGCACGTGCTCGTGCAGCTGCTGCCGCCGAAGATGGCCTACGCCTACGCGCGGCTCGAGCGCTACAGCTTCCTGATCCTCATCGTGCTGATCATGACGCCTGTCCTCAGCATGATCTTCATCCCGCTGCAGCGCCTCATCTGGCAGCTCTTCGTGCTCATCTTGATGCCGTTCTTCTGAGTGGGATAGCATGGACGTTACAAACAAGAAGTATACCTTCCATCTCGAGGCGTTCAACGGCCCGCTCGAGCTCCTGATGCACCTGATCGAGAAGAACAAGATCGACATCTACGACATCCCGATCGCGGAGCTCACGCGCCAGTACCTCGATTACCTCGAGGCGATGCGCGAGATGGACATGGAAGTCACGAGCTCCTTCCTCGTCATGGCCGCGACGCTCCTGCAGATCAAGTCGCGCATGATGCTGCCGAAGAAGAAGGCAGAGGAGAGCGGGGAAGAGGAGGACCCGCGCCAGGAGCTCGTCGAGCGCCTGCTCGAGTACCGCCGCTTCAAGAAAGTCAGCGAGGTGCTCGGCTCGATGGCCGACCTGCAGGAGCACTTCGTCGGCCGCGCGCCGCTCGACCTGCCCGTGCACCATCTGCCGCCTGCGAGCCTCGACCTCTCGCTGCTCATCACGGCCTTCCGCGAGGTCATGAGCATCAAGGAAGAGGCAGAGATCCCGGCCGCCATCGTGAGGCCCGAGCCCTACCACATCGAGGACAAGATGGAGGAGATCAAGGCGGCGCTCCAGTCACATGGCGGCCGCATGCGCTTTGAGGATGCCTTCGAGCGCGGCACGCGCGGCGAGCTTGTCGTGACCTTTCTGGCCCTGCTTGAGCTTATCAAGCAGCAGAGCGTCAGCGTCGAGCAGGCACATCTCTTCGGGACCATCACCATTGCCTGGCGGAGGGAGAAAAATGATGAAAGAGAATGAATCCAGTCGACAGGGGGAACTCAGCCGCGAGGCGACGCTCGAGGCCGTGCTGTTTGCCGCGGGCAATCCACTGCCGCTCTCGGGCATCGCCGCCGTCATGGACTGCGAGGAGTCGGAAGTGGTCGAGCTGGCGCGCAGCCTGCAGGCAAAGCTGACCTCCGAGGGCAGCGGCCTGACCGTCCAGAAGGTCGCGGGCGGCTACCAGCTCGTCACGCGGCCCGAGCGTATGCGACGGTCGAGCGGCTGAGCCAGGTCACCGACCGCCACCTCTCGGCGCCGACGATGGAGACGCTCTCCATCATCGCCTTCAAGCAGCCCATCACGAAGCCCGAGATTGAGCAGCTGCGCGGCGTGCGTGTCGAGCGCGCGCTCGCCAAGCTCCTAGAGCTCGGGCTCATCTGCGAGCTCGGCCGCAAGCAGGTCATCGGGCGCCCCATCCTCTACGGCACGACGGCGGCATTTTTGCGCTGCTTTGGCCTCGACTCGCTCGACGACCTGCCGCAGCTGCCCGCCGAAGACCCCGCTGTGCGCCTCGAACTCGAGGCAGAGGCTGCCGGGCAAAGCGGCAAGGCGGACTCCGCAGCGGAGAAGGACAGCCCCGCAGAGGATTCCGCAAAACCCTGACAGGCAAGCATGCAAGAAGCAAGAATGTAAGAAGAATGAAAGCGGCACGGGGGTTCTCGTGCTGTTTTTTCAGATATTGGAGGAAATGAAATTGGTTGAACTCTTGGCACCAGCCGGCAGCCGCGAGGCACTTGTCGCTGCGGTGGAGAACGGTGCAAATGCAATCTATCTGGCGGGCAATGCCTTCGGCGCGCGCGCCTATGCCAACAACTTCGACCGCGAGGAACTGCGCGAGGCCATCCACTTCGCGCACCTCAGGAATGTCGCCATCCACGTGACGGTCAACACGATTGTGGCCGACGAAGAGCTCGAGCCTCTCAAAGACTACCTGCGCTTCCTCTACGAGGCCGGCGCCGACGCCATCCTCGTGCAGGACCTCGGCGTGGCGAAAGTCGCGCACGAGACGGTGCCGGACCTGCCGCTCCACGCGAGCACGCAGATGTCCGTCAGCAGCATCGAGGGCGTGCGCGCCCTTGCCGAGCTCGGCTTCACGCGCGCCGTGCTCGCGCGCGAGATGTCCCTGAAGGAGATCCGCAGCATCTGCGCCCACTCGCCGATCGAGATCGAGACCTTCATGCACGGCGCGCTCTGCGTCTGCTACTCGGGCCAGTGCCTGATGAGCAGCATGATCGGCGGCCGCAGCGGCAACCGCGGCCGCTGCGCGCAGCCCTGCCGCCTGCCGTACACGCTCGTCGACGAGAAGGGGCAGGACGTGCTCGGCGACAAGGCCGGCTCCTACCTGCTCTCGCCGCGCGACCTCAGCACGATCGACGTCATCCCCGACCTCATCGAGGCCGGCGTCTCGTCGCTCAAGATCGAGGGCCGCATGAAGCGCCCCGAGTACGTCGCGACCGTCGTGCGCACCTACCGCGAGGCCATCGACACGTACTATGCGGGCAAGGGCTATGCCGTCACGCAGGAAGAGCGCGACGATCTCGCGCAGATCTTCAACCGCGACTTCACGACGGCCTACCTTGAAGGACGCCCGGGCAAGGCGATGATGAGCGACCGCCGCCCGAACAACCGTGGCCTGCTCATCGGCCGCGTTACGGCCTACGACTGGGACCGCCGCATCGTCACCGTGAAGCTCAGCGGCCGCCTCGGCCTCGGCGATCAGGTCGACTTCTGGGTCAAGGTCGGCGGCCGCGTGACGGCGACTATCTCCGCCCTGACCGATGCGAAAGGGCGCGCAGTCGAGGAGGGCCAGGCGGGCGACACCGTCTCCTTTGCCATCCCCTCGGCCGTGCGCGACCACGACCGCGTCTTCAAGGTCTACGATGCCCAGCTGATGGAGCGCGCGAAAGAAACGTATGCGTCGGGCGCTCCTGTGCGCCGCATCCCCGTCGCGATTGCGGTCCGCGCCGCCATCGGTGAGCCCTTGACCGTCACCCTCTGCGATGCAGAGGGGCATCGGGGGGAAGGCAGGACCAACTTCATCGGCGAGAGCGCGCGCAAGCGGCCGCTCTCGGAGGAGATTATCCGCAAGCAGGTCAGCCGCCTCGGCACCAGCGTCTATGAGATGAAGAGCCTGCACTGCGATATCGCGGGCGAGGTCATGGTGCCGATGAGCGAGATCAACGAGGCTCGCCGCAAGGCCGTCGAAGCGCTCGACGCGCTGCGCCTCAAGGAGATCGAAGCGCGTGAGCATCGCCCAGAGCCAAAGTTCACCGACCACATCGCGCGGCAAAAGCCACCGAAGGCCGACTTCCTCGTCGCCGTCGACACGCTCGGCAAGGCAGAGGCGGCCCTCGCGGCCGGCGCCGACGGCATCCTCTTCGGCGGCGAGTCGTACGAGCACCGCGTCATCGCCCCGGAGGAGTACGAGCGGGCCTGGCAGATGGCCAGAGAGGCCGGCGCGCGCATCGATTTCAACACGCCGCGCATCGTGCATGACGGCCAGCAGAAGCACGTTGAGCGCCTGCTCGCCGCCTTCGCCGCCTTCCCGCCCGACGCCGTCCACGTCCACAACATCGCCATGCTCGCGCTCGTGCGCCGCCTGACGGATTTCGCCATCCACGCCGACTACTCGCTGATCTCCTACAACAAGCAGACGCTCGCCTTCCTCAAGGACTACGGCGCCTCTAGCGCGACGCTCTCGCCGGAGCTCACGGCCAAGGAGATCCGGCAGCTCGCCAAGGAGAGCCCGCTGCCGCTCACGTGCATCGTGCACGGCCGCCTCGAGCTCATGGTCTCGGAGTACTGCGTGACAGGAAGCTTCCTCGGCGGCTGCGGCGAGGGCCCGTGCAGCCAGCCCTGCACGCGCGGCCATTTCGCGCTCAAGGACCGCAAGGACGCACTGTTCCCGCTCGCGATGGACCAGTTCTGCCACATGCACGTGCTCAACAGCAAGACCCTCTCGATGCTGCCGCACGCGATGAAGTTCCGCCCCGCGGGCATCGTGACCCTGCAGATTGAGGCCAAGGCCATGGGGGAGAAGGAGATTACGGCAATCATCAAAGCTTACAAGAAGGCCATGTCTTTCCCCGCAGAGCCTGCGGAAGCCCAGCTCGCCTGGATCCACGAACAGGAGGGCAAGGACATCACGCGCGGCCACTACTTCCGCGGCGTGCTCTGATCCGTCAAGTCTTCAAGACCCTTTAAGATAGAGGTAGATAATGGAAAAAGAAACCTACAAGATCATGGAATACGACCGGATCCGCGAGATGCTCGCGGACCGGGCCAGCTCGCGCATCGGCAAGGAGCAGGCAGAGACGCTGGAGCCGAGCAGCGACTTCGACGAAGTCGCCGAATGGCTCGCCGAGACGACAGAGGCCGTGACCGTCCTCGAGACGGCCATGCCGCCGTTCGGCGGCATCTTCGACATCCGCCCGCTGCTCAAGAAGGCGAAGATGGGCGCCGTGCTCGACCTCGACGAGATCATGAACACCATGAGCACGCTCGCGGCCATGCGCAGCGTCAAGCGCTTCTTCCGCGACATCGAGCTAGATGTGCCGACGCTCAAGGAGTGGGCGCGCAGCATCGAGATCCTCGGCCAGCTCGAACGCCTGCTCGACAACACCGTCGACGAGCACGGTGCCATGCGCGAGGACGCGAGCGTCGAGCTGCGGCGCATCCGCCGCGAGCTCCACGCCGCCCAGGCGCACATCAAGGAGCGCATCTCGAGCATCCTCCACAATGCCGAGTACCAGAAGTTCTTCCAGGACGCCATCGTCACGGTCCGCGACGAGCGCTACGTCATCCCCGTCAAGCAGGAGTACCGCTCGCGCTTCCCGGGCATCGTCCACGACCAGTCGGCCACGGGCGCGACGCTCTTCATCGAGCCGATGGCCGTCGTCGAGCTCAACAACGACGTCAAGCAGCTGACGCTCGCCGAGCAGCAGGAGATCCAGCGCATCCTGCGCCACCTCACGGCCGAGATCAGCAAGCAGAGCGCCATCCTTCAGGAGAACTGCCGCATCCTCGGCGCGATCGACTTCGCCTTTGCCAAGGCAAAGCTCGCCAAGGACATGGCGGCGAATCGCCCCGAGCTGAGCCGCGAGGGCCGCACGGACCTCAAGCAGGCGCGCCATCCCTTCATCGCGAAGGACAAGGTCGTGCCGATTGACATTCGCATCGGCGAGGACTACCGCATGCTGCTGATTACCGGCCCGAACACGGGCGGCAAGACGGTCAGCATGAAGACACTCGGCACGATGGTCTTGCTCGCGCAGTCGGGCTGCTACCTGCCGACGGCTCCAGACCCCGTCATCGCCGTCTACCCGAACATCTACGCCGACATCGGCGACGAGCAGAGCATCGAGCAGAGCCTCTCGACCTTCTCCGCGCACATGACGCACATCGTGCGCATCCTGCAGGAAGTCGAGGAGGACGACCTCGTGCTCCTCGATGAGCTCGGCGCGGGCACCGACCCGGAGGAGGGCGCGGCGCTCGCCATGGCCATCCTCGAGAAGCTCCTGCAGCTGCGCGTGACGACGATTGCGACGACGCATTACTCCGAGCTCAAGACATTCGCCTACTCGCGCGAGGGCATCGAGAACGCCTGCGTCGAGTTCGACGTCAAGACCCTGCGGCCGACCTACCGGCTGCTCATCGGCATGCCGGGCGCGAGCAACGCCTTTGCCATCAGCCGCCGGCTCGGGCTCTCCGAGTCGCTTATTCTCCGCGCGCAGCAGCTCGTCAAGGCCGACCACGCGCAGTTCGAGCACGTCATCAACGAGCTCGAGAACGAGAAGATGATGTACGAGCAGCGCAATGCCGACATCCTCGAGCGCCAGCAGCGCGTCACTGAGCTCGAAGCCAAGGTAGCGCGCACGAAGGAAGAGCTTTCGAAGAAGAAAGGTGAGCTCATCCGCAAGGCGCGCGAGCAGAGCGCGGCGATGGTGCGCCGCACGCGCCGCGAGTCCGAGGCCATCATCAAGGAGCTCAAGGAGCAGTTCGACGACCAGGGCATCAAGCGACGCCAGCAGGCCATCCAGGACGCGCGCGCGAAGCTCAACGAGGCATTCGAGAAGTCGCGCCCGGGCATCATGGCCCAGAAGGGCGTCGGCAAGGCCGTGAGCCTCAAGAGCATCAAGCCCGGCGACATCGTCTACGTCAAGAAGCTCGACCAGAAGGGCACGGTGCTCGAGGTGCAGGGCAAGGAGCTGACCGTCCAGATCGGCTCCTTGCACACGAAGGTCAAGGCGTCGGCCTGCCGCTTCCTCGACCATGCGCCGAAGGAGCCGAAGGCAGCCGCACCGTCTGCCTCCTCGCGTCGCCAGACGAACGCCTTCATGCAGAAGACCCAGACGATTGGCCGCGAGATCGACATCCGCGGCATGATGGTCGACGAGGCAGAGGTCGCATGTGGCAAGTTCCTCGACGACGCCGTCATGGCGGGCCTCTCGCAGGTCCTGATCATCCACGGCAAGGGCACGGGAGCTCTCAGGAAGGGCATCCACGAGTACCTCAGGCGCCACCGGAATGTCGAGAGCTTCCAGTTCGCCGACATCACCGAGGGCGGCACGGGCGCGACCGTCGTCACGCTCAAATAATGATGGGAATGACATCGGGCATAGGCTTTTCCGCGAAAGTGTGGTAAAATAGGAGCCGTATAGTTTGAAGGAGGCGCCTAAATGGAAAAACGTTCTCAACGAAGCCATCAACAACAACGCAGTCCGAAGAAGGGCAGTGCTGCGAAGCATAAGACCCTGCTCGGCATTGCGATTGTCTTACTGGTCATGCTGACCGGCATTGGCTGCGGTTTCCTGACCGCAAGTATGAATACGAAGTCGGACCTCGCGGATGACATCCGGCCGCCTGCATCCTCGCTCGTCTACGACAGCAACGGCAACGAGATCGCGACGATCCACGCGGCGGAGAACCGCATGCCCGTCAAGCTCGACCAGGTCCCGAAGAACCTGCAGGATGCCTTTGTCGCCGTCGAGGATAACCGCTTCTACGACCACATCGGCGTGGACCCGCGCGGCATCGCGCGCGCCATCTGGGCCAACCTGCGCGGCCGCACCGTCTCAGAGGGCGGCTCGACCATCACGCAGCAGCTGGCCAAGAACGCCTACCTGACGCAGGACCGCACGCTGAAGCGCAAGATCCAGGAAGTCTTCTTGGCCCTGAGGCTCGAGCATCAGTACACGAAATCCGAGATCTTAGAGCTCTACCTCAACCAGATCTACTTCGGCCAGGGCGCCTACGGCGTGCAGGCCGCGGCGCGCACGTACTTCGGCAAGGATGTCGAAGACCTCACGCTTAACGAGTGCGCGATGCTCGCCGGCATCCCGAAGAGCCCGAATTACTATTCGCCGCTCAACAACCTGCAGGCGGCGCAGGAGCGCAAGGCGACCGTGCTCGACCAGATGGTCAAGTACGGCTACCTCGACTCGGCCACGGCCGAGAAGACCAAGAATGAGAAGCTCGACCTCGTCAAGCCCGACCCGAAGTCGGAGGACAAGGGCGAGGCCTCGTACTTCGTCGACTACGTCACCCAGAAGCTCATCGACAAGTACGGCGCGGACGCCGTCTACAAGGACGGCCTGCAGGTCTACACGACCATCGACATGGACATGCAGCGCGCCGCCGAGAAGGCGATGAAGGGCCTGCCGAATGGCAAGAAGGATTCCAACGGCGTCATGCAGCCGCAGGGCTCGCTCGTCGCCATCGACCCGCACACGGGCTACGTCAAGGCGATGGTCGGCGGCCGCGGCACCGACCAGTTCAACCGCGCGACGATGGCCGAGCGCCAGCCGGGTTCGGCATTCAAGCCGTTCGTCTTTGCGGCGGCACTCGAGAACAAGTTCACGCCCTCGACCGTCATCAATGACAGCCCGATAAAGATCGGCGACTGGGAGCCGCAGAACGATGAGCACACCTTCAGCGGCCCTGTGACGATGCGCCAGGTCGCCCAGCACTCGATGAACGTCCCGACCGTCAAGATCGCGCAGAAGATTGGCATCGAGAAGGTGCTCTACTACGCCGAGGAGATGGGCATCACGACGCTCGTCAAGGACGGCCCGCACAACGACAACAACCTCTCGTCGGCCCTCGGCGGCCTGACGAAGGGCGTCACGCCTTTGGAGCTCACGAGCGCCTACGGCACCTTTGCCAACAAGGGCGTCCATGTGGACCCCGTCGTCATCGTCAGAGTCCTCGACCGCAACGGCAAGGTCATCGATGAGGCGAACCCCGAGCAGCACAACGTCATCAGCGAGTCGAGCGCAGCCGAGCTCACGAGCATGCTGCAGGACGTCATCAGCGCCGGCACAGGCCGCCGCGCCAACATCGGCCGTCCGGCAGCCGGCAAGACGGGCACGACGAGTGACTACCACGACGCGTGGTTCGTTGGCTACACGCCGGACCTCGTCGCGAGCGTCTGGATCGGCAACGACGACAACACCTCGCTCGGCGGCATCTACGGCGGCACCGTGCCGGCCACCATCTGGAAGAACTTCATGACCGAGGCCCTCAAGGGCATCCCGGCCAAGGACTTCGAGGGCGCCGAGTCGTCTGGCGGCGACTCCATCGGCTCGCTCGAGGACGACAAGAGCACGGCCGTCTCGAAGAAGAGCGCCGAGCCTGCCAAGAAAGAGACGAAGTCCACCGAGACGAAGGCCAAGGACGATGGCAAGAAGCAGCCGGGCCAGCAGCCAGCAGCGCCGCAGGGCCAGGCCCCGGCACCAGCACCAGCATCGGCTGGCGGCGGTGGCGGTGGTGCGGCGCCTGAGCCAGGCAGCAGCGTCTCTAAAGGACGCAACTGACAACGAGAGTAGAGCAGCGCCATTGGCCGCTGCCTGAGATAAATCGGATATAACGGAGATAAGGAGAGAGATTCGTGGCAAATGTATTTGACACCCTGAAAGAGAGAGGCTTCATCGCCCAGTGCACGAACGAGAAGGAACTGCGCGAGCTCTTCGACAAGGAGCGCGTGACCTTCTACATCGGCTTCGACCCGACGGCAGACAGCCTCCACGCCGGCCACTTCATCGCCCTGATGGCGATGGCGCACATGCAGCGCGCCGGCCATCGCCCCATCTGCCTCGTCGGCGGCGGCACGGGCACGGTCGGCGACCCGACGGGCCGCACCGACATGCGCAAGATGCTGACAGACGAGGACATCGAGCACAACTGCGAGTGCTTCAAGAAGCAGATCGCCCGCTTCATTGATTTCTCCGATGGCAAGGCCATCATGGTCAACAACGGCGACTGGCTCCGCAAGCTCAACTACATCGACCTCCTGCGCGACGTCGGCGCCTGCTTCACCGTCAACCGCATGCTCGCCGCCGAGTGCTACAAGCAGCGCTGGGAGAAGGGCCTGACCTTCCTCGAGTTCAACTACATGGTCATGCAGGCCTACGACTTCCTCGAGCTCAACCGCCGCTACGGCTGCAAGCTCGAGATGGGCGGCGACGACCAGTGGTCGAACATCATCGCCGGCGTCGAGCTCAACCGCCGCAAGAACAACGTGGCGGTCTACGGCCTGACGAACAAGCTCCTGACGAAGAGCGACGGCAAGAAGATGGGCAAGACGGCCGGCGGCGCGCTCTGGCTCGACGCCGAGAAGACCTCGCCGTACGAGTTCTACCAGTACTGGCGCAACGTCGACGACGCCGACGTCGAGAAGTGCCTCTCGCTCTTGACGTTCCTGCCGATGGAGGAGGTACACCGCCTCAGCAGCCTCGAGGGCTCCGCCATCAACGAGGCCAAGACGGTGCTCGCCTACGAGGTCACGAAGATCGTCCACGGCGAGGAAGAGGCAAACAAGGCCAAGAAAGCCGCCGAGGCACTCTTTGGCGGCGCGGGCAGCACGCAGGACATGCCGACCGTCGCAGCTGAGACGGGCAAGAAGCTCCTCGACGTGCTGACGGCCGGCAAGGTCTTCGCCTCTAAGAGCGAGGGCCGCCGCCTGATCCAGCAGAACGGCCTTTCGCTCAACGATGCGAAGGTCACGGATGTCGACTACATCCTGCAGGCGAGCGACTTCACGGACGGCGAGGCCATCGTCAAGAAGGGCAAGAAGAAGTACTTCAAGCTCGTGAAGTGAGCCGCGAAAGGACCGGAAAAACGCGCCTGACGCTTGTGAGACGGCGCGTTTTATGATAAGATAAGTAAGTTATCACACGATAGCGTGTAATCTAGATTGAAGGAGCGTTTCTTTTATGTCAGGACATTCTAAATGGGCCAATATCAAGCGCAAGAAAGGTGCCAACGATGCCATCCGCGGCAAGATCACGACGAAGATCGGCCGTGAGATCACGATCGCTGTCCGCATGGGCGGCGCAGATCCGACGGGCAACATGCGCCTGAAGCTGGCTCTTTCGAAGGCGAAATCCAACAACATCCCGAAAGACAACATCAAGCGTGCCATCGAGAAAGGCCTCGGCAACTCGGAGAGCGGCACGTACGAAGAGCTCATGTACGAGGGCTACGGCCCGGGCGGCACGGCCGTCATGCTCGACATCCTGACGGACAACCGCAACCGCACGGCTGCTGATGTGCGCCACCTCTTCTCGAAGTTCGGCGGCAACCTCGGCCAGGACGGCTGCGTTGCCTGGATGTTCAAGAAGAAGGCCGTCTTCATCGTCGAGAAAGAGACGTTCGACGACGAGGATGCGCTGATGGAGATTGTGCTCGACGCCGGTGCCGAGGACATGAAGGCAGAGGACGAGGTCTTCGAGATCACGGCTGAGCCGGATGCCTTCGACGAGATCGAGAAGGCACTGGGCGAGAAGGGCATCGAGACGGCTTCGGCCGAGGTCACGATGGTCCCGGACACGACGGTCCACCTCGCCGGCAAAGATGCCGAGAAGATGCAGAACCTCATCGACGCACTCGAAGAGAACGACGATGTCCAGAACGTTTACAGCAACTACGAGTCGGACGACGAAGAGTAATCGTCATCCTCGGCGCGCCATGCTGCAAGCAGGCTTTTGAGGCAAGCCTCTACATTCGAACGATTCGAACGTTTCGATCTGTAGAGGCTTGTTTTGGTTATATCTATCAGGTATTTAGGTATTTAGGGAGGACTATGTTAGCATTAGGAATTGACCCGGGCACGGCCATCTGCGGCTTCGGCTTCGTCGAGTCGCGCGGCAGCCGGCTGATCCCGCGCGCGTACGGCTCCATCTTCACCTCGCCGAAGATGAAGATGGAGGACCGCCTCATGAAGATCTACGATGAGCTCGATGCGCTGATCAAGAAGTACCAGCCCGACGTCATGGGCGTCGAGAAGCTCTTCTTCAACCGCAACGTCACGACGGCCATCCCGGTCGGCCAGGCGCGCGGCATCGTGCTCCTGACGGCCGCCAAGAACGGCCTCAGGCTCGTCGAGCGCACGCCGATGCAGATCAAGCAGGACGTCACGGGCTACGGCAAGGCCGACAAGAAGCAGGTCATCTACATGGTCACGAAGATCCTCAATCTGCCCGAGCCGCCGAAGCCCGACGACACGGCCGACGCCCTGGCCATCGCCATCTGCACGACGCATTGCCTCAACAGTATCTCTTGGAGGAATGAACTATGATCGGTTATCTGCACGGCAGGGTCATCGCGCTCTACACGGACTACTGCCTGCTCGACGTCCACGGCGTCGGCTACCGCGTCTTCCTCGCGAATTCGACGCGGGCGAAACTGCGCCTCAAGGAAGAGGCGAGCCTCTTCACCTACACGAGCGTGCGCGAGGACGCCATCGTGCTCTACGGCTTCGCCACCGAGGAGGAATACGAGCTCTTCCTGCAGCTTATCGGCGTCTCGGGCATCGGCCCGAAAGTCGCGCTCGGCATCCTCTCCGCCATCACGGTCGAGAGCCTCTGCCGCGCCATCCAGAACAAGCAGGCGAGCGTCCTGACGAAGCTGCCGGGCATCGGCAAGAAGTCGGCCGAGCGCCTGATCCTCGAGCTCAAGGACAAAGTCGCCTTCGCGGATAGCGGGGAAGAGGAGCTCCTGACCATCGAGAACGAGGCAGAGGTCGGCGACGACGCCGTCGCCGAGGCCATGGCCGCCCTGCAGTCGCTCGGCTACACGCAGGCAGAGATCGCGCCCGTCATCCGCAAGACGGCCAAGTACAAGACGACTGAGGCCATTATCAAGGAATCCTTGAAAGCACTCAGTCACATGTAAGATAGGAAGGTGTCATATTGGACGGATTCGATTCCTACGACGAGGACCGCATCGTCGCCATGGACGAGCAGCGCGCCGACGACTGGCAGTACAGCCTGCGCCCGCGCAAGCTGAATGAATACATCGGTCAGGAGAAGGTCAAGGCGAACCTCTCCATCTTCATCCAGGCGGCGCTCTCGCGCGGCGAGGCGCTCGACCACGTGCTGCTCTACGGCCCGCCGGGCCTCGGCAAGACGACGCTGGCCGGCATCATCGCCAACGAGCTCGGCGTCAACTTCCGCCAGACGTCCGGCCCGGCCATCGAGCGGAGCGGCGACCTCGCGGCACTCTTGACGAATTTGCAGGAGCACGACGTGCTCTTCATCGACGAGATCCACCGCCTCTCGCACAGCGTCGAAGAAGTGCTCTACTCCGCGATGGAGGACTTCGCGCTCGACATCATCATCGGCAAGGGACCGAGCGCGCGTTCCATCCGGCTCGACATCGCGCCGTTTACGCTCATAGGCGCGACGACGAAGGCTGGCGCACTCGCCGCCCCCTTGCGCGACCGCTTCGGCGTCATCTCGCGGCTCGAGTACTACACGCCCGACGCGCTCGTGCACATCATCAAGCGCGCCGCCGAGATTCTCGATATCGCCATCGAGGATGAGGGCGCGCTCGAGATCGCGCGCCGCAGCCGCGGCACCCCGCGCGTCGCAAACAGGCTCTTGAAGCGCGTGCGCGACGTCGCCCAGATCGAGGGTTCCGGCACCATCACGAATGAGATCGCCGACAAGGCCCTGCGCATGCTCGAGGTCGACAAGGCCGGCCTCGACCACACCGACCGCCGCATGCTGCGCACGATGATCGAGAAGTTCGCGGGCGGCCCCGTCGGCCTCGACACCCTCGCCGCCGCCATCAGCGAGGCGCGCGACACCATCGAGGACGTCTACGAGCCCTACCTCATCCAGCTCGGCTTCATCAACCGCACGCCGCGCGGCCGCGTCGTCACCGAGGCCGGCTACCGCCACCTCGGCATCCCGTATCCCGAAAAATAAGCAAACAATCCATAAGAGAGGTGAGCCATTTGCGCCTGTTACTCCATATGTGCTGCGGCCCGTGCTCCTGCTATCCCGTCAAGAAACTGCGGGAAGAGGGCATCGAGCCCGTCGGCTATTTCTTCAACCCGAACATCCATCCCTACAAAGAGTGGGACATGCGCCTAAAGACCGCGAAGGAATTCTCCGAGAAAGTCGGCATGGAATTCCACGCCGACGAACACTACCGGCTGCGCGACTTCCTCAAGAAAGCCCTGCCCGCCGAAGCCCTGCCGAACGGCCGCTGCCAGATGTGCTACACCTGGCGCCTCGAAGAGACGGCGCGCTTTGCCGCCGAAAACGGCTTTGACGCCTTCACCTCGACGCTCTTTTACAGCATCTACCAGCAGCACGACTTGATGCGCCGTACGGCCGAGCATTTCGCCGAGCAGTATGGCGTCGCCTTCCACTACGAGGACTTCCGCCCCGGCTGGCAGGAGGGCATCGACATCAGCCACGAGCTGGACCTCTACCGCCAGCCCTACTGCGGATGCATCTTCAGCGAAGAAGAGCGCTACTCCCGCGAGATCCGCAAGCAGCGCAAGAAAGAGAACAAAGCCAAGAAGCGCGCCCGTCTCGAGCGCGAGGCCCGCGAAGCACAAGCCGCCGCTGCCAACTCCTAAAAGCCTTCCCCGCGCACGGGGAAGAGGTCCATGGACTCGTCAGGAATTCGTTGCAATCGTGAAGGGGAGTGTACGGAATGCGAAGATTTTTGTTAGCCGCGCTAGTCGGCACATTGGTACTGTCAGCCGCGGCCCCCGCCATGGCGCGCCATGCGCCAGCCTCGGCCAACTCCGCCAAGGCACCGGTGACAGAGGCCCAGCCCGCCAAGCAGGCCCCCGACCTGCGCGTCGGCCTCGCGAGCGGCAGGGCGAGCGTCACCATCACGCCGGCGGGAGGCAAGGCCACCGCGCAGACCGAGTCATCGAAGACGATCACGCTGGCCGCTAATGACGCCGCCGCCATCCGCTGGCAGAATGGCGCCTTCCTCGTCGGCCGCGAGAAGCTGCGCGGCGAGGTACTTATGATTCGCCCAGCCGCCCAGGCAGGAGAGCTCTCCCTGAACGGCCGCCGCTACCGCGGCGCGCTCGAGCTGCGCCACAAGAGCGGGGGACTGACTGCCGTCAACATCGTGCCGGTCGACGATTACCTATTGAGTGTTGTGCCCGAGGAGATGCCGACCGACTGGCCCGCCGAGGCCCTCAAGGCGCAGAGCGTCGCCGCGCGCAGCTTCTCGCTCGCGAGCCGCGGCCGCCATGCCAGCGAGGGCTACGACCTCTGCACGACGACCCACTGCCAGCTCTACACCGGCACCGCCGCCGAGAAAACTGCCTCCACGGCCGCCGTCCGCGCCACGAGAGGCGAGGTGCTGACCTACGGCGGCAAACCCATCGAGGCGCTCTTTCACACGGACAGCGGCGGCATGACCGAAAGCAGCGAAAACGTCTGGGGCAGCCATGTGCCGTATCTGCGCGCCGTTCGTGACGCACAGATAAAGACTCTGCCGTGGACCAAGACCATCACCAGAGCCGACCTCGAGCGCAAACTCGCGGCCAAGGGCCATGCGATCGGCAAGCTCCGCTCCATTGCGCTCTCGCCGCTCGCCATCGGCCGCGCGGCCAAGGACCGCACGGCGTCGGGCCGCGTCAAGACCATGACGGTGAAGGGCACGAAGGGCGCAGCGACCTTGAGCGGCACCACCTGGCGCAGCCTGCTCGGCCTCAAGAGCACGCTCTTTGACGCCAAGCTGACGAAAGACGCCGTGACCTTCACGGGCTACGGCTCCGGCCACGGCCTCGGCATCTCGCAGTGGGGCGCAAAGCGGCTGGCCGAGACGGGCAAGTCCTATGCAGACATTCTGCACCACTATTACACCGGTACCACATTGCAGCAACTGTACTGAGAATATGAGAATAGATGAGAGGTTTTACTTATGTTATTATCCGATTTTGATTACGACCTGCCAGAAGAGCGCATCGCCCAGGTGCCGATCGAGCCGCGCAATGCCTCGCGCCTCATGGTCCTCGACCCCGTGGAGAAGACCATCGAGCACCGCCACTTCTACGACCTCAAAGAATTCCTCGAGCCGGGCGACACCCTGATCTTCAACGACACGCGCGTCATGCCGGCCCGCCTCATAGGCCACCGCGACCAGACGGGCGGCAAAGTCGAGGTCTTCCTCTTGCGCCGCCTCGACGCGAACCATTGGGAGACGCTCGTCAAGCCCGGCAAGAAGGCCAAGCCCGGCAACGTCATCCGCTTCGGCGATGAGCTCTCGTGCACGGTGACGGAGCACACGGACTTCGGCGGCCGCATCGTCGAGTTCCACTACGAGGGCATCTTCGAGGAAATCCTCGACCGCCTTGGCGAGACGCCGCTGCCGCCCTACATCCACGAGAAACTCGAGGACAAAGAGCGCTACCAGACCGTCTACAACCGCGAGGAGGGCTCCGCCGCCGCCCCGACCGCCGGCCTGCACTTCACGAAAGAGCAGATGCAAGAGCTGCGCGAGATGGGCGTCAACCTCGGCTTCGTCACCCTGCACGTCGGCCTCGGCACCTTCCGCCCCGTGAGCGTCGACAACATCGAAGAGCACGAGATGCACAAGGAGTACTACTGCATCCCCGACGAGACCGCCAAGCTCATCATGGTGACGAAGAAGGCCGGCCACCGCGTCATCGCCGTCGGCACGACGAGCATCCGCACCCTCGAGTCCGCCGCCACCGCCAAGAACGAGATCGCCGGCAAGAGCGGCTGGACCGGCATCTTCATCTACCCGGGCTACGACTTCAAGATCGTCGACGCCATCATCACGAACTTCCACCTGCCCAAGTCCACCCTCATCATGCTCATCAGCGCCTTCGCCGGCCGAAACTTCATCCTCAGCGCCTACAAGACCGCCGTCGAGCAGAAATACCGCTTCTTCTCCTTCGGCGATGCAATGTTCTGCTCACGCAAGCAACCAGACGCCGAGCGAGCCGAAGAGCTCAAGGAACTCGAGGAGCTGGACCGTCAGCGCGAGGCCAGCACAAACGAATAAAAAGAATCCGCAAAGGACTGCCAACGCAGTCCTTTTTGTCTGCCCAAGACGCACATCGCGCGCCGCCATCTTGCGCTTGACAACAAAAGGTGATACCATAATAATGTATATTTAATGGTATATCCTGCGCAGGCCATTGCTCGGATACAAGCCAGAATGTTCATTGGGGGATATGGCTCCCTGTCAGAAAGGAATGAGGTCATGAAGACCCGCGCTTACCCGAAATCGCGAAAAATAATTAACCTGATCGGCGATATCGCCATCATCTCCATCGCCTATATCCTCAGCACTATCATCGTTGTCGTACCAGGCGCGCTCGAGGCGCATTCCATGCTCTATTCCGGCATGCTGCCCGTCGCCATCCTGCTGACAATCATGATGTTCTCCATCAACGGACTCTACACGATCGAGCACAAGCGCTTCAGCGAGGTCCTCATCAGCCTTGCCGTCAGTCTCTTCCTCGTGCTCATCATGATCATGGCCCTGAGTTTCTTCATCCACGAGTTCGCCTACTCGCGCGTCATGATCGTCGTCAGCACCGTCCTGCAGTTCATCCTGCTCGGCTTCTGGAAGCGCGCCACCCAGCGCTACGAGCAGAGCCTGCACCCGACCCGCCGCGCCATGATCATCGGCAACGAGGAGCAGTGCCGCCACGTCTACTACCGCATGAGCGCCCAGCCCCAGCTCGGCCTCGAGCTGCATCAGGTCATCATGGACCCGCAGGGCGGCTGGAAATCCTGGCGTGAGCAGGCCGACCTGCACGCCATCGACGTCATCATCATCTGCTCCGACATCCCGATTGCCGTCAAGTCCGAGATCGTCAACTATTGTACCGATAAGGAGATACAGCCCTTCGTCATCCCGAGTGCCTACGAGGTTTTCTGCAACGGCGCCAGACTCCAGCGCATCGACGACGTGCCCGTCTTCCGCCCGCGCAGCCTGCGCCTTAGCGTCGAAGACCGTGCCATCAAGCGCACGATCGACATCGTGCTCGCCGGTATCGCATTTGTCATCGCGCTGCCCTTCATGGCGCTCGTCGCCCTCGCCATCAAGCTTGAGGACCACGGCCCGGCCCTCTACAGCCAGGTCCGCACCGGCCGCTTCGGCAAGCCTTACAAGGTCTACAAATTCCGCTCGATGCGCGTCGATGCTGAGAAATACTCCGGCCCGCAGCTCGCGACCGACCACGATCCTCGCATCACGCGCGTCGGCGCCTTTATCCGCGCTACCCGCCTCGACGAGCTGCCGCAGATCTGGAACGTCCTCAACGGCGACATGAGCCTCGTCGGCCCGCGCCCCGAGCGCCCATACTTCGTCGAGCAGTTCACCGAGCGAAACCCCGAGTACGCCTACCGCCACAACGTCAAGCCCGGCATCACCGGCCTCGCCCAGGTCTTCGCCAAGTACAACACCACGCCTTACGACAAGCTCGTCTACGACCTCATGTACATCGAACTACAGCCTGCTCCAGGACATCGTCATCATGGTCCAGACCATCAAGATCCTCGTCACCAAGAGCGCGACGGAGGGCGCTGTTGACATCGATTCCATCGACATGAACCTTGACGACTATCGCCCGCATAAAGGCAAGGTAAGTGGAGTAGGGAAAGAATCATGAAGCAGTATTCTGTATTGATGTCCGTCTACTACAAAGAGAAGCCGGACTATCTGCGCCAGAGCATGCAGAGCATCTATGGCCAGACCGTGCCGACCGACGACTTCGTCCTCGTCTGTGACGGCCCGCTGACGCCCGAGCTCGATAAAACCATCACCGAGGTGCAGGCCCTTTTCGGCGGGCGGCTCCATATCCTGCGCCTCTCAGAGAATCAAGGGCTCGGCCGCGCGCTCAATGCCGGCATCAAGGTCTGCCGCCACGAGCTCGTCGCGCGCATGGACTCCGACGACATCAGCCGTCCCGACCGCTGTGAGCGCCAGCTCAAGGTCTTCGCCGACCATCCCGAGCTCAGCCTCGTCAGCGGCACCGTCGAGGAATTCTCCGATTCCATCGAGCACGTCTACGCCAGCCGCCGCGTCCCCGCGCATCAGGCCGAGATTCTCGCCTTCGCCAAACAGCGCAATCCCTTCAATCATCCCTGCATCATGTACAAGAAGAGCCACGTCGAGGCCGCGGGCGGCTACCAGGACTTCTTCCTGCTCGAAGACTACTACCTCTGGATCCGCATGCTCCAGCAGGGCATGCAGGGCCAGAATATCCAAGAGCCCCTGCTCTGGATGCGCGGCGGCAGCGCCATGTACAAGCGGCGTGGGGGATGGAAGTACGTCAAGTCACAGTACGCCTTGTTGCGCTACATGCATTTGACAGGTTTCATCAGCCTGCCAGCCTTCCTGCTCAGCGTCTCCATGCGCACTGCAGCAGCAGTCGTCCCCAATAGCTTGCGCGCGTCTTTATTTCAATGGATGATGCGCACAAAAAAATATGACAGGCCAAGCAGAAAGGGATAGATAAGAAATGAAACTAGCTATTTTATTGCTGTGCCATAAAAATCCAGAGCAGGTCAATCTCTTCTTGGAAACACTTCGTCATCCAGATATTGAGTTTTTTATTCATATCGATAAAAAGACAGATATGCAGTTGGGGGGGGCGAATCGTCCTGATGTGCATATACTGCCAGATAATCTTCGTGTTGATGTAAAATGGAGCGGATTCTCCATGATAGAGGCAACGCTCAATATGCTTAGCGTAGCTTATAAAATGAAAAAATTTGATTATTACTGGCTTTGTAGTGGCCAAGATTTTCCTATTCAATCGTCTGAGCAAATCGTACAGTATTTCATTCGCTATGATGGAAGTAACTTTCTATCCTTATGGCCATCATATCACTATCAAAATAACCATTATGATACACACTTAGATAAGCGCATTCGCATAAGATATCCAGCTTGGATGATGGGAAGAAGTATCATACAGCGTATGTTAAAGCGTGCTTATATCGAGCTGACAGGTGGATGGACTCATACTTATAAGATATTTTATAGACACGACTTGTTTTCTGAGGTATCTTTTATTTTGGTCCGCAATGGATTGCAATCCATAATAGTTTTGCATCATGGGCTTTATCGTATCTAAAACAAAATCCTTGGTATGAAGATGGATACAGAACAAGCC
>ENA-OQCL01000010-OQCL01000010.1-human-gut-metagenome-genome-assembly--contig:-NODE-10-length-105786-cov-14.751200_pt1 | contig 105786 bp, 98 predicted proteins | sample MGYA00242502_ERZ504586 | MGnify/ENA primary metagenome ERZ504586 (study PRJEB26092, sample SAMD00036316) | human gut metagenome | host: Homo sapiens | study: EMG produced TPA metagenomics assembly of... | reverse complement strand
CGTCGCGCACGCCGATCTGGCGCAGCTCGATGCGCGTGCGGAAGACGGAGGCGAGGTCCTTGACGAGGTCGCGGAAGTCGATGCGGCCGTCTGCCGTGAAGTAGAAGATGATCTTGTTGAGGTCAAAGGTGTACTCGACGTCGACGAGCTTCATGGGCAGCTTGTGCTCGCGGATCTTCTTCTTGCAGATGACGCGCGCCTCTTTCTCATGCTTGCGGTTGTCCTCGACGCGCTGCATGTCGTGCTCGTTGGCGATGCGCTGGATGACCTTTAGAGGCTGCGCATCCGGCGCGAGCTCGACTTCCTCCGGTCCCGTGACCACGCGCCCGCATTCCATGCCGCGGGCGGTCTCGACGATGACGTGCTGCCCCCTGGCAATCGTGAGCTGCCCCGGGCTGAAATGATAGATCTTGCCCGCTGTCTTGAAGCGGACTCCGATGATTGTCTCCAAATTGTTCCTCCTAGTATATATCAACACGCGCGCTTCACGCTATCACGCAATCGCGCGCACGGATCAAGAAGCCTTCCATCAGAAGGCGAAGATTGACATTGGCCTGCAGGCGGCGCTGCACCTCACGGACCTCGGCTAAGAGCGCGAAGACGCGGCCCTCCGGATACGTCGGCAGGAGTGCTAAGAGCTTCGCGCGGATGTCCCCGTGGTAGAGCAAGGGGCTGCCGCCATCCTCCGCCAGCACGAGCAGGTCGCGCAGCAGCATGTTGAGGTACAGGAAATACTCGCGCAGCGATTCGCGGTCGCGCGCACCCATATCCGCGGCGAGTGACCAGACGCGCTCCATGTCAAACGACGGCAGCTGCGCCAAAAAGTCGAGCGCCTCATCGCGCAGGTGCAGGCCCTCGTGTTCGTGGAGCAGGAGCGCCCGGCCGAGGCTGCCGTCCGACAGAGCGGCGAGCTCCGCGGCCTCCGCCTCCGGCACATCGTGCCGAAGCAGCACAGAGCGCATCTCCTGCGGCGACAGCATGCCGAAGGCCACGGGCATACAGCGCGACAAGATCGTGTCGAGCAGGGCGCTGCGCGCGCTTGTGACGAGGATGAAGGTCACAGGACCTTCCGGCTCCTCCAAGGTCTTCAAGAGGCTGTTCTGTGCCGCCTCATTCATGCGGTCGGCATCGTCGATGAGCACGGCGCGCTGCTTTGCGAGCACCGGGTAGCGCGAGACCTGCGTCTGCATCGAGCGGATAGCCTCGATGCGGATCTGCGCGGCTGACTTGCCGTTCTGCTCGGGCGCAATCTCGAGGTAGTCCGGATGCGAACCGAGCTGCATCGCGCGGCACGATTCGCAGTACCCACAGGGGCCGTCCTCCGCATCGCAGAGGATGGCGGTGGCGAGCACGCGGCCGAGCATGCGCTTGCCGATGCCATCCGGCCCCGTGAAAAGCAGGGCATGCGGCAGGCGCCCCTCACGCAGCATCGTGCGCAGCGCCTCCTTCTGCTTCTCATGCCCCGAAATCGTATCCCATCGCAATTCCATCCCGACTGCCTGCCCTTTCCATGCCCCCGATGCCGTCCATCCAGGGCCGCACCGAGGTATTCATCCTATTATATCGTCGTACTGGTTTTTTCGCAATGGCCCCCATAAAAAGGGGCTGTGCCACAACATCTCAATGATTCACAGCAGCCTCACTGCCATGTACCTTCTCATGCGCCTTGCCGACATAGCCGTCCGGTAGGATGTGCATGTCGACAAGGATTTCCCGAACGCGCACTGCTGCATAGAGGTTGAAGCGCACATCGGGATCGCGGAGGTCGCGCGCGAGCAGCTGCTCAATCTTCTCACTGCGGTAGCGCACGGTATTAGCATGAACAAAGAGGTCTGCCGCTGTTGCCGAGTAGTTGAAATTTGTCTCTAGGAGAAGCTTGAGCGTCGCCAAGAGATCGGCATCATTCTCACCATCATAGTCGAGCAGGCGCCCGAGAGCCGAACGGCAGAACGCGAAGGCTGGCTCCACGCCGCCAGCAAAGATATTGCTGAGGATGCCGCAATCCTCATAATAGCGGAAAAAACCGTGCTCATGCTTCGTCCTACCGTAAGACAGGGTCATCCGCGCCTCCTGATAGCTCTTTTGCAGCTCTGACAGCTTGTACACACTGCCTAGCCCGCAGTCGACCTCTACTTGATGGCGCTTGGAAAAATCCTGCTGCCAGTCCTGCAGCATCTGCTGCATGCCCGCAGCGTGATCACGAAGGGCCGGCTCCAGATTGCTGTCCAGATCCGGCATGATCACGAGCCCCCTCCCCTGCCAAGTCAGCGGGCAGAGGATGACATCCGTATAGTGGTGTGCGAGCTGCAGGAGACTCCCCTTGAAGTCCACCTCCATGTTGGAGATGGACTGATCCTCGAAGTCCACCAGCATCACGCGGTAAGCCTGATCCGCATCCAGTTCGACGCCGTTCTGCTGCAACAGGTTCTCGAGGCGGCTCCGCGTACCAGCAAACGCATTCGTGAGAATCTCATCCGTCACACGCCTGACTTCCTGCCCAAGATCGATCTGACTGCGCAGGAAATACGTGAGTGCCAGCCGCGCCGTTTTCACCTTCTGGACGAGCGCATCGATCTCCCCCTCTGTCGTCCGGCTGATGAACAGGAAAAGACGCAACTGCTCGTGCAGCAGGCTCGTCTGCAGCACGAGCAGACGCCTGTCGTGCATGTAATAATACTGTTCGTCTTGAAAGGATGGCATGTGGCAGAGGATCTTCCGGATGGATTCTGCCACGGGAATGCGTTCTGGATAGAACTCCCTGCCATTGCCTGTGACAAGAAGGATTGGCTTGCTCAGAATCTTCTTTAAATAAGAGCCGAGTCCGTCCGCGCCTTGAACGATACTCGTCTGCAACAGTTCGTATGACTTTTGTTCCAAAGTATGTTCACCCTTTTCGAAAACCTTTTCCCCATTATAACACAGGATTTCGCCCAAACTGAATAGGCCGCCAACAAAAAAGGAGTGCAGGCCCTGCGGGCTGCACTCCCGATAACAAAAGTCAATTCTTTTTGCCCCGGTGCGGCAGATAGCGATCGAACAGCGCGATGATGCGATCCGACGCCGGCGTCAGGAGCATCCAGCTCAGGACAATGCTGCAGATGGAGCCCGAGCCGACGACGACATCCGTCAGCCAGTGTGCGCCCGACATGATGCGCGGCATCGAGAAGACGATGACGACGAGCAGGCTCGCAGCAAAGGCCTTCTTGCCGAAGTAGCGCAGCATGTAGAACGTGAAGATCAAAAGCATCATGCCGTGGTCGCCCGGGAAGCTCGTGCTCGACCAGTCCTTAGCTGGCCAGCCCGTGAGTTCCGAGACGCGCAGCACGGGCACGCCCTGCAGCGTGAAGAACTTCGTCGCGCTCGGCCGCTCAAAGCCGAGCATCATGTCGAACTGCTTGGCGATCACGGCCGTCACGAGCATGGTCAGGCCGATGCAGAGCATCCAGCGCCGCCCCTTGGCGTCCTGCAGCCGGTAGTAGTGGTAGAAGATGCCAAGCATGAAGAGGAACGCCACGGCGTCGAACGGGCGCAGGTTCGTGAAGGCCACCAAGTAGAGCAGGGCCTGGCTCTGCCCGATCAGGTGATTGAAGAAGAAAAAGACCGATTTGTCGATCTCATACCAGAAGCCTGCCTGCCCAGGCAGCAGCCAGCTCGCAAAGAGCAGTATGCCAAAGATTGTGAAGCCCAGCACCCCGAGCCATCGTTTTGTTGTCAAGAGAATATCCTTCTTTCTAACGTTTTAGCGTTCTCGCAATCTCGCCATGGCGAGCACGTCATTTGCTGCTGTGCTTAGCGCGCACATAGCGCAGGGCCGAGAGACCGGCCACGGCGCCCTCGTGGACGGCCTTTGCAACCTGCAACAGGCCGCCTGTGCAGTCGCCCGCGGCGAAGAGCCCCGGCACATTCGTCGCCTGCTGCGCGTCCACCTTGACGTCCGTGCCGTCGAGCATGGCACCGATTTTGCGCGCGAGCTCCGAGCTGCCGGCCGTGCCGATGGCGAGAAAGATACCGTCGAGCGGCAGTTCTGTGCCATCCTCGAAGCGGACGCCCGTGACGCGGTCGCCGCCCTCGACAGAAGCCAGCTTCTGCGTGCGGACCTCGATGGCATCGGGGACAGGTGCTTGGAGCGGCTCGCCGTTTGTCAGCAGCATGACCTTGCCGGCATGCGGTTGCAGGACCTGCGCTTCGTGCAGGGCATACTCGCCTGAGCCGATGACCGCGACCCGCTTGCCACGATAGAAGAAGGCATCACAGATGGCGCAGTAGCTGACGCCCCTGCCCTCGAACTCGGCCACACCAGGAATCGGCAACGTACGGCGCGAAGCACCGGCGGCGAGCACAACGGCCGGCGCTTCCCATTCATGCTGCTGAGCCTGTGCCTTGAACCCATCGAATGTGTCATTGAAGGAGAGCGCTAAGAGCTCATCCTCGACAATCTGCACGCCGAGCCGCTCGGCTCCCGCTGCGCCGCGGCGCAACAGCTCCTTGCCGGGAATCGGCTCAGCAAAGCCGTAGTAATTCTCGATTTTCTCGGTCTTAGCGAGGCCGCCCGTCTCGATGCCCTTCGTCACGACCGTCACCGCGAGGCCGCCGCGCCTCGCGTAGAGAGCCGCCGAGATGCCAGCCGGGCCCGCGCCGATCACCAAGAGATCTGTCTTCTCCGTCTTCATGTTGAGACTTCCTTTCCAAAAAAATCATCATTCAAGATTCAAACTGCCAATCTGCGTATCTTCTCAGTATAGCAGGCAACAGCCCGAGCTTCCGTGAGCCAGTCACAAGCATCTCAGTCGGCGCGAATGGCCCAGCGCAGCTTCGTCGAGTGAGCGCGGCTGTTCTCGTAGCACTCCTCGCGGCTCGGGCGGATGACCTCGCGCGCGATATCCTGATAGATGCCCTGCTGATGGAACGCCTTGAACGCTTTCTTGACGATGCGGTCCTCACCTGAGTGGAACGTCAGGATGGCGGCGCGGCCGCCCGGTGCCAGCGCATACGGAAGCTTCTCCATGAATTCGTAGAGGACTTCGTACTCGTGGTTGACGTCGATGCGCAAGGCCTGGAAGACGCGCGCGCTGCTCTTGCGTATGATATCGCGGCGATCCGGCACCTTGCCCGCTGCATCGCGCGGCAGGCGCACCTTCTCGAGTGCAGCCTCGATGACCGCGTAGAGCTCGCGCGTCGTACGGATGGGCCGGTGCTTCTCTGCACGGATGATCTGGCGCGCGATGGCCTCGGCATACGGCTCGTCGGCGTTTTCCTGCATCATGCCGACGAGTTCCTCGTAGTCGAGCTGGCGCAGGCGGTCCGCTGCCGAGATGCCCGCCTCTGGATTGAGCCGCAGGTCGAGCGGGCCGTCCGACTTGTAGGTGAAGCCGCGCTCCGGATTGTCGATCTGCATGGATGAGACGCCGAGGTCCGCGAGCACAAAGTCGAACGGGCCGGCTTCTTCTGCCAGCTTGTCGATCTCGCAGAAGTTCATCAGGCGGCGCTCCCAGATATCCGGGCCAAAGCCCTTCGCGCGGATGCGCGCCTCTGTCTTGGCCGACTCGATTGGGTCGACGTCGCCGCCGTAGAGATGACCTTTGCCCTCGAGCTTCTCGAGCATCGCGAGCGTGTGGCCGCCGTAGCCGAGCGTCGCATCGAAGCCGCGCTCGCCCGGCTTTATCGCGAGGACCTCGAGGATCTCCTTGACCATGATGGGGATGTGCGTGCCGGCCGGCGTGTTGCCCTTGGCGCGCACATGGGCAATCTCCTCCCCGTACTTCTCCGGATTGAGCTCCTTGTACTTCTCCGCGAAATGGCGCGGATAACGGCCGCTGTAATGGATGCGCCGCTTGTGCGGCTTCTCCTGCTGCTGTTCGTCATGACGTTCCATAACCATGCCTCTTTCTTTCGTCTATCTTATTTTCATCCGTCCTATTATCACTATAGTAGTATAGCAACGCCGTTTCCCCGCTGTCAAAAGAAATGTCTGCCAAGGTGTGCATTTTATCTCTTGACAGTCCTCCATAATGCCTCTATAATGTATCTCATATTAATCATATATGCTTTCAGATGTTATCATTCATCATCCGGTTCATTTCAAAGAAAGAAGGTATACTATGTCAAATCCCAATAAAGATTCCGTCGACCTCGCTAAAGACGAGGCCCTGCGCCAGCGCAAGGGCGGCCAAGCGAAGCAAATGATCCTGTGGTTTGCCGCTCTGATCGTCGGTGCCATCCTCGGCTGGATGCAGATTCCTGCACTCAACGAGCTCTTCAACTTCGTCGCCACGGTCTTCACGCGCCTGTTCCAGTTCATCGCTGTGCCAACCATCGCCCTCGCCGTCATCACGACACTCTCGGCGCTCGGCGCCAAGAAGGACACGGGCCGCATCTTCGCGCATGCCGTCACCTACACGCTGCTGACGACGATTTCCGCGGCTGCCATCGGCCTCATCCTCTACCTCTGGATTGCACCGGGCAACCTGCCGGCTGACCTCATCGGCGCCGGCGCCTCGGATGTCCCGATGCAGAAGCTCGGCTCCCTCTCCTATTACGACCACTTCCTCTCCGTCATCCCGAACAACATGCTGCAGCCGTTCCTCGCCGGCAATGTCCTGTCGGTCATGCTGATTGCCGCAGCCGTCGGCCTTGCACTCGCCTTCATGCCGAAGACGGAGAACCGCGCCGTGCTCCTCAAGGGTATCTACGGCCTGCAGGAGCTGCTCTTCACGCTGATCCGCGCCCTGCTCTGGGCTCTGCCGGCCGGCATCCTCGCCTTTGCCGCACAGCTCTCCTCGCAGATTGAGGCAGGCGTCATCGTCGGCGCACTCGGCAAGTACACGCTCGTCGTGCTCGGCGGCAACTTCATCCAGTTCTTCCTCGTCATCCCGCTCTTCCTGCTCGCGCGCGGCCTCAACCCGCTCTACGTCTTCCGCAAGATGGCACCGGCCATCGCCGTCGCGCTCTTCACGAAGAGCTCGGCCGGCACGCTGCCCGTCACGCTCGCCTCTGCTGAGGCACGCCTCAAGGTCAACCCGCGCGTCTCGCGCTTCGTCCTGCCGATCTGCACGACGATCAACATGAACGGCTGCGCGGCCTTCATCCTCGTGACCTCGCTGTTCGTCATGCAGAACGCCGGCTTTGACCTCTCGCTCGGCACCATGATCACCTGGCTCTTCGTCGCCGTCCTCGCCGCCATCGGCAATGCCGGTGTCCCGATGGGCTGCTACTTCCTGACCCTCTCGCTCATGAGCTCCCTCGGCGCACCGCTCGGCCTCATGGGTGTCATCCTGCCGATCTACACGATCATCGACATGATCGAGACGGCTGAGAACGTCTGGTCCGACTCCGCCGTCTGCGCGATGACCGACCATGACCTGCAGGGCAAGATCGAAGATTCCCGCGGCGAGACCGTCGAAGCCTGAGCCCGCTAAAAAACCATCCATCAGGTAATCTGATGGATGGATTTTTTTATGCCGCAGTATCAGCGCACTTTGAAGAGGCCCGGATTTGCCTCGGGCGTCAACGTCAGGATAAAGTCGCCGGCAGCGTACGGTGCAAGCTCGTAGGCGCTGAAGTAGACGCGGATGCCACCCTCGGGCAGCATGGTCCAGACCGTGGACTTATCCCAGTCGAGGTACGGGTAGATGGACTCGAGCTGCGCGTCGATCGTGCGCCGGAACGTCTCATCCTCGCGCCCCGGGTACTGCGCGCGGAACGCCGCCGCTACAGCCGTCAGGAAGTCCCGGCGGCTCGCGACGATGTCGCGCAACGCGATGGGCTCGCCTGTCCGGAGGTCCAGCGTCCAGCTCTGGTAGGCATGGTTCGGATGCGCGCCGCCCGTATAGGACTCCGTGCGCGTGCAGAAGCTAAGCACCTCCGCGTCGACACGCCCCCAATCCGCGATGACATGGCCCATGTAATAAGGCGCATACATCGGGAGGCCGTTCTCCTCGGTAAAGTGCACGGCATCGCTGAGCATCTTCTCGTCGCCTGCCCAGCGCGTGCGCTCCGCATCGTTCCACCGCGCGAGCGCCCGGCGCACATCATGGCCTGCTCCGTTTTTTGCAGCGAGTTCAAGGTATTTGCCCGTGTAGAGCTCCCTGCCCTGATGATCCTTGAGCACCACCTCATGCTGGCGCACTGCCACAGAATCACTCCCGGCAACTTCCTGGATGTGCTCCTGTCTCTTGTCCGCTGCCGAGGCAGTTTCTGCGGCCTGCAGATAGTCCGGCAGCGCGCTGACCGCCGAGATCACGCTGCCCGCGCCGACGAGCAGGGCAACGGCCAGCGTGCGGCCGAGATTTTTCCCAAGATCTTTCATCAAAGTCACCTCTTTTCAAGATTGTATCGTCCATATCTTCTCACTGAGGTAATTCGCGTTCCATGCAAAAAACTCCTGCCAGCCCCGCTCATGCGGGGTGACAGGAGTTTTTTCAGTAGCGCTGGCGATCCTTGAGCGCGCGCTCAATCTCGCGCTTGGCGGCCTTCTCGTGAAGGTCCTGGCGCTTATCGTAGTTGTGCTTGCCGGAGGCCAGTGCAATCTCCATCTTGGCCCTTCCCTGCTTGAAGTAGATCTTGAGCGGCACGAGCGTGAAGCCCTTCTCACGTGTCTTGGCGAAGAGCTTGACGATCTCGGCCTTGTGCATCAGGAGCTTCCTGCGGCGCAGGGGATCGTGGTTGAAGATATTGCCCTGGTCGTAAGGGCTGATATGGAGGTTCTCGACGAAGATCTCGCCGTTCTGGATGCTCGCATAGCTGTCCTTGAGATTGGCGCGGCCTGCGCGCAGGGACTTGACCTCCGTACCCTGCAGCGCGATGCCTGCCTCGTATGTCTCATGTATGAAGTAATCGTGACGCGCCTTGCGGTTCTCGCAGACCGTCTTGATCCCTGCATTCTTTCTTCCCATTTATCTCACCTGAGTGGTCTTATTTATTCGAGGACGTGCCGCCCTCCGTCTTGCGGTGCGGGCGCGGGCGGTGCTTTGGCGCAGCCTTTGCCTTCTCGGCACGCGATTCCTCGCGCAGCTTGCGCTCGTGGTATCCCGGCGGGTCCGGCCAGACGGCGCTGTTGAGCCCCGTGACCGTGACGCGGTGATAGTCGCGCTCGCCGCGGCCATTCTCGCGGTCACGGCGCTCCTGGCGGTTGCCGGAGCGCTCGCCGCCCCGACTCTCGCGGCGCTCTCTCCTCTCGCGCTTCTCGTGCGGCGCACGCGAATTATGCTCTGGACGGGAAAGCTTCTCGCCCGAGGCGCCACGGTTCTTCTTGCCATGGCTGCGTTTCTTCTTTGCTGGCTTCTCCTCGCCCTCAGACGTCGGCAGGTCGGCAATGATGTCATCGATGGGACGGCGTGCCGGGCGCTTCTTATCATCCTGTCTGCCGCCCTTGGCCTTATCGCTCTTGTCGTTCTTATCGCTCTTTGCCGGCTTCGGTCCCTTATTGCGTCCGCCGCGCACGGCGTTCTTCATGGCCTGCGGGTCGTAGGCGCCGTTGTCCTTGAGCACGAAATCGAGGTTGCGCTCCTCGACGTTCGCGCGCACGAGCAGGATCTCGACCTCATCGCCGAGGCGGTACGCCTTGTTCGTGCGCTCGCCGACCATCGCGAACTGCTCCTCGCGGTACTCGTAGAAATCGTCGACCATCGTCGAGACGTGGACGAGGCCCTCGACGCCATTGTCGAGCTCGACGAAGATACCGAAGGCCGTGACGCCGCTGATGATGCCAGAGAATTCCTCGCCGACGAACTGCGCCATGTACTCAATCTTCTTCATGTCCGTCGTCTCGCGCTCTGCCTCGATGGCGATGCGTTCGCGCTCTGAAGCGTGATCCGCGATTTCCGGCAGCATCGTGCGCAGCTTCGCCTGACGCTCTGCCGGGATGCTGCCCGTCGCAAACGTCTCGCGCAACAGGCGGTGCACGATGAGGTCCGGATAGCGGCGAATCGGCGAGGTGAAGTGCGTGTAGTAGCGTGCGGCCAGACCGAAGTGGCCGAGGCTCATGTCGCTGTAGCGCGCCTGCTGCATCGAGCGCAGCGCCACCGTGCTGATGATGCGCTCCTCCGGCTTGCCCTTGACCTTCTCGAGCACCTGCTGGACGTCCATCGGCTTGATGTCGCCCGTCTCCGACTGGTGGACGAAGAGGCCGAAGGCACCGAGCAGGTTGTTGAGGCGCTCGATCTTCTCGTCCGACGGCTGCTCATGCACGCGGTACATGAACGGCTGATGCTTCGTGTCCATGTGACGCGCCACCGTCTCATTGGCGATCAGCATGCACTCTTCGATGATGGACTCCGCCAGAGAGCCCTCGCGCTTAATGAGGGCAACAGGATGCCCTTTGTCGTCGAGCTTGACCTTGACCTCTGGCACGTCGAAGTCAATCGAGCCGCGGCGGTGGCGCTTAGCCTTGAGGACGTGGCGCAGGGCCTCGAGCGTCTCGAGCATCTCACGGATGTCCTGGTTGTCCGAGACGAACGGCTCCGCCTTGTCGACGAGCACCTTGTTGACGATGTTGTAGGTCAGGCGGCGGTAGACGTGGATGACCGTCGGGATGATTTCGTAGCTCGTGACCTCGCCCTCCGGCGAAATCTGCATCTCGCAGGCCATCGAGAGGCGGTCGACGCCGGCGTTGAGGCTGCAGATGCCGTTGCTGAGCTCTTTCGGCAGCATCGGGATGACGCGGTCCACGAGGTAGACACTTGTACCGCGCTCGCGCGCCTCGCGGTCGAGCGGCTGGCCTTCGCGCACGTACCAGCTGACATCAGCGATGTAGACGCCGAGGAAGAAGGAACCGTCCGGATTGCGGCGCGCAAAGACGCCGTCGTCGAGATCCTTCGAGTCCTCACCATCGACCGTGACGATTGGCAGGTCGCGGCGGTCGCGGCGCCCTCTGTACTCCTCTGGCGCAGGCTCCTGCTCCACGTTATCGGCTGCCTCCTGCACGTCCTCCGGGAACGTCTCCGAGAGGTCGTACTGGCGCATGACGGAGAGGACGTCGACGCCCGGATCGCCGACCTTGCCGAGCACCTCGATGACCTTGCCCTCCGCATTGCGGCGGCGGTCCGGCCACTTCGTGATCTCGACGACGACCTTGCTGCCCGTCTTCGCACCGTGGAACGCCTTCTTCGGCACGAAGATATCCTGGCTGAGCTTCGTGTTGTCCGGCGTCACAAAGCCGAACGTCTTGCTGCTCTCGAACGTGCCGACGATTTTCTCATTCGCGCGCTCGAGGATGCGGATGATCTCGCCCTCGCGCGAGCGCCCTTCTTCCTGCGCCGGCGTCACGCGAGCGACGACGCGGTCGCCGTGCATGGCCGTATTGAGGTCCGCGCCCGGCACGAAGACATCCGTCTCCTCCTCCGACTCGCGCACATCCGGGATGATGAAGCCAAAGCCCTTGGCTGTCATCGAGAGGCGGCCGACGACGAGGTGCATGCGGCTCGGGATGCCGTAGAGGTCACTGCGGTTCTTGATGATCGCGCCCTCTTTTTCCAGCTCTTCGAGCGTCGCATCGAACTGCACGAGTTCTTCCTGCGTCAGCTGCATCCCGTCAGCCAGGTCCTCGGCCGACAGTGGACGGTATGCCTCTTCATGCATATACGCTAAAATTCGTTCTTTTAAATCCATACTCTTTTCTCCAACTATCTGTCTATCCGTTTCTTCTCGATCCACTATGCCAGCATCCCGCCGACCGCACGGCTTCAAATGGCATTGGCTTTGCCCTCCGGCTCGGCGTCCCTCATGGTTTCCGCAATGAACGCAGCCACCTGCGCAAAGACGGTCTCCCGTTCTTCGCCAACGGGAATCAGATGGCCCGATGACTTGAGCCAGAACAGGCGTTTTTTCTCGCTGCCCAGCGCATCGCGGATGTATAGGGCACTCTCTGCATCCGCCGTCCTGTCGTTGAGGCTGTGCAGGATGAGCGCCGGTATCTGGATGGCCGGCAGGACCTCCTTCACGCGCTCAATCAGCGAGAGCATCTCGTGTACGCCCTCGAGCGGCATGAAGCGGTACGTGTGGTTGACGGCCGGCGGCACATCGCGGAGACGGCGCCTCGCCTTGGGGACAAATTTGCCGCGGCATACCTCGCGCGGCGGCAGCGCCGCGATGCCGCGCTCCTCTGCGATGTAGATGGGCGCCGACATCGAGATGACGCCCTCCAATGCCTGCTCCTGTCCCTTCTCCGCCGCCAGCAGCAGGGCGAGCAGGCCGCCCATCGAATGGCCTGCGACAAAGATGTGTTCGCATGAACCGCGCAGCACGGCATAGCCATCGCGGACCGAGTCGAGCCAGTCCTCTGCCGTCATGCGGCTCATGTCCTCGACCGTCGTGCCATGGCCGGCCAGCCGCACGCCGAGGACCGTGCAGCCCCGCTGCTGCAGGTACCGGCCCATCATCACGAGTTCGGCCGGCAGTCCAGTGAAGCCATGAATGAGCAGGGCTCCCGTGCTGCCTCCCGGAAGGAAAAAGGGCTCAGCCCCTTCCATGATCATCCCTGACACCCCCTGTGCAAGAAAATTTCCCCTGCCGCAGAGCAGGGGAGGATCATCATATCAGTTCGTCATACGTGCAATCACGATGGTGATGACCGCAAACAAGATGGCAAAGACGACCGTCACGCGCGCGAGCAACGCGTCCATGCCGCGCGCCTTGCTCGAGAAGACGGTATCGGCACCGCCGCCCATGCCGCCCATGCCGGCAGACTTGGCTTCCTGTCCGAGAATCGATGCGATCAGGATGATGCAGACAATCGCATCGAGTATCATTAAAATGGTAAGCAAAAGATTGGCCCCCTTAAAAATGCGGAATAAATTACTTCTTTTATCATACCATACAATGCGTTCCTTCCGCAATAAAAATGGCTGAAACCCTCTATATAAAGGTCTCAGCCATCTTCCGTTTTTATTGTTGTGCGTTCGCTGCTGCGTCGTCTGCCTCATCCCCTGTACCAACAGAGCTCAGTTCTCCCGAAAATCGGTCGAAGTCTCGCTCTTCTGGCGGGAGAGTGGGATGCCATTATAGCACTTGCTAGAATATTTTGCGGAAAAATAAACGGTCTTGTCATCTGCTTCAGCTACGGTATACGAGCCATGTACCATGTACATGTAGTCATCGCTGCCGCGAGGATTACTCTCGCGCTTCGGCATCATCGTATCCAGCCAACCCATAGATACTCCTCCTTTTATTTATTCCAATTCTATCTTTATCATATCACATTGTAACAGAATTCTCAATCGGGTTATGAAAATTTTTTTTATTTTGTACAGCTTGTCTCCTGAAAACAGAACATCTGCATTCAAAAAGAAAAAGAGACCACCGGGCCATGCCCAGTGGTCTCTTGCCGGTCAGCAAGATGGACCAGAATACGCTGTATCCTGCAATCAGATCTTGTAGACGCGGATCATGTTCGTGTTGTTGCCGACGCTCGTCTTGCTCTGGAGCTTGATGCCGGACGTGATGATCGTCGTGTCGCCGCGCTTCACGAAGCCATCCTTGACGGCTGCGGAAACCGCGTTCGCGATCATCTCATCGACGTCCTTCCACTGCGTGCCGAGGATCGGGTATACGCCCCAACGGAGGTTGAGCTGACGGACAACCTTCTCATGCGGCGTGTAAGCAATGATAGCTGCTTTCGGACGGTAACGGGATACGATCTTCGTCGTGTAGCCGCTGTCGGTCGGCGTGATGATAGCCGGGACATCGAGCTCGTAAGCCATCTGGACCGTAGCGTGTGCGACGGCGCGCGTACGGCTCTGGCTGTGCTCGAAGCCGCGCTCAACGAAGAGGTTCTTGTACTCGAGGGATTCCTCGATGCGCATTGCGATGCGGTTCATCGTGGAAACAGCCTCAATCGGATAGTCACCGGAAGCCGTCTCGCCGGAGAGCATGATGGCATCCGTACCATCGAGGATGGCGTTGCCGACATCGGAGACCTCAGCACGCGTCGGACGCGGGTTGCGCTCCATGGAATCGAGCATCTGCGTTGCGACGATGACCGGCTTGCCGGCCTTGTTGCACTTACGGATGATCTCTTTCTGGATCAGCGGGACATCCTCTGCCGGGACCTCAACGCCGAGGTCACCACGAGCGACCATGATGCCATCGGAGACTTCGAGGATTGCATCGAAGTTCTTGACGCCTTCGAGGTTCTCAATCTTCGGCAGGATCTCCATGTGGCCATTGTGCTCCTCGATGAGCTTGCGGATGGCCAGGACGTCCTCCGGACGCTGGATGAAGGAAGCAGCGACGAAATCCATGTCCTGCTCGCAGCCGAAGACGATGTCCTTTGCATCCTGCTCCGAGATTGGCGGCAGGCCAAGGGATACGCCCGGAGCAGCGACGCGCTTCTTCGTGCTCATCTTGCCGCTGTTCTGAATCGTCGTGATGATGTCCTTACCGCGGATCTCATCAACCTTCAGAGCGACGAGGCCGTCGGAGAGGAGCAGCGTGTCGCCCGGCTTCACTTCCGTGTAGAGGCCCTTGTGGTTGACGGAGACATGCGTCTCATCGCCCGGGATATCCTCATACGTCAGCGTGAACTTGTTGCCCTTCTCGAGCATGACCTTGCCGTCCTTGAACTCGCCAAGACGCATCTCCGGGCCCTTCGTATCGAGGATCAGGGAAATGACCTTGCCAGCCTTCTTAGCAGCCTCGCGCACCATGTTGATGCGGTTCAGGTGCTCTGCATGGTCACCATGGGAGAAGTTGAAGCGTGCACAGTTCATGCCATTTGCGATCAGTGCATCAACTACGCCCGGTCTCTCCGTAGCGGGACCCTGCGTGCAGATAATTTTCGTCTTCTTTAACATGTGATAATCCCCACCTATTCTTTTAGTACCCTACTATCTATTCAGACAGATGCCGCCGCGCACCGATTCGCTGCTGCATCATGTCTCGGCCTGTTTCAAGAGGGCTCCTGGGCCCTCATCTACCCCTATTCTACACTGTTTAAACGTAGAAGTAAAACCATTTCCGACAAATTCTCCTGAAATAAATTTATTCTGAAAAGTCATCGTCATAATCAAAATTTATTAATTAGGTTTGCCCCTCTGCGCACCTGTTTCCGTATCAATCCGAAAGAAAAGCGAAAGCGCCGTGCGTGCCCTGCTGCACAAAAAAAGCTGCCGCAGCTTGCGGCAGTCTCTTATTGCTTTTTCACGTCCGGTGCTTGCGGTACTGGCAGTAGCCGAGCCAGAGCACGAGCAGCCAGATGGGCAAGAACAGAACAGCGAGCTGCATGTCGGGGATCTGCGCCATGAAGAAGATGACGCCCGCGAGGAACAGCAGCGAGAGGTAGTTGGTCCATGGATAGAGGATGGACTTGAATTTCGTCTCTTTGTTGTGCATACGGCAGTAAGCGCGGAACTTCAGGTGGGTGACGCAGATGACGACCCAGCTGATGACGGCGGCGCACGTCGCGATCATCATGAGGTACATGAAGACATGGCCCTGCAGGAAGTAGTTGAGTGCGACGACAATCAGCGTGATGCCCGACGAGACGAGGATGCCGCGCACGGGCACGCCATGCGGCGAGAGCTTGCGGAAGAACGCCGGTGCCTCACCCGTGCCGGCCAGGCCGTAGAGCATACGGCTGTTGCTGTAGATGGCCGAATTGTAGACCGAGATGGCCGCGGTCAGCACGACGAAGTTCAGGATGTGCGCGGCAGCCGGGATGCCGACGTTGTTGAAGATCTGGACGAACGGGCTCGCCTCCATGCCGACCTTGTTCCACGGCCAGAGCGCCATGAGCACGACCATCGTGCCGACGTAGAAGATCAGGATGCGCCAGATGACCTGGTTGATGGCCCGCGGGATCGTGCGGTCCGGGTCCTCTGCCTCGCCGGCCGTGATGCCGATGAGCTCGATGCCGCCGAACGAGAACATGACAACGGCAATCGAGAGCGCAAGTCCCCAGAGGCCGTTCGGCAGGAAGCCGCCGTTCTCCCAGATGTTGCTGAAGTTCTCGGGGAACGGCTGGCCGTTCGTGAAAATCAGGCCGAGGCCCAAGAGAATCATGCTGACGATGGCCGCAATCTTAATGAGTGCCATCCAGAACTCCGCTTCGCCGTACGCCTTGACGTTGACGAGGTTGAGCGCCGTGATGGCCACGAGGCAGACGAGCGACGAGATCCACTGCGGCAGGTCCGGGAACCAGAAGTTCATGTAGATGCCGACGGCCGTGAGCTCCGCCATCGAGACGAGCACGTAATTGAACCAATAATTCCAGCCCGAGAGGAATCCCGGGAAGCGCCCCCAGTACTTCGTCGCGTAGTGGCTGAACGAACCCGACACCGGCTCATCGACGGCCATCTCGCCGAGCATGCGCATGATCAGGAAGATCACGACGCCGCCGATCAGGTACGAGAGCATCACCGCCGGGCCCGCGAGCGCAATCGTCGAAGCCGAGCCGTAGAACAGTCCCGTGCCGATCGCGCCGCCAAGCGCGATCATCTGCAGGTGGCGGTTCTTGAGGCCCCGCTTCATCTCTGTATTTTCCATATGTTTCATCTCCCAACAAAAAGATGGTTCCATTATACCATTATCCAAGGCCGCTGCACAGGTTTACAAAAAAAAGCAAAAAGCGAAGCCCGGACGGACTTCGCTTTTACATTGTCTTGTCAATGGATTACTTGCGGCGGTAGACGATATCGCTGCGCATGAGGTACTCGAACGGCAAGCTCAGGCAGTGCACGAGTCGCGTGAACGGGAAGAGGATGGCCGTCATCATCCACATGAACATGTGGAACTGGAAGATGGCGGGGACATCCTTCATGAGGCTGACGTCCGGCGAGAGCATGAGCACGGAGCGGAACCACGGCGAGATGCTCTCGCGGTAGTCAAAGCCAGCCGTGATGTTCGAGAGCGTGCCAGCCGTGCCCGAGAGGATGGTCAGGAGCAGCACGAGGTAGAGCAGCTTGTCCATCGAGCTCGTATTGGCCTTCATGCGCGCGCTGCCGAAGAAGCGGCGCTTCATGAGCCAGAGGAAGCCGCCGAGGAACAGGACAGCAGCCGGCAGGCCGCCCGCGAGCGAGATCATGTGATACGTCGCTTCATCCGTTCCCGCCGCCTCCGTGACGAACTTCGGCACGAGGATGCCGATGACGTGGCCGCCGAAGGCCATCAAGAGGCCGAGGTGGAAAATCGGGTTGGCCCACTTGAGGCTCTTCTTCGCGAGAAACTCGCTGGACTTCGTCGTCCAGCCCCTCTCGAAGAAGGTGTAGCGGACGATCGTGCCGCCGATGAAGATGGTCAGGGCAATGTACGGCAGGACGCCGTAGAAAAATGTATTCATGGCTTAACCTCCAATCCTGCCGTTTCTGTCAAGACGATGTCGAGCAAGAACGCATGCGGCAGCTTTGCATCGATGAAGCGCTTGCGCAAGAGCTCGATGCGCGGCCGGATGGCGCCGAGCACCTTGCCCGCCCGCTCAGGCGGCAGCGATGCTGCGAGCTCCAAGAGGGCCGGCAGGTAATCCGGCAGCTGGTTCGGCACATCGAGGCCATTCGCGAGGAAGAGCTCCTTGTAGTGGTGCATCTCCTCCGACTGCTTGCCGAAGTCCGTGCGCTCCTGCGTCGTCAGATAGAGATTCGTGTTTTGCGAGAAGTCGAAGGACCGCACGTAGAGGTCCTCGTACTCCTTCGCCCCCGTCTCTTCGACGAAGTCGAGGAAATCGCCGAAGACGGCGTCGGGCTGCTTGGCCTCGATCTCCCGCACGGCCTGACGGCAATCCGGCAGGTCCTTCCACCAGGCAGCGTCGGGATACTCGAAGAGATGTGACGTCAGCAGCAGGACCTTCTGATAGTCCTTCATTTCAGCTACATCAGCCATATCAGCACCCCCCGCCCGGGCAGGTGAAGAGGCCGCCGCCCTGTGCCGTGTGCATCTCGGCATTGGTCTTGCCCTGGATGCCGGCCGGGATGTTGAAGCGGTCCTTGTACTTGGCGATGCCGAGCAGACGGAACATCTTCTCGTAGACCTCCGGCGCAAACTCCAGATGCGAAGGCACATCGTCGCCCGTCGTCTTGGCGCGCATGACGGCGCGCATGTCCAGGAGGCGCTGCAGCGTGCGCGTCATGACGGCCGTGTTGCCAGCCGCGAAGATCTCCGCGAGGTACGCGATAGGGATGCGCATCTCGTCGACCTCCGGCAGATAGCAGTTGGCCTCTGCGCGGCGCGTGATTGGCGAGAGAGGCGGCACGTACCAGACCATCGGCAGCGTGCGGAACTCCGGATGGAGCGGCAGAGCGAGCTGCCAGTCCTTGACAATCTTGTAGACCGGCGAGTCCTGAGCCGCCTTGATCCAGTTCTCGGGGATGCCCTCCTTGCGCGCAGCCTCGATGACCTCGGGGTCATTGGGGTCGGCGATGACGTCGAGCACCTGATGGTAGATCTCGCCCTTATCGCGCGTCGAGGCAGCCGGTACGACCTTATCCATGTCATAGAGCAGCACGCCCATGTAGCGCAGGCGGCCGACGCACGTGTCAGCGCAGATTGTCGGCAGGCCGTTCTCGAGGCGCGGGAAGCAGAAGATGCACTTCTCGGCCTTGTTCGTCTTCCAGTTGAAGTAGACCTTCTTGTAGGGGCAGGCCGGCACGCAGTGGCGCCAGCCGCGGCAGCCATCCTGCGAGACGAGCACGACGCCGTCCTCCTCGCGCTTGTAGATGGCGCCCGACGGGCAGGCTGCGACGCAAGCCGGATTCAGGCAGTGATTGCAGACGCGCGGCAGGTACTTCATGAACAGGTCATGGAATTCGAGCGTGATGTCCGCTGCCATCTTCTTGAGGTTGATGTCCTGGCGGGCCGACTCGCCGTTGGCGAGGTCGTCCTCCCAGTTCGGCCCCCACTTGATCTCCATGCGTTCACCCGTGACGAGCGAGCGCGGGCGGGCGATCGGCTGGTGGTTGCGGCGCTTGGAGTGGATGAGCGTCTCGTAGTCGTACGTCCACGGCTCGTAGTAGTCGTCCATCTCCGGCTGGTCCGGATGGTAGAAGAGCTTCAGCAGGCGCTCCGGCTTCGAGCCCGTGCGCAGTGAGAGCTTGCCATCCTTGCCGAGCTTCCAGCCGCCCTTCCACTTCTCCTGGTCTTCCCAGTTCTTCGGATAGCCGATGCCCGGCTTCGTCTCGACATTGTTGAAATACATGTATTCCGCGCCTTCGCGGTTGGTCCAGACATTCTTGCAAGTGATGGAGCACGTGTGGCAGCCAATGCACTTGTCAAGATTCATGACCATGGAAATCTGTGCTTTAATCTTCAAGCCAGTCAACCTCCCCCTGCATCTTGCGCGCGACGACATACATATCGCGCTGGTTGCCCGTCGGTCCATAGTAGTTGAAGCCATAGCTGAGCTGGCCGTAGCCGCCGATCATGTGCGTCGGCTTCATGTGGATGCGCGTCGGCGTGTTGTGCGTGCCGCTGCGCGTGCCCGTGATCTTCGAGGCCGGCACGTTGATGTGGCGGTCCTGGGCATGGTGCATGAAGACCGTGCCCTGCGGGATGCGTGGCGAGACGGCCACGCGGGACGTCACGACACCGTTGTGGTTGTAGAGCTCGATCCAGTCGTTGTCGCGCACGCCGATCTCGCGGGCGTCCTTCTCACTCATCCAGACCGTCTGGCCACCGCGGAACAGCGTCAGCATCTGCTGGCTGTCGAAGTACATCGAGTGAATCGACCACTTGTTGTGCGGCGTCAGGTACTTGAGCGTGATCTCCTTCGCGCCGCCCAAGAGGTTCTTGATTGGGCGGTAGTCGAGGATTGGCTTGAAGGTCGCCATGGCCTCGCCGTACTCGCGGATCAGCTCGTGGTCAAGGTAGAAGGACTGGCGTCCCGTCACCGTGCGGAACGGCACGAGTTCCTCGATGTTCGTCGTGAACGGCGTGTAGCGGCGGCCCTGATTGCTGCCCGTGAACGTCGGCGACGTAATCGTCTCCTTCGGCTGTGCCGCAATCTCGTCGAACGTGAAGCGCTCGCTCTCGCGGTCCTTGGCCAGATGCTCGAGGTTCTTGAGTCCCGTCTTCTCATTGAGGCTCTTGAATGCCTTGACGGCTACTTTGCCGTTCGTCGTCGTCGAGAGGCCCATGACAGCCTCGACGGCCTGGCGCGCATCGTAGATGGACGGCATGCCGTACGAGACGAAGTCCTTGTTCTCGATGACGCCGTTGCGCTGGCGGATTTCCTCGTACTCATCCGAAGAATCCCAGGTCATCGCCAGCGAGCCCATCTTCTTCGAGACGTTCGGTCCGAGCGCGATCCACTTCTCGTACGTCTTCGCGTAGTCGCGCTTGACCGGCACGAGGTTCGGCATCGTCTTGCCCGGGATGGGCTCGCACTCGCCCTTGCTCCAGTCGAGCACGCGGCCCTCCGGCTGTGCCGTCTCGCCCTCGCTGTCGTGGCCGATTGGCACAGCGACGAGGTCTTCATACGGCTTGAGCTCGGCTTCCTTTGCGACCTTCGAGACAGCTGCCGCGAGCGTGCGGAAGACATCCCAGTCGCTCTTGGCCTCCCAGAGCGGATCGACTGCGGCCTGGAACGGGTGAACGAACGGATGCATGTCCGTCGAGGAGATGTCATCCTTCTCGTACCACGTAGCCGTCGGCAGCACGACATCGGAGTAGAGCGCCGTGCCCGCCATGCGGAAGTCAATGTCGATGAGCAGATCGAGCTTGCCCTCAGCGGCGCCGCCCGGCTTGTGGAGCTCATCCTGGTCGCGCCACTTGATCTCCGTCGGGCGCGTCGGGCCCTCTTCCTCGGCAAAGACCGTGTGTTCCGTGCCGAGCAGGTATTTATTGAAGAAATCGTTGCCCTTCGCCGAGGAACCGAGCAGGTTCGCCGTCCAGACGAAGAGGTTGCGCGGGAAGTTCTCCGGTGCATCCGGGTCCTCTACGGCAAACTGCAGGCTCTTGTCCTTGAGCGAGTTCACGACGTACTTCTTGAGGTCTTCGCCCTTTGCCTTGGCCTCATTCGTGAGCTGCTGCCCGCCCTTGTTGAACGTCGGGTAGGACGGCAGCCAGCCGAGGCGCGCGGCCATGACATTGTAGTCGGCCGCATGGCGGTAGCGCGGGTTCGCCATCGGCGAGACGAGGTCCTGCATGTCGATCTCGTCGCTGCGCCACTGGTCCGTCGCGAAGTAGTAGAAGGACGTCGAGTTCTGCAGGCGCGGCGGTGCCTGCCAGTCCGTGGCCGTCATGATGCGCGCCCAGCCCTCTGCCGGACGCAGCTTCTCCTGGCCGACGTAGTGCGCCCAGCCGCCGCCGTTGCGGCCCTCCGAGCCCGTGAAGAGCAGGAGGTTGAGGATTGTGCGGTAGACGATGTCGGCGTGGTACCAGTGGTTGATGCCGCCGCCCATGATGACCATCGTCTTGCCCTTCGTCTTGATGGCGTTGTCAGCGAATTCGCGGGCCGTGTGGATGCAGGTCTCAGCCGGCACGCCCGTGTACTTCTCCTGCCATTTCGGCGTGTACGGCACATCCTCGTCGTACGAGGAAGCGCACTCGCCGCCAAGGCCGCGGTCGACCGCGTAGTTGGCAAGCGTCAGGTCGTAGACCGTCGCGACGAGGACGTCGCCATCCTTCGTCTTGATGCGCTTGGCCGGGACCATGCGGCGCATGACGCGCTCACTGCGCTCGTTGCCGAAATACGGGAACTCGACCTCGACGACCTCGTCGAACTGGCCGAGTACCGAGAGCTGCGGCAGGATCTTCGCGCCCGTGTCGCGGTCCTCTTCGTGCAGGTTCCACTTCTTCTCGTTGTCCCAGCGGTCACCCATCGTGCCGTTCGGCACGACGAGCTTGCCCGTGAGCTCATCGATGACGTAGTACTTGAACTCCGCGTGCTTGTCCTCGCGGCCCATGTCCTTGCCGTTGAGGAAGCGGCCCGACTCGTAGCTGCCGTCGGCTCGCTTGTCGAGCTGGACGAGGAACGGGAAGTCCGTGTAATGGCGCGTGTAATCCGTGAAGAACTCCGCCGGCTCGCCCCAGTAATACTCATTGAGGATGACATGGCCCATCGCCATGGCAAAGGCGGCATCGCTGCCGACCTTGAGCGAGATCCACGTGTCGGCCACAGCCGTCGACTCGGCGTAATCCGGTGCGATCGAGACGACCTTCGTGCCCTTGTAACGCGCCTCGATGAGGAAGTGGGAATCCGGCGTGCGCGTCAGCGGGATGTTCGAGCCCCAGGTCATGATGTAGCCTGCGTTGAACCAGTCCGAGGACTCCGGCACATCCGTCTGGTCGCCCCAGACCTGCGGGCTCGCAGGCGGCAGGTCAGCATACCAGTCGTAGAACGAGAGCGCTGAACCACCCATGAGCTGCATGAAGCGCGCGCCGGCAGCGTACGACAGCATGGACTTTGCCGGAATGACGGCAAAGGCGAAGTTGCGGTCCGGGCCGTACTTCGTCGCCGTGTGCAACAGAGACGAAGCGACGAGCTCCGATACCTCGTCCCAGTTCGAGCGCACGAAGCCGCCCTTGCCGCGCGCCTCTTTGTAGCGCTTCGTCTTAGCAGGGTCATTGGCAATGCTCTGCCATGCCTCAAGGGCCGTCTTGTGCTCCTTGCGCGCCTCGCGCCAGAGCGCGGCGAGCTCACCGCGCAGATACGGATACTTGACGCGGTGCGGGCTGTAGAGATACCACGAGAACGTCGCTCCACGCGGGCAGCCGCGCGGCTCGAAGTCCGGCATGTCCGGGCTCGTCTCCGGATAATTGTGCTCCTGGTTCTCCCAGGCCACGAGCCCGTTCTTGACATAGATGTTCCAGCAGCACGAACCCGTGCAGTTGACGCCATGCGTCGAATGCACGCACTTATCAAAAGACCAGCGGTCACGATAGGTGTCTTCCCACTCGCGGCCGCCTTCAAAGAGCTGCTGATGTCCCGATGCCGATTTCGCGACCGGGATGAGATGCTTCCATTTTGTAAAGATATTGCTCACGTCATCACCCTCCTGTTGTATCTCATTCTATCCGATTTATTCTCTCACTCATGTGACAAACATCACGCCCGGTTCAATCTAGATAAAAAAATTCTGCCGAAGCGATTTTTCGCGCCTCAGCAGTCTTATTCTTTATCATTTTATATCATTTTATATCATTCGATGTTGCAGATCTCACGACCGCAGTTCTCACACTGGATGGCCTCCTTGAGGTAGTCGATGTCCTTGATGAAGATCAGGTGCCCGCGGTATTCGATGATGCCGTTCTTGCGCAGCTCGCTGAGCATGCGGTTGAGGCTCTCGCGCGCCGTCGCTGAGTAGTTAGCTAATTCCTGGTTTGTCAGCGGCACGGAAATCAGGATGCCGCCGTCCGTCTCCTTGCCGTAGCTGTTGGCCAGGCGGATGAGCGTCGAGTAGAGCGCGCCCTTCTTGCCGTAGAGCAGGAGGTCGCGGAACTTTGAGTGCTGCTTGCGCATGTGCGCGCCCATGATCTTGAGCAGATTGATGGCGAGTGCCGGCTTCTTCTCGAGGTAGCTCTGCAGGACGGGGAACTCGATCGCGTAGACCTCCGCAGCGCTCTGCGCCACCGCATTGAAGATGTAGACCGGATCCTTCTCGTAGAGCGGCAGCTCGCCGATGAGGCTGCCGCGCGAAGCGAGGCGCAGCGAGAGCACGCGCCCCGACATCGCGTACTTCGTGATGAAAATCTGCCCCGAACGCACGATGTAGAAGTAGCGCGCCGTATCTCCCTCGTGGAAGAGATACTCGCCGTCGTGGAGCATGACGACCTTGCCCGGTATCTCATAAAAATGGCGCACGAGCGACTCCATCTGATCCTGCTTCAGCTTCCGTTCTTCCATGATCCCAATCCCCTTTTCTATTCCCGGATATTCTTTATTTTAATTAGATTCGCATTTTAATTAGATTCGCGGTCACATTGATGTATTCCTGTTCAGCATACGGGAAAGTTTTTCGATTCGCCGTGATATTTGTTACATAGAGCGTGATTTTTTTTACAGATTATTTGACGTATCTCCTCTATAATGTGACAAAGAGTTTATCGTTCCTTATTGCTTAACAAGGATTCATATCAATTCAAAGGAGAGTCTAACGTATGGCAGAATCAACTGTGACAAAAAAGCTGGGGCCGAACCCCACGCGCAAAGAGATCCTGGCGAACTGGACGCCGGAGGACCCCGTCTTCTGGAAAAAGTTCGGCGAGAAGATCGCGAAGCAGAACCTCTACACCTCGACATGGGCACTCGTGCTGTCCTTCGTCGTCTGGACGCTCTGGGCAACGATTGCGGCGAAGATCAACATGGTGGGCTTCCATTTCACCGATGAACAGCTCTTCACGCTTGCAGCGCTGCCGGGGCTCGTCGGCGCGACGGGCCGCCTCTTCTACACGTACCTGCCGGGCCTGATGGGCGGCCGCAACTCGGCCTTCATCACGACGGCCCTGCTGCTCCTGCCGCTCTTCGGCCTCGGCCGTGCGCTGCAGGACCCGACGACGTCGTACGACACGTTCGTGCTGCTCGTCTCCTTCATCGGCATCGCCGGCGCCAACTTCTCCGCTTCGATGGCCAACATCGGCTTCTTCTTCCCGAAGGCGCACAAAGGCCTCGCGCTCGGCATCAACGCCGGTGTCGGCAACCTCGGCGTCTCGCTGATCTACCTGACGGCACCGCTGCTCCTCGGCTGGAACCTCTCCTCGTTCTTCGGCCCGGGCGTCGAGACGCCGAATGGCATGATGTACGTGCAGAACGTCTGCTACTTCTGGACCGTGCCGACGGCCCTGACGCTCGTGCTCATCTGGATGTTCATGGATAACCTGCCGCTGCCGAAGCAGAGCCCGAAGAGCATGCTCTCTATTTTCGGCAACAAGCACACCTGGCTCATGTGCTGGATCTACACCTGCGGCTTCGGCTCTTTCATCGGCTTCTCCGCTGCACTCGGCCTGCTCGTCTCGAAGGAATTCCCAGAGGTCTCCTTCTCGATGGCCGCGTTCCTCGGACCGTTCATCGGCGCCGGCATCCGCCCGGTCGGCGGCTGGCTCGCTGACCGCCTCGACAGCGGCTCGAAGGTCACGCTCGTCTCGCTCTTCATCATGCTCGCCGCGAGCATCGTCGTGCTCTTCGGCATCCAGACGCATGCCTTCGCCCTGTTCTTCGGCTCGTTCCTGCTGCTCTTCCTGACGACGGGCTTCATCAACGGCGCTTCGTTCCGCATGATCCCCTACATCTTCGACAACCCGTTCCATGCTTCGCTCGTCACGGGCTTCACGGCAGCGATTGCCGCCTACGGCGCGTTCCTGATCCCGAAGATCTTCGGCTGGTCCTACGCCAACTTCCAGAACGTCGCTCCAGCCTTCTACATCCTCATCGCCTTCACGGTGCTGACAATCATCATCACGTGGTTCTTCTACGCGAGAAAAGGCTCCGGCATCAAGTGCTGATGCACTTACCCCCAAATAGAGATCAGGCCGCCTTCCATGGGCGGCCTGATTTTTCACATTCACATCCCTGTTTTTGTGGTACAATGCAAGAAAAATGAAAAAAGGAGAAGAAAGGTGATTTGATCCTATGGCATACGAGAACGGACTCACACATTTCGACAAGAGCGGCCAGGCCATCATGGTCGATGTCAGTGAGGAAAAAAGAGACGAGCCGCACGGCCATCGCCTCGGGGCGCATCCGCGTGAACCGCGCGGTCTACGAGGCTATCGAGCAGGGCACGGCCAAGAAGGGCGACGTACTCGGCACGGCCCGCATCGCCGGTATCATGGCGGCCAAGAACACGAGCGCAGTCATTCCGCTCTGCCACCCCCTGCCGATTGCCAAGTGCAGCGTCGACTTCACGATGCTGCACGAAGAATGTGCCGTCGAGGCGCGCGCGACCGTCAAGGTCACGGGGCAGACGGGCGTCGAGATGGAAGCGCTCCATTCCGTCAGCGTCGCTCTCTTGACCATCTACGACATGTGCAAGGCACTCGACAAGGGCATGGAAATCGAGTTCATCCACCTCGATAAGAAGACCGGCGGCAAGAGCGGCATTTACCTGCGCCCCGAATCGGCCGAAAAGAAGAGCAACCCAACAAACGGAGTGATTCTCCCAACAAGATTGGATTGCCCTTTCATTCGAAACACTATATCATAGGGAATAGATGGATTGAATGAGTTGCGAGAGCAGCTCCCCCCTCATCCATCTCCCCTTATATTTTTCCCTCATTCGAGTCCGCATGCGATGTGCAGGCTCTCTTTTTTTGCGCGTTTTGCGCCCCTGTCTCACGACTCGTGTGGCTTACGGATCGACTGCGTCTGGTCCGCGAGGAATGATTTGCGATAGTCTGCCGGGCCGATGCCATACGTCTTGCGGAAAGTCCGGTTGAGTGAATCGCTCTTCTCGTAGCCGCAGGACTCAGCAATGCTCGCAATCGAAAGGTGCGTGCTCTCGAGCAGATACTTGGCGCGCGTCATACGGCAGAGCTGGATGTAGCTGCGCAGCGTCATGCCCGTCTGGCTGCGGAACAAGCTGCTGAGGTAGCTGCGGTTGAGGTTCATCGTTGCGGCGATCTCTGCCGTGCTCATGTGCTCGTGCAGGTGGTGGCGCACGTAGGTCATGACATTCGCGATGTAGGAGTTGACACTCGCCAGTGGCTGGTTGACCTGCCGCTCCTCGCTGAGGATGGCGATGAAGCGGTAGAGCGTGCTCATGCGGAAGTAGTGGTCCGTCATCGTCAGCTGGCGATGCTGCAGCATGTCGCGGACGCAGTGAACGAGGCGGTCTCCCTGATGGCAGGAGAAGATTGGATTCGCCTGACTCAGGCCCAGCACGTGCATGAGGTGCTTCATCTCCTCACCGGCCGCACCGACCCAGATATAATTCCAGGGCTCGTCGCCGTCGGTCTCATACCGCGTCTCGTAATCGGGCGCGATGAAGAAGCCCTGCCCCGCCTGCAGGTGGTACGTCATGCCATTGACATGGAACTTACATTTGCCTTTTGTGATGTAGTGCAGTAGGCAATACGAGCGCACCCGGGGTCCGCAGACCTGGCCCGGCATCATTTCCGCTTCTCCGATTGTCGTCAGATAAAGCCGATTCTCATGTTCGGTCGGCATCGCCGCAAATTTAATCTTATCCATTCACTATCATCTTACTATCATCTCTAACGCACTCATATTCGTACTTACATTCTATATTTGCACTTTATTGTATCATAAGATGGCGCAATAAGAAAGCCAGCTTGATGTTTTTCATCAAACTGGCTTTCTCATGATGTGATAGGAGTGCTATCGAAGATCAGAGGCTGCCCTTCACGACAGCGTTCGTCTTCTCGATGCACTGATGTGCTTTATCGATGGAGAGACCGAGCGTACGCATGATCTTGTCCGGGTTGTGGAAACCCATGCCATTCTCAGCGGCGACCCAATCCCAGTACCACTGCGCTTCGCGGACGAGCTGGCGCGGCTCTGCGAGCTGCTCATCCGTTGCACCGGCATCCATGGCGGCCTTGATGGTCTTATGGGCCTGTGCGACAGTCTGGCCTGCAATGCGCTGAAGCTTGAAGGTGTTGTCACCGATCGTCTGGACGCGCGCCTTGAGCGTCTCTGCGCTCTCATCGTGGCACTTGAGGCAGGACTCTTCCGTCGTCTTCAACGGGTTCGTCATCCAGTGCGACGTGTACTTCTGGCCATTCTCTCTCATGTACGGCATATGGCAGTCGACGCAGGTGACGCCGGCGTCAGCGTGGACGCTCGTCGCCCAGGTCTCGAAGTCCGGATGCTGTGCCTTGAGCATCGGTGCCTTGGAGTCTGCATGGATCCAGTCCTGCGTGAAGCCGCCGGCCTGGCCGGACTGATAGAACTGGTACTCGGATTCCGCATCGAGCCCGTTATCGAACGGATGGTTGACGCGGCCATCTTCCTTCATGAAGTAGTACTCGTTGTGGCACTGTGCACAGACGTAAGCGCGCTTATCGTTATGCGAGGCGTTGTTGACATCGATGCCGCGGCGGGCCATCGAGTCGATGAAGCCCTGCTGGTAGACGCGGAGCTCCATGGTATCCGGATCATGGCAGGTCGAGCAGCCAAACCACTGGTCGTCCTCAATCGGGCCCATGGCTTCCTCGATTGGCTTGGACGCATAATCCCAGCCGCTCTGCTTGTAGTAGACATCGTACATGTACGAGCTCTTGCAGGTGATGCAGTTGCCCTTCTGGCCCGGCAGGCGCTTCGTGTTCTTGAAGTCCTCACCCGCATAGGTGTGGCCACGGTCGTCATCGTACTGGATGGCGAACTTGTAGCCCTTGAAGTTCTCGACCATCTCCGGCTGTTCCGTCAGGTGGGAGTTGCCCTCCTGCGCACCGCCATACCCCGTCGGCGACGGTGACGTGTCGTTGTTCTTCATGAATGAATTGTACTCCAGCGGGTAAGCATCTTTATACGCTTCCTTGCCGAGCTGTTTGTCCTGGGGAATCTTAGCGAGCTTGACACTCGTGTCGTTCGGCGCCGCGACGATGCGGACGACGACAAAGCCAAAGAATACAACGCAGACTGCTATGATTCCCGCCAATATCTTCTGCAGCTTACTCAACTTTTATCCCCCCTTCGAGATGATTCGAACCATGTGCGATACTGCTGTGGCACTTGAGGCAGTCGCCGCCCGTATCCATGCTGACACCGACATCGGCGTGGACTTCGCCCATCGTCGTCTGATGGCAGCGCAGGCAGTTATCGTTGACCGTCTGCCGCCCATCTGCCGATATCTTGATGTTCGCCGGATAGTCGCGGAGCACTTCATGATACGTATCGATCATGCCCGTGCGGCCCTTCTCGAACATGTAGTGCACGGCATTGTCGTGCGGCAGGTGGCAGTCCGTACATTCCAGCGCGCGATGCGAAGACATCGCAAAGGTCGCCGCCTCACTCTTCATCGCATGGCACGATCCGCAGAACGCCGGCGATCCCGAGAAGGCCATTGCCGCTGAGCCGATGCCGCAGACCGCCACGCCGATGACGAAGCCGCCCGCCAGGCAGGCCAGCGTATGCTTCTGAAATAATTCCTTGAACTCCACTCTGGACTCCCTCCTCTCTTATTCCGCCTTGTTTGTTCTCATTATATCATCCAGCAAGAAAAAAAGGTGTTGCTGACGCAACACCTTTCAGAATCTTTTCATATTTAATATTTATGAAACAACAGTCTTACGATTTACCAGAGGCTTCCCATAACACACTCTGATAGGATCAGCGGCGCATAGCCACGAAACAGCCGACCGATGCGGCGACTGCTCCGATCCAGAGCAGGTAGATGAAAGGCTTTGTGCTGACGGAGGCAGTCACGGCAACCTGTGCTTCTTCCTGGGCGGACGGCAGGAGCTCGATGCGCGCCTGCGAGTCGTTGCCGGAGATGCCCGTCAGGCGGATGCGCTTCTGCCCGCCGAAGACGGGAATTGGCGAAGAGGTGCCGCCGTCGCGCGTCGCGATGATGGTCGGCTGCACGTGCTCGACCTTCTCACCGTCCGTCACGGCAATCGAAGCCGTCACGAGTGTCGTGCCGTCTGGTTGTCCCTCCATCGTGACATCGTCGTAGCGGTAGGCGAACAGGTCGCCCATCTCCATGCGGCCGCGCTTGAGGATGATTTCCATGCGGTCTGCGCCCTTCGGCGGCGTCGGCGCGATGTAGATGTCTCCGAAGAGCGTGTGGGCGATGGCCGGCTCGCGCGCAGCATCCTCACCGTTCTTGTGGAGCTTCGTCATTGCCCGCACCTCACTGCCGTCGACGAGATAGCGGTAGAACTTCATCGTACCGTCTTCGGCGAAGAGCTGGCCCTCATACGTGACCGCATAGCCGCCGATCGTCGCGCTGTCGCCGGGCTTGAACTCCTGCGAGAGCGACTGGCTGGCGCCGCCCGAGAGCACCATCGCGAAGAGCGCCAGGGCGACGCCACCATGCGCGACCACGGCACCGAGGCGCAGCATCCCGCAATGCCAGCCGACGAAGGTCGCGCCGAGCAGCAGGATGGCGACGGCCGCAAGCACGAGCAGCCCCGGGGCGTGCACACCCGCCACGAATGCGAGCGCGATGCCGATTGCGAGCAGGGCAGCGGGCAGGATCTTGCCGAGCTTCTCTGCCTGACGGCCGTAGCGCAGGCAGCCCGCCGCCGCCATGATGAGGCACATAGCGATGGCCAATGGCAGCGTCGTGCGCACATAGAAGTCCGTGTCGACGGCGGCCGGCTTGCCGATGAGCTGCGTAAAGAGCGGCATCGACATGCCGATGAAGATGATGGCAGAGATAAACACGAGCACGAGCGCGCCCAAGAGCAGGCAGAACTCGCGGCTCGCATGCGCCTCATAGAGTTTCCCCTGCGGCAGATTGCCCGCCTTGACGGCAAGCAGCGCCAGCCCCCCGATGAGCACGATTGCATTGACGACAGCCAAGGTCATGCCGATGCTCGTGCCGCTGAAGGAATGCACCGAGAAGTCGCCGAGGATGCCGCTGCGCGTCAGGAACGTGCCGTAGATGACGAGCGCGAATGTGAAGATGACGGAGAGATGCAGCACGGAGAGCGCCGCCGGCCGCCGCTTGGCGACGTGCAGGATGTGCACGAAGGCGCCTGTGAGCAGCCACGGCACGAGCGAGGAGTTCTCGACGGGGTCCCAGCCCCAGTAGCCGCCCCAGCCGAGTACCTTATAGGCCCAGTAGCCGCCGATGAAGACGCCCGCACCGAGGAACCCCCAGGCCAAAAGCGCCCACTTGCGGGCCGGCTCCAGCCAGCTCGCCTGCGCCCCATCCTTGAGCAGCGATCCCATCACGTAGGCGAACGGCACGGCGAGCAGGGCGTAGCCGATGAAGATGACGGGCGGATGCACCGCCATCCAGGGATCCTGCAGCAGCGGATTGAGTCCGACGCCGTCCTGCACAGCCGTCACCGATGCGACGAATGGGCTCTTGGCCAGGACGAGGATGACGAGCAGCGACTCGATGAGCGCATAGACGAAGAGGCCAGCCGCCTTCATATGCTGACGGCAGCAGAGGTAGAGCGAGGCCAGCGCGTGGATGAGCAGCCATAAGAGCAGCGAGCCCTGCTGGCCGGCCCAGAAGGCCGAGATCTTGTACATGAGCGGCAGTTCCTTCGAGGAATAGCTCGCCACATAGGCAATCTCAAAGTGGTCGCCGAGGATCATCGCCCAGAGGTAGATCGAGGCGATGATGGCGGCGAGGCACGAGCCGAAGAGCGAGACGCGCCCCCAGCGCTCAGCCCTCTCCTGCTCCTCCTTCACCTTCATCGCATAGGCGTATGCCATCGCAGCGAGCAGTGAGAAAAACAGCGATGTTGCCAGAGAAATTGTTCCAATCATAATGAGTCCCCCATTGCGCTCACTTCTGCTGCTCGTACTTCGACGGGCACTTGATCAACAGCTTGTCCGAGGAGAAGGAATTCCCCTGCATCCTGCCGATGGCCACGATGTGATGCGCTTCATCGAACTGATCCGGCTTTGTGCCGTGATAGTGAACGGGCAGCTGCTCCCCTGTCTCCTCGTCCTGCAGGGTGAAGACAAAGTCATCGCCCTCCATGTGCGGGGCCGGTGCATCCTGCGCCAGCAGCCCCTTGACCTGGACATTCGACGAAGTCGCTGCCTTCGCTTCCTTGATGCCGACGTACGGCGTGACCGAATCGGCAAAACTCCAGCCGGCATAGCCGACGAACGCCAGCAGGAGTACGATGAGCAATACCTTACGTTTCATGATGCACACCTCTTTCAGAGTTCACGCGATGATGGAGCACGGCGATGTAGATCAGCGTCATGTCCAGCAACGATGCCAGGAGCGTCTTGAGCATGACGGGGTCCATGTCGATGGAGCCGCTGCCGTTGATGACGGGCGCCGGATGCAGCGAGAAGTAGAACCGCGGGATGATGAAGACGAGGAACGGCACGGTCAGGAACGAGAACAGCGCGTAGATGGCCGCGACGCGTGCCCGCCTATGCGCATCGGGGATGACCGAGCGCAGTGTCAGGTAGGCCGCGTAGATGAGCAGCAGCACGAAGATCGTCGTCTGTCTCGGGTCCCAATTCCAGTAAGAGCCCCAGGTCAGCTTCGAGAAGACGGCGCCGCTCAGGGTCGCGAGCACGACAAAGATGAGTCCGAGGCGGGCGGATTCTGCACTGACGGCATCGAGGCGGGCACTCGGCCGCCGCAGGTAGCGCACGGCATACCAGGCGCTGACGAGGAACGCGAGCACCGCAACCCAAGCGACCGGGATGTGGAAGAACGCGATGCGCACGAGGCTGCCAAGCCCCATGGCCGGCGGCACGAGGAAGAACACGGCATAAAAGACAGCGGCTGTGAGCAGCAGGATGAGCAGCCACAGTCCCTTCTCATAGGACCTCATCAAATCATCTCCTTATCGAACCTTATCATCATCGCATCAATCCTCATACCAGAGGAAATCAAAGAGCAGGGAAGCGGCCAGTGTCATGATGGCATCGTAGAGCGCAATGCCGACGAGATACGAGCCATGCACCGCCTCGCCCGCAAAGCACGAGGCTGTCAGCACGATGGCCGGCAGCAGGACGGGCAGCAGCACGGGCAGCATCAGGATGGAGAGCAGTCCGTTCTGTGTTCTCGCGCCAGACATCAGGGCCGAGAGCAAGGTGCCCGCCATCGCCATGCCGTACGTCCCACCGAGCAGCGTCAGGATGAATGCCGGCCACGAAGCGACCGAGATGTCCATGAGCACGAGGTACATCGGCACAATGAGCAGCGAAAGTACAAACAGCAGGACCGCCATGAAGAGCCCCTTGCCGAAGAGCACGGCCTGCGAACTGCCGTAGACCTGCAAGGCCATCAAGGTCCCCGCCTGCTCCTCATCGGCAAAGCCGCGGCCAGCGCCCGCGAGCAGCGAGAAGAACAGGATGACCCAGAGCATCGAGGCCGCGAGCCGCGGTGCGAGGATGTCGCCCTGCATCAGCAGGCTCACGCACGAGAGCGTCGTCAGCGCGAACATCAGCACGACGAGCCACGAAGACCGCGAGCGCAGAGAGATGCGGACTTCCTTGCGGAAGACCGACTCAATGGCCCGATAGAGAGATGCATGCATCTGCCACCGCCTCCTCTTCTCTGTCATTCGTTGCGAGCAGCACGAGTTTCCCCGCATCGGCGGCCCTGCGAGCCTCCCGGCGCACCATGCTGCGCCCCGCAGCATCGAGGTTGGCCCCGGGCTCGTCGAGCAGCCAGATGTCGGCCTCCGAGGCCAGCAGGATGGCGAGATGGAGCCGCTTCTTCATGCCCGTCGAGAAGTGCTCGACATACTTGCCGTCAATCACATCGGCAGAAAGCCCCACACGCGCGAGCAATTGCTCGTACTGCATGGCGGTAAGCGGCGCCGCGCGGCGGAAGCCCAGGAAGAAATCGAGGTTCTCCCGCGCCGTGAGCTTCGGGTAAGCGTGGAACTCCGGTGTGACGATCCCGATGCGAGCGCGGTAGGCAGCCTTGCTGAGCTCCTGCCCGCCGTCTCTGGCCACGATCTTTCCCTCATCCGGCAGCAGCAGTTTCGCGGCCATCTTCAGGATCGTCGACTTACCGCTGCCATTCGCGCCCGTCACCGCAGTGACTGTGCCGCCCGTGAGCTCAGCCGAGAGATGTCCGATGACCGTGCGCCCAGCGAAGCGCTTTGTCACATCCACGAAAGTCAGGCTGACCATGCACTCACCTCTCCTCGCGAAGGCACGCCTCATCGAGCCGCATCCAGTCCGGGCCGCACTCGACGAGCCCCTTCTCCTTCATCAGGCCGATCTCGCGCGTCAGGGCGCTCCTGTTGCATTCGAGTTCCTTGGCGAGCTGCACGCGGCCCGGCACCTTGACGCAGTCCGTCTTCTGGCGGCCCGCCTGCTGCAACAGGTAGAGGATCAAGCGCTCGCGCAGCGTCTTCTGCGAGAGCACCTCGAGCTTCTGCATCATCAGGACATTCTTGCGGCAGAAGGCTCGGAGCAGATTGCGCATGACGATGCCGTGCACCCGGCCGAGCTTTGGGCCGGCCACGATGAGCGACGTGTACGGCACCCAGAGCACGAGGACATCGGAGACGGCCTCGATGGCCGTCGGGCTCGCGTACTCCGGCAGGATGGCTGTCGTCGAGCCAAACAGCGCCCCGCGCTCCAGCCGATGGCCGACAGTCTCATTGCCGAAGCGGTCCTCTGCGATGACAAGCGCCTCCCCCTCGACAATGATACCGATCCGGCTGTTCGCCTCATACGCCTTGAGGATGCGTACCTCTTTGCCGTAGCGCTTGACCTTGGCCTCCGTGGCCTGGATGAACTGCTCCACCTCATCGGCCTTGAGGCCTTCAAAGAGAGGCAGCTCCTGCAGGTCCAGATCGTAGATTCCCATCATGTCCCCTCCCCCATTCTCTCGAATTGTATAAATCATTTCATTTATCTGTATTATAGCAACAAAGAAATCGTCTTGATGTTGCAGAAGCAACATCAAGACGATTAAAAATAGCCAAGCTTTCTAAGAAAGCGCAACATATAAAAAGAGCTGCCATGCGGCAGCTCTTTGCAGGTGTATATGGATTTGAGAGAATACGTGGACGGGATCAGCCGATCATCGTCTTGATGTCGTCTTCGACGGTCGTGATGCCGCCGATGCCGAAGTTCTCGACGAGGACCTTGGCGACATTCGGAGAGAGGAATGCCGGCAGCGTCGGTCCGAGGTGGATGTTCTTGACGCCGAGGTGCAGCAGGGCGAGGAGAACGATGACAGCCTTCTGCTCGTACCAAGCGATGTTGAAGACGAGCGGCAGCTTGTTGATATCATCGAGGCCGAAGACTTCCTTGAGCTTGAGCGCGATGAGGGCGAGGCTGTAGGAGTCGTTGCACTGGCCGGCATCGAGGACGCGCGGGATGCCACCGATATCGCCGAGGTTCATCTTGATGTACTTGTACTTCGCGCAGCCAGCCGTCAGGATGACCGTGTCCTTCGGCAGAGCCTTGGCGAACTCTGCGTAGTACTCGCGGCTCTTCATGCGGCCATCGCAGCCAGCCATGACGACGAACTTCTTGATGGCACCGCTCTTGACTGCCTCGACGACCTTGTCAGCCACAGCGAAGACCTGCTCGTGTGCGAAACCGCCGACGATCTGGCCCTTCTCGAGCTCCTTCGGAGCCTGGCACTTCTTGGCCATCTCGATGACAGCGCTGAAGTCCTTCGTGCCGTCTGCCTTCGCCTCGATGTGCGGGCAGCCCGGGAAGCCGACAGCACCCGTCGTGAAGACGCGGTCTTTATAGGAATCCTTCGGCGGGACGAGGCAGTTCGTCGTCAGGAGGACCGGGCCGTTGAATGCCTCGAACTCTTCCTTCTGCTTCCACCAAGCGTTGCCGTAGTTGCCAGCGAAATGCTTGTAGTGCTTGAACTTCGGATAGTAGTGAGCCGGCAGCATCTCGCCGTGCGTGTAGACATCGACGCCCGTGCCTTCCGTCTGCTCGAGCAGCATCTCGAGGTCGCGCAGGTCATGGCCCGAGATCAGGATGCCCGGGTTCTGGCGAACGCCGAGGTCGACCGTCGTGATTTCCGGATTGCCGTAAGCCTGCGTGTTGGCCGTGTCGAGCAGGGCCATGCCGTCAACGCCGTACTTGCCCGTCTCGAGCGCGAGCGCCGTCAGCTGCTCAGCCGTCTGGCTGTCGTCGAGCAGGCGCGCGAGAGCCGACTGGATGAATGCATCGACTGCTTCGTTCTCCTGCTTGAGCGCGTTGGCATGCTTGACATAAGCGGCGAGGCCCTTGAGGCCGTACGTCGTGAGCTCGCGCAGGCTGCGGACATCCTCGTTCTCCGTGGCAAGGACGCCGACCTTCTTGGCCTTCTCATCGAAGCCATCGCGGCCGTCATTGTAGAGCGCTGCTTCCGGCAGGTTCTCGCGGCTCGCGAGCTTTGCCAGGCACTCGGCCTTGACCGTGAGCGTCGTCTCGATGGCCTTGATGATGGCCTCGCGGTCAAAGTTCGCATTCGTGATCGTGATGAAGAGGTTCTCCGTCACGAGGTGGTTGACCTCGCGCGAGACCGGCTTGCCTTCAGCGCGCAGGCGCGTTGTGACGGCGGACAGGCCCTTCGTCACATAGATGAGCAGGTCCTGCATCGCAGCGACTTCCGGCTTTTTGCCGCAGACACCAACCTGCGTGCAGCCCTTGCAGCCGGCCGTTTCCTGACACTGAAAGCAAAACATCTTGTTTTCCATGACTAACTCTCCTTATATCAAACACACATTGGACTCTCTTGTTTCATTGCCCTTATCATAGCAGAAAGGCAGGATGGATTTCTGTAACGATTGTTACAATAAAAAATCCCGCCCCATTCGGATGAACGGGACGGGATGTCTTTTCATTCTGGTGCGATTGGTGAGAGTCGAACTCACGACCTGCCGCTTAGGAGGCGGACGCTCTATCCAACTGAGCTACAACCGCAACAATATTATTGTAGCATACGAGTGGCCTCTGATGCAAGCCGTTCCAGTCGTTCCATCTCGATGCCGCTGTCAGTCACCGCCGCCCTGCTCGACCTTGTGGATGTCATCCTTTGAGGCGTTCGCGAGATCCGCGTACTGGAAAGCCTGATTGCTCGGCAGGTCGAGGATGAAGCGGTCCGTCTTGTTCAGCGTCGCCGTGCCGCGCACCATATCGACGTCAAAGACGTGGCCGCCGAACGTGCGCGCAGCGTTGATGAAGTGGAAATGCCAGCCCGGCGTGTTGACGCCATCCATGAACGATGGGAAGTAGAAGCAGACGAGCGAGCCCTCGACATTCTCGAAGGCGAAGCGGCGCTCATCCGTCTCGAGCACCTCAGCGAACGGCTTGTAGGGCTCGTGCTGGTAGAGTTCCGTGCGCGCGGCCACGCGGTTGAAATAACCGTCGATGCGCACGACGTACATGCTGTTCGGTCCAAGCAGGTCGATGCTGTCGTCGAGCGCATTGCGCAGTGCCTCTGCCGTCGCCATCGCGCCGAATTTGATTGTATGGCCCTCCTCGAGGTACGCAATGCTCGCAAAAGGCGTCGTGTCGAGCGGCTGCGCCTCGATGACCGAGCCATCCGCGAGGATGCGGTAGCAGTGGCCGTCGATGACGATGAGCTCGCCCGCGACAGCGTGGAACGTGCCGATGCCCGTGTCGCCGTGCTTCAGCAAGTCCTCGATGTAGAGGCAGCCGTAGTAGTTGCCGAGGATCAGCGACTGGAGCGTCGAGATCTGGTAGACGGGGTCGCGCTTTTCCTTGATGCCGCTGACATCGCGCGGGCGCAGAGAATGTTGTGTCATAAGAGTTCCTCACTATGATAGACTATAATTTTTCTTAATTCAGTACAATTGTGTACAATTCGCTTACATTATAGCATAGACCGCAGTGAACATGCTATGCGCCGCGTCCACATGGGAAAGATTATCGAAAAGATTCTACCAAAAAAGCCCACAGTTCCCTGTGGGCCAAGCGGAGCCCTAGACTCACTCCTTGATAGCGCCGAGAACGTCCTCAGCCGTCAGGTTGTTCTGCTCCATGTACTCGACGAGCACTTTGTAATCCTGCTGGGCCTTCTTCGTCTTAACTTCTTCAAGCTGAGCCTTCAGGGTTTTGAGCTCTTCCTGTTTCTTTGCGATCTTTGCCTGCAGCGTTGCAATCTTTTCTTCATAATTTGCTTTTCTTGCCATAATCGAATCTCCCTTTCTCAAAGAATGAAAATTTCTTTTTTTATTATACGCCCAAAACACACTTTTGCTCAAGAAAAAATTATTTCTTTTTTCGCTTCCAGAGATTTTGCATATTCTGCTTGATATCGGGGATATCTTCTTTCTTGACATTGTTCCACTTCTGCGCCTGCTGCAAGCAGAACCACGCGCCGCCAAGGCCGATGAGCATGAGCAGTACGCCGATCAACAGGCTCCCCTGTGTCATGAGATAGAAGCCACCAAAGGCCAGAAAGGCAAAGAAAATCGTATTCCACGATTGAATCAAGACATTGAACCACTTCGTTATGTTTTGCATGAGAGCCCCTCCCCATTCCCGCAGGAATCTCAGTAAAAATCCTATTTCATATTATAACGGATTTCTTTCATTCCTGCACCTGTCTATGCACAAAATCCTTCGCGATGGGTTGCTAAAGATATGATGGATAGGATTGCCAAGGAACGGTTCCCTGCTGTAGAATAGGATAGGATTCATTACATCATATTAATTTGAACAGAAGGGGATTCATCATGAGACAATTCTATCAGTGCCTTGTCATCGGCCTCGCCCTCGCGCTGAGCGCAGCTGCATCCTTGCCGGCAGCCTCTGCCGCACCGGCAGTCGGCACGGTGACCGGCTCTGTCTACACGCACGGGTCCGAGCGCGGCATGAAGATTGCTTCGGCGCCCGACGCCTCGGCAGGTGGCATCAGCTGGGACCTCGCAGCGCCCAAGAACAAGTTCCACGACAAGGAAGCCGACGTCTGGCTGATTGGCAAGGATTTCACCTACGACAAGCTCAGCGACAAGGAAATCGACGACTGGTACCGCTTCGGGAAGATTCCCGCCAATGCGCCGATCTACCATACTGAGACGGATAAGAAGACCGGCAAGTACGAATTTCACGACATCCCCGAAGGAACGTATTTCCTCGTCATCCTCGACAGCTATGGCCGCGATGCCGCGCAGAATCTCACCGAGCTCGACGACAAGCAGCAGCTGCGCCAGAAGCTGCCGAACTGGGAATCCTTCGAGCTCTTCAACGTCGGGCCGCGCAGCTGCCTCGTGCAGATGGTCACGGTCAAACAAGATGAGACGGTCACCATAAAGCCGGGTGTCATTTGAGTTGCGATAACTGGACAATGTGGAGGGATATCTTGGAGAGAAGATACACGCGTTTCCTGATTGCTTTTATTTCCCTATTCTGCGGCCTCAGCCTCCTGCTCGTGACGGTGCGTGCAGAAGCGAGGCCGTTGCTGCGCGTGGGAATCCATCAATTCGGCTCGAATATCACAGAGGATACTTCGGGCAATCTGCACAGCATCGAGACGGACTTCATGCAAGCGCTCGGCAGCTATGCAGGGCGCGAGGTCATCTTCATACCGGGCACCTGGGATGAGTGCCAAGAGCGCCTGGAAGCGGGCAATATCGATGTCCTGGCTGGCATTATCAAGACGCCGAAGCGAGAAGAGACCATGCTCTTCTCGCGCCTGATGATGGGCAGGGCCAGTGATGCAGCGGACTTCCACGGAGAGCAGCTGCCGTATCGCGTCAACCAGCTCCACTTCGCCGTGCGCCGGGACAATCCAGAGCTCATGCGTGAGCTCGACTTCGCGGCCGATCAGCTCATCGCCAACCGACCGTACTTCGTCAGTCACCTCTACCAAATCTACTATGGGCAAAGAGGTGCTGCCGAGCTTCGCCTGACAGAAAAGGAACGGCTCTTCCTCAAGCGCCACCCCGTCATCTCGGCCGTCGTCGTCGCGCGCGAGGCCCCCTTTGCCTATGTCGATGCGCATGGCGAACTGCAGGGCACGATGCGGAAGCTCGTCGACCGGCTCGAACACGACCTCGGCATCAAGCTGCACCTCGTCATCGAGCAGGATTATGAGTCAGCCTACGAGGATCTCGGCACTGGCAGGGCACAGATCCTGCTCAATGCCGACTGGGATGTCGGCTGGGCAGCTGCCCAAGACATGGATCTCTCGGCCGTCTACCTGACTTCTTACTACACGACAGTCACACGGCGCGGCAATCTCGGCAGGAAACCGCGCATCGCCTGCCTGCCGAAACAGACGACAGACCGCGTCCTGCTGCAGCGCTACGGCAAAGACCAGATTCGCCACTATGCAACGGCTGAGGAATGCCTGCGCGCCGTCAGCAGCGGCGATGCCGACATCGCCTTCCTGCGGCAGGAGACGGCACAGCAGAACATCTGGCAGGGTGATTTCCCAGAGCTCGTCACCAGCGGTGTCCTCACATTCTCGCAAGATGTCGCCATCGGCGTCTCCAGCCGCATGGAGCCAGAGCTCTTGACCATCCTCGACAAGGAGATCCGCTTCATCGGTCCCAATGGTATCTTCGACTACACGACGTTCTACGAGCAGAAGCTCGACCAGCGCCGGAGCATCCAGTCGCTGTTCTACGCCTATCCGCAGTACTTCATCACGGGCCTGCTGCTCCTGTTCTTCACGCTGCTTCTCCTTGTAGGGCGACAGTCCCAGATGCGCAACAGCCACCTCAGGGAGATGCAGCGCATCATCGACACAGACCTCTACACGGGGCTCCACAACCGCAGCTGGTTCCGGGATGAGGCTGGCCACTATCTCAAGGAACACAGCACGGACAGCCGGCTCGCCATCGTCAAGATTGCCATCAGCCGCCGTGACATCCTCGTCGAGACGTACGGTCAGGATGTCATCACCGAACTGCTGCGCCGCATGGAGGCGACGCTCCAGCAGACCGAATGGGCCAAGCTGCCCGCCGTACACACCAGCACGGGCAAGGTCCTGTTCCTCATGCGCACGGATGCCTTTGCGAGCCAGGAGCAGGTCCAGGAGGCTCTCACGCAACTGATGCACCTGAATGAATACATCAGCATCGGCCACCTCGTCGTGCACATCGCGTTCCACGTCGGCATCTGCCCATTAACCCCCGGCCTCTCCATCGCCGATGCGATGAACCACGCGGACCTCGCCCTGCACGAGGCCCATCCCATCTGCTTCTACAATGCAGAACTGCAGCAGAAGGCCGAACTCCAGAGCCGCATGGACAGCTTGCAACAGGGGGCACTCGCCCGCAAGGAGTTCGAGGTTTGGTACCAGCCGAAGTACGACCTTGCGACACGGAAATGCATCGGTGCCGAAGCGCTCGTGCGCTGGCGCAGCCGCGAGCTCGGCTTCCTGGCACCGGGCCAGTTCATCCCGCGCTTTGAGAGCAATGGCTTCATCACGCAGCTCGACTTCTACATGCTGAGCCGCGTCATGGAGTTCCAGAAGCGGCGCCACGCCACGGGAGTCCCCGTCGTGCCGATTTCCGTCAACCAGTCGCGCCTGCACATACAGGAGAAGAACTACCTCACCTACATGCAGCGGCTCAAGACGTACTACGAGGCCAAAGACATCGAGCTCGAGCTCACGGAGACTGCCTTCGACCTCGACACGCCGGAGCTCCGCCAACATGCGCTCCACGTCATGCATGAACTGCATGAGATGGGCTTCCGCCTGTCCATCGATGATTTCGGCAGCGGCTACTCCGACCTCACGCTGCTCAATGCCATCCCGCTCGACGTCATGAAAATCGACCGCTCGCTGCTGCTCGCCTCACAGGGAGCCAAGCGCATGCAGGCCGTCCTCGCACGCATGATCGACCTTGGCCACGCGCTCGGCATGACCGTCATCTGCGAGGGCATCGAGACGCGCGAGCAGGAGGACATGCTGCGCAGCTGCGGCTGCGATCAGGGACAGGGTTACCTCTACGGCAAGCCGATGCCCGAAGAGGAATTCGAGCGCTTCCTTCTGCAGCACATCTAAACGCATACCGACAAAAAGACCTGAGACTTCATGTCTCAGGTCTTTGCTTTCTCTGTGTATGTCAGTATGGCAGTGCTTGCACGCCATCAGCTCTCCGCGATGCCAGCCGCCTGCTGCATGATGCGGCTGTTCTCTACGGCGTCTTTCTCCGGGTCAAACGCCTTGATGGCCTTGGCCTGTTGCATCTTATCCTGACAGAGGACGAGCTCGACGCGGTCGCCAAGCAGGCGCTTGGCCTGACGGAAAGCCAGGCGGAAGTCGCGGCTCCACGACAGCATGACGTACGACGAAGCGAGGTCGCTGTGCGCTGCATTGACGAGCTCTCCGACCGACGGACAGCTGCTCTCGCTGCCGCTCACGATGATGTGGACGCCGGCCTCCTGCAGCTCGCGTGCCTGCACCTTGTTGTCCGCAACGGCCAGCAGGGCGACGCGCATCAGCGCGCCGTGCGCACTGAGCGCATGCCCCTCGCTCATGTTCGTGATGTGGAGGTTCTTGATGGGCCCCCAGCCAACTGCCTGCTCCACGACCTTGCCGACGTGGTCCGTGTGCAGATGGACCTCGATGCCCTTCTCGTGACGCTCCACGAGTGCAAAACTCGAGTACTCACGCAGATGGCGCTCGAACTCCGGCACATCCACGCGCGTGTTGCAGACCGTGAAGCGCACGCAGTACGGGCGCACGAGATCCTGGCGTGGGTCCGGCAGTCCGAGCTGGCCGGCCTCAAGGCCGAGCGAGAGACTGACCGTCGGCGAGACGAAGTTGCCGTCGAGGCCCTTGAGGCAGCCCGTCAGGAAAGTGAACATGATGCGCGCGCCGGCATCCTCCTGTCCGATCTTCGTCAGGGCCTGCTTGCCCGCCTCAATGGCCGCCTGCAGGATCTCCGAGATCGGCAGATTCGCGCGCACGGCATGGTACGCGCCCTTGGCCACGGCCTTGGCCACCATGATCAGCGGCTGCTCCGGCTCTTCCGGCACCGCGCGCTGCGCGTAGAGGATGCCGTACTGGAAGGCCTTGCCGAATTCCGACGACGTCGCATTGTACTTGCCCGAGAGCCCCTTGCCGAGACCGCGGAACATCTGCGCGAGCACGACGCCAGCGCTGCCGCGCGCACCGAAGACGGCCGCCGTCGCAATGCGGCGGGCCAGACCACCGATGCTGTCGTCCTTCGTGTCCGAGAGCGGCATGACCGCCGCGCCCATCGTGCGCAGGATGTGCGTGCCCGGCATGTGGCCCGCGCCCTTCAGCGCATTGATCTCCTCATATTCCAGCAGGAATTCACTGTACGCGCCCGATACCATGCGCTTGAAGTCGCTGCCCGTGATTACCTCTCTATTTCCTGTCATGTTCATCACACCCGTTTCTTTTTGCTGCCCTGGTCCTGCCAGGACAGGGATACTATTATTATTATAATTCGCGGCGCAAGAGAAAACACCTCTATTTCCGCAAAAATCTCAAATATATTTCCCAAAATCCCCCTGCGCGAGAAAAAATCGCGAAAAAGAAAATTTCACTTGCCAGCCGCGCCAAAAACAGCTATCATAGATATATGTGTCAAATCACATAATTCACGTGAAATGAATCCATCCAGCATCAACCCATTGCATGGATTTCACTGAAGGAACGCATAACCTCGGAGGTGAAAATCAAATGGCAGTACCAAAGCGTAAGACTTCCAAGGCACGCCGCGACCAGCGCCGCGCCAACTGGAAACTCAGTGCTCCCGGCTTCGTTGCCTGCCCGCAGTGCCACGAGCCGAAGATGCCGCATCACGTTTGCCCGGAGTGCGGTTACTATGACGGCAAAGAGGTCGTCAAGGCAGCAGAATAAGGCAGGAAAAGAGCCAGGCATCCCCTGCGGATGCCTGGCTCTTTTGTATGCGCTGTGGCAATGTGGGCAATAAAAAAGGTCCCTGCAGACTGCAGGGACTGATTTGCAAATGGCAGAGAGGGTGGGATTCGAACCCACGGTGGCTATTAACCACACTTGATTTCGAGTCAAGCACCTTCGACCACTCGGACACCTCTCCGTGTTCCTCTGCGTTCGCTGAAGAACATAAAGTATGATATCATACATTCTCCTAAATGTAAAGCATTTTTTTTCGCCCGCGCCCGTTCTTTTCTAAGACCCATCCATAGAGAAGAACGATTACTAGTTGACAATACTGCAGACAACAGGTAAAATAATCTTACAAATACTTATTATCCATTATTGTCCCCGAACAAGCTGTCAGGTGGAAATCAAGAGAAAGAGATAGGTGATGATATGCTGACTTCTACCGAATTGACGAGTCGTCTGCGCGAAGCCGGTTTCAAGGTAACACCGCAGCGCCTTGCCGTCTACAACATGCTTTCCCACACGAAAGCGCACCCCAATGCCGATACGATCTACAAGGAACTGCAGCCGCTCTACCCGACGATGAGCCTCGCCACGGTCTATAAGGCGCTGGCCATCCTCTGCGACCTCGGCCTCGCCCAGGAACTCAATGTCGGTGAGGAAGCCTTCCGCTACGATGCCGATACGAGCCATCATCCACATATCCGCTGCACCTGCTGCGGCCGCGTCGATGATGTCCCGGTACTCAACACGGAAAGCGTCTATGAGCAGGTCAAGGATGAGACGGGCTACGCCCTCTCGGACCATCAGCTCTACTTCTTCGGCGTCTGCCCGGAATGCCAGGCTAAGAATGCAACGAACGCCAAGACCATGCACTGAGGCCTCCGATGCCTCGGTGACCTCGAACATGCTGAGGTTCTCCTCTGCACCCGTCACGTTGAGCAGGACGCCGCGTGCACCGTCGATGCTCGTCTCGAGCAGTGGCGAAGCGATGGCGGCCTTGGCGGCCTCGACAGCTGCATTCTCGCCCGAAGCCTCGCCAATGCCCATGAGAGCAGACCCCGCATTGCTCATGATGCTCTTGACATCGGCAAAGTCGAGGTTGATGAGGCCCGGCAGGGCGATGAGGTCCGAGATACCTTTGACGCCCTGACGCAGGACATCATCGGCAATGCTGAACGCCTGCGTGATTGGCGTCTTCTTGTCGACGACCTGCATGAGGCGATCGTTCGGGATCGTGATGATCGTGTCGACGTGCTTCTTGAGGTTCTCGATGCCGAGCTCCGCATTGCGGCGGCGCTTCATGCCCTCAAACGAGAACGGGCGCGTCACAACGCCGACCGTCAACGCGCCGATCTCACGCGCGCACTCTGCCACGACCGGGGCAGCACCAGTGCCCGTGCCGCCGCCCATGCCGGCCGTCACGAAGACCATGTCTGCGCCGCGCAACGTATCGAGGATGTCGTCGCGGCTCTCCTCAGCAGCCTTCTGGCCGATCTCCGGCTGTGCGCCGGCACCGAGGCCGCGCGTGAGCTTCTCACCAATCTGCATGCGCTTCGGTGCCAGGGATTTGAGCAGCGCCTGTGCATCCGTATTGACTGCAATGAACTCCACACCCTGCAGTCCAAGATTGATCATGCGGTTGACGGCGTTGCTGCCGCCGCCACCTACACCGATTACTTTAATTTTGGCTAATTGATCGAGCCCGTTATCGTCCAGTTCAAACACTGCCCTAACCCCCATCATCTATGATACGATACTATATCCTGTATATTTTCCGGCATCTCTGAGATGTCTATTTCGTGTAAAATAAGATACCTCTATCAGTTTACCATCATTTTATACTGAATTCCATAGGCAAAGTGAAAAATTTATACAGAGCACATCATCAGGATTTCCCATCCGCTTTTTCCAGGTCTGGATTGAAATCCTTGAGCTTGATGAACGGCGCCTCGTAGCTGAAGTCGACGTAGTCGATCGCGTGGCGGCTCGTCTTGAGCGACTTGACGAAGTCGGCCGTAAGCACGGCCTTCTCGTCGAGACGGTCGAGCTTGCCGAGGCGAATCTGGACAGAGCTGTTCGCGTAGGCGACGACAGCATCCGGATTGGCGATGTTGACCTCCGAGATCTGATTGAGCGCCTCTGCGTCGATCTGGTCGAGGAAGTAGAGGACCTTCTTGACATTCTCGTCCGTGACCTCGTCGCCGAGGTAGAGCCCCTTGACCTCCATGCCCGTGATCAGCGGGATTGGCACGCTGTGCAGCGCGCGGTAGGCCGCGATGATCGTACCGCTGCGGTCGAGGTCCAGGTAGCCGTAGTCACAAGCGACCGTCGCGACTGGCTTGCGCTCGGTGACCTCGATCTCGAGGCGGTCCGGCAGGCGGCGCCGCACGACAGCCGACTCGATGCGCAGGTCGTGCATGAGGTTCTGCGCCACGGCATCGGTCTGCAGCTGGAAGAGTGGCTCGCCCGTGTGGATGCGGCCAATCTCGCAGATCTGCTCTTTCGTCAGATAGCTCGCGCCGCTGACCTCCACGCGTTGCAGCGTAAAGATTGGCGTGTAGACGACGATGGCCATGACGAGGCCGCAGGCCGCCAGGAACAGGAGTCCCTTGAAAAGCCGCCTGCCGCTGCGATGTTTTTTCTGCTCTTGTTCCTTCAATATCGTTCCCCCTATAGAAAAGCGCCGGACAATTCGAGGTCCGGCGCAGCAGATCACATAAAGCGCGTGAGCTTATTTCTGGAAGCCAGCCATCTCGAGGATGCGCTCGCAGAGCTCTGGGAACTCCACGCCCATCGCGCGGCCAGCATCCGGCACGAGCGAGAGCTCCGTCATGCCCGGCACCGAGTTGACCTCGATGACGTACGACGTGCCGTCCTCGCTGAGCATCATGTCGACGCGTGCCACGCCCTTGCAGCCGCAGGCCGTGAACGTCTTGATGGCGAGGTCCTGGATCTCCTTCGTCTTCTCCGCGGAGACGCGAGCCGGGATGATGTGCGTCGAAGCACCCTTCGTGTACTTGCTCTCATAGTCATAGCGGCCCGAAGCCGTCGTAATCTCGATGATTGGGAACGCCTCTTTCTTCTCCTCATTGCCCCAGACGGCGACCGTGAGCTCCTTGCCGCGAATGAATTCCTCGACGAGAACCTCATCGTTGTAGGAGAAGGCTTCCTTGAGCGCATCCTCGAGGGCATCCTTCGTCTCGACGATGTAGACGCCGATGCTCGAGCCCTGCGAAGCGGCCTTGACGACGACCGGCAGCGAGAAGCCCTGCTCGATCTCCGTGGCGAGGTCGCGCTTCATCTCATAGCGGTAGTACGTGTGCGAGCGCGGCGTCGAGATGCCCTCTGCGACGAAGACGCGCTTCGAAGCGGCCTTGTCCATCGTGACGGCAGCAGCCAGGACGCCCGAGCCCGTATACGGGATGCCGAGCATGTCGAGCGTGCCCTGCAGGACGCCGTCCTCGCCGAACTTGCCGTGCAGCGCGTTGAATACGATCGCGCAGCCGCTCTTCTTGATGTCCTCCGCAAACGTCGGCGGATTGAGCTCCATACCCTCTGCGTTGTAGCCCTTCGACTGCAGTGCCTTGAGGATGGCCGAGCCCGTCTGGCGCGAGATCTCTGCTTCCGTGGACGGACCACCCATGACGACGACGATCTTATCCTGATTCATGATGAAAATTTCTCCTTTACCCTCTTATCGTATCTCTTACCGGCAGTATGCGCAGCGCATGTTTCACTTTGCCTGCAACAGCGCGACGAGCTCTTCGCCCGTCTTGTAGATGTCACCGGCGCCCATCGTGATGACGAGGTCGCCCGGCTGCACGAAATCCTTGAGATAGGCGGCGAGTTTTTCGCGCGCCGGCTCGTAGACGACATGCTGACCCGACTGGCGCTTGACTTCGTCGACAATCGTCTGGCCGCTGATGCCCGGGATTGGCGCCTCGCCCGCTGCGTAGACGTCCGTGAGCACGAGCACGTCAGCCGAGACGAAAGCCTTGCCGAACTCCTCGTGCAAGAGCTGCGTGCGCGAGTAGCGGTGCGGCTGGAAGACGCAGATCAGGCGCTTCGGGTTCGTCTCCTTGGCGGCCTTGAGCGTCGCCGCAATCTCCGTCGGATGATGCGCGTAGTCGTCGACGATCCAGACGCCATTCACGCGGCCCTTCGTCTGGAAGCGGCGTTTTGCACCGTGGAATGCCGCAAGGCCCGATGCCATCTTCTCGAAGCTCACGCCGATCGAGAGGCCTGTGACGATGCAGGCCATCGCGTCGAGGACATTGTGGCGGCCCGGGATGTTGAGGTCGACGTGGCCGAGCTCTTCTTCACCGTGGAAGACGTCGAACGAGATGCCCGTGCCGCTGTGCGTGATGTTCTTCGCGCGGTAGTCGGCCTCATGGTCGATGGCGTACGTGATGTACTTGCGGTCGAGGTTCTTGGCCATATTACGCAGGTTCTCGTTGTCGAAGCAGATGACGGCGTAGCCCGTCTCCTTGTCGACATTCTGGATGAACTGCGTGAACGCCTTGATGATGTTCTCCATCGTGCCGTAGTGGTCCATGTGGTCGTCTTCGACATTCGTCACGACGGCGATGTGCGGGTGAAGCTTGAGGAAGGAACCGTCGCTCTCATCGGCCTCCGACACGAGGTAGTCGCTCGTGCCGAGCTCTGCATTCGTGCCGAGGTCCGGGACCTCACCGCCGACGACGACCGACGGAGAGACGCCGGCATGCGTCAGGGCGACGCCGAGCATCGAAGTCGTCGTCGTCTTGCCGTGCGCACCAGCGACCGCGATGCCCTTGTACTCATTGACGAGTGCCGCATTGATGTCTGAGCGGTGCAGCTTCGTGATGCCGAGGTCCTTGGCCGCCAGGACTTCCGGATTGTCGAACGGGATGGCAGTCGAGACGACGATGGCATCCACGCCGCGGACGTTCTCCGCCTTCTGGCCGCCCAGCGTGATCCTTGCGCCCATCTGGCGCAGCTTCTCGATGATGCCAGAATCCTCGCGGTCCGAACCCGAAACCTCATAGCCGAGTTCCACCATCATCTTGGCCAGCGGGCTCATGCCGGCGCCGCCGATGCCTACGAAATGAATCTTCTTGATGCCTTTCAGCTCTTTGAGCTCTTTATGCACTCCAATCACCTTTTCCCTTTTACCCATTACCCTTTGATTCACTCTCTATGCACTCGTATTTCGTTCTCTATCTTTGTCTGGCTTTATTTCTTGGCAATCGCGAGCACGAGGTCCGCGATATCGCTGGCCGCCTGTGGGCGCCCCATCGCGCGGCTGGCCTTTGCCATCGCCCGCAGCTTATCCGGCTCGCTCAAGAGCTCTGTCAGCACGGAGCTCAGGCGCTCCGGCGTCAGGTCACGGTCGAGGATCATGCGCGCCGCACCAGCTTCCTCGAGAGCGCGCGCATTGTGCTCCTGATGGTTTTCCGCCGCATACGGATACGGAATCAGGATGGCCGGGATGCCGCGCGCCGTGAGCTCCGCAAGGCCCGTCGCACCGGCGCGGAAAATCGCGAGGTCCGCCATCGCCATCGCCTGCGGCATGTTGTAGAGATACGGCTTGACGAGAAGCTGCGGGCACGATGCGAGGTCGACGCCCGCCTCTTTGAGACCGTCTAGCACGCCCTGATAGCCGCGCTTGCCCGTCACGTGCAGGAACTGCACCTCAGGATGCAGCGCCGCATTCTTGAGCACGCCGATCATCGCGAGGTTGATGGCGCGCGCGCCGCGGCTGCCGCCCGAGATGAGCACGGTCAGCTTCTTCGGGTCGAGACCGAAGGCCGCGGCCCCCTGCTCGCGCTGTGCCGAGAGCACCTCACTGCGGATCGGGTTGCCCGTGAAGACGACCTTGTCCGCCGGGAAGTGCTTCATGGCCTCCTCCGTGCCCGCCGCGATCTTCGTCACGAACTTCGAGAGGATCTTGTTGGTGATGCCCGGCACGACATTCTGCTCCTGGATCAGCGTCGGGATGTGCATGAGGCTGGCCGCGAGCAGGATGGGCCCGCAGACGTAGCCGCCCGTGCCGATGACGACGTCCGGCTTGAAACGGTGGACGATGCGCGTGGCCTTGGCCACGCCGACCATCGCGCGCCCCGCGCGCAGGATGTTGTCGGCCGTCAGATGGCGCTCAAAGCCCTGGATGTCAACCGTCGTAAAAGGCAGCCCTTCCTTCGGGATGATGTCCGCTTCGAGGCCCCGCTTCGTGCCGACGTAGAGGAATTTCGCGTCGGGGACCTTCTGCTGGATGGTCCGGATGATGGTGATGGCCGGGTAGATATGGCCGCCCGTGCCGCCGCCTGAAACAATGATATTCAAGGTAAATCCTCCCGCTCAGCGTCACTTCTGCTGTTCTAATTCATGTACGAGGTGCTTGAAGTCGCGGCCGCGCTCCGCCATGTTGTGGTACATGTCGAAGCTCGCGCAGGCCGGCGAGAGCAGCACGACGGCCGGCTCCTTGGCCAGCGCATGCGCAATCTCGACCGCCTTGCGCATCGAGTAGCCCGCCGCGTAGATCTGGTCCTCGGGGAAGCCATTGTCGACGGCCGCCCCGTAGAAACGGGCCGCCGCGCGGCCGATGAGGATCAGCGAATCGACGCGCTCGCAGACGAGCTTCATGAAATCCGTGAGGTCCGTCATCTTGTCATCGCCGCCCGCGAGCAGGATGATGTGGCCGTCGAACGTCTCAAGTGCCTTGATGGCCGAGTCCGTGTTCGTCGCCTTCGAGTCGTTGTAGTACGGCACGCCGTCGATCGTCGTCACGTACTCGATGCGGTGCTCGACGCCGCGGAACGATTTGAGCACTGGGACCATCAGTGCGGGCTCGCAGCCAGCGAAGAAGGCCTCTGCGATGGCCGCGAGGGCGTTCTCGACGTTGTGCGGCCCCTTGATGCCGAGCTCATCCGTGTGGCAGAGCTCGTATTCCTGCCCCTGCCAGCGGATGACGATGAGTCCGTCGCGCACACTGCCGCGCACGAAGACGCCCTCTTCGAGTTCCTCGCGGCGGCTGAAGTAGCAGACCTGCGCCACCGTGCGCGCCTTCATGCCGCGCGTCTTCTCGTCGTCGTAATTGAGGACGAGGTAGTCGTCCTCCGTCTCCTCGCGGAAGAGGCGCTCCTTCATGGCCTGGTAGACCTCCATCGAGCCGTGGCGCACGATGTGGTCCGGCGTCACATTGAGCACGGCCGCGACGTGCGGGTGGAAGTGCTCCGTCGCCTCCATCTGGTAGCTCGAAATCTCCGCCGCGAGGCAGCCGCCCCTGCCGATGCGCAGGGCCTCCTCCGACAGCGGCACGCCGATGTTGCCGCCGACGCCGACCTTGTCGTAATGCGTCTCGAGCAGCAGGCCGAGGAGCGTCGTCGTCGTCGTCTTGCCATTCGTGCCCGTCACCGCACAGATCGGCGACTCCGCGATATCATAGGCGAGCTCCACCTCGCTCATGACGCGGATGCCCTTTTTATAAGCGGCCTGGATCAGCGGGATGCGCACCGGCACGGCCGGCGAGACGATGACCGTATCCACGCCTTCGAGCAGGCTCTCCTGCTGCGGGCCGAAGACAAGCGCAATGCCGAGCTCGCGCAGCTTCGCGAAGTCGTCGCCGAGCTTCGTGAGCTCTTCTTCCGTCTTTGCGTCGCTCAGCGTGACCGATGCGCCGAAGCGGCGGGCGAGCTTCGCCGCCGCAAAGCCGCTGATGCCCGCGCCGATGACGAGCACGTTCTTCTGGTTCCAATCCAACTCCATGACAAGTCCTCCCGGATATACAAGAAAATCTGATTTTGAATCTCTGTTACGGCATCATCAGCAGTCCGACGATGCTCGCGACGAGTCCGACCATCCAGAAGACGAAGACGACCTTCGTCTCCTTCCAGCCGCCGAGCTCGAAGTGATGGTGGATCGGGCTCATGCGGAAGACGCGCTTGCCCGTCGTCTTGAACGAGATGACCTGGATGATGACGGAGAGTGCCTCGCAGACAAAGACAAAGCCGATGACCGCGAGCAGGATCTCCGTGTGCGTCAGGATGCCGACCGCCGCGACAGCACCGCCGAGTGCCAGCGAGCCCGTGTCGCCCATGAAGACCTTGGCCGGATGCGCGTTGAAGCGCAGGAAGGCCAAGCAGGCCATCATCATGGCCACGCTGAAGATGGCGAGGTCAAAGTGGCCCGTCATATAGCAGACGAGCGCATAGGCACCCGAGGCGATGGCTACCGTGCCCGAGGCCAGTCCGTCGAGGCCGTCCGTCAGGTTGACCGCGTTGCTCGTGCCGACGAGCACGAAGAGCACGAGGAAGTAGTAGCCGATGCCGATGTCGACATTGACATCCGCAATCGGGATCCAGATGGTCGTGTCGATGCCGAGCACGCGCGTACCGACGATCATCGTCACGATGGCGATGAGGATCTGGCCGAGCATCTTCTGCTTCGCCTTGAGGCCGAGGTTGCGCTTCTTGACGACCTTGATGTAGTCGTCGAGGAAGCCCAACACGAAGTGGCCGAGCGTGATGAAGAGGGCCAGCAGCACAGCCGGCGTCAGCGGCGCCGCCGCCACCGTCGCGACCACGATGGCCAGGATGATCATGATGCCGCCCATCGTCGGCGTGCCGCTCTTGGCCTGATGGCTCTTCGGCCCTTCCTCACGGATGCTCTGTCCGAATTTAAGCTTGTGCAGCTCCGGGATCAGTAACGGCCCGATGCAGAGCACAAGGCCGGCGGCAAAAATCGCCGCAAGAAGTATCTTATCCAAAATCTAACGTCTCCACTCTCTTTATGATTTCCCGCCTCAAGCAAACGCTCAGAGCAGGTCGATGATCTTTTCCATCTGCATGCCGCGCGAGCCCTTGAAGAGGATCGTGTCGCCCGGCTCGAGGATCTTGTGCAGATAGTCGGCCGCCGCCTCGTGCGAATCCGCACGGAAGACCTGCGGCACGCCGCCCTCCTCCGCGCCGTCTGCGATGAACGCGCCCATCTGGCCGCGCGTGACGACAGCAGCAAAGCCGTGCTCCGCGAGCTCATGGCCGACCTCGCGATGCGCCTCTTCCGAGACACTGCCGAGCTCGAGCATGTCGCCCATGACCGCGATCTTGCGTCCCTTTGTGAGCTCCGAAAGCGTCTCGATGGCCGCCTTCATCGACATCGGGCTTGCATTGTAGGCGTCGTTGATGACGTGGTACGTCTTGACGTCCTGTACCTCGAAGCGCATCTTCGTCGCCTTGAGGTTGCGCAGGCCAGAGGCTGCCTCTGCAGGCGTCAGGCCGAGCGCAAAGCCGGCCGCGATGGCCGCGAGGGCGTTGTAGACATTGTGGCGGCCGACCATCGCGAACGTGAACGTCTGCTCGCGGCCCTTCCACTCGATCTTGAAGCGCGTCTCATGGCCGTCGATCGTCTCGATGGTCTCTTCCTTGGCGCGCACATCGGCTTCCCTCTCGATGCCGAACGTCAGGACGCGGACGCCCTCCTTCGCCTGCGAGCGCATGGCCGCGACGTACGGGTTGTCCGCATTGAGGACAACCGTGCCGCCCGCGGGGATGGCCTCGACCATCTCCGACTTGGCCTTCGCGATGTTCTCGATGGAGCCGAGGAGCTCCATATGCGTCTCGCCGACATTCGTCACGATGCCGACCGTCGGCGCCGCAATCGGAGCCATTGCCTCGATCTGGTGCAGGCCGCGCATGCCGATCTCGACGACCGCAGCCGTGTGCTCCTTGCGAAGGCCCAGAAGCGTCAGCGGCAGGCCGATCTCATTGTTGTAGTTGGCCTGCGTCTTGAGGACAGGGCCGCGCGCCGAGAGCACCGCAGCCGTGAGGTCCTTCGTCGTCGTCTTGCCGTTCGAGCCCGTGATGGCGACGACCGGCAGCGAGAAGCGCATGCGCCAGGCGTGCGCGAGCTGCTGGTAAGCCGTCAGCGTGTCTTCGGCAATCAGCACCGTCGTCTTGAGACCGGCCAGCTGCTCCTTCGGGCAGCTCGTGCTGACCATGACGCCGTTTGCGCCCTTCTCGACCGCATCGCGCACGAAATCCTCGCCGTTGAAGCGCTCGCCCTTGAAGGCGAGGAACAGGATTCCCGGCGTGATCTTGCGCGTATCCGTCACGATATCCGTGAACTCTTCATGCTCCATCTTGTAGAGCTGTGCCCCCGTCGCTTCGCGGACCTCATCAAGCGTAAATGCTGGCATCGGAATACTCCCTTCTGCACTATCGCAACTGTTGCAATTCGTCAATTCTTCTTGGCCAGCTTGGCAGCGACAGCTGCGCGGGCCTCTTCCTTATCGTCAAAGTGGATGGTCTTGTCCTTGAGAATCTGATAGTTTTCGTGACCCTTGCCGAGGATGACGACAATATCGTCCTTTTCGGCCATCTCGATGGCGCGGTAGATGGCATGGCGGCGGTCCACGATGAGCTCGTGGTGCTTCGTGCCGATGGCCTCATCGACGCCCTCTTCGACCTGCGAGAGGATGAACTCCGGGTCCTCCGTGCGCGGGTTGTCCGACGTCGCGATGACGACATCCGCGAGCTCCGCCGCGAGACGGCCCATGATTGGGCGCTTCGTGCGGTCGCGGTCACCGCCGCAGCCGAAGACCGCGATGATGCGCTTCTTCGCGATCTTGCGCGCCGTCTTGAGGACGTTCTCGACGCCGTCCGGCGTATGCGCATAGTCGACGATGATCGAGAAGTCCTGGCCCGCCTTGACGAGCTCGAAACGGCCCGGCACCGCCGTGAAGGCCTCGAGTGCCGCCTTGATGACCGCCGCGTCGATGTGCTCCACCAAAGCCGCGCCAACCGCGCTCATGACATTGTAGACATTGAAGATGCCCGTGATGTGGAGCTTCAGGGCCATCTCGCCGAAGCTCTCATGATGCAGCACGAACTCCGCGCCGTTTGCGTGGACGAGGATGTCCGTCGCGCGCAGGTCGGCTTCCTTCTCGATGGCGTACGTCAGGTGCTGGCACTTCGCGTGCGCGAGCATCGTCGCGCCGGCCGCATCGTCGATGTTGACGACAGCCGTCTTGCCCTGCTTGCAGCCCGGCTCCGACACGTGGTCGAAGAGCTTCGCCTTCGCGAGCATGTAGTTCTCGAGCGTCTTGTGGTAGTCGAGGTGATCCTGTGTGAGGTTCGTGAAGACCGCCGTGTCGAACTCGATGCCCGCCACGCGATTCTGGTCGAGCGCGTGCGACGAGACTTCCATGACGACGTAGTCCATGCCCTTGTCGCGCATCATCGCCAGCGTGTGCTGGAGCTCGACGACATCCGGCGTCGTATTGTGAATCGGCAGTACCTCATCCTCGATCATGATCTGGATTGTGCCAATGAGGCCGACCTTGTAGCCAGCCTTGCGCAGGATGGCGCGCGTGATGTAGCTCGTCGTCGTCTTGCCGTTCGTGCCCGTGATGCCCACGACGCGCATCTTGCGCGCCGGATAATCGTGGAAGTACGGCACGATCGTGTCGAGCGCCGGCTGCAGCTCCTTGACGCGCAGCACCGCGATGCCCTCCGGCACCTCGACGTCCTCGCGCGTCGTCACGATGGCGCTTGCGCCCGCCGCGACTGCCTGCGGGATGAACTTGTGGCCATCGACATGGACGCCCGGGATGCAGACGAAGAGCGTGCCCTTCTGCACCTTGCGCGAATCATGCTCGATGCCCGTAATGACCGTATCGCGATTCCCGATGACGACAGCATCCGTCAAGAGATCTGCCAGCTGACCGATAGTTTTCATGTTATTATTTCCTCCCCAAGGCTCCGCCTGCAGTCACATGCCGCCGCGGGCCGTTCTTTATTATAGCGCAACTGTCCGGATTTTGCACAAGCAAAATGGTCCAATCGGCGTTCCATCAGCGTCCTGCAAACACAAAAGAAGCTGCTCATTGTCTTTGCAGCCTCTTGTCTTCTTATTTACTTTCATGCGCGAAATACGTCTTCTTCGGGACCTGCATGCCGAGCTGGCTCTCCGCGATTGACTTGATGCGCTCCGGGTTCTTGAGCTTCGCAATCTCCACATTGAGACGCTCGTTCTCCTGCTCGATGCGGGTGGCCTCGCTCTGCGTCTCCACGAGCGTGTAGCCGCGGCTCGCACTGATGCCGCTGCCGATCGTCACGAGCATCGCGAGCAGCGCCGTGACGAAGAAGAGCACCTGGAAATGAGAGCGCAGCGACGTGTTGAGCACGTGATGTACGAACTCGCGCCGGTCCGAACGCTTGCCCTCGCGCTCTACCTGCTCAGCAGACTCTTCCTGATACGGTTCCTCCGGTTTTTCCTGTCTTGCCAGCATCAGCGCTCCCCCTTTCTCGTCTCTTCCTGATTATTATCGGTAGCCAATTTCTCCGCGATGCGCAGCTTCGCGCTCTTCGAGCGTGAGTTGTGCGCCAGTTCATCCGCCGTTGCCTGCTTCGGCTTGCCGAGCAAGCGGATTTCCGGCTTGTGGTGGCAGACGCAGACCGGCAGCTCCGGCGGGCAGATACAGCCGCGCGCCATCTCCTTGAGCGTCTGCTTCGCGATGCGGTCCTCCAGCGAGTGGAAGGTGATGATTGCGATGCGGCCGCCCGGCTTCAGGTGATGCACCGCCGTGCGGAATGCCTTCTCGAGGATGCCGAGCTCGTCATTGACCTCGATGCGGATGGCCTGGAAGATGCGCTTCGCCGGATGGCCGTTCGCCGCCTGGCGCACCGCCTTCGGCACAGCCTTGCAGATGATGTCGACGAGCTCGCCCGTGCGCTCGATGGGCTTCTTTATGCGCTCCTTAACGATGAACTGCGCGATGCGGCGGCCCCAGCGCTCCTCGCCGTAGTCGTGGAAGATGCGGTCGAGCTCCTTCTCGCTGTACGTGTTGACGACATCGTACGCCGAAAACTTCGCCTCCGGGTCCATGCGCATGTCGAGCGGCGCATCGTGCATGTACGAGAAGCCGCGCTCCGCCGTGTCGATCTGATGCGACGAGACACCGAGGTCGAAGACGACACCGTCGACGAGCGGTGCACCCTGCGCCTCGAGAATCTCCTCGAGATGCGAGAAATTGCTGTGCACGATGTCCACGCGGCACTTGACGTCCTTGAGGCGTTCCTTCGCCGCCTGGATGGCCTCCTCATCCTGGTCGATGCCGATGATGCGCCCCTTCGATGAGAGCAGTTCCGCGATGCGGTGGGAGTGGCCAGCGCCGCCCAAGGTACAGTCGACATAGATCCCTTCTTTATTTGTCACGAGACCCTTGACTGTCTCCTCCAGCATGACGCTGATATGATGAAACTCCACGTTTCCTGCCCCCATCTGTCTTCATTTCTTGCTTCGTATCTTGCTTCTCTTGCTTCAAATGCCGAGCTCTGCCAGCGACGCCGCGATGGCCGTCACGTCCGGCTCGACTTCTTCGTTGTAGCGGCTCCACTGGTCCTTGCTCCAGACCTCGATGCGGTTATCCGCGCCCGTCAGCACGACCGACTGGCGCAGCGTGATGTCCGCATAAGCGCGCAGATTCGCCGGCACGAGGAAACGCCCCTGCTTATCGCACTCGAGTGTGCGCGCCCCCGAGAAGAAGAAGCGCACGATCGCGCGCGCCTCCGGCTTCGCGAGCGGCAGCGCCCGCAATTTTGCCGCGAGCTCCTCCCAGGCCTGCTGGCCGTAGAGGAAGAGGCACTTGTCGAGCCCTTTCGTGATGACAAAGGAAACGCCGAGCTCCTGGCGGAAATCAGCCGGAAGGATGACGCGGCCTTTCGCGTCAATCGTATGGGCATACTCACCCATGAACATCCTTCTGCACCGCCTTTCCACCTATCTGGCACTTTTCCCCACAATTCGCCACTTTATCTATTCTTTTTATAGCAGATAAATCCTGCTTTTGCAAGGGGAAATTCATTTTCTATAAAAAAAGGAAAGCCTTTCTCATCCAAGAGAGGATGAGAAAGGCTTTCCCGAGCATCCGGGAATGCACTTGAACATGAACGTGTCCATCACGTTCTCCGGCGTATTCGAGGAAGAACCCCCTTGGTATTCTCGTTGGTCCCGCGCTCACCTGGATGGTGCGGAGCAGGAAAGTATTGTAAATCCATCGGTTATCAGTGCTTCGTCCAGCCGAAGCTCTCGAACTGCGGGGTGTAATGGATGCGCTCGACGAAGTCGCGGTTCGTCTTCTCTGTATGGAAGATTGGCACGCGCTCGAGGGCGTAGATATTGCTCTTGCGGCTGACGCCGCCGTACTTGATCGTGAAGGCGGCCTTGTAGCCGGCCTCGCGCACGAGCTGGGCGATGTGAAGGTTGTAGGCACCCGTCGGGTAGGCCATGTACTTGACCTCGTGGCCGAGCTCAGCCTCAGCCTTCTTCTTCGACTCGACGAGCTCGGCGCGCAGCTGGTCGTTCGTCAGGTCGGTCATCGACTTGTGGTCGACGGTGTGCGAGGCAACGGTCATGCCGTTCTTCTCCATCTCGCGGCACTCATCCCAGGTCAGGTAGCCCTTGCGCGTGCCGAGGAAGCTCGTGACAACAAAGACCGTGCCCTTGAGGCCGTACTTCCTGAGGATCGGATAGGCGTTGTCGTAGTTGTCCTGATATCCGTCATCGAAGGTGATCAACACGGGGTTGTCGGGCAGCGTCCCTGTCCCCTCGATGGCATCGTAGAGCTCGTCGGGCGTGATAGCGTGATAGCCATGCTCCTTAAGGTAGCGCATCTGCCAGTCGAAGTCGGCCGGCGCGACGGCGAGCGACAGGAATTCGTCGCTGACCTTGTGGTAGTTGAGCACGAGGATCTGCGGACCGCCTTCCACAGTATCGGGCTTTGGCTGCTGCACCTCTTTCGTTTCCTGCGTGCTATCGGTGCCCCCTGCCATCTCGGCCTCGTGCATCGCCGGCCGCATCAGTGTCACCGCCGCCAGGCAGATCACCGCTGCCAATACTACCAGTCCCAGCAAACGCCATGAACGTCTCATCAAATCTTCCTCCTGCATGTGTTCCGTGATACTCGCATCTATCATAACACAAAATCTGGAAAAAAGCGGAAAAGTTTTTGGCTATCTAGTGCATTTCTCGAAAATGTGGTATAATCCTCTTGATGGAAATATACCCCATCCACGTATATGTGATGAAACTCACAGCGATTTTATGTTACCCATAGGAGGTTTTTTCATTATGGCAATCACGAAAGACATGAGCATCCTCGAAGTCGTCCAGAAGTACCCGGACACGGTTGACGTATTCGTCAACGCCGGCATGGGCTGCCTCGGCTGCGCTGCTGCACACTTCGAGAACATCGAGCAGGGCGCGATGGCACACGGCATCGACGTCGACCAGCTCGTCAAGGACCTCAACACGGTCGTCGGCGCATAAGACAAGCCAATAAAAAAAAGGACTGCACCAGATGGTGCAGCTTTTTTTATTGCATTTTTTCAGGCTCAGAGGTCTTTGAGCAGCTCCTCGACCTTCTCGAGGTAGTCGGCGCGCGTGAAATTGTAGACTTCGCCGGTCTTGCGGACTTTGACTTCGATGATGTCGTCATCGACGGCCTTCGGGCCAATCGTCACGCGGACCGGGTAGCCGATGAGGTCGCAGTCCTTGAACTTGACGCCGGCGCGCTCCTTGCGGTCGTCGAGCAGGACGTCGAGACCGGCCTTGCGGCACTCGTCGTAGATGCCCTCGGCATATGTCAGCTGCTCTTCCTTCTTGGCGTTGACGGCGACGACGACGACCTCGAACGGCGCGATGGCGCGTGGCCAGACGATGCCCTGGTCGTCATTGTTCTGCTCGATGGCGGCAGCCATCGTGCGGCCAACGCCGATGCCGTAGCAGCCCATGACGAGCGGCTGCTCTTTACCGTTCTCATCGAGGAACGTCGCACCCATGGCCTTGCTGTACTTCGTGCCGAGCGTGAAGACCTGGCCGGCCTCGATGCCGCGCGTCATCTTGAGCGGTGCGCCGCAGTGCGGGCACGGGTCGCCCTCTTTGACCATGCGCAGGTCGGTGACGATGATGGCGTCCTTCGCGAAGTCGCGCTGCGGGTTGACGTTCTTGAGGTGGAAGTCTGCCTCATTGGCACCCGTGACGGCGTTGTGCATGTTCATGACCGTCGCATCGACGAGCACATGCGTGCCCCTCTTGATGCCGATTGGGCCCATGAAGCCCGGGCAGCCGCCGGCAGCGCGGATGGCCTCTTCGTCGGCCATGCGCAGGTCAAGTGCGCCCTCGATCTGGTTGATGACCTTGACCTCGTTGACGTCGTGGTCACCGCGGATGAAGGCGAGCACGAGCTCGTCCTTGTCCGTCTGGTAGGCGACGGCCTTGATCGTCTTGTCGGCCGGCACCTTGAGGAAGTCGCAGAGGGCTTCGATGGTGTTCGTGCCCGGCGTGCTGACCTTCTCGAGCGGCAGCTCATCTTCAGCCGGAGCTTCGACTGGCTTTAACTCGGCCTTCTCGTCGCTTGCGGCGTAGTCGCACTTCGTGCAGACGGCGATGTTCGACTCACCGGCGTCGGCGAGGACGGTGAACTCGTGGGAGTGGCCGCCGCCAATGGCGCCGTTGTCGGCCTCGACCGGACGGAACTCGAGGCCCATGCGCGTGAAGATGTTCGTGTAGGCGTCGTACATCTTCTTGTAGGATTCGTTCATGCCCTCGACGTCCTTATCGAAGGAGTAGAGGTCCTTCATGATGAACTCGCGGCTGCGCATGAGGCCGAAGCGCGGACGGCGCTCATCGCGGAACTTGTCCTGGATCTGGTAGAGCATCAGCGGCAGCTGCTTGTAGGAGCGGACTTCATCGCGTACGAGCGCCGTGATCATCTCTTCATGTGTCGGTCCGAGGCAGAAGTCGCGGCCATGGCGGTCTTTGATGCGCATCATCTCATCGCCGTAAGCGCCCCAACGGCCGCTCTCCTGCCAGAACTCTGCCGGCTGCAGGATCGGCATCATGATCTCCTGGCCGCCGGCGGCGTCCATCTCCTCGCGGATGATCTGCTCAATCTTGCGGATCGTGCGCCATGCGAGCGGCAGGAAGGTGTACATGCCGCCGGCCGTCTTGCGGATCATGCCGGCGCGGTACATGAGCTGATGGCTGGCGATCTCCGCCTCAGCTGGCGTATTTCTAAGGGTTGGTGCATAAAGGTTACTTGCTCGCATGTTTGCGTTCCTCCAATATCTGGTCTATTTCCTGGAATAATTCGTTCACGAGGTCGGCTTCGGGCACTTTGCGGACGATCTCGCCCTTGCGGAAGATCAGTCCTTCGCCGTTGCCGCCGGCGATGCCGACGTCGGCGCCGCGCGCCTCGCCCGGGCCGTTGACGACGCAGCCCATGACGGCCACCTCGATGGGCTCCTCGATGTCCTTGAGCTTCTCCTCAACCTGTGCGGCGATGGCCGGCAGGTCGATGCTCGTGCGGCCGCAGGTCGGGCAGGCGACGAGCGTCGGACCGTACTCCTTGAGGCCGAGCGACTTCAAGATCTCATTGGCGACGCGGACCTCGACGACGGGGTCGCCCGTCAGCGAGATGCGGAAGGTGTCGCCGATGCCCTCGGCGAGCAGTGCGCCGATGCCGACGGCCGACTTGATGATGCCCGTGTTGACCGTGCCGGCCTCGGTGATGCCGAGGTGCAGCGGGTAGTCGACCGTCTGGCTCATGAGCCGGTAGGCCGCAATCGTCAGCGGCACGTCGTGCGCCTTGAGGGAGATCTTCATGTCGTGGAAGTCGAGCGCCTCGAGAATGCGCACGTGCTCCATGGCCGACTCGACGAGGGCCTCCGGCGTGACGCCGCCGTACTTCTTGAGGATCTTCTTGTCGAGAGAGCCGGCGTTGACGCCGATGCGGATTGGGATGCCGGCCTCCTTGGCCGCCTTGACGACAGCCTTGACCTTCTCCTCGCCGCCGATGTTGCCCGGGTTGAGGCGCAGGGCGTGGATGCCCTGATGGATGGCCTCGAGCGCGAGCTTGTAGTCAAAGTGAATGTCCGCGACGAGCGGCACCGTGACCTGGCGCAGGATATTGCCGAGGTTCTTCGCGGCCTCCATGTCGGGCACGGCGAGACGCACGATGTCACAGCCCGCTGCCTGCAGGGCGCGGATCTGGGCGACGGTCGCCTCGGTGTCCGTCGTCTTCGTATTCGTCATCGACTGCACAGAGATGGGCGCCCCACCGCCGATGGCGACCTTGCCGATGTGAATCTGGCGCGTCGGACGGCGCTTCTTTAAATCGTACAAATCGTACACTTCCTTTCGGATGAGTCGGATGAATTGTTTAAGAGAGTCAGCCGCCAAAGATGACGCGGACGATGTCGTTCTTCGTCGCGAGCAGCATCAAGAGGAGCAGCAGGATAATGCCGACATTCTGCGTGTAGCGCAGAGCCGTTGGAGTCAGCGGCTTGCCGCGCACGGCCTCGACGCAGAGCGTCAGGAAGTGGCCGCCGTCGAGCGCCGGTATCGGGAAGAGGTTGACGATGCCGAGGTTGAGGCTCAGGAACGCCGCGAAGTTCAGCAGCGGCACGAAGCCCATCTGGGCAACCTCCCCCGCCATCTGCGCGACACCGATAGGACCTGCGAGCTCCGCACCCGACAGCTCGAGGATGATCTTGTAGAGTGCGTCGACCATCATGTAGAGGATGGCCCCCGTCTTCTGCACGGCGAGCTGTGCCGACTCGACGAAGCCCGGGTAGCGCGTGTTGACCGAACCCATGACGCCGACCATCGCGCGCTGCGTGCTCGAGTCATACGTCGGCGTGACCGTCGCCATGAATGTCTCGCCGCCGCGCTCGACCGTCAGATTGACGGGCTCACCCGCGCTGTCCTTGACGCCGCCCACAAAGTCGGACCACGTCGCAATCGGCGTGCCGTCGATGGCCAGCACGCGGTCGCCGTCCCTGAGGCCCGCCTCTGCCGCCGGCTTGCCCGCAAGCACCGTGCCGAGAACCGGCTCGGGACTCGGCGTGCTGACGCCGGCGAAGAAGAAGATGCCGAAGAACAGGAACAGCGGCAGGATGAAATTCATGATGGAGCCCGCGAGGATCACGATCATGCGCGAGCTCACGGGTTTCTCGCAGTAGCCGCGGCTGCCCGCGTCGTTCTGCTCGGGGTCCATGCCGGCGATGTCGTTGAAGCCGCCGAGCGGGATCGCGCGGATGGAGTACACCGTCTCGCCGCGCTGGAAGCTCACGAGCTTCGGGCCAAAGCCGATGGCAAACTCGTCGACGCGCATGCCCGTCATCTTCGCCGTGGCAAAGTGACCGAGCTCATGGACGAGGACGAGCAGGCCGAAGACGAATACGGCGGCTGCTATTGTCAATACCATTGCTTCACCATCCTATAGTTATTATCTTGTATCGATCTGATTCTTATCATATTGCTCACTTCTCAAGGAGCGAAGCGGCGTATGCGCGCGCCCAGGCGTCTTCCTCGAAGAGCTCTTCGAGCGTCGGCTCGAGGATGCACGCGCGCTTCATCATCGTCTGCTCGATGATGTCGTAGATGTCGAGGAAGTGGATGGCACCCTTGAGGAAGGCGCCGACGGCGACTTCGTTGGCCGCGTTGAAGACGCAGGGCATCGAGCCGCCCATCTTGCCGGCCTCGTAGGCGAAGCGCAGACCCTTGAACGTGTCGGTGTCCGGCTTCTCGAAGGTCAGGTCCTTGAGCTTCCAGAAGTCGAGGCGCTCGAAGTCGGACGATTGGCGCGTCGGGTACGTCAGGGCGTACTGGATTGGCAGCTTCATGTCGGGGCAGCCGAGCTGCGCGATGACGGAGCCGTCGCAGAACTGGACCATCGAGTGGATGATGCTCTGCGGGTGGACGACGACCTGGATCTGGTCATAGTCGACACCGTAGAGCCACTTCGCCTCGATGACCTCAAGGCCCTTGTTGACGAGCGAGGCCGAGTCGACCGTGATCTTCTGCCCCATATTCCACGTCGGATGCGCGAGGACCTGCGCCTTCGTCGCGCCGATGAGCGCCTCGCGCTTCTTGCCGCGGAACGGGCCGCCGGAGCAGGTCAAAAGGAGTTTCTCGATCGTCTCGCGCTTCTCGCCTTGCAGGCACTGGAAAAAGGCGCAGTGCTCGCTGTCGACGGGCAGGATGGAAACGCCCTGCTCCTTCGCGCGGCGCATGACGATCTCGCCGGCGACGACGAGCGTCTCCTTGTTGGCGAGCGCGATGTTCTTCTTGGCGTCGAGCGCCTTCATCGTCGGCTCGAGGCCGGCAAAGCCCATCATCGAGGTCACAACTGTGTCGACATCCGGGTAGGCCGCCGCGTCGATGAAGGCCTGGCGACCGCCGGCGAGCTTTGTCTTGCCCGTGTAGCGCGACTTAAGGCGCTGGTAGGCGGCTTCATCGGAGAGTACGGCGAGCTCCGGCTCGAACTCGCGGATCTGCTGTTCGAGCAGTTCATCGCTCGAATTGGCAGCGAGCACGGAGATGTGGAAGAGCTCGCGGTGGCCGCGCACGACGTCGAGCGTCTGCGTGCCGATGGAGCCCGTGGAGCCTAATACGGCAATATTCTTCATTTCCTGCCCTCCCTTATTTCAGGCCGAGGCCCGAGATCAGCACAAAGTAGTAGACGAGCGGTGCCGTGAAGAGCACGCTGTCAAAGCGGTCCCAGACGCCGCCGTGACCCGGGATGATGTTGCCGGAGTCCTTGATGCCCGTGTAGCGCTTCGCGACGGACTCGACGAGGTCGCCGAGCGTCGCGAGGAGCGAGATGCAGAAGCCGAGGCCAGCCATCTCAGCGACGGGCAGCGAGAAAAAGACACCGAGGCCGGCGACGGCTGCCGTCGTGCCGACGACGGAGCCGAGGAAGCCCTCGACCGTCTTGTTCGGGCTGATCGTCGGGCAGAGCTTATGGCTGCCGATGGCCGAGCCCACGAAGTAAGCAAAGGTGTCACTGGCCCAGGTGCCGATGAACATGACCCAGATCATCGCACAGCCGAAATCAAAGGAACCGAGCGAGGTCGCAAGCGTCGTCTCAGGGTAGAGGCCGCGCAGCATGACCATGTGCGCGAAGGGCAGGCCGAGGTAGAGGATGCCGGCGACCGAGGTGCAGGCATCGACAAAGGAGACGCGGCCGTGCAAGAGGACGCTCTCCAAGAGCACGATGAGCACGATGCCCGTCGTGACGGCCATCGACTCTTCGGCATTGCCGAGCCACGCGCAACCCCAGAGCAGGAAGAGCCCGAGGATGCCCGTCAGGAAGGTGAGATTGCTGCCCTTGCGGTGAAAGGCGCGCGCGTATTCAAACCAGGCCAGTATAGAGAGCACGAGAGCAAAGCCCGCGAACAGGGCCCCGCCCGTCTGGATGACAAAGGCAGCCAGCGCGATGCCGACCACTCCTGTGATGATTCTTGTAAGCAACGAAAACGCTCCTATCTACTATCTTATTTGTTGGTGAGACCACCGAAGCGGCGATCGCGTCCGGCGAAGTCGACCATCGCGTCGACGAAGCAGGCCGGCGTGAAGTCGGGCCAGTTGACATCTGTGAAGTAGAACTCCGCATAAGCTGACTGCCAGAGCAGGAAGTTCGAGAGGCGCTGGTCGCCGCTCGTGCGGATGACGAGGTCGACAGGCGGGTCGCCTGCCGTGTCGAGCTCTTGCTCGATGGCCTCTGCATCGATATCCTCGGGCGCGATCTTGCCCTCGGCTGCCTGGCGCGCGAGCGACTGGGCAGCGCGGATGAGCTCGTCCTGCCCGCCGTAATTGGCCGCGACATTGAAGCGGATGCCAGTGTTGTCCTTCATGAGCGCCTCCGCCTCGCGCATCTGGCGCTGCAGGCCCTCGGGCATGCCCTCCATGCGACCGATGAAGCGGATGCGCACATTGTAGTCGTTCATCTCCTCGAGCTCTTTGAGCAGGTACTCCGAAAAGAGCTTCATGAGGAACTCGACCTCCGGGCGCGGGCGCTTCCAGTTCTCCGTCGAGAATGCGTAGACCGTCAGAGCCTCGATGCGTAAGTCGATGGCCGTCTTGAGGACGTCCTTGAGCGTCTTGACGCCCGCCTTATGGCCCGCCGTGCGGATGAGCCCCTTGCCCTGCGCCCAGCGGCCGTTGCCGTCCATGATGACGGCGACGTGGCGCGGCAGGCGCTGCCAGTTGATTCTATCGTAGAGCGGATTCGCGCCAGCGGGCGCCTTTTCCGTGCGCTCCGAGTTGGAGCTTCCTCCGCCAAATATCTTTTTCCACATACTATATCCCCATCCTGAGATTCTTGCGTGCAGAATAACGAAAAGCCCCTCTCACATAGAGAAGAGGGGCCGCTCGTCATCCATCAGGGAGCTTCGATTGCGGATACCGGGCAGCCGGCAGCGCAAGCACCGCACTCAACGCACTTGTCTGCGTCGATTTCGTAATGCTCAGCACCCTCGCTGATTGCCTCAACTGGGCACGTAGCAGCGCAGGAACCGCAGGAAATGCAGTCATCATTGATCTTATAAGCCATTCATCTCGCCTCCTTTCCGAATTCATTCTGCTTCCTCTGCTTTGCCGCAAGAGTCAGCATGATCGTGCCGTCCGCCTGCTCGCGCACGCGGACGACATAGAGACAGGTGTTGTCTGTCTTGAAAAAATCACGCGTTGGGCGTGTAATTTCCGTTTGCCATGAACGGCCGGCCTCGCGAAGCAGCGATTCGGCCTCGGCGAGGGGCCGTGCCAGAACGTCAGGCGTCATCGAGTCCATCGGAGCCATATCAGACTTCCATGACCTCTTTCTCCTTGACCTCTTTGGCTGCATCAGCGAGTTTGACGTACTTGTCGACGAGCTTCTGCATGGATTCCTGGCCGCGCTTCGATTCGTCCTCGGTGATCTCCTTGGCCTTCTCGAGCTTCTTGATATCCTCGTTGCCGTCTCGGCGGATGTTGCGCAGGGCGACCTTGGCCTCCTCCGTCTTCTTGTTGACCGTCTTGACGAGCTCCTGGCGACGCTCCTGCGTCAGAGCCGGGATGGAGAGGCGAATGGCCGTGCCGTCCGAGTTCGGGCTCAGGCCGAGGTCCGACTTCATGATCGCGACTTCGATGTCGTGCAGGATGGATTTCTCCCACGGCTGGATCATGATCATGCGCGGCTCCGGCACCGTGACCTTCGCGATCTGGTTGACCGGCGTCGGTGCACCGTAATAGTTGACCATGACCTTATCGAGCAGGGACGGCGTAGCGCGGCCTGCACGCAGCGAGGCAAACTCGTGCTTGAGGGCCTCGATGCTCTTCTTCATGCGTTCCTCATGGGACGCGAGAATGTCTTTTACCATTATTCCTCTCCTCCTACCGTCGTGCCGATCTCCTCGCCGAGTGCTGCACGGAAGATGTTCTCGTGATCATCGATGTTGAAGACGAGAAGCGGGATCTTGTTGTCCATGCAGAGGCTCGTGGCCGTCGTGTCCATGACGTGCAGGCCCTTGTTGAGGATCTCGATGTACGTCAGCGAATCAAACTTCTTCGCATTGGCATTCTTGTTCGGATCGCTGTCATAGATGCCATCCGTACCCTTCTTGGCCATGAGGATGACATCGGCTTCAATCTCAGCAGCGCGCAGAGCAGCCGTCGTGTCCGTCGAGAAGTACGGATTGCCCGTGCCGGCGCCAAAGATGACGACGCGGCCCTTCTCCATGTGGCGGATGGCCTTGCGGCGGATGTACGGCTCTGCGACCTGGCGCATCTCGATGGCGGTCTGTACACGCGTGTCCACATCGAGCTTCTCGAGTGCATCCTGCAGGGCGAGTGCATTCATGACCGTAGCCATCATGCCCATGTAGTCCGCCGTTGCGCGGTCCATGCCCTTGGCCGAGCCAGCGAGCCCGCGCCAGATGTTGCCGCCACCGACGACGATGGCGACATCGACGCCGCGCTCGCGGATCTTCTTGATCTGCTTCGCGATGTCCTCGACGACAGCCGGATTGATGCCGAAGCCCTGATCGCCGGCGAGCGATTCACCACTGAGCTTCAGGACAATGCGTTTATATTTTGCTGGTTCCAAAATATTACCCTCCATCTAAATGTCACTGCATCTTTCTTTACTATTATAACCTTTAAAAAAAGAGAACACAATCCATTATGTGTTCTCTTTCCATTCCGTTTTTACGGTTTTTGCAAGCGATTACTTCATCTGAGCAGCGACTTCGGCAGCGAAGTTCTCCTGCTTCTTCTCGATGCCTTCGCCGAGCTGGTAGCGCGTGAATGCCGTTACCTTGACGTCGCCGAGGATGTCCTTGACCGTCTTGTCGGAATCCTTGACGAAAATCTGCTCATTGAGGCAGACTTCCTTGTAGAACTTGTTGATGCGGCCTTCGACCATGCGCTCAACGATCTTCTCCGGCTTGCCCTCTTCGAGAGCCTGCTTGCGGAGGACTTCCTTCTCGTGCTCGAGAGCTGCTGCATCGACACCGCTGCGGTCGATGGCTGCCGGAGCTGCTGCAGCGATCTGCATCGCAACGTCCTTGCCGAGCTCTTCGTCGCCGCCCGTCATGTCGACGAGGACACCGATCTTGCCGCCCATGTGAATGTAGCTGGCAACGCGGCCTTCCGTCTCATAGCGGACGAAACGGCGCAGGGAGATCTTCTCGCCGATCGTAGCCGTTGCTTCCGTTACGAGAGCAGCAACCGTCTTGCCGTCGATCTCGCTTGCGTTGAGGGCATCGAGGTCAGCCGGGTTCGTAGCAGCGATGTGTTTTGCAATCTTCTCTTCGAGGGAACGGAACTGCTCATTGCCAGCAGCGAAGTCCGTCTCGCAGTTGACTTCGACGAGAACGCCGACTTTAGCATCGTCGCTGATGTAAGCTGCGACAGCACCCTCTGCAGCGATGCGGCCAGCCTTCTTCTCAGCCTTCGAGATGCCCTTCTCACGGAGCCAGTCGATTGCCTTTTCCTTGTCGCCGTCCGTAGCCGTCAGGGCCTTCTTGCAGTCCATCATGCCTGCGCCCGTCGTCTCGCGCAACTCTTTTACCATTGCAGCCGTAATCTTTGCCATTGGTTCTTTCCTCCTAATAAAAGAAAGGGGTAAGGGATAACTCCCTTACCCCTCTCGGTCTTCTTATCGAATCTGGATTGCTTATTCAGCAGCCGGTGCTTCTGCAGCTTCTGCTTCGCTATCCTCACCCTGACGACCCTCGAGGACTGCATCAGCCATGCGGCCCGTGAGGAGCTTGACAGCGCGGATTGCGTCATCGTTGCCCGGGATGACATAGTCGATCTCGTCCGGATCGCAGTTCGTGTCGACGATAGCAACGATAGGGATGTTGAGCTTGCGAGCCTCTGCAACGGCGATGCGCTCCTTGCGCGGATCGACGATGAAGAGTGCGCCCGGCAGCTTGTTCATCTCTTTGATGCCGCCGAGGTACTGCTCGAGCTTCTCCATCTCATGACGGAGACCCTGGACCTCTTTCTTCGTGAGGACTTCGAACGTGCCATCTGCTTCCATAGCCTCGAGCTCTTTGAGACGAGCGATACGCTTCTGGATCGTGCGGAAGTTCGTCATCATGCCGCCGAGCCAGCGCTCGTTGACATAGAACTGGCCAGCACGCGTAGCTTCTTCTTTGATGGCTTCCTGAGCCTGCTTCTTCGTGCCGACGAAGAGGACGCTCTTGCCTTCCTCTGCAACGCTGCGAAGGAATGCATAAGCCTCGTCAACCTTCTTGACCGTCTTCTGAAGGTCGATGATGTAGATGCCGTTGCGCTCCGTGAAGATGTACTTTGCCATCTTCGGGTTCCAACGACGGGTCTGATGTCCGAAGTGGACACCTGCTTCAAGTAACTGTTTCATGGAAATAACTGCCATGTTGGTGCACCTCCTGTTTTTTTCTTCCGCGCCTTTCATTTCTCTGCACCACCCAGTTTCGGGCACAGGGCAGCGATCGAGGCGCGTGCTATTTTTACACCGTTAGAAATTATATCATAAGAGTGCGGCCTTGACAATCACCCCGCACGAAAAATTTTACGTCTGCCGCTTGCTCGCTTTCTTGTGTATATAAGGAAGCGAAGCGGCAGGATTCAGTCAATGAATTGGATTCAAGTTACAATGATACAGAATTACAGGGAAGTGTGTCCTTTCACGACGTATGTATACCGTATACTTATACCATATGGGTGGACAGGCGTACATGTTTTCTCTATAATTAGTTACTGTGATAAGGAGTTGGCATTATATATCGTACAAATATGAAAATGCACGCCAATGAGAAACACCCAAGGAGTGATTTGCATGAACTTATCCATCAAGATTTTTATTTCGCTTGTGCTGGCCGTCATCGTCGGCCTCATCGCTGGTGAACCGGCCCTGCCGTTCATCAACTGGTGGATCGCACCGATTGGCACGATCTTCATCAACCTCATCAAGATGATGATCGTCCCGGTCGTCCTCTGCTCGCTCGTCGTCGGCATGACAAGCCTCGGCGACACGACGAAGCTCGGCCGCATCGGCATCAAGACCATCCTGCTCTACCTCGTCACGACGGCCATCGCGATTGTCATCGGCTTTGGTGTCGCGGGTCTTGCGCATCCGGGTGTCGGCCTGCAGATGACGTCGGACGCTGTCGTCAAGGTCAAGGAAGCACCGTCGATCATGCAGGTCTTCGTCGCGATGATCCCGGCAAACCCGGTCGCCTCGATGGCTAAGGCCGACATCCTGCCGGTCATCGTCTTCGCGCTCTTCATCGGCGTCGGCATCCTCAAGGTCGGCGGCGAGCGCGCGGATATCCTGATCAAGTTCTTCGACGCCTGCGCAGAGGTCTCCTACAAGATCATCGGCATCGTCATGAGCTTCGCTCCTATCGGCGTCTTCGCCCTGCTGCTGCCGGTCGTCGCCAAGAACGGCCCGTCCGTACTGCTGCCGCTGATCTCCGTCATCGCCTGCGTCGCCGTCGGCTGCATCATCCACGCCGTCGCGGTCTACTCGACGCTCGCCAAAGTCTGGGGCGGCCACACGCCAGCACAGTTCTTCCGCGGCATGAGCGAGGCGATGCTGATCGCCTTCACGACCTGCTCGAGTGCAGCGGCGCTGCCGGTCAACATGAAGAACAGCCAGGAGAAGCTCGGCGTATCGCGCGATGTCTCCTCCTTCGTCCTGCCGCTCGGCGCGACGATCAACATGGATGGCACGGCTCTCTACATGGGCGTCTGCTCGCTGTTCATCGCGAATGTCTTCGGCATTGACCTGACGTACGGCCAGATGGCCATGATCGTCCTGACCGGTACGCTGGCCTCCATCGGCACAGCAGGTGTCCCGGGCGCCGGCCTCATCATGCTCGCGATGGTCCTGCAGAGCGTCAACCTCCCGATGGAAGGCCTCGCCCTCGTCGCCGGCATCGACCGTGTCCTCGACATGTTCCGCACCTGCCTGAACATCACCGGTGACGGCGCCGTCGCCATCGTCATGGATCAGGAAGAAAAGAAATACGCCAAGAGACAAGCTGCGGCATAATCTTACTCCTATAAGTACATAGACACATCTACAAGAGAGCCCTCTGCATTGCAGAGGGCTTTTGATGTGCGCATTCCAATTCGATTTACATCTTAATAAAAAAGCCGCCGCAGCGGGCAGACAACGCTCCGCAGGGCAGGCTGCAATGAGGTACGATGTGCGCTGCCGGAGGGGTCAGGAGGGCCAACGCTCCGCGACAGATTCCTGCTAAAGCTATTTTTTGTCCCTTAATGAATCCCTCGAAAAGAGTAAAACGCGCTACGCTTGAACGAGTACTCTTTTCGAGTGTCATGAGCGGTAGACAAAAATAGCTTCTTCACGCAGGAATCCGAACGCTCCACTTTTGTCCCCCCTGCCACCTCCGGCGATAAGCTCAGTTCTTCTATGCGAGATGCGGTGCACCAGCCGCCTGCTGGAAGTGAGCCGCAGCTGCTTGTCATAAGCGGAGCGTTAGCAGGATTGCGTGAAGAAAGGATTTTTGCCGACCAAGTCCCTTAGAAAAGACAATCGTTCAAGCGAAGCGCGTTTTTGTCTTTTCTGAGGCTTAATTATCCGGCAAAAAATCCTTTTAGCAATCCTGCGTAGCGGAGCGTTGACAAGCAGCTGCGGCGTCTTTCTTGTGCTGGATGTCCGCATAAAAAAGCCGCCCTCTATGCGAGAAGCGGCTTTGTATCCTATTCAGTGGATTGCGCGTGCGGCGCTGGTGGCGCGGCGGTGCTGGCGCAGGCGGTACCATGCCATCGGGAAGATGAGCATCGGGATGCCGGCGTAGAGGGCCTCGCGGAGCTCTGGCTCGAAGACCATGACGATGAGGCAGAAGACCTGAGCCCAGATGCCGAACAGCGTGACGTACGGGAAGAACGGCGTCTTATAGCGCAGTGCCCCTTCCGTGCCCTCCGCGATCTTGCGCTTGCGGCTGCGGTACTCACTCCAGCAAATCGAGATCCAGGCAATCGCGCCCGTGAAGCCCGAGACGGCTAAGAGGTACGTGTAGAGCGCCGAGTTCGGGTCAAACGAGTAGAGCAGGATGACCGCCCAGCAGGCGCAAATCGAGACGAGGATGGAGCGCGACGGCATGCCGTTCTTGTTGATGTGGCCGAGTGCGCTCGGTGCCATGTCCATGCGCGCGAGCGCATGCAGTGCGCGAGCTGCGCCGTAGAGGCCCGAGTTCGAGCACGAGATGGCCGCCGTCAGGATGACGAAAGCGAAGAACGCGCCGAAGCCCGAAAGGCCGTACTGCGTGACCGCTGCCGCGAAGACACTCTCATCGAGGCCCGCCTTGTCCCAAGGCAGGATCGAGATCAGGAGCGAGATTGGGATGATGTAGAGCGCGATGATGCGCCACGTCACGTTGCGCACCGCAATCGGAATGCTCTTCTCCGGCTTCTCGCACTCGCCAGCCGCCAGGCCGATGATCTCCGTGCCCTGGAAGTTGACGAGGATGATGACCATCGTCAGCACGATGGACCAGTAACCGTTCGGCGCGAAACCACCGCTGCCGAGAAGGACCTTGGTGCCGATATAGCCCTGATCACCGATGAGGCCGAGGCAGATGAGGCCGGCCACGATACTGAAGGCTGCAAGAGCGATGATCTTGATCAAGGATAACCAGAACTCACTCTCGCCGAACTTATCGACATGAAACAGATTGAGAATCGTCACCAGAAGTCCGAAGAACACAGCCCACCAGAGCTGGCTGACTTCCGGTATAAAGTTATTCATGATGATGCCCGCGGCAATCATCTCGGATGGAACGTACGCAACCCAGGTCGTCCAGTAGGCCCAGCCCACACCACAGGCCCAGGTCGGAGAGATATGCTCCCTAGCGTACGTGACAAAAGAACCTGATACAGGTTTTTCCACCGCCAGCTCCGCAAGGCAGAGCATGACGCAAAGCACGATAACCCCGCCCAAGAGATAGGCGAGTATCGCGGCCGGGCCCGCTTTTTCGAGAACATACCCGGTGCCGAGGAAGTAACCACTGCCGATGACCCCGCCCAGCGAGATCAGCTGCAGATGGCGATTCTTTAACCCTCTGTTCATTTTCGACTCGTTCATTACCTTAATAACACAACCTTCCCAGTGCCGCTTCGATCTGTGATTTGTATAGCATTGCCATCCGCGACACTTCCATTATTTCTATTAAAGGATACTACAAAACAGGAGCAATTACCATAGCCACACAGATAAAATTTTCAGATGAGGACATACGGGCAGAAAATAGGGTATAATTATAAGAAAGAAACAGATTCAGGAGGCAATCATGAACCGCTATCGAACCATCCGCGAGACGGACGACTCCGTCGAGACGCTCTATGAGATACAGAAATCGAGATTCATCACGCACATCCGCCACGTCGAGACCGAGGAAGAGGCCCGCAGCTTCATCCAGGCCATGAAGAAGCAGTACTTCGACGCGCGCCACAACTGCTCCGCCTACGTGCTTGGCGAGCGCGCCGACAAGCAGAAGTCGAACGACGACGGCGAGCCCGGCGGCACGGCGGGCAATCCCATCCTCGAGGCCATCAAGAAGAACGAGCTGACCGACGTCGTCATCGTCGTCACGCGCTACTTCGGCGGCATCAAGCTCGGCGCGGGCGGGCTCATCCGCGCCTACGGCCACGCCGCCGTGCTCGGCATCGAAGCGGCCACGCGCATCGAGATGACGCCCTTCACCGCGCTCCACGTGACGATTGGCTACGACCTCTTGGCCACAGTCGAGCACTGGATCCGCCAACAGGAGATCCGCACGGAGGAAGCCGACTACGCCGAGCACGTCACGCTCCACCTCTTGCTGCCGCCCGAGGAAGTCGAAGCGCGGCTGACAGAGCTCCAGGACCTCACGAGCGCCAACTTCCAGGCAGAGAAGGGCGAGACGCGCCGCATCGCGCTGCCGTGCTGAGATTGCTGGCCTCACGAGCCTCATGAGAATCATTGACAAGCGCGGCACCTTTCCCGTATACTATTTCATATACATAGTAGAACGATATGTCTTCCTAGTATTTTAGAGCATGATGAAAAAACATCAGGAGGGACCTCATGAAAGATTTGAACGATTATACCCTTGAAGTGCACGGCTGTCACGCCTACGATGCCACCGGTGCCATCAGCGAGCCGATCTACCTCTCGGCCACCTACCGCCATCCCGGCTACAAGCAGAGCACGGGCTTTGATTACGGCCGCGTCGCCAATCCGACGCGCAAGGAGCTCGAGGACGTCCTCGCGAAGCTCGAGCGCGGCCAGCGCGCCTGGGCCGTCTCGTCGGGCATGGCTGCCATCAACATGGTGCTCCACCTGCTGAATCCCGGCGACCACATCCTGCTCTCCGAAGACCTCTACGGCGGCACCGTCCGACTTGTCAACGACATCTACAAGAAGTACGGCCTGACCTACGACTACGTCAACACGGCCGACCTCGAGGCGACGGCCGCGAAAGTCCGCCCGGAGACGAAGATGATCTTCATCGAGACGCCGTCGAACCCGATGATGTTCGTCAGCGACATCCGCGCGCTCGCCGAGCTCGCTCACAAAAACAGCGCCCTGCTCGCCGTCGACAACACCTTCCTCTCGCCGCACTTCCAGAAACCCCTGACGCTCGGCGCCGACATCGTCGTCCACAGCGCGACGAAGTACCTCTGCGGCCACAACGACATCATCGCGGGCGTCATCGCCATTGCCGACGCCGACGCCGACTACGGCAAGGACCTCGAGCTCTACATCAAGTCCGAGGGGCCGAACCTCACGCCAATCGACTCGTGGCTGCTGCTGCGCAGCATCAAGACGCTCGGCATCCGCGTCGAGCGCCAGGCGGAGAATGCCATGAAGGTCGCCGAATGGCTCCGTACGCAGCCGACGGTCACCGACGTCTACTACGTCGGACTGCCCGACCATCCGGGCCATGCGCTCCACGAGAGCCAGGCCACGGGCTTCGGCAGCATGATCTCGTTCAAGGTCGAGTCGCCGGAGCGCGCCGTGCGCGTGCTCGGTCGGCTCAAGCTCATCGCCTTTGCCGAGAGCCTCGGCGGCGTCGAGAGCCTGCTGACCTACCCAATTGCCCAGACGCATGCCGAGATGCCGAAAGAGCTGCTCGCGCGCACAGGCCTCGACAATCGTCTGCTGCGCCTCTCCGTCGGCATCGAGGATGCCGGCGACCTCATCGCCGACCTCGACCAGGCCCTGAACGGCTGACCCCTTTTCTCTTAAAATCTTCCCGATAGAAAGCGAGTGATTCTATGCCTACCGATTTTGATACAGTCATCGACCGCCGCGGCACCTCGTGCCTCAAATACGACTTCGCCGTCGAGCGCGGCTATCCGCAGGGCATCCTGCCGTTCTGGGTCGCCGACATGGACTTCCGCACGCCGCAGCCCGTCATCGAAGAGCTCACGCGCCGCGTCCAGCACGGCATCTTCGGCTACACCGATCCGAAGGAATCGTACAAGCAGACCATCGTCGACTGGATGACAAAGCACCACGGCTGGACGCCCTCGACGAAGGCCCTGACCATCACGCCGGGCGTCGTCTTTGCGCTGGCCACGGCCGTGCGCTGCTTCACGGAGCCCGGCGACGCCGTCCTCCTGCAGCAGCCCGTCTACTACCCGTTCAGCGAGGTCATCCGCCAGAACGGACGCCAGCTCGTCAACAGCCCGCTCGTCCTCAAAGACGGCCACTACGAGATCGACTTTGCCGACTTTGAGGAGAAGATCATCAAGAATAAAGTCAAGCTCTTCCTGCTCTGCAGCCCGCACAATCCGGCCGGCCGCGTCTGGACGCGCGAGGAACTGCTGCGCATCGCCTCAATCTGCCTCAAGCACAGCGTGCTGATCGTCTCCGACGAGATTCACGAGGAGTTCGTGCGCCCGGGCTTTAAGCACACGCCGCTCGCCTCCCTCTCGCCGGAGATTGCGGCGCAGACCATCACCTGCACCTCGCCGTCGAAGACCTTCAATCTCGCCGGCCTGCAGATCTCGAACATCTTCATTGAGAATGATGAACTGCGCAAGCGCTTCCGCGCCGAGATCTCGGCGGCCGGCTACAGCCAGCCCAACGCGCTCGGCCTCTTCGCCGCCCAGGCCGCCTATGCAAAGGGCACCGACTGGCTCAAGGAGCTCCTTGCCTACATCGAGGGCAATTACCAGAAGACAAAGGCCTTCCTCGCCGAAAAGATGCCTAAGGTCACGTTGATTGAACCTGAGGGCACGTATCTCTTATGGCTCGACTTCTCGGCCTACGATCTCTCTGACGAGGAGCTCGACGACATCATCATCAACGACGCCAACCTCTGGCTCGACTCCGGCCACATCTTCGGCAAGGCGGGCCGCGGCTTCCAGCGCCTCAACATCGCCTGCCCCTGGAGCACGCTCGAAGACGGCCTCGAGCATCTCGCCAAGGCGTTCGAGAATCGCTGAATCCACTGACACACGCATCTAGAAAGGTCGCATCAACATGCTCTGCATCGGCCTAAGGCCCAACATCGATAAAGACTGCCGCGCGCTGATTCTCGGCTCCATGCCCGGCGTCAAGTCGCTCGAAGCGCAGCAGTACTACGCCCATCCCCAGAACCGCTTCTGGCCGATGATGGCCCACCTGCTCGGTGAGGAACTGCCCTCCGCCTACGAGGAAAAACTCGCCATGCTGCTGCGCCACCACATCGCCCTCTGGGACTCCATCGGCAGCTGCGAGCGCGAGGGCAGCCTCGACTCCGCCATACGCAATGAACAAGGCAATGACTTTGCGGCGCTCTTGCAGGCGTACCCCGGGATACGGGCCATCTACTTCAACGGCGGCAAGTCGGCGCAGGCCTTCAAGCGCTACAACAAGGCGCTGCTCGCGCGCCCCGACATCGCCTTCCACGCCATGCCCTCGACGAGCCCGGCCAACGCCCGCTGGCGCCTGCCCATGCTCGAAGAGACGTGGCGAAAAGCTTTGACAGAGTCGGGAATCCTCTGCTATACTGAAAACAAGAACTAGCGGATTGAAAGCTCGTCCGCTGCCGAATCACCCCCGTGCCATCATCGACAGGAGGTCCATATGCCATCTTCCATCTGGCTGATCTTAGCCATCATCGTCACCGCGTTCTTCTTCTATCTCGAGACACGGGACGTCGAAGATTGACATGCAGAAAAGCGGCTGTACATCGCGTACAGCCGCTTTTTAGTATCTCGATATTTTATTTTTAGAGGAGCATGCCGATTGTGTGAACGATGAAGGCGACGATCCAGGCGACGACGCACTGGAAGATGACGACCCAGATGGCCCACATCGTGCCGAGCTCGCGCTTGACGGAGGTGATGGCGGCGACACACGGCGTGTAGAGCAGGCAGAACGCCAGGAGTGACGCAGCCGAGAGCGGCGTCAGCACGGTCGAGATGGAGCTCGTGCCGAACAGGACGCCGAGCGTCGAGACGACGCTCTCCTTGGCCATGAAACCCGAGATCAGCGCCGTCGAGATGCGCCAGTCACCGAAGCCCAGCGGCGCAAAAATCGGCGCGATGATGCCCGCGACAGCGGCGAGCATGCTCTCTGACGAATCCGTCACCATGTCAAGGCGGAAGTTGAACGTCTGCAAAAACCAGATGACGATCGTCGCGATGAAGATGACCGAGAACGCGCGCTCGAGGAAGTCCTTCGACTTCTCCCAGAGCAGCTGCATGACATTGCGGCGGCCCGGCATGCGGTAATTCGGCAGCTCCATGACAAACGGCACGGCCTCGCCCTTGAAGATGGTGTTCTTGCCGAGATAGGCCACGAGAATGCCGACGAGCATCGCGCCGAAGTAGAGCACAATCATCGGCAGGGCGCCGTAATCGCCGAAGAATGCCGCGATGAAGAAGCCGTAGATCGGCAGCTTGGCCGAGCAGCTCATGAACGGCGTCAGGAGGATCGTCATGCGGCGGTCGCGCTCCGACGGCAGCGTGCGCGTCGACATGATGGCCGGCACTGAGCAGCCGAAGCCGATGAGCAGGGGCACGATGCTGCGGCCCGAAAGGCCGATCTTCCTGAGCCACTTGTCCATGACAAAGGCGATGCGCGCCATGTAGCCCGTGTCCTCGAGCAGGGACAGGAAGAAGAAAAGCGTCACGATGATTGGCAGGAACGACAGCACGGTGCCGACGCCCTGGAAGATGCCATCGATGACGAGCGAGTGCATGGCCTCATTGACGCCGGCAGCCGTCATGGCCGCATCGACCTGATCCTGCAGCAGGCCGATGCCCGCCGCCAAGAGGTCTTGAAGCCCCGAGCCGATGACGTTGAACGTCAGGTAGAAGACGAGGCTCATGATGGCGATGAAGGCCGGGATGGCCGTGTACTTGCCCGTCAGTATCTTGTCGATGCGGCGGCTGCGCTCGTGCTGGCGGCTCTCGTGCGCCTTGTGGAACGTGCGGTCGACGAGCTTGCCGATGAAGGCAAAGCGCATGTCCGCGATGGCCGCCGAGCGGTCGAGGCCGCGCTCCTTCTCCATCTGGCAGATGATGTGCTCAATCATCTCCATCTCGTTCTGATCGAGCATCAGCGCCTCGATGACGCGGCTGTCGCCCTCGACGATCTTCGTCGCAGCGAAGCGGACCGGGATGCGCGCTTCCTTCGCGTGGTCCTCGATGAGGTGCATGATGCCGTGCAGGCAGCGATGCACGGCGCCGCGATGGCTCTCCGCATCGCAGAAGTCCATGCGGCCCGGCTTCTCCTGATAATGTGCGACGTGCAGCGCGTGCGCGACGAGCTCCTCGATGCCCTCGCCCTTGGCCGCCGAGATCGGCACGATCGGGATGCCGAGCAGGGACTCCATCGCGTTGATGTCGACCGAGCCGCCGTTGCCCGTGAGCTCGTCCATCATGTTGAGCGCGAGGACCATCGGCCGGTCGAGCTCGATGAGCTGCAGCGTCAGGTAGAGGTTGCGCTCGATGTTCGTCGCATCGACGATGTTGATGATGCCCGTTGGCTGCTCGCGCAGGATGAACTCACGCGAGACGATCTCCTCGTCCGTGTACGGCGACATCGAGTAGATGCCTGGCAAATCCGTGATCTTCGTGTTCTCGTGGCCGCGGATGCTGCCACTCTTCTGGTCGACCGTGACGCCTGGGAAATTGCCGACGTGCTGGTTCGAACCCGTCAGCTGGTTAAAAAGCGTCGTCTTGCCGCAATTCTGATTGCCCGCGAGCGCAAACGTCAGCAGCTGGTCATCCGGCAGAGGGTGCTCGCCCTCGCGCACATGGTAGCGGCCGCCCTCGCCGAGCCCCGGATGGTCCGTCGGCTCGTGCGGGATCTTGACGACCGGATGCTGGTCCGACTCCCACTTCGGCAGCTTCTCGATGCCGATCTGCTTCGCATCGTCGACGCGCAGCGTCAGCTCATACTCGTGGATGCGGAACTCGATCGGGTCCCCCATCGGGGCGAACTTCACCAGCGTGATCTCCGCCCCCGGTATCACGCCCATGTCGAGGAAGTGCTGCCGCAGCGCCCCCTCCCCGCCGACTGAGCGCACCACCGCCCGCTCACCGGCTTTCAATTCATTTAAAAACATGTTATTACTCCTTTGATATTGAACACACATTTTTATTCTACTCTAAAACGAGCAGATTGCAACTCCAACGCGAAAAGGCCATGCAGGAATGCATGGCCTTTTGTGATGTAAGCGTTCTTCACTTGTCCGACTTGTTCAGTCCAGGTTACTGTGCAATGTATTCGCTTTTTATTTTGCGGCGGTTTCCGTCTTCGTTTCCGCCTGGGCGAGCTGCTTCGGCTCGGCCTTCTCGTCTTCAGTGACGGCGGATTTGAACTCGCGAACGCTCTTGCCGAGCGATTTGCCGACGAGTGGCAGTTTGCCCGGTCCGAAGACCAGCAGGCCAATCCCGAGGATCAGCAGGAGTTTTGGTACGGTAAGACCCATCAACATAAGAAGCACCTCTATCTTTCATCTATCCACTGCGAGTGACGGTTTTATCTCATTGTCTCTCATTATATCACGAATCATCATATATGGAAAATATGGAATCCCTATCGGGTGCATAGTAAATATCTATACGGTCACGCCTCGAGGCACGAGACGATGCGGGCGATGGCCTCCTCGAGGCAGCTCTCCTCCATGCCGGAGTAATTGAGCACGAAGGTGTGCGCCGCGCCGTCGGCCGTACCGACGTAGTAGTCGCGCAGGGGGCGCATGCGGATGCCCTTCTGCGCGAATTCCTGCTGGAGTGCACCATCGTCCTTATCCGTGTGGAAATGCAGCAGGAAGTGGAGGCCAGAGCCACGCTCGATGAGGTCGGCATGGCGGAAGAGTCCGCCCGCCTTCATCGCGTGCAGCAGAGCCTCGCGCCGCTTGCGGTAGCAGTTGCGCATGCGGTTGATGTGCTTCTCAAAGTAGCCGCCGCGGATGAAGCGCGCGAGCGTGTACTGCTCGAAGTTCGAGACGGTGCAGCTGTAGAAGCCGAGCTCGCGGTGGAAGACCTCGACGAGCTTGTCGGGCAGGACCATGTAGCTGATGCGGATGGTCGGCGTCAGGGTCTTCGAGAAGGTGTTCATGTAGATGACGCGGCCGCTGACGTCGATGCCCATCATCGTCGGGATGGGCCGGCCGGTCAGACGGAACTCGCTGTCGTAGTCGTCCTCGATGATATAGCGGCCCTCGGCCGCGCTCGCCCAACCCAAGAGCTCATAGCGGCGGCTGATTGGCGTGATGCAGCCCGTCGGGAAGTGGTGTGACGGGCTGATGTGCAGGACGTCGACACCCTTTTCCTCGAGTTCCTGCGGGCAGATGCCCTGCTCGTCCATCGCCACGGGCACGCAGCGCACGGCGTGCTGGCGGTATATCTTGCGGATCTTGTCGAAGCCGGGATTCTCAACGCCGAAGCACTTGTCGCGGCCCAGGAGCTGGACGAGCAGGCCGTAGAGGTACTCTGTGCCGGCGCCGACGACGATCTGCTCGGGCGCGACGTCGAGGCCGCGGAAGCTGCGCAGATGGTCGGCAATCGTCTCGCGCAGGCCCATGATGCCCATACCCGGCGATCGCACTAAGAGCTCCTCGGCCTGCTAGGCCATGACCTGGCGCAAGAGCCGCGTCCATGTCTTGAACGGGAAATCCTCGGGGCGCAGGCTGTTGGCTGTGAAGTCGGCCAGATACGCGGCCTTGTGCGCTTCTGGCTCGGCAGGTGCGCGCCGTGGGCGTGCGGGCGGGACGGGCAGGCTCGCGAGATGCGCGACGAAGAATCCCTTTTTCGGCACAGACTGACAATAACCTTCGGCCACCAACTGACCATAAGCCCCCTCGACCGTGATGACGCTGATGCCGAGCTGGCGCGCGAGCGAGCGCTTCGACGGCAGTTTCTCGCCCGCCTGCAGCCGCCCGGCGAGGATGTCGGCGCGGATGCAGCGGTAGAGGTGCTCGTAGAGGGATTCCTCCCCGATGTTCTCGAATGAATAGGTCAGCATGGCAGTCCTTCTCTCATCTGGTACTATCTTGTCATCATACTTTGAGTCTTTTTCTAAGGTCAAAATCAGTATATACTATCTACCAAAAGGACACAAGTCCAGATTGACAAAACAAAAACGAAAGAAGGAAATCCTCATGACCTCATCTGTACATCCATCCTCATCCTCTTCCTTCACGGTGCGCGAGCTCTGCCTCGCGGCCGTCATGGCGGCCGTCGTTTTCCTCGCGACCTTTGTGCCGCGCATCCCGATTCCACTCGGCTACGCCCATCTCGGCGACGCGGCCATCTTTCTCATGGTGCTGTTCCTCGGCCGCCGCGAGACATTGATTGCGGCCTGCTTCGGCTCGGCGCTCTCGGATCTGCTCGGCGGCTTCCCGCTCTGGATCGTGCCGACCCTCATCATCAAGTACTTCATGGCCGACATCGCCTGGCGCGTCATCCGTCCAGACCAGCGCCATGCCTCGCTCACGCGCCTTGTCGTAGGCTTCCTGCTCGCCTCGGCCTGGATGGCGGCAGCCTATACGCTCTTCGGCGCCATGCTCTACGACAGCCTCGCGGCCGGCCTCGCCTCGGCTCCTGGCCTCATCGCAGAGGGCGTGCTGAACAGCGCCATCGCGATCGTCGCCGCGGGCATCTTGCAGAAAACGCCGCTCGGCCGCCGTTAATGGCGCTCGAGGTCGAGTAAGGCCTCTTTCATCGGCAGGCCCCAGGCGTAGCCAGTCAGGCTGCCGTCCGTGCCGATGACGCGGTGGCACGGCACGACGATGCTCAGGGGATTCGCCCCGACAGCGCCGCCGACAGCATGGTAGGCGCCGGGCCGCCCGATGGCCTCGGCCAGCTTCTTGTAGGTCGTCGTCTCGCCGTAAGGGACTTTCTCAAGCTCACGCCAGACCTTCAGGCGGAACGGCGTGCCCACAAGACGGTATGGGAACGTGAATACCTGCCGCTCACCCGCCAGATACTCTGCGAGCTCGCGCGCTGCGAGGTCCGTCACCTCGCTCGGCGCCTCCTCGCCCTGCCGCTCTTTGACGACATCGATGGCGACGACTGCCCCCTCTTCCTCCACAATGCGGAAGAAGCCGAACGGGCAGGCGTAGATGCCGATATGCTCAATCTTTTCCATAAATATCACCTCACGCCCATTCTAGCAGACCGCACCGCGGTTTGCTACGAGAAAGCTCACCAAGCTCACAGAACGCACAAAAAAGAGATTCCCAGATTGAGGAATCTCTTTTTTCGTTCGACTATTTGAATCACTGCCAGCCCTGCATGGTCCAGTAGTCCTCGACGCCCTTGACGATGGGGTCGAAAATCTCCTCTCCGTTCGTGATATGCGTGACCTGGAAGTGGCCGTCGTCCTGCTGCGCGAGCTCGACCTTGACGGTCATCTGCGGCACGAGTCGGCCGTAGTCGGAATCGTCGCCAGTCACGAGGAACGTCGCCTCGGCCCAGTCGCCCTTGCGCTCGACGTTCTCGAGCTTGGCGCTGTAGTGCTGCGCGAACTTCTCAGCTTCGCCCGCGATCCACTTCGCCTGCTCATCGCTCTCACCAATCGGCGCGATGGTCGGCGTCAGGAAGAACTCCATGCTGCGGTGAATGAAGACGAGGTCGTTATCGCGGCGGTCGGCGATGTACGATTTCATGAACGCCGTGTCGTGGCAGAAGAACCAATCCTGCGGATACGCAGCGTGCAGCCGCTCGATATCGCGCGCGAGGATGGCCGTGCCCGTGTCGTAGCTCGTCGTGATGATGGCGGATACGTCCGCATAGCGCTGTACTTTCTGCGCGTCGTGGTCTCTGACGCCCTCCATGAGCTGGTCCAAGGCGTATTCCGGCGTGCGGGACGACTGATAGCAGTAGCCGCTGACGCCGATGGCCACCAGCAAGAGGATCAGGATTGCCATGAATCCCTTCCTGCGCTTCATAATAAAAACCTGCTACTAAAAACATAGAATAACATAGAAATTATCTATGCCTAGAAAAATTCCTTATTCATCGTGTATGCTTTTGTCCAGGCAAGCCTGAGACTACTCACAAGTTCTTGTACACTCCAAAGGCGTTGACCGTGTTCCTTGCCTCGCAAAGCAACGGCCTGTTTCCGACTAGCCATCGGTACATTTATCAAATGTGAAAACGTGAATCAGGCGATGCGATAGTTCTTCGTATCGCGCAGATTCAGCGCTGCATTCAAGTCGCGGTCTTCCGTGTATCCGCATGCGGGGCAGACGTAGACGCGGTCTTTGAGTTTCAGGCCGCTATGCACATGCCCACAGGCGTGGCAGGTCTTGGAACTCGGGTAGAATCGGTCCGCGATGCGGAATTCAATCCCGATGATCTCTGCCTTGCGCCGCAGCTTTTCACGGAAGGGATAGAAGCGCTGCTCTGACACTGCCTTCGAGAGATGACGATTCTTTATCATGCCGGTCACGTTGAGGTCTTCCACCGTGATGAAGCGTGGTTTTTGCTCCACCAGTGCGTGGATGACCTGATTCTCGTGATTGCGGCGGAGATTCGCCAACCGCTGATGCAGTTTCTGTACCGATAATTTCTTTTTCGCTATGTTTGCAGAGGCAGTAGCAGTACTACCACCTTTCCTCTTTCGCATCTCGTACTTGCGGCTGAGACGCCTCTGCTCTCTTCTCAGCCGCTTCTCGAGCCGTCTGGCCCGGGAAGACGTATTGATATTTTCAAAAATCCTGCCATCGCTGACGATGGCAAGCGATTTGATGCCAAGATCCACACCGATGCCATCCGACTGCGGATGGTACGATGCTTCTAAGTCATTGTTATAGCGGCTCGTCTCATCAATCTCTGCTGTGACAGAGACGTAGTAGCGGCCCGCTTCATAGGAGACATGCCCATTCTTGATGGTCACGCCCTGCGGCAGGTAGCCAAATTCTTTCAGGCGCACCTTACCGATGGTCGGGATCTGAATCTTGTGCCGCCAGATGGTCCAGTCGCCCTTGTTGTTCTTCGGGAAGTAGAGCTTTACATTCTGCTGGTTCTTACGCTTGAAGCGCGGGAAATGCGCTTGTCCTTTGAAGAAGCGCTTGAATGCCTGCTCCGCATTGACGAGGACCTTCTTGCGCGCCTTAGAGCCACATTGGTCAATCCAAGGGAAATTTTTTCTTCAGCACGTGATTGACGTACTTGTCGAAGTCATTGGCGTTGACGAAACGGCGCTGCTTCTCATCGAGGACGCCGCGCTGATACAGGCGGTACAGCCAGATGTTGCGGGCGATGTACTGATTTACGAGAAAGCGGCAGATACCGAGAGATCGACGTACCTTATCCTTTTGGCTTTCGGTGAGCCGGAGTTCGGTCTTGAAGGATTTGAGCAACGGTTTCATCTCCTTTCAGCTCTCCCTTATACTTCCGCAATCCATAAATACGACAGGAAAATACATGGATGATGCTGATAAGGTCTTGGATCATCTCGCGTTCCGGACTGAGGTCCTCGTTGTTAACGACAATGATCTTTGCCCCGTGCTCGGCCAGATGGCGCTCGAACCAGTCAAAGCCGAAGCGGACGAACCGGTCCTTATGTGTGATATAGATTTCGGCCACCTTGCCTTCCTCTGCCATCTTGATGAGTTCATTCCATTGTTTCCGCTTGAGATTCAGGCCACTGCCGATATCCGTCATGACACGGTCGACAATGACACCGCGCGCATTGACAAACTCGCGCAAGAATGACACTTGGTTCTTCAAGTCGTCACGCCGCTTTGCCATTGACACTCTGGCGTATAGGATCACTTTCTTCTGATTCTGCACTCTCGTGCTGTTCCCCATATACACATCCAACTGCTCCTGTGTGTAAAACCTCCGATTCGTCGGGGTTCTGAAAGCTTTCAACTTGCCCGCAACATCCCACTTTTGGAGCGTCCGGACCGTCACACCGAGCATCTTGGCAAAATCTTTCGGTTTATAGGTATTCATGCTTATATTATACCATATATACCTATTATATTCTATGGTTTAATTAACAGTTATATGCTCCTAAAAATCAAGCAAAAAATAGATAGAATTCCCCGATTGTACGAAGCCATTCTAGCAGTTTTCTCTGATTATTGTCTGGAATCATCTGGAATCGTCTAGAACGGCTTGACAGATACCCCCAACTGGTATATAAATAAAGATGAAGTTGATTTTCAATTACATAATACAGACTCATCACGATACAGGAGGAATCCATCATGGCTACAGCAATCGTCGGCATCATTGTCCTTGTGGCACTCTACTTCGCCTTCAAAGGCGTCATCAAGCACTGGCGCGGGGAGAGCAGCTGCTGCGGCGGCGGAGACGTCAAGGTGCCGAAAAAGAAACTCACGGGCACGATCGTCGAGACGAAGATCGTCGACATCGAGGGCATGACTTGCGGCCACTGCAAGGCCCGCGTCGAGCAGGCACTCGACACGATTGACGGCGCTGCCGCTGAAGTCAACCTGCACCGCAATCACGCCGTCGTCAAGATGACGCGCGAGGTCAGCGACGACGAGATCCGCCGCGCGCTCGCCGGCAGTGGCTACACGATCACGGGCATCCACATCAAGGGCTAACAGGCACGCAAAAGCCGCATTCGAAAAGCCGCATTCTAGGGCAGGGAATGCGGCTTTTTTGCGTATGGCGATAAACTCGGTCAGGAGTTCGTCTTCTTCGTCAGGCTCTGCGTGACCCATGGGAAGGTCGACTCAAGGTACTGGCCGATCTTCTCGCCCATCGACTTCTTGGCGAGGTAGTCGGGGTGCAGGCCGTCTGTCGTGTAGTCGGACCGCAGCCAGCCGCGCTCGTCTGCGAGGGCACTGGCGACATCGACGGAGTACGGCTGCTTCTTGACCCAGGCGCAGACGAACTGCTGATGCGTGAGCCAGTCGGGTGTCGGATGCTCGATGCCGGCACGGTGTATCATGAGGCTCGGGTTGATTGGCGTCGGCGTCACGAAGACCGGGATGATGCCGTAGGCCGCACATTTCTCCTTGAGCGCCTTGAGGTGCTGCACGACGGTCCAGCCGTACGTGCCGGCGCGGTAGTCGTTGACGCCGCCCATGATGACGAGGATGCGCGGCGAGAACGGCAGGACATCGTGCTCAAAGCGGTCGATCATGTCCTGCGTCGTATTGCCGCTGACGCCGAGGTTCTTGATGGGCACAGGGGAATACGTCTCCCAGTTGTAGAGAGGGTCCGATGGCGGCACGCTCATGACGCCGCCGCCATGCGTGATGCTGTCGCCGAGCGCAGCAATCGGCGTCGGCGTAGTCACCGTAAAGCCGTTCTTCGCCGACCAGTCGCTCAGCGGTGCACCGTCTGCATCCACGGAGCGCACGCGCCAGTAGTAGCGGCCCGGCGTCGTGTAGGCATCCCAGTCGTAGACGTCGTACTCACCGGCCTGCAGCGTCTTGAGGTACATGTCCTGCGAGCCCTCCTCGCGGTAGACCTGCACTTCGTGGTGCTTGGCGCCCGGCATCGGGATCCAGGCGTAGACGGGGTACTCGGCCGCATAGTCCATCTTGTCGTACGCTGACGTCGCGAGCGGTGCCGTCGGGTTCAGCGTGCCCGAGGCAATCGGCTGCGGCGTGGAGTACGAGTTGACGGGATTGCCGTTGTAGTCAAGTCCGCGTACCTTCCAGTAGAAATTCGCCGCGGCCTTGCCGTAGCGGCTCACATCGATGTCGACGCCGTTGGCGAAGATCTGGTTCTGCGTCATGATGACATTCGTCAGCGTGTCATCGGCCGAGCCGAGCAGCTCGACCTGGTACTTGACGGCTCCCGGCACGTGGTCCCAGACGAGCCGGACACTGCGGATATCGACAGACGGCCCCTTGGCGGCCTCGGCTTTGGCCGCTGCCTCAAGCTGCTGCGCCGCCTGCGTCTCCGTGACGGCCGGCTGCTGGCCTGCCTTCTCCGCGAGCACCGAGGTCGCCGTGACATGGCCGTTATCGCCCGTAGCTGCCTGCGTGGCCGTCGGCAGCGCCAGTCCCGCCGTCAGGCAGCAGAAGCCCAGCAGCTTCGCGATTCTCTTTATCTTCATCGTATCTCTTCCTTTCTGACATTGCCTTTTCATCTTATCACGCCTGACACCGTCAGGCAAATTTTTCGACGTGCCCATGAAAAAAGGATGCACTCAGCCATAGAGTGCATCCCAAGACAAAAGGAATATCGGATATAGATGTAGATGTAGGATATAGCGGAGGATGTAAGGATCGTACGGGGAGTGGCTCAGCCTCTCGTCTTGCCGCCTGCGACGTTATAGGTGACGCCATGGATGTAGGAAGCGCGGTCGCTCGCGAGGAAGAGCACGAGGTTGGCGACTTCGGTGAGCTTGCCGCTGCGGCCGAGCGGCGTCGTCTTCGTGTTCTTGTAGCCCTTGCGCAGGTCCTCGACGGTGATGCCGCGCGTGTAGGAGAGGGCTTCCTCATAGGCCAGCGTGCGCAGGCCTGTGGCCTCGAGGATGCCCGGCGCCACGCCGACGACGCGGACGTTGTAGCGGCCAAGTTCCTTCGACCAGGAGCGTGTGAAAGAGTTGACGGCGTTCTTCGTCGCCGCGTAGATGCTCTGGCCCTCCGAGCCCTCGAGGCCGCTCTCGGAACTCATGTTGATGATGACGCCCTTGCCGTTCTTGACGAATTCATGCCCGAGGGCCTGCGCCATGAGGTAAACGCCGCGGATATTGACATTCGTGACCTTGTCGTAGACACGCTCATTGAGCTCGTACTTGCCGTACGGGTCCTTGGGGTCGACGAGCAGGCACGGGATGTTGATGCCGGCGTTGTTGACGAGGATGTCGAGCTTGCCGAACTTCGCCTTGGCCTTCTCGACCATCGCGCGGACACTCGCGGCCTTCGTCACATCCGTCACGACGTAGAGCACGTCGCCGCTGCCCTCGCCGCGCTCAAATTCCGGCTCTTTGGGGTTCATATCGCAGACGACGACATTCGCGCCGTTGTCGAGGAACGACTGGACCACCGTCTTGCCGATGCCCGAAGCACCGCCCGTAACCACTGCTGTTTTACCTTCCAGATTCAACCATGAAGCCATGACTATCTCTCCTATCTTGCTTGTCTTTTTGTCTTGCTTTACTTGTTCTTGCCGGACTTTCCCCGGGCACTCAGGGCTTATAGATGGCAATCTCCTCGCCCGGCCCGATGTCGCCGACCTCTTTGTTCTCGAGGTAGAGACTGCCCTCCAGATTCTCGCCTTCTTCATTGGCATTGAAGCGCAGCGTGATGTGGCCGAGGTCGCGCAGGTTCTTCTGGACCTGGCTGCCGACGTAGACGATCTTGTAGTCCGTCTTGCCGAGCCGAAAGATGTCACCGGGCTCTACCGTGTCCTCGAGCTTGTTGCCGCGGTGCAGGACGCAGTATTCGCGAAGCTCCTGCGGTGCGTTCTCGTTGAACATGATGAGCATACGCGCGTCCTTGAAGGCATGGACCTGCGCGCCGAGTTCCTGCACGATGGTGCTGTAATACTTTTTCATGAGATTACCTCCTGTTGATATGCAATCAAATGGTGTAAGCGTTCATATATTCCCTCGCGCTCTCAGCTCTCATAGAGCCCGAAGCTGGCCAGCCAGGCGAGGATGACGGAAAGCGGGCCCGTGATGAAGCGCGAGTAGAGCACGGACGGCACGCCGACTTCGACGGTCTTGGCGTCGGCTTCTGCGAGGCCGAGGCCGACCGGGATGAAGTCGCAGGCGCACTGCGCGTTGATGGCGAAGAGTGCCGGCAGTGCGAGGTGCGGCGGGATGGCCCCCTTGCCGATCTCGACACCGATGAGCACGCCGATGACCTGCGCGATGACGGCGCCCGGTCCGAGGAACGGAGAGAGGAACGGGAAGGAGCAAATCAGCGACAGGATGATGAGGCCGCCGACATTGCCGGCCAGTGGCACGAGCAGATGCGCGATGATGTCGCCGATGCCGGTCGAGAGGATGATGCCGATGAGCATGGAGACAAAGGCCATGAACGGCAGGATCGTCTTGATCATCGTGTCGATGGTCTCGCGGCCGGCCTGATAGAAGACGGCGACGATGCCGCCCATAAACTGGCCGACCTTTGCCATGAAGCCGGCCTGCTGCTCCGAGATCTTCTTCGACGTGTCGTAGTGACGGCCGCTGATGCCGCCCGGTGCCGCAGTGTCTTCTCCTGCCGGTTCTGGGTCCGGCGCGCTCTCGATCGGCTCTTCTGCCCCATCGGCAAAGGCCAGATCCTTCTCGCGCACCGCCGAGACGTAGATGTCCGGCTTGATGAACTGCGCGAGCGGGCCGCTCGGGCCAGTCGGGTTGAGGTTGATGGTCTGGATGCGCTTCTGCGGGTAGATGCCGCAGCGCAGCGTGCCACCGCAGTCGATGACAACCGCGAGGATCTCGTCGTCGGGGACACTCGTCTTGAAGCCGTCGACGAGCTCGCAGCCCGTCATCTTGGCCAGCTGTTTGGCGACAGGCGAGATGACGCCGCCCGTGATGTTGACGATCTTATTCTTCTTTGCGTCAGGGTGCAGCTTGAGCGGGCCGCCGAAGCCGCCGGAACCTGCCGTGACGATGACGTCTTTAAACTCTGCCATGATGTCTTACTCCTTTTTCGTATGTCACATATGTTCACATGGTGTATTATCTGGCTAAAAAATTTTAGCGGTCACGAATTTGACGTCGCGAGCTCCTTGCTGAGCTTCACGCCCTGCTGCTTCTGCACGTAGGCCGTCATGAAGTCGGTGATCCAGCCGCGCAGGAAGTTGATGACAATGCCGATGAGGAAGTAGCGCAACGCGAGGTCAACGGTCGGCAGGCCGAGCGCCGAGATTCCGTTGGCCACGCCGAGGAAGACGAATAGTTCCGCCGGGTCGACGTGCGGGAACAGGCCGTTGAGCGTGTGGCAGGAGGCCGAGGCCGCTGCGTAATACGATGGCTTGTAGTACTCCGGCAGGAATTTGCCGAGCGACAAGGTCATCGGATTGCAGAAGAAGAACGTGCCGACGACCGGCAAGAGGATGTAGCGCGTGACGACGTTGCCACCGCAGATGCGCGCGAATTTCTCGATCTTCTCGTGGCCGACGAAGGCGATGATCGAGTTCATCGCGACGAGCAGACATACGAGCGTCGGGATGATGCCGCTGACCCAGCCGACGAAGGTCTCACCGCCCTTGTTGAACATGCCGATGAAACCCTGTGCCAAGAAAACCATTGTGTCCATCAAAATCTCTCCTTTTTCTTTTTCCCTTATTTTTTATCTTCTAGCGGGAGTAAGTTGTTGCTCCCGCTGGAGTTCCTGATACGAAAGATAATCCTGACGCGCACTCAGGGCCGCCTTGACCTGCTGGCGCGTGAGCCCCTGCTCTTCGCAGAGCGCCTCACTGAGGTCGAGCAAGTTCAGGCCATCCAGCGCGGGGAAGGGACGGCACTTGGCAAAGACGGTGACGCCCTCCATGATCTCCCCCTTGACGATGCGGCAGTCCGCATCGATGCAGAGCAGCACGATGGCACCAGCTAAAAAGCGCCCTTTCACCTTGCCGATGGCCACGGGGCCGGACTGGCGGAGCTCCTTGAGCCGGCTATTGAAGCGGCGGAACTGCCAGAGCGTCAGCACCGTCTGCAGCACCCAGATCGCGATGGCCGCGATGAATAAGGTCCACATCATGAATATTTCTCCTTTCTTCATTCATGCAACAGGATGGTCGCAGTCGACTCATCCGTGATCAGCACGTTGATGAGGTGGCCGCGCAGTGCGCCCATGATGGCCGGCACCTTCTCGCGCGATGAAGCCATGCCGATGCAGTACGGCAGCTTCCGCAGTGTGTCGAGTGGCACGGCGATCGTGCGGTCTGTGAACGGAGTCTGCACAGGATTGCCATCCTTGTCGTAGAAGACCGAGCAGATTTCCCCGACAGCGCCTGTCCGACGCATCGAGTCGATGGCATCGCGGCCGAAGTAGCCGGCCCAGACGAGGTTCGACGATTTGACCGGCGCGCCAATGCCGACAATCGCGATGTCGAGGCGCTGCCAGAGCTGCGAGATCTTCTCGTAGTTCGCATCCTGCAGGATGGCATCGCGTATCTCCGACGTGCGCGTGATGGCCGGCGCATAGATGTAGTGGCTGCGGCCGCCGACGGTCTTGGCCATCTCGTAGCAGAGCGTGTTGACGTGGTGGTCGCTATCGATGCTCTCCGGTCCGCCGTCGATTGGCACGAAGTCGATGTCGAGCTGCGGCATCTTCTCGCGATGTGCGTACTTCGTGAGTTCCTGTATCGTGGAACCCCAAGCCATGCCGATGACCTGGCCGTCAGCCATGATGCGGCGCAGTAGGTTGAGTCCGGCATGCGCCATGCTCTGCTTGATGGCGAGCATGTCGTAGCTCTTTGGTACGACGTACGCCTCGCGCAGGCCGAAGCGCCGCTCCAGCGCCGCTTCGATTTCCTCATACGAATCGCTCTCGACCTCGATCTTGACGATGCCGTTGTTCATCGCCTTCTTGAGGTACTTGCTGACCGTCGTGCGGTCGACACCCATGCGCCTCGCGATCTCGCTCTGCTTCATGTGGTCAAGGTAGTACATGCTGGCCGCCTTGATCAGGATGCGCTTCTCCACTGGCATCATGGCAATCTCCCCTCCTCTGTATCCGCCCCACATTGATTTTCACATTCGTGAAGTTCTTTCTCGTTTGCTCTCTTGTTGAGTCTTATACTAGCAGGACAGCGCCAGATTTACAATCATTTTACCTATTTTTCTAACGCATTTTCTGCTATTCTCAATGAATTTCTCAATTACTTTCACATATGTTTTAACTCTGTCACTTTTGTGCGCAAACAAAAAAAGCCCCTTGCGGGGCTTTTTATTTGCGGTAGGCGGCGAAGTCTCAGCAGAGCACCCGAGTGACCTGGGGCTCATTCAGCTGAGCGCCGAAGCCGAAACAGGCTGAACAATGGGCGGGGGCATCTATTTCGCCTGCAGAAGCGAAGCGACCGCCCGAAGGGCTGAGCCTCGAGCAGAACCAAGCTAAGCAGGCGATGTCAGAACGCCGCGGCAGGCGGCGAAGTCTCGGCAGGGCCCCCAAGTGACCTGGGGCTCATTCAGCTGAGCGCCGAAGCCGAAATAGATGCCCCCGCCTTACTACGCAGTTACTCAGTTCTCAAAGAAATCGCCATGAAGGTTCCAGCCGTGATCGACGGGGCCATTGCCCTTGCCGAGGTCCATCTTGGCGAGCAAGGCTCCGAACAGGTACGACTTCGCGCGGCCGATCGACTCGTCGAGGTCGAAGCCCTTCGCGAGGTTGGCGGCAATGGCGCTCGACAACGTGCAGCCCGTGCCGTGCGTGTTGGGGTTCTCGACACGCGTGCCGCGATACCACTTCTCTTCCTCACCGTCCGCCAGGACGAGAAGGTCGCTCGCGTCGTCCGCGAAGTGACCGCCCTTGGCGAGTACATTGACCTCGGTCTCTGCGGCGAGTTTCTTCGCCGCCTGCTCGAAGGCAGCTTCATCGGCGATTTCCGCTCCGGTCAGGACGCTGAGCTCGGGGATGTTCGGCGTAATGACCTCGGCGAGTGGGAAGAGCCCCTGCACGAGCACCTCGATGGCTTCGTCCATGAGCAGTTTGGCGCCACTCGTCGCGACCATGACGGGGTCCACGACGACATGCTCGGCCTTATAGGCCTTCAATTTATCCGCGATGACATGGATCAGCGCGGGCGAGGCGACCATGCCGACCTTGACGGCATCGGGCCGTATGTCCTCGAAGACCGCATCGAGCTCTGCCGCCAGGAACTCCGGCGTGGCTTCCTGCACCATGCGGACGCCCTGCGTGTTCTGCGCCGTCAGCGCTGTGATGGCACTCATGCCGTAGACACCGTTGGCCAGCATCGTCTTGAGATCCGCCTGTACGCCGGCGCCGCCGCTCGAATCGCTGCCCGCGATCGTCAGTACTTTCTTCATATGAATCCCTCCTGCATGTCACGAAAAAATTTAACACATTCATCTTACAACGCAAGTCCCTGCTCTGTAAAGGAAATCCATCGGTTCCCTTCGGTTTCACTCGATTTCGCCTGACTCATCGATGAGTTCATCCGACTTCGCGAAGGCCTCTTGCATTTTTCCCAAAATCGACTACAATAACAGTAATGTAATCAGCTGTCATGACAGTTGATAAAAAGATATCATCTTTATTTTTCGTTCAGGGATTTTTGGGAAAGAGGTTATTTGCATGATTCTCGAACGCTTGGAAGCGCTGCCTGTCGGCTCCTTCCAGTACAAGCTGCTCATGGTCACGGGCCTCGGCTGGCTCTTTGACTCGATGGACACGGGCCTGATTGCCTTTGTTCTGCCTGTCTTGACAAAGGACTGGGGGCTCTCGCCCGCGCAGGCCGGCTGGATTGGCTCGATTGGTCTCATCGGCATGGCGCTCGGCGCGGTGCTCGCCGGCACGGTCGCCGACCGCATCGGCCGCAAGAAGGTCTTCACCATCACGGTGCTGCTCTACAGCATCTCGACAGGGCTCTGCGCCCTTGCCTGGAGCTATGAGTCGCTGCTCGTCTTCCGCTTCCTCGTCGGCTTCGGCCTCGGCGGTGAGCTGCCGGTCGCTGCGACGCTCATGAGCGAGTACGCGCCGAGCCATCTGCGCGGCCGCTTCATCGTCCTGCTCGAGAGCTTCTGGGGCGTCGGCTGGCTCGTCGCAGCTTGCATCGCCTACCTGCTGATTCCGCGCTTCGGCTGGCAGATTGCCTTCGTCATCGGCACGATTCCGGCGCTCTACGTCTTCCTCATTCGCCTGCACATGCCGGAGTCCGTGCGCTACCTGATCTCACACGGCCGCATCGATGAGGCCAAGGACATCATCCTCGACCTCGAGCGCAAGCTCCACGTCGAAAGCCGCCCGTTCGACAGCGAGCTGAGCCCCGCGGAGCTCGAGCAGCCGAAGGCTGCGGCAACAAGCTTTGCGACGCTCTGGACGAAGCCGTTCCGCACGCGCACGGTCATGCTCTGGCTCGCCTGGTTTGGCATCGTCTTCAGCTACTACGGCATCTTCATGTGGCTGCCGTCCATCGTCTTTGCACAAGGCTTTGCCGTCGTCAAGACGTTCGAGTACGTGCTGATCATGACGCTCGCTCAGTTGCCCGGCTACTACGCCGCCGCCTGGCTCGTCGATGTCATCGGGCGTAAGTACACGCTCTCGCTGTTCCTGCTGATGTCGGGCATCTGCAGCTTCTTCTTCGGCAATGCCGCGAGCGCTTCCTCGCTGCTCGCCTGGGGCGCGGCCATGAGCTTCTTCAACCTCGGCGCCTGGGGCGTCATCTACACCTACACGCCGGAACAGTACCCGACGACGATCCGCGCGCTCGGCTCTGGCTGGGCCGCCGGCTTCGGCCGCATCGGCGGCATGATTGCCCCGATGCTCGTCGGCCTCATGCTCGCCAACGCCTTTGGCATGAGCACGATCTTCCTGATGTTCGCCTCCGTCTTCGTCATCATCTCCGCCGTCGTCCTGACGCTCGGCAAGGAGAGCAAGCAGAAGACGCTCGAAGAGCTCGAAGAAGCCTACGACAACTGATCCGCCACCTTCACACATCACATATAGCAAACGTCCCGCTGGCCAATCCAGCGGGACGTTTTGCTGTCTTTATAGAAATCTTATTTCTTCTGGGCAAAGAGCCAGTCGCGGATGGCGTCGATGCCGTAGGCGAACGACCAGATGTACATGTGGTTGCCACCAGCGAAGACCGTGTAGTTGATCTTCTTGCCCTGGGCGCCGAGCTCGTGGACCTGCTCATCGAGCTCGGCGACTGGAGACTTGCTGTTCCACCACGGCGAGGCGTTGCGCGCGACGGGGCTGCCAAGCGATTCCCAGGGGGCCGTCGCTTCGTTCATGCCGGGGAACGCCTTCACATCGCCCTCGCAGACTGTTTTTGCCAACGCAAAAAAATCCCCCCTGTACGGAACGTAATCTACAATCAGGTTCAGTATAGAGAGGAGCACTTACAGGAGAATTACAGTTTGCCGGGAGTTTCGATGAGAAGTCGCGATCAGTTGAGCACGACGTAGCCGATGACGAAGCTGATGATGAAGATCATGAAGTAGATGACGATGGCCTTGTTGCTGAGCCAGTCGCTCGAGAGGTCGACCTCCGGCAATTCGACATGGGGAACATGCGGCTTCTCGAGATGCGGCATCGCGACGTGCGGGACCTCGAGATGCGGCGCCTCGAGATGCGGCATCGTGACATGTGGCTTCTCGATAGACGGCGCAGAGGGCATCTGTGGCACTCCGCCCTGCTTGACCCGCGCGCGCAGCTCCGGCACGAGCGGGACGAGGAAGGCGAGAGCGGCGAGGACCACGGCGCCGCGTGCCCCCACCAGCTTCATCGCGATGACGCCGAGCAAGATGCCAATGGCCATGCCGAAGCACAGGACTTTCTTTTCTCTATCATTCATCATGATTTGATTCACATCCTTTTCCTGAATGAAGTATAACACTGCGGCCACATTCCGGCAAGGATGCGAGTCACCATCAAATCTTTTGCAGCTTGACGCGGAAGGCAATGCTGCGGTTCGTCGCGAGCTCGTCGAAATGAATGACGTAGGCGCCCTTCTCGTGGTCGATGGCGACAATGGTGCCGTCGCCGAAGACGCGGTGCGTCACGCGGTCGCCCTCATGGAGGGCAGGCGGCTCTGCCTGGCGCGAGAGGCGGCGCGCCGAGGCCCGGACGAAGTCGCGTGCCGCGCGCACGAGTCGCTCGGGCAGCGGCGCGGTGAAGTCCAGAAGCGCGGGATCGATGTCGAGGATGAAGCGCGAGGGATAGCGCATCGAGCCGTCGATGTTGAGCCCCTCGGCATCCGAGAGGTAGAGCCCCTTCTCCGCCCGCGTCATCGCGACAAAGGCGAGGCGCCGCTCCTCCTCCATCGCCTCGGGCGTGCGCGTCTTGCGCGAGGGGAAGACGCCCTCATTGAGTGCCACGAGGAAGACATAGGGGAACTCCAGTCCCTTGGCCGTGTGCACCGTCATGAGCCGAACCTTGTCGCCGGGGTCACCCGCATCCTGATTCGTGAAGAGCGCCGCATGGGCGAGATAGTCCGTGAGCCCCGCCTCCTCGCCGCAGCTGACCTCGTACTCGCGCACGGACTGCTTGAGCTCCGCGAGGTTGTCGAGGCGCGCCTGACTGCCCTCCGTGCGCAGCATGGCCTCGTAGCCGCTCCGGTCGAGCACTTCGGCCAGCACCTCCGAGACCGACGCGCCTGTACTGACCTCTGCGAGGTCATCGACGAGTTTCAGGAACGCCCTCGCCTGTGTTCCCTTCCAGATGGGGTCCTCGATGCTCGCCTGCATGGCTTCGTAGAGCGTGAGACCATGCTCTTCTGCGTATTCCGTCAGGAACTTGCGCCGCCGCTGGCCGATGTTGCGCTTCGGCACGTTGACGACGCGCAAGAGCGAGAGGTCATCGCGGTAGGCGAGCAAACGCAGGTACGAGAGCGCGTCCTTGATCTCGCGCCGCGCGAAGAACTGGACGCCGCTGTAGATGGTATAGGGAATCTCCGCTTTGAGGAGTTGTTCCTCGATGCTGCGCGTGATGTAATGCGCACGGTAGAGCACCGTCATCTCGCGATAAGCGACGCCCTCTGCGTGAAGCCTTGCCATCTCGCCAGCCAGCCAGCTAGCCTCCTCGCTCGCCGCGCCCGCATGATGGCAGACGACCTTCCTGCCATGCTCTTTCACGGGCACGAGATCCTTCTCGATGCGGCTCGTGTTCTTGGCGATCAGCGAATTGACGACAGAGAGGATTTCTGGTGTCGAACGGTAGTTCTCGAGCATGAAGATGGTCTTCGTCCCCGAGAAGTGCGTATCGAAGTCCAGGAGATAGCGCCCCGAGGCCCCACGCCACGTGTAGATGGTCTGGTCGGGGTCGCCGACGACGAAGAGGTTCTTGTGCCAACCGCAGAGCACGTTCATGAGCCGGTACTGCGGCTCGTCGATGTCCTGGAACTCGTCAATCATGATGTACTCGAGGCGCTGCTGCCACTTCTTGCGGATTGCCTCGTGCTCGGCGAAGATGTGCAGCGAGAACTTGATGAGGTCATTGTAGTCGAGCCCGAAGCACTTCTTCTCTTCATATAAGTAGCCGTAGAAGAGGATATCCTGCTTCGACTGCGCCCGGTCGTACTTCTCCTTGAGCGAAGCGAGCGGCAGAGCGATGAGCTCCTTGTAGTAGTCGGGCTGCTGCACGAGCTTGCGCATCTCGAACATATCGCGCGCCTGGCCGTACGTCATGTCGCGCAGGGTCAGGCCGCGCTCCTCGTAGATCTTCGCGAGCATGTCGTCGATGTCGGCGTTGTCGAGCACGAGGAAGCTCTTCGGGTAGCCGACGGCATGGCTGTCCTCCTGCAGGATGGAGACGCAGAAGCCGTGGAATGTGTTGATATAGCCCGTGTCATTGTCGCCGGTCAGCGCGTGGATACGGCTGCGCATCTCCGTCGCCGCCTTGTTGGTGAAGGTCACGCAGAGAATGTTGCCCGGCAGGATGCCGAGCTCCTCGACGAGGTAGGCAAAGCGGTGCGTGAGTGCGCGCGTCTTGCCAGAGCCCGCGCCCGCCAGCACGCGCACGAAGCCCTCTGTCGTCGTTACCGCCTCACGCTGTGCATCATTGAGCCCCGCCAGCAAGTCCTGCTCTTCATCCCATCCTCGATCTGCCATATCCGTCCCGCCTTTCTTCTCTCTTTCTCTCCATTCTACCACAGCTCTTTCCCAACGCATCCCCAGAATAACAAAAATCTTTACACAGCGGTAACAACGGCCATGCGGCCCAGTGATAGAGTGAGGATAGGAAAGGAAATGAAAATGAAAGGCAATCCGAATCTGTGTATGAATTAGGAGGAACTGGTATGTTGTTGAAGAACAAGAAACGTCTCACCGCCTACGTTGTCGCCGCACTCTGCGTCGCTTCGACGGGCTTTGCAGCCACGGAGCACTGGAACGACGCATCGACGACGCCGACGACCGTCGTCGCCACGCAGGCAGGCGATGCGAACTGGGAGCAGTGGAAGTCGAGCTGGAAGGATATCCAGGATGATTATGAGCAGGTTTCCCTCACACCGGGCAAAGATGCCACGCAGATGAATCTCGCCTGGTACTCGAAGGACAAGGCCAAGGCCGCCGAGGTCCGCATCTCCACGAATGAGGATATGAGCCATGCGCGCTCCTTCCTTGGCACGTCCAAGACGGGCACGGTCATAGATGACACGCAGTACTACACCAACAAGGTGTCCGTAAAGGATCTCAAGCCCGATACGACGTACTACTATCAGGTCAAGATCGACGGTCAGTGGAGGGATGCTCAGTCCTTCAAGACGGGCAATCCGGATGATTTCACCTTCATGTACGTCGGCGATCCGCAGATCGGTGCATCCAAGGGCCAGACCTCGTCGGAAGGCAATAAGCAGGACGGCGAGCTCGCGACGCGCAACGATGCCTACAACTGGAACAAGACGCTCAACAGCGCCCTCTCCCAGCATCCAGAGATCAACTTCCTCGTCTCCCCTGGCGACCAGATCAACGAGCCGGCCGAGGATCAGTCGGCTGCCAAAATCAAGCTACAGGAGCAGCAGTACGCAGGCTACCTTTCGGCCAAGGCTCTGCGCAGCCTGCCAGAGGCCACGAGCATCGGCAACCACGACAGCATGACGACGGGCTACCAGAACCACTTCAACGTGCCGAATCCGTTCACGGAGGAGACCAATCCGACGAAGGCAGGCCATGGCTACTACTACACGTACGGCAATGCCCTCTTCATCGTCATCAACGCCAACAACTACAATGCGGCTGACCATGAAGCCCTGATCAAGAAGGCCATCAAGGCCAACCCGAATACGAAATGGCGCATCGTCGTCATGCATCAGGACATCTACGGCAGCGGCCTCGACCACTCCGATTCCGACGGCATCCTGCTGCGCACGCAGCTCACGCCGATCTACGACGCCAACAAGATCGACGTCGTCCTGCAGGGCCACGATCACACGTACGCTCGCACGTATCAGCTCTCGAGCGACGGCAAGCAGCATGCGGACTTCGCGGACTACAAGGTCAAGGGCCAGCAGGGCCAGCACCACAACATCCTCAACGATGCCCTCAAGGACAGCTCGAAGAAAGATGCCTATGAGAGCCAGAACCTCTGCTACACGATTGCTGACATGCAGCAGGGCACGCTCCACAATCCGAAGGGCGTCTTCTACATGTCCTCGAACTCGGCAACCGGCTCCAAGTTCTACGAGCTGATCCCGCAGCAGCAGGATTACATCGCTGCGCGCAGCCAGAACTGGAGGCCGACGTACTCCGTCGTCCACATCACGAAGGACACGTTCAGCATCGACACGTACGACGCTGAGACGGGCACCCCGATCGACCAGACGTACAGCATCGTCAAGGACTGAGTATAGACTCCCTCTGATTTCTCTATTTTCCCTTTTCTCTCAATACGCGAAAGAGATCTCTGAACCATGAAGAGATCTCTTTTGCATATACACGTCGCTGACTAGAAAGGAAGTCCCATGAATCTCATGCACACATGGGCGAGACGCCTAGCCGCCGTGCTCGTCGTCTTTGCCCTCCTCGCTGCCCTCGTGCAGCTCAACAACGTCACCAAGCCAGCGCTCGTCAACACAGACGGCCGCGTCTTCGCGAAAGCCGTCGTCGCTGACGTCCTGCGCGACAATGTACAGGAAAACGGCAGCCGCATCGGCGACCAGATCGTATCCCTGAAGCTCGAGGACGGCTCTCTCGTGCAGGCCAACAGTCCGAACGGACTGCTCTTCGGCACGGTCTGTGAGCCCGGTATGTCCGTCGTCGTCATCGCGAGCAAGACGGGCACGCTCTCTTCGTACACCGTCTACAGCTACGACCGCATGACGGCCGTCATCGCCTTTCTCGCCTTCTTCGCCCTTCTCTTGATGCTCGTCGGCGGCAAGAAGGGCGTCAAGTCGGTCGTCGCCCTGACGGCGACGTTCGCCTGCTTCCTGTTCTTCTTCTTCCCGCTGCTGCTGCACGGCCTCTCGCCGATCGTCGCCGCTGTCATCACCGCGACAATCGTGCTCGCGCTGACGGTCTGGCTCATCTGCGGACCGACGCGGCAAGCACTCGCCGCAGGCATCGCCTCATTTGGCGGCGTGCTCTCCGCTGGCATCGCGGCAGAGGTCTTCGGCCGCATGGCGCATCTGTCCGGCTACAACGTCCCGAACATCGAAGCCCTGCTCTTCATCAACCAGAACTCCAAGATCGACGTCGGCGAGCTCCTCTTCGCCGGCATCCTCTTCGCGAGCCTCGGCGCCGTGCTCGACATCGCCATGGACGTATCGGCCGCCACAGCTGAGATCCGCAGCCAGAGCGCGGAGGTCTCCGCGCAGTCGCTCTTCAAGAGCGGCATGCGCGTCGGCCAGGATGTCATGGGCACGATGGCCGCCACGCTGATCCTCGCCGTCTTCGGCGGCAGCCTCGGCACCTGGGTGCTCGACTACGTCTACGACCTGCCATTCCTGCAACTGCTGAACTCCAACAGCCTCGACATCGTCATCATGCAGGGCCTGTCGGGCGGCATCGGCGTCATCCTGACCGTGCCTATCGCCGCCGGCTTCTCGGCCGTCCTGCTCAGCCGTCACCGTCATCAGCAGGCAGACGAGCCAGAACAAGCAAAGGTATCTCAGGCCTGATACAGCCAGTCACAAAAGAAGGGCTTCGCTTTAAGCGAAGCCCTTCTTTTTCCCCTTTTTTCCTTCTCTTGTCGAGCAGCATCACCGGCTCAGTGCATGAGCTGGCCGTTCTCCGACACGGCTACGACACCGGCCTTGCCGCCCTCGTAGTAGGCGACTCTATAGGCTCTGTCGCTGCCGACGGTCGTGTCCGTCACGTTCTCGACCTCAGCCTGCGGGTGCAGGGTCTGCACGACGTCTGCCGCGATCTCCTCGCTGACTTTCGGCGTGCCCTGCAGCATGAGCAGGCCGCCCCAGACACACAGACCGATGATTGCCAGAATCCCGTTCTTCATAATACCAATCCCTTTCCATAGAACCATAAGATGACTTCTTCTTTCCAGGGACTAGTATACTCTATTTTGTATCAATTGTTTACACTTCAGTAGTAAGTATTATGTATTCTTGCAAAGTTGTGTTACAATTATGATTAATATCTGCGCTTATACTGTATGCAGGATGATTCAGCGCTCGAATCCATAGTAGAGCCGCTCGGCAAGCAGCGTGTAGCGCTTGCTCGTGCGGTTGTTGCCGACGGCCGTGTTGAGCGCGGCCTTGGAGCCGAGCAGGATGACCTCGCGCTTGGCGCGCGTCACGGCCGTGTAGAGCAGGTTGCGCTGCATCATGATCGTGTGCGAGCGGACGAGCGGCAGGATGACGACGGGGTACTCGCTGCCCTGGCTCTTGTGGACGGTCAGCGCATAGGCGAGCGCGAGCTCGCCGAACTCACCATTCTCGTAGTCGACCTCGAGTTCATCGCTGAAATGGACCGTCATGCGGCCCGGCTCGATGGCCATGACGAAGCCGATGTCGCCGTTGAAGACCTGCTTCGTGTAGTTGTTCTTCGTCTGGATGACCTTGTCGCCGAGGCGGAAGGTCTGGGCCGCGTTCGTGAGCTCCGGCCGTTGCGGGGACTTCGGGTTCAGCGCGGCCTGCAGGACCTTGTTGAGGTTGTCCGTGCCGCAGGCCAGCCGGTGCATCGGTGCGAGCACCTGGATGTCCGTCAGCGGCGAGAATCCCTGCTGCGGCAGGACCTTCGTGCAGAGCTCGACAATCTGCGCGGCCACCGCCTCCTCATCGTCGATCTCCCAGAACTGGAAGTCGCCCTGCGGCGAGCAGACGGGCAGCCGACCCGCGTTGATGGCGTGGGCGTTCATGACGATGCTGCTCTCGCCTTTCTGGCGGAAGATATCCGTGAGGCAGACGCTCGGGATAACGCCGGAGCGCAGGATGTCCCGAAGGACTGTGCCGGGTCCGACGGACGGCAGCTGGTCGACATCGCCGACAAAGATGACATGCGCGCCGTCGGGCACGGCCGCGAGGAAGTGCTGCATGAGCGAGATGTCCATCATCGAGACCTCGTCGAGGATGATGACGTCGGCCTCGAGCTGCTCGTCCTCGTTCTTGCCGAACGTCGGCGCGCCCGAGCCGCCTGCGCCCTGCGCCTCGAGCATGCGGTGGACGGTCACGGCCTTCTGGCCTGTCGCCTCAGCGAGCCGCTTGGCGGCGCGTCCCGTCGGCGCGCCGAGCAGCACCGTAAGGCCCTGCAGGTGCAGGAGGTCGATCATGCCGCGCACGACCGTCGTCTTGCCCGTGCCGGGGCCGCCGGTCAGCACGAAGACGCCGTACTGCAATACGTCCTCGAGCGCCTCTTTCTGCTTGTCAGCCAGCCGGATGCCCGCGATCTGCTCCCAGCGCGCGACGAGCGTCGTCGGGTCAGCCTCCATCGCGATGGGGTCAGCGTACTTCTGCAGGTAGAGCAGTTTGCGCGCCGCCTTGATCTCTGCGCGATAGAGGTAAGGCGGGTAGATGAGCGTCTCTGACCCGACGTATTCCACGGCAAGCTGCTTGTCCTGCAGCAGGTCCTGGAGGACCTTGCGCACGGATGCCTGCTCGACTTTCAAGAGGTCAGATGCCTGTTTCTCGAGCGCCGCCTCTGGGATGCAGCAGTGGCCCTGCTGCGCAATCTTCTGCAGGGCGAAGTCGATGCCCGCGGCGATGCGGCTGCGGTCGTCAGCGGCGATGCCGAGGCTCATCGCGATGGAGTCCGCGATGACGAAGCCGATGCCCTCGACCTCGCTGGCCAGCTGATACGGGTGATTCTCGAGCGTATCGATGGAGAACGAGCCGTACTTCTTGAAGATGCGCGCCGCATACGTCCCTGAGATGCGATGCGTCTCGAGCCAGAGCATGATGTCGCGGAGCTCCGACTGTGCGGCGTACGAGGCCGTGATCTTCTCGATGGTCTTCTTGCCGATGCCCGCAACCTCGCCGAGCCGGTGCGGCGTCTGCTCGATGACGGTCAGCGTCTTCTTGCCGAATTTCTGCACGATGCGCTTGGCCAGCGCGGGCCCGATGCCGTCGACGACGCCGGAGGCCAGGAAGCGCTCGATGCCCTCGGCGCTCGACGGCGCCTCGATGCAGAGGCCCGTGACCTGGAACTGCTGTCCGAAGCGCTTATGTGTCGTCCAGTGGCCGCGCAGGCGCAGCTGCTGGCCAACGAGGGGTGCCTCGACATTGGCGACTGCCGTGATGCGGCTGTTCTTGCGCAGGGGCTTGAAGGAAAAGACGGTGAACGGAGTCGCTTCATTCGTAAAGACGATGCGCTCGACGACACCCTCGATCTCCTCCTCCATCTGCAGCCCTGGCAGGGACTGCTGGACTGGTCTGCTTTTTTCGTTCTTCATCTTGCTGCCTCCTCTCACAGGGGATGTCTCAGGCCTCGGTCAGGCGCTCCCACTTCTCGTAGCGCATCTCGATCTCCTTCTCCTTCGCCGCATACGCCTCGGCAATCGCCTGGCTCTGCTGCGGGTCTGCCTGTATGGCGGGGTCGTTCATCTGGAACTCGAGTCCTTTGAGCTCTGCCTCAGCCATCGCGATCTCGGCTTCGGCGCGCTGCACCATCTCCTCGCGCTTCGCGTCGCTCATGCTCTGGATGCGGCCGATCTCCGCGCGCTTCTTCTCCTCTTCGCGGCGCTTCTCAGCGGCCTCATGGGCAGCAGCTGCCTGCTCTGCATCCACGGCAGCATGCTGCGCCTCTTTCGCCGAATGGCGCTTTGCCTGTGCCTCTTTCTCGCGCTCGTGCTCTTTCTCGGCCGCCTCACGCTCTTCGCGCGCCTCCTCCTCGGCAATCTCCTTCTTCATGAGATAGTAGCTGTAATTGCCGAGGTACTCCGTGAGCTTGCCGTTCTCGAGCTCCAGGGTACAGTTCGCGACCTTGTCGAGGAAGTAGCGGTCATGCGAGACGGCCAGGAATGTGCCGGGAAACGCCATGAGCGCTTCCTCGACAGCCTCGCGTGCCGGGATGTCGAGGTGGTTCGTCGGCTCATCGAGCACGAGGAAATTCGCACCCGTGAGCATGAGCTTGAGGAAGGCCACGCGCGACTGCTCGCCGCCGGAGAGGTCGCCGATGCGGCGCAGGACCTCATCGCCGTGGAACAGGAAGGCGCCGAGGTAGCGGCGCGCCTGCTCCTCGTTGATGCCGTACTCGTAGATGAGCTCATCGAGGATGGTGTTGTCCATGTGCAGTCCCTCGTGCTGCTGCGAGAAGTAGCCGATCTTGACGCGGCTGCCGATCTTGACGCGGCCCGTCGGAGACTCGAGCTCGCCGACGAGGACGCGCAAGAGCGTCGTCTTGCCTGCACCGTTGGGGCCGACGAGCGCGACGCCGTCGCCGCGGCGAATCAGCATCGAGAGGTGGTCAAAGATCTTGTGGCTGCCGAACGCCATCGAGACGTCCTCTAGCTCAGCCACGCGCTCCGCGCACTCGGGCGGCTTGTTGAGCGCAAAGTAATTGAAGGATGCATCCTCTGGCGGCAGCACGATGCGCTCGAGCCGGTTGAGCTGGCTCTGGCGCCCGCGCGCCTGCTTGCTCTTGATGCCCGCCTTGTACTTGCGGATGTACTCCTCGGTCTTCTTGATATGCTCCTGCTGCTTCTCGTAGGCCGACTGCAGGGCCGCACGGCGCTCCGTCTTGACCTTCATGTAGTAGGTGTAGTTGCCGTCGTAATTCGTGACCGTGCGGCCTGCAAGCTCGAGGATGCGCGTGGCCACGCGGTCGAGGAAGTAGCGGTCATGCGAGATGATCAGCACGCCACCGGAATAATTCTTCAGGAAGCCCTCGAGCCATTCGATCATGTGGATGTCGAGATGGTTCGTCGGCTCATCGAGGAACAGAAAGTCCGGCTCGCGCAGCAGCGCTTTCGTCAGGCAGATGCGCGTCTTCTGGCCGCCGGAGAAGTGCGCGACATTCTTCTCGAAGTCCTCTTCGGTGAAACCGAGGCCAAAGGCCACGCGGCGGATGCGGCTCTCGTAATCATAGCCGCCGAGCAGTTCGAAGCGCTCGACGACCTTGCTGTAAGCCTTCATCGTCTCTTCCGCATGGTCGACGGCAATCTTCTTCTCGAGCGCCTTCTTGCGCTCGCCGAGCGCGATGACATCATCAAAGGCGCGCAGGAATTCCTCGTAGAGCGTGCCAGTGCCGAAGTCGGCCTGCTGCTCGACATAGCCGATGGTCGCGGCCTCGTCGAGCTGGATCGTACCGCCGTCCGTCTCTTCCTGACCGAGCAGGCAGCGCATGAGTGTCGTCTTGCCGGCACCATTCGCCCCGACAAAGCCGACCTTATCGCCGCGCGCGACCTCGAAACTGACATCGTGGAAGAGCTCATCGATGCCGAACGATTTCTTGAGCCCCGTTACTCGTAACATTGCCAATCTATTCACTCCTAAATAAATGCGAGTTAATTGCGAGAAAGACGGAGCATCTGCTCCGTCTCCTTCATCTATCATTTCCCTTTTTTCTGGTAATCGCGGCCGATGTTGACCACGGCCTGATTCGAGCTGCCACCATCGCGGATGACACAGGCAAACGGCATGCCGTAGAAGACATCCGTGTTGCGCGTCGAAGTCGTGATGGTCGTCGTCGGATTCGAGCTCGTCTTGCCCGTCTCCACGCCCGAGATGATGAAGCCCTTGCGCTGCAGAACGGCGGCGACCTCTGCGCCGGCACCGTCGATGCCGCTCGAGTTAATGACCATGACTGAGATCT
>ENA-OQCL01000009-OQCL01000009.1-human-gut-metagenome-genome-assembly--contig:-NODE-9-length-107870-cov-7.577049_pt1 | contig 107870 bp, 82 predicted proteins | sample MGYA00242502_ERZ504586 | MGnify/ENA primary metagenome ERZ504586 (study PRJEB26092, sample SAMD00036316) | human gut metagenome | host: Homo sapiens | study: EMG produced TPA metagenomics assembly of... | reverse complement strand
GGCCGACTCAATCGTATTTCCCAGACTGGGCGGGATGCAAAAAGAGCCAGCCCGGAGGCTGGCTCAAACTGTAATGGGCAATGCGCTTCGCGCCGCGATGGGATACCATGTGCTGCGAAACGGCGGCAACGCCCCCTTGCAGACAGCGAGCATGCCGATGCGGGAGGGTATGAAGATTCTTCTGTGCAGCGATGGCGTGTGGGATCAGCTGCCCACAGCGCGCATAGCAGAGCTGCTCTCCCTCGACGGTGAGCCGTGCACGGCATCGCGCAGCATCGTCCTCGAGGCGGCAGAGGCGGGCGGCGAACGGAGCGACAACGCGACGGCAGTCGTGATCGACGTGCGCCGCAGCGAGATGCCGAGCAGGCAGCAGACACCGTGGATCTCGACGTGGTGACAGCGCTGGTGCGGGGCTGCCAGGAGTTGTTGTGGGACAAGGTTGCGCAACGGGACGATTGGGCGATGGCACACTAGCCTCGACGACCGGCAGCCAACCAGAAAGGACGTCGCCATGAAGTACAGCAACAGCCGCCGCACCAACCGCGCCTATGCCTCCTCCGCCGCCAAGCTCGACGCCGTCGAGCGCAGATTCGCCCGCTTGTTCGACGCCATCTCGTATGCTCATCCCATCATCAAGCTCCGCCTGTGGATTGCCGGCTTGAGCGGCGATTCGGTGGTCGCGCCCGCGCCGAGCGAGGTCATCGAGGCGGTCGTGTCCAAGGCGATGGGAGGGCTGGTCGACTGGGGCGGTGGCGTGACGGACATCCAGTGCCCCGACCGCTTCGAGATCCAGGTTCCCGTGTCCGCGTGGCGGATGTACTATGGGCACAGCACCGCGGAGATTTGCACGCGCATCGAGGGCGCGGTCCAGGCCAAGCTTCACCGCAAGCTCGGGTGCGACCTGTCGCCGCGCGTGACCATCTGCCCGACCATGGCGCTGCTCGACGACGAACTCATTGTGCAGTCCTTTTATTTCGATACGCTGGACGAGCAGGCGGATGTGCGCGACGAAGCCGCTGGCGATGCGGCCGTGGCTGCCGGGAACGCGGCCGCGGGCGCCAACCCCGAGGGCGTCTTCAGCGGCAAGGCGGTCGTCGAGGACGTGGCAGAAGCCGGCGCCACGCCCGTGATCGGCACCGCGCCCGAAGCCGGCACCGCAACCATGGCAGAGCGCGACGTCCTCGAGGCACCGTCCCTCACGCCCTGCCTCATGACGGAAGCCCCCCTTGGCATCCTGGCGTTCGGTCACAAGCGCTATCCGCTCCGCGATGGCATGACGGTTGGCGTCAAGCGCGGCGACGGTTCCGACCAGGCGGATATCATGCTGCCGTATTCCGAGGACTTCTATCTGGTGTCCCGCAGGCACGGGCGCCTTGCTTACGATATGGCGCAGGAGATATGGCGCTTCGAGCAGCTGGGTTCCAACGGCACCACGGTGGTGCGCGACGGGCGGATCGTGGCTACGCTCGAGCGGGGTGACTCCGTGGTGCTGCGCGACGGCGACGGCTTGCTGTTCGCCGGCGCGCGCCAGCAGGTCACCTTCTTACTATCCTCCGAAAGCCGCACGGTCTGCCTTGATGCGGCGTAAAGCCCTTCGCGCCGCCTGGGCAGGCATTCGTTCAGGCGGCGTTCCCGCCGAGCCTGCTTTTCGAGAAGGGGTATCCGAGTGACGAGTCCTCTTTGGTATACGCGTCGATCTACGAGACGCAGCCGGCCACCGGCGAGGCGCTTGCCAAGGATTGCACCGCGCTGGTCGTGTTCGGCGCCACGCCGTGGGACTGCGCGCGTTCCAGCTATGCAGAGGGAAACGTGCTGTATCGGCTCAAGCTTCTCTCCGGTCCTTTCAAGGTTCCGGAAACGGGGTATCCGTCCATCGTTGAGCCCGCAAACGATCCCGAGATGCCCGATGCCAACACCGTGCGCTGGGCTCAGCCGTGGAGCGGCGTCGCGCGCCTTCGTCACGGCGTCCATTGCCCCGGTCAGCATGCGGGGCTGGCTTGCGGGCTGCCGGGGGCTGCAGAGCATCGAGGGTCTCTCGCTGGTCGATACGTCGCGCGTCACGAACATGGCGAACCTGTTCAGCGCGTGTTCGTCGCTGCAGACGCTGGACGTCTCCCATTTCGACACATCACAGGTGACCGACATGAGCAACATGTTCAACGGGTGCGACGAGCTCATCGCAATCGATGTGTCGGGGTTCGACGCCGCGCGCGTTCGCGATTTCACGTCGATGTTTGCCAGCTGCTCAAAGTTCACGTGGCTCGATGTTTCGGGATTCGATACCTCGTCTGCCGCTGCCATGGCGAACATGTTCAGCCAGTGCCGCAGGCTCAGGTCGCTCGACCTGTCGCGGTTCGAGACGGTCGGCGTGCGTCGCATGAGCGGGATGTTCTGGGGCTGCGCAGAGCTTGAATGGGTTGACCTGTCGGGCTTCGATACATCCGCCGTGCGCGACTTCTTCCTCATGTTCGCCGATTGCAAGAGCCTGACGAGCCTGGATCTATCCTCGTTCGACTTCTCGTCTGCTAAGAACCTGAACCTGATGTTCCGCGACTGCGCGAACCTGCGGCATCTAGCGCTGCCCGAGGTGCCGATCCGTTGGGCGGACACGGTCAAGATGCGGGGCGCCCTCGAGGGATGCGTCGCTTTGGACGAGGAATCGCGCGCTGCGGCGGCTCGTATAGGCCTCGAAGCATAGGTGGTGGCGCATAAGTTATCCACGTGGATAATTCGGCCAATAGTCGACCAAATCGCCCGGCAATTTCGGCCATGAAAAACAAAAAAGCTCGGAGGCCGTATGACCTCCGAGCTGTGCGTGCTTGGTCGCGGGGGCAGGATTTGAACCTACGACCTCCGGGTTATTATTGTTCTATAATAATCTACGATATAGGTTAGAAGAAATGCCTGTAAGATGTATATACTAATTCCCGCTATAACTATTGTATTCACTCTGTTTCCCGATTAAAGTAGGGACAATAATAGGGACACTTTGCGTAAGGGGCATAAGATGCCAAGAAATAGGCTCCAACCGGGGCAGGATACCATCGACGCCGCGAAGATAAACGTTGACCCTCGTGGCGGGTATCGCATGAAGTGGAGCATCAGGCTGCCGGACGGCATCACGCTCAGACGTGATACTCGTGGAAGAATGACGAAGGGCGAGCTGCGTGCTAAAGCGAGAAGGCAGGCAGAAGAACTTAAGGCGACATATGGCCAGAAGAACGGCTGGCGTGCTTCAGATTTGTTCGGAAGCTACATTGAGGCGGAGGCAATCAGGGTGGTCAAGGAAAGCCAGCGTATTAGGCCAAATACGCGAGACCGCTACATCCTTTGTCTTTCAATCGCGGTGGAGGCTCTTGGCAGGTATCCTATTGCGGATGCTTTGCGAGCGGGCAACTTTGGGAGGGCTTTATGTTCGATTGCTGAGAAGCACGGAACCGCAACTGCTCGACAAGTTCGTAAAGTAGTTAATAAGTGGGTCATTCAGCCTTTGATTATCTCTGGAGTCATCAGCGCGAATCCAATAGCAGGATTGACTTTCGACCTCCCAGTATACAAAGCAAGCAACAAACCGGAGGGGGGTAAGGGTCTTACCGAGCTTGAATGGAAGAAAGCGCTTGATTGGCTCTTGTCCGATGATTGGAGAAGTGTTCTTGATGAAAGTCGCCCCATTCGCGGTCGGTACTCGCGTCAGCAGCGCGCTGCCGCAAGAAGGGCCGTTGTTGAGATGACGGCGCTGCAAGCGGCGACGGGGCTGCGAGTTGGAGAGGCAAGATCGCTTACGTGGAGGGAGGTGAGCGGAGACTGCACGACGGTCGAAGTCACCAGTGATACCAGCAAGACGCACAGGGGCCGCATAGCGCCTGTTCTTGATTGCCGGGTGACTGCAATGTTGGCGAAAAGGTGGGATGAGGTCGACGGTATCGGCTTAGTCTTCCCATCTCCCGCTACAGATGACCCATGGCGAGAATGGGACAAGTCGAACTGCTCTAAGGCCGTTCGCGCCCTTTACGTGGAGATGGCAGATGAGTGCGGAATCGAGCTATTGCGGACGGCTCGTTCACATGTCTGGCGGGCAACCTTGCACACCGTCACCAGAAATAAAGGCGTTCCAATTGAAGTGAGGGCAGCGCTTTTTGGCCATGACCCTGAAACGGCGCGACGGTATTATACGGACACGCAGGACGTCAGTGGAGTGCTCGATTTGTTTGAGTCGCGCGGTTTGGAATAGCTGCTCGGGACTTACCTGTAGCGGGCAATCTCGTCCATTGTGAAAGCGCCGAAGCCTTCAAAGCGATAGCTTGCATCAATGCCCTTCATGTAGACCTGTCGGTCGTTGACCTTTTTGGTCAATGCTTCCTTGAGCAGCATCTTAATCTCGGTGTCACGGACAGGGCTTCTTTCCATAGCAAGAAGGCAATCGTCTTTATCAACAAGGCTCCAATCAACGGCAACTCCCAGCTCTGACTTGAGTATCAAGTCGAGCCAGATGCGCCCGCTCCTGCCGTTACCTTCCCGGAAGGGATGTGCCACGTTCAGCTCTACGTACTTCTCGACGATCTCATCAAACGTAGGTTGAGGCATTTTGTCTATAGCAGAAAGAGCGGCAGCCAGATACATCACCGACGCGAAACGAAAGTTTCCCTTGCTAAGGTTGACCGTACGGATCTGCCCCGCAAAGTCGAAAACGTCTTGAAAGAGATGCCCGTGGATCTGTGCAAGGCTCCTGAATGTTCCGACCTCGAAGGTGGCAAGGCAGTATAGAACAGCTCCACCGCGCGCGTTTTGCTTAAGCGCTCCTCGTTTTGAGCTGGGTCTGGTTCATGCACAGCTTCCAGCCTGCTCTTGGATGCACCCGGCAACTTTCTCCTTCCACATGTTAAGGCACTGCTGTCCGCATTGTAGCCGGATTGTTTTCCTAAAAGCTTACCTGGTTATTTTGCATTGCGTTCTGTTGCATCTTCGGTGTTCTTGCCTTGCAAATTGGCGACGCCGCCGATTTTGAATGCTCGCTTTCTCATCACTACATATTTTGATTACATGAACGTTGCCGTTTGATGCTGTAAGGCCTCCTTACACCAAAGATTGAGAAGCATCAGGATGGTAGCTGTCAGAAATGATGCGCAAAGCGCTCATTTTTGTACATGCTACCTACATCTTGCAACTCGAAGAGCGGCTTTAGCCGGTGAGCGCTGCCGGATGGCAGCGCGAGAGCGCTTTGGGCGCGGGAACGGGGGAGACGCCTCACCCGTTCCCGCGCCCAAAGCGCGGTAATTCGTGGTGGCTCAAGCGGACCGGGGCAAATGTTGGAGTGGCATCATCTCTCAGCCGGCTATCGTTGGCGAGTCTCAATTTGAAAATCATGCTTTTGACTTTGAATCATTTTCGCTTCGGTACGGCGCGAGTCTTCCACATCCAGAGCGTCGTTCTGATCAATCACAATCGGTTCGCATTCGTTGCCAGATTTTTGAATACAGATTATTACCGCCGGGATTTCTATCTTATTACGCTCTCCTGTATGGCAAAGAGCTCACTGGCATCTATTTGACTGCTGTACCATTTGAGAAGCTAAAGAGATGATGCAAAGCGCGCCTGAGTAGGCGATTGTGCAACATGACTCAGTAGGGGCGTCGGCCGCTAACTAGCCATTGATAACGTCGAATATATCCGAATCGAAGAACTCACGAATCGAGATACCGAGGCCGCCGCAGATGCGGTCGATGTTCTCGATTGATATGTTGCGCTTGCCGATCTCGACTTCCGCGAGATAGGTGCGCGACATATCGATCGAGTTCGCGAAGGCTTCCTGGCTCATGCCGAGGGTGCCTCGCAGCTCCTTTATGCGCAGCCCTATGCGCATCTTGATATCGAGTCTCGTCATTGGTACCCCGTCCACTGCGCTCAGGTACCAATACTTTTGTTTCGCCCTATATAAGTCACCCCTATATAAGTGACAATCTGAACTACAATGAGAGCGGACACGTTTTGAGAGGAGCACCTAAGATGAGCTTCATTGAAGAACGCAAGCAGCCTCAGGAACACGACGGAGACATCCCATCCACCTCAGCAGCGATGGCACCATTCCTCGTCGAGCTGGAGGCGGAGCGCAGGACGCTCAGGAGGATGGAAAAGAGCGCGAAGGTCCTCGCGACCCTCGTGGTGGCGGGCCTTGTGATCGGCATCCCGCTCGTCATAGCCCTCGGGGTGGAGCGGGGCGACCTACTGGGCGCATTCCAGTACCTCCTTGGCTCGGTACGGGGCATCTTGTTCAGCCTCCTCGTCACCATCTGGGTGCCCTCCGGCATCATGGGCATGTGGCGCGCCATCAGGAGGTCGAGCCTATTCGTCTGGGGCGGCTGGATCGTGATGTTTCTCATCTGGGTCCTCACCCTCATAGTCGCGTTCACCTGCGGCCTGCCGTTCTACCTCTTCCAGAGGTCGAGGGTCCGCAAGCTTGAAGACGCGCTTGCTGCCGCAGACGGGACAGCGTAGCGGGCGATTGGCGCTAGGAAGGTCGGTGCGACATGAACTTATCCACGACATACAAGAAAGGGTGCGGCCTCATCGCCGCGCTGTGCTTGGCGGCGGGCATTGCCCTCGCTGTCTGCGGCTGCACGGGGCGGGAGCCTGGTGCGGGCTCGGGTTCTGCACCCGCTGAGGCTGAGGACACCTGGCAGGTGCAGGTCGGTGTGAGCGCGGAGGGCTGGGACGCGGCAACCTCGTCGCCGGTCATCGTGCATATCGTCAGCGAGGAAGAGGGCGTGGACTACTACCACGCCTACGCCGCCAACGAGGAGACGGCGCTCGACGTCCCTTCCGAGGGTGATTACGAGGTCTCCTTCATCGCTCCCATCAACGCCGACGGATCAACCTACCGCGTGCCGGAGGATGCGAGCGCCACGGCGACGAATGGTGACGAAGGGGAGGCAGAGCTGCCGTTCGCCTTCGAGCGCATCGAGGCCGCCGACGTGACGGCGGAAGACCTCAGCGCTATCGCAAGCGCGGTAAGCGATGCCGTGAAGGCAGGCGACGAGACCCTGACCGGGGAGAACGGCGTGAAGGTGGTCGAGCTGGTCAAGGCCAACGCGAGCGCCAGCCCGAACGCGGATACGGAGGCCATCGAGCAGAAGGCCGAGCAGGCGGTCGAGAGCGCCCGCAGCGGCAAGAGCACGGCGTCAACCGGCGTCAGTGCGAGTGGTACCGGCAACGGTGGTGGCAATTCCGGCTCTGGGTCGGGCTCCGGTTCCGGCGGCAACGGCGGCGGCTCGACCTCGGGCGATGGGACCAGTACCGGTGGTAACTCCAACTCCGGCTCAGGCGGCGGCAACACGTCTGCGTCGCACACCCACAACTGGGTGGCCCAGACCTCGACCGTGCATCACGACGCCGAGTACCGCACCGTCCACCACGACGCCGAGTACCGCACGGTGCATCATGATGCGGTGACGCAGGAGCGCCATATCTGCAATGGGTGCAATGCTGACATTACCGGAAATGAGTCCGCACACATTAAGGCAAACATACTGAACGGTTGCGGCGGATGGCACAGCTCCATTGTCACCATTCAGCAAGCTTATGACGAGCAGGTACTGGTTCGTGCCGCCTACGACGAGCAGGTGCTTGTCCGCGCAGCTTGGGATGAGACCGTGACCACGGGTTACAAGTGCTCTACCTGCGGCGCGACGCGGTAGGGTACGCGGCGACATCGAGGACGGGACGATGGAGTGGAAAAGCAGGCACAGGCGAACTGAAAGTGGAATGCAGCACGGCACGAGGGGCGTGGCCTGGACCGCATTCTGTCGGATTGGCGCGCTATGCAAGGCTTCGCATGTCAGACGACTGATGGCATCGGTGTGCTAGCTTCAGGTTCGGTGTGGCTTTAATGGAAGACGGGGCCAGCCAGGAATCCTTCGCCTGTCTTATGGTACCTTTCCTGCTCGCTGACGCCTTCCCGCTATGGCTCCTCGCGAGCATCGGCTTGCTGCTGACTGTCGCCCCCATGCGAGGGGTGGAGCCACTCCTCGTTGTCCGAATCGTCAGAGAACTCCTCGTACGACGTGAAGGTAATTGCTATCTTGTGCCTCTCCGCTGCCTTCCTGAGCGCGATGAGGGCGTCCATGGTTCCGTAGAACGCTTCGCACTCGGCTTCGATGGCGCGACGCACCTCATCTTCATGGTACGCTCCGGCATTGAAGGTGTTGAACCTTTTTAAGAGGGCGTTCAGGTTTACACCTGCCTTGTGCAGTTCGTAATTCGCGCGGTTGAGCGGCTCCAGGTCGATGACGGTGACCTTGAGGGCGTCGGTATGGATGAGCGCCTGGCGGATGAACTCACCGACACCCATGCCATACTTTCGAGCACGCCGCTTCAGCTTTTCGCGCTCACTTTCAGTCATGAAGACGTGTACCTGCTTGTCTCTTATCCGCGTTGTTGACATGGACTGTCCTCCTTTGCGTAATTGGCAGTGTATGGTACTTGTTACGCTGGATTACCCACTAAGGGCTTATCAGGGATGACGTGCCCATCTCATCGTTTCCCTTTTTGTTTTATGAGGCCGCTAATTATGGATCTCGCCTCGTCTTCAGCTAAAGCTTCGCTTCCATGCAAAACGACTAGCCCGTCGCTGGGGGTCCAATACGTCCAGCAGCCCTTGTCCTTGTCATTACTCACGACTCTGCTCATGCGCATATTATGGCCCCCGTTTATCTCTGCGCTCGTTTTCAACGATTCGGTCTTCGGCGGGAAGTGCCCCTCACGTCGGTTCCATGCGAGCAGTTTTTTACGCCAGTCAACAATCGGGTTTCCCTTCCTATCAACCCAGCCATTCAATTCATAATGGTCATAGAACCGGTCGGGAGAGACCAACAGCTGCAGCTTGTTGCAATAGCGGGCGACCTCCTCGCGAGTGGGACGTTCATTAATGTCGTTTTTGCTTGATTCGGCTATAGCTCCAGTGCCGGAGCTAGTGCTAGTACTAACAGTCTCTAATTTCTTATCTATTATCTGTGGAGGGCATGCTGGTTGGTTTTGCGCGTCATCTGCGCAGTTGGTGAGAAAAGAATCCGAGGCCAGGGGCAAGTTTTGAATTTGATGTTCGGATAAAAGATGCTTAGAATCGACGAGATCTTCGCTGACAGCCCCTTCAAACTCAAGCAGGTTCTGATGCATAACCTCATGCAAGTTGTCTGGCGCTTCAGAGCCAGCAATAGCTGCATCAGCTAGCGAACGCTTCTTTTTGATTCTGCCTTTAAACCCTGCGATGAGGTCTTTGACGCGGAGAGGAAGATCCTCAGGTTCAACTCCTTCAAAAAAGAGCTGGGCGCAGGCGTAGATGAACTTGGCCCTTTGCGCAGGTTTCAATGTTTGAGCATTATCGTAGAGCTCGCGGTCAAGCTTGAAATAGGCAGGGCCTGATGAGGTGTTTTTGATTCCCATTGTTTAGTTTTCACCCCCGCAGCGACGACGAGAGCGCAGCCAGGCATCCAGGTCTTCGGAGAGATACAAGACGGAAGATCGTGGTGAGTCGCTTAGGTGAATATAAGCTGGACCTTTGCCGGAGCAGCGCCAGTTGGCAAGCGTCTTCGTGCTCACTCCTAGCATCCGGGCGGCATCCTCGCTCGAAAATGCCATCGGATAGATGCAAGAAATACCATTCTGAGCGTTGTGTTTCATAACGGCCCTCCGTCCACTAAATAACGGAGAGTCGATATGAAAAAAGCGACACAGAGGCGGGCGCCTTACCCATCCTCTGCCGTCGCTCCGTGTCTCTACTTGGACCGGCACATCCTGTGAACGACCTTTCCGACCGTCGTTGCCTTTCGTTCACAAAAAACGGATGCTGGAAGCTGTTTGCCCCATCTGTAGTGTGGGTTCGCTCGCCTCGAAGCGACGGTTACCAAGCCGTCGTCCTCTCTCGGGATCTTTATGCCTAGCGCTGACTTTTCGCCAATAGCCGAACTTATGCGCATATCACGACGTTCGCGCAGCCCTGCGAGCACTAATTATCTTTCACGGCTCCGTATGCAATTATTTTTATTCTACCCCAGATTCCCCGCTGTATCCAAGCCGATGGAACACCCTATACATACTTGAAAGGGGGGACAATAGTGGGGACAATCGCCGTTAGTGATATCCAGAAATAAAAAACTACCTGCGTTTCCGCAGGTAGTTAATAGTTCTTGGTCGCGGGGGCAGGATTTGAACCTACGACCTCCGGGTTATGAGCCCGGCGAGCTACCAGACTGCTCCACCCCGCAATGTCTGGTGCACCTCTGGTGCAAGAAGATATATTACGATGTGAGGTCTTTCAATTCAAGCAGAATCTTAATTGTGTGTGCATTTCCACATTTCAGGGAGTTTCGGCATGCGACGACCAGGTCGGTAGAAGATTGGCCGGTCGGCGTCGCATATGAGTCGGCGTCGCTGGGTGTGTTCGCTGCTGCAAATATGGAGTTACACGGGGCCAAGATTTACCCAACGCCGCCGCGAGGCAGTTTATTCACCCCTCCACAGTTTAGGAGATTGTCTGGTATTGATGTTTACATACCACAGGGGCCAATCCGGGCACCGCTCGGCTGTTACAATGTGCCATCAGTGGGAAAAGGCTAGTCTTGCGGCGGTGCGCGCCTGGGCGGGCCGATGGCCATAGCTTTGCGGGTGAACGCGCCGCGTGCGTCTGGCCACGACCTGTGGTGCGCCGATTTCTGCGACGGCATCTTCCGCCTCATACGGTAATCATCGTTGCAAAGGAGCGCCCCCATGTGTGGAATCGTTGGCTACACCGGTTTCAGCCAAGCGAAAAACGTACTCATCGATGGCCTTAAACGGCTCGAATATCGCGGCTACGACTCGGCAGGCATCGCCCTCGAGCGGCAGTCTGCCTCCGCCATGGAGCTCGACGTGCACCGTCGCGTTGGGAAGGTGGCCGGGCTCGAGTCCGAGCTCGAGCACGTCGACACCTCATCGACCTGTGGCATCGGTCATACTCGTTGGGCAACGCACGGTCGCCCGAGCGTTGCGAACGCGCATCCTCACACGAGCTGCGACGGTAGGATCGCTGTCGTGCACAACGGTATCATCGAGAACTTCGCAGAGCTGCGCGAGGAGCTTGAACGTCGAGGTCATCGCTTCACGAGCGATACCGACACCGAGGTTTTCGCCCATCTTATCGAAGAGGCTTACGAGGGACGTCCCGCAGACCCAGCAACGGGCGAGCCCGCCCAGCCTGGCTCGCACGACCTTATGGCTGCGGTGCGCGAGGCGACAACGCATGTGGTGGGCGCGTATGGCCTCGCTGCGCTGTGCGCCGACGAGCCCGGCGTCATCGCTGTGGCTCGCAAGGACAGCCCCATCATCATCGGGCGCGGCGAGAACGGCAGCTACGTTGCCTCGGATGTCATCGCGGTCATCGACGCAACGCGCGATGTCGTGGTGCTCGAGGACGGTCAGTTCGCTCGCCTCACGCCGGAAGGAATCACCTACACCGATGCCGAGGGCGCGGCGATCGAGCCGGCCATCACGCACATCGACTGGGATATCGACATGGCCGAAAAGGGTGGCTACCCCGATTTCATGCTCAAGGAGATTCACGAGCAGCCTCGCGTGGTGCGCGACACGCTGGTGGGCCGCATGATCGGCGGGGAGCTGGATATCGACGAGCTCGGCCTTACCTACGAAGAGCTCAACCTTATCGACCGCGTGTACGTGATCGCATGCGGCACGAGCTACCATGCGGGCCTCATCGCTAAGAACCTCATCGAGATGTGGGCGCGAATCCCGTGCGAAGTGGAGGCGGCGAGCGAGTTCCGCTACCGTAACCCCATCATCACGCCCTCGACGCTGGTCGTTGCGGTGAGCCAGTCTGGCGAGACGGCCGATACGCTGGCGGCCATCCGCGACGCCCGCATCAAAGGGGCCAAGGTGTTCGGCATCACCAACGTTGTGGGAAGCCCCGTGGCGCGCGAGAGCGACGGCGTCATCTACACCAAGGCCAATAAAGAGATCGCGGTGGCGTCTACCAAGAGCTTCATTGGCCAAGTGGTTTCCCTCACGCTGCTTTCCCTGCTACTTGCGCAGGTAAAGGGCAAGCTCACGACGGGCCAGGTCCGCATGCTCTTCCGTGAGCTGGGCGACACGGCCGAGCAGATCCAATGGATTTTCGATACGCAGGCCGAGGCGGTCCATGAGGCGGCGCTTGCCTGCAAGGACGCCCACTCCGCGCTGTTCGTGGGACGCGGCATGGGTGCGGCCATCGCGCACGAGGGCGCGCTCAAGCTCAAAGAGATCAGCTACCTGCACGCCGAGGCGTATGCGGCAGGGGAGATGAAGCACGGCCCCATCGCGCTTATCGACCCTGGTTTCCCCGTGATCGCGGTGACCACCAAGAGCCCCACCTACGACAAAACCGTATCGAACCTCAAGGAATGCGAGGCACGCGGGGCAAAGATTATCGTCGTGGCTACCGAGGGCGACGAGGACATCAAGCACATTGCCGATCATGTGATCTACATTCCGCCGGTGCGCGATGCGTTTTGCCCCATTACGGCGACGGTGCCGCTCCAGCTCCTGGCGCGTGAGGTTGCCATCATGCGCGACTGCGATGTTGACCAGCCCCGGAACCTTGCCAAGAGCGTGACGGTGGAGTAGGGCTCAATGCAAGCCTGGCGATTGCCTAGCTCCTGATGCGGCATGGCGCTTGCGCGGCCCCTGGATGGACTCATCCGGGGGCCGTTTGGGCTTCGCACCTAAAACGTTTTGATGCATCAGAGCAAATCGCTGCGCCATTCATCAAGCAGCGCACGATAGGATTCGGCGTAGGTGCTGCCCTGTTGCCAGATAAGCGTGAAATCATGGTGCGCGGCGCAGTCGGCTGGCGTTAGGTCTACCAGCTCACCGCGGGAAAGCTCCTCGCTTACGGCTACGCGGTAGATGAACGTGATGCCCGGCCCGCGCGAACGAACTCTTTGATAACGGGGATGCTTGCGACCTCGATAACCGCAGCGAAGTCACCGAGCTCAAGCCCTTGCGCCGCCAGCATGCGTTCCAAGATTTCGCGTGTTCCCGAGCCTTTTTCGCGCACGATAATCGGGTGCGCGAGAAGGTCGGAGAGAGCGTGCGCGCTCTGGGCCTTGCGCGGAGAGGCTACCGCGACGTACGGTTCCGTGGAAAGCGCGGAGCCGTCGAAGGAGCTGCGGTCGTACGGTCCCTCCACAAGCGCGAGGTCGAGCTCGCCCATTTCGAGCGAGATGAGCAGATCGTGGGTATTTGCGCTCCTAAGATGCGCGGTCTGCTCGGGATGGCGCTGCGCATGCTTGGCGAGCAGACGGGGCGCGACGTAGTCGGCGATGGTGCGGGTGCATCCTAGGCGAAGCGGAGCGGCCGTGGCGCTATCGAGCCGACGAAGCTCGTCGATGATACGCGCTTCGTCGTTTGCCATAACGGAAAGCCGCCGGTAGAGAAGGTCTCCTGCAGGCGTGGAGCGAACGGCGCGCCCGCGCGTCTCGAAGAGGCTGCAGCCAACCCGGGCTTCCAGCTGCTTGATGTGCTGCGAGACCGCGGGCTGCGTGATATGGAGCTCCTCCGCGGCGCGCGTGAAGCTCCGCAGGCGGTAGGCAATGATGAAGGTATGCGCGCGGTAATCGAGCATGGCCTGGTCCTATGCATAAAGAATTCTTATATATAAATAAGTATAACGATAGAAATAATTATATATAGCTCATCTACCATGGTGGCCGAACGTACATGCCAGATTGAAGGGGAGCGTATGGATTTGGTCAAGGATGCGAGGCATATTTGGAAGGGCCTTCTGTTTTGCCTGGTTATTGCGGTGCCGGCATGGCTGCTGGGCAAGCAGTTCGAGGTGATTGGCGGGCCGGTGTTCGCAATCCTCATAGGCATGGCGCTGGCGCTCGTTGTGCCCGGTTCGTCGGCAGCTCCGCTCGAGGCGGGCGTGAAGTTTACCTCGAAGAAGATTCTCCAATATGCGGTGATCCTTTTGGGCTTTGGCCTTAACCTGGCCCAGATTGCACAGGTCGGCGCCACATCGCTCCCCATCATCGTGAGCACTATTGCCACCTCGCTCATCATTTCCTTCGTGCTTTGCCGAGCGCTTCGCATCCCGAGCAAGATCTCGACGCTCGTGGGCGTAGGCTCCTCCATCTGCGGGGGCTCTGCTATCGCAGCTACCGCTCCGGTTATCGACGCGGACGACGAGGAGATTGCGCAGGCTATTAGCGTGATTTTCTTGTTCAACGTGATCGCGGCGCTCGTGTTCCCCACGCTCGGCGGCATGCTCGGCCTTTCGAACGAAGGGTTCGGCCTCTTCGCGGGCACGGCGGTAAACGACACTTCGTCGGTGACGGCTGCCGCGGCGGCATGGGATGGCATGCATCCCGGCGCCAACACGCTCGATTCCGCCACGATCGTCAAGCTTACGCGCACGCTCGCTATCATCCCCATCACGCTGGTGCTTGCGTTTTGGCAGGTGCGGAAGGCCAAGCGCGCTGCCGCCGAGGGCCGTACCGAGGACGCGCAGGCTTCGGGCAGCTTCGATCTTAAGAAGATCTTCCCGTTCTTCATCCTGTTCTTTGTGCTGGCAAGCATTATCACCACGGTGTTCGCGCTGCCCGCTGCGGTTACCGCGCCTATCAAGGAGCTGAGCAAGTTCTTTATTGTCATGGCCATGGCGGCGATCGGTTTCAACACGAACATCGTCAAGCTCGTTCGCACGGGCGGCAAACCCATCTTCATGGGGGCCTGCTGCTGGGTGGGCATCGCCGCGGTGAGCTTGGGCATGCAGCATCTTCTTGGTATCTGGTAAGGGCGCGCATAGCCCGGCGAAGACAAACCGTCAGCCTTACAGCGAAATGCTGCCTGAACTGCGAAAAGCAACTGGAAGGCGCCTTGCGGTTGCCTCAAATTTCAAAAAATGCAGCCCTCTGGTTGGTAGAATAGGAGCCAACGCACCCGTACTCTGATGGTGCCGGCAACGTATCAGCCGCTCCGTCGCATCTGGTCGCCCCTGGCCTGCGCGCGGAGCCACAACGAGAGGCACCGCCATGGGTTTCCGCGAAAATCTTCAACACCTCCGCGCCACGCGCAACATGACGCAAGAACAGCTCGCCATGTTGCTGGGAGTTTCACGCCAAAGTGTGACCAAGTGGGAGGCCGCGAAAAGCTATCCAGAGATGGACAAGCTGCTTAAGATATGCCAGATCTTCGAATGCAGCTTGGATGATCTTGTAACGGGCGATGTGGCCGCTCTCGCGGGCAACGCGAGCTCGGTGAACGGGACGCAGGTGCCCGTTCCCGACGGGCCTCCGCAGGATATCTGCGGCTACGACGAGCACCAGCGCATGATGGCGTTCAAGGTTCCTACGGGCGTCGCCGCGATTCTTGTCATGTGCGGCATCGCGTTTCTCTTTGAGGGGGGCTTCTCCTTCATGGGCGGCGACGCCGACACGCTCATGATCGTGCTCATCTTGCTGGGCGTGCTTGTTGGCTTGGCGTTTACCGTGCCCGCAGGCATGGAGCATGCGGCGTTCATGAAGGCGCATCCCTATATCGAGGATTTCTATACGGAGGACGACCGTGCCTCCGCTCGGCGCGACCTGTCGCGCGCAATCGTCGCCGGGGTTGCGGCCATCTTTGTGGGCGTGGCGTGCATCATGGTATTTGGCGAGCATCGCGATACCGAACGCCAGGGCCTCTGCCTGCTCATGTTGTTCGTCGCTCTGGGTGTTTGGCTTATCGTGCGGTACGGCATGCTTCTCGGCCGTATGAACATCGCCGAATACAACAAGAGCGCGGCGGAAGAGCTCGAGATGGAAGACATCGTGAACGCTCAGGTAGAAGACGAGATCCGCGATGCCATGATCGCGCATAAGCGGTCCAACAAGAAGCTCGGCGCCATCTGCGGGGCCATTATGATTGCTGCGACGATTATTGGACTTGCCCTGCTCTTCATACCGGTGTTCTCCGCAGCCGATCCTTCAGATTTTGACCCGGTTGGCACGTCCGCCATGTGGTTTTGGGTGGCGTGGCCTGTGGGCGGCATGATTTGCGGAATCGTTGCGGTGCTGATGGAGGGCTTCTCTCGCGAGAAGTAGACGGGCTAGCGCAGCGCGCGTGCCCCCTGGAGCGAGTTGCCCCAACTTATGGAGATGATGCATAGAGCGCCCGTCCACCCCGTATGCCAGACCGCCCACCAGATTGTATGCATGAGAAACCCTTACGACGGGTTTACTAAAAACAGACGGTTTTATCGGCCTGGCGCCCGGGAGGCGCCCGAAGCAAGGAGGATATCATGGGGCTCAAAGCTGAGGAGGCGCTCGACTTCGACTTCGAAGGGTTCCTTGGATACCTGCGCTCGAAGACCCGCGTATTCATGGATGTTGATGGTGACCAGTACTACATCACCCACACCGACGGATACTGGCGCGTGCAGGATTGTTCCAAGTTGAACGATAAGGGCCGTTTTACCGATTGCTCCGAGCTCGTGGCTACCATGCCGGAGATTATCGAGCTCCCGTGGCGTGATGGGAAAAGCATTCACGATCTGTTCCCGGGCGCAACGTTCTATGAGTCGATTCAAGAAGGCTGGGAGAAATAGTAGCTGGTAATGCTGACTATTCGGCTCGCGGCATCGCAGGAAGGCAGGCCGCAGAGCCACCCCGCTACGAGCCGCCGACGCATACCCCGAGCGTCGGCGGCTCTTTTGGTTTGAGGATTGGGCATGGCGCAAATTTGGCTAAAGATTGCCAACCTGGGGAGTTTTTAAATACTCCAAGACGTGAATCGTTGACTTTAATCCGAAATCGGACTAAAATTCCGTGCATTGTGAACGATGGGCTTCACGTTGGGCGGCCGGGCATGCGGGCTGCAGGCCTGCGGACGCACGGCTGCTTGGAGAGGAGCGAGCATGCCTGCCTACGGCTTTCGGGCATGAGGCCGCTTCCGATCTGCGGCGGGCTCCGGGAAGTTGCCGAGCTGCTGCTTCCGGGCCGGCGCGGCGCCCCCGCGTGGAGCGGAACGAGAATGCCCGCCCACAGCTTTCGGGCTTGCGAGCGCATACTCGCGTGCGGAACGGAGCATGTCCAGCCCGACGCCCGAAGGTTCGTAGACGTATGGAAAACAGCGAGAGGAGGCTTGTGCCATGGGAGATAGCCAGCATGTTAGCGAGCAGAGCCTTGCTGCCAGCTTGTCCGGCGTGGAGACGACCCCGCTTGCGCTCGACCTGCTCTACAACGAAGTCGACAAGCTCTACCATGCATATGCGCGCGGTTGCGGGCTCTCGGATTGCGCCTATTGGATGCTCTACGATATTGAGCGCGCTGGCGGCGAGCTGCCACTTGCCCGGCTCACAGAGTCGTGGTCGTATAGCAAGCAGACCATCAATTCGGCCCTTAAGGTGCTGCAGGAGCGCGGCCTCATAGCGCTGACGTTCATGGAAGGCAGCCGCAAGAGTAAGCTGGCGGCCTTCACCGAAGAGGGGCGCGCGTTTTCTGCCGAGCGCATCGTTCCCGCCATTCGCGCGGAGGAGCGTGCGTTCTCGTCGCTGACCGAGCAGGAGCGTTCCTTGCTGGTGCAGTTGGTGCGTCGCTATATCGATGCGCTTGAGCAGCAGATCTTGGCGTGCACGCCAGAAGCCTGCGTTCCCACCTAGCGCCATGCACTCCTAGGGCGCGCAGGCGCCACGATGCGGATGCATTTCAAGCGTCCGTTCCTTCTTTGACCTTATGCTATTTCAAGGAAAAGGAGCCTTGCGTATGCGCACGTTGCTGCGTTTCCTCAAACCATATCGTCTGCAAGTAGCGGGGGTGCTTGGAGCGCTCGGCCTTAACCTGCTGGGCGTGCTGCTGGTGCCCACGATCCTTGCCAACATGATCAACATCGGCGTCTCCTCGAGAGATTTCGATTACCTGGTTCAGCAAGGGCTTGTCATGCTCGTTGCGGCGCTCATCTCGGGCGGCGGAGCATTTGCAAACAACTACCTCTGCGCCGATCTTGCCACCAAGGTTGGCCGCGACATTCGCACTGCGGTCTATGACGCGTCGCTCGCGTTCTCGGGTGGCGACTTCGAGCAGTTTGGCACGGGCTCGATGATCACGCGCACGCTTGGCGACGTGAACGTCATTCAAACCGCGCTCAGCATGAGCATCCAGATGATCCTTCCCGTACCGTTTGCAGCGGTAATCGGCGTGGTGCTGGCATGCAGCATCGACATGCAGATGGGCCTGCTGCTTGCCGGGTTCATCGCGGTGGTCGCGGTGATCGCTGTCGTGAGCGTGAAAAAGGCCGCCCGCATCTTCCAGCGTCTCCAGCGCTTCATCGACCGCATGAACGTGCGCCTGCGCGAAAGCATCACGGGTGTGCGCGTGATTCGCGCCTTTGGCAAGGAGTCGGCTGAGCGGGAAAGCCTCGACGATGCCTTCGGCACCTATGCGAGCAGTGCCATCAAGGTCAACTGGATTTTTGCCACGCTCGATTGCTCGGCGTTCTTCGTGATGAATCTGGCCGAGGTCTCGATTTTGTGGCTCGGCGGCAATCGCGTGGGCGCGCATGCTATGCAGATTGCTTCGATTTCTGCGTGCATCGAGTATGCGATGCTCATCCTGTTCTTCATCATGATGGCGCAGATTTGCATGCTCACCCTGCCGCGCGCGCTCGTGTGCCTGGAGCGTTGCCGCGAGGTCATCGAATGCGAACCGTCCATCAAGGACGCCGCGCCGCTGGAGGCCGCCGCGCATGACGGGGCTGGCGTGCCGGAGCGCTTCCTCGCTTCGTTCGAGGCACACGAGGCGGGCGCAGGAGCCGAGGCCTTGCCAAGCGGCCATGCCCGCACCGACAGGCCGGACGTGGTGGCGCATTTCGGCAACGTGTCGTTCCGCTTTGCCGATGCGAGCGAAGATACGCTGCATCACCTCAACTTCTACCTGAGGCGCGGCACGACGACGGCGATCATCGGACAGACGGGCTCGGGCAAGTCGACCATCGCCAAGCTCATGCTGCGCTTCCATGACGTGACGGATGGCGAGCTGACCGTGTGCGGCAGCGACGTGCGCACCATCACCCAACAGGAGCTCCGCGACCACATCTCGTATGTGCCGCAGAAAGCTTGGCTCTTCAGCGGAACCATCGCGGACAACCTGCGCGATGGCAAGGCGGATGCTTCGGATGAAGAGCTGTGGCATGCGCTCGACGTGGCGCAGTCCGGCTTCGTGCGCGAGCTGCCCGACGGCCTCCAGAGCCGCGTGGCCCAGGGAGGAACCAATTTCTCGGGCGGTCAGCGCCAGCGCCTCTCCATCGCGCGTGCGCTCGTGCGTCCGGCCGACCTCTACATCTTCGACGATTCGTTCAGCGCGCTGGACTTCAAGACAGACGCGGCGCTGCGTCACGCGCTCCAGACGGAGGTTGCCGACGCCGCGGTGCTCATTATCGCGCAGCGCATCAACACGATTCTTACCGCCGACCAGATCATCGTGCTCAAAGACGGCTGCATCCAGGGCTTGGGCACGCACGAGGAGCTTATGCGCAGCTGTACGGCCTATCAGGAGATTGCGCGCTCGCAGCTGCGCGAGGAGGAGCTCGCAGAGCTGACGGGAGAGGACCGCGAGCAGGTGCCCGCCGCAGATGGTGCAGCGATGAAGGGAGGTGAGTAGCCATGGCAGAGGAGAAGAACCTGACCAACAGCCAGGCGGCGCAGGGGATCGCGCCCGAGCCCACACGAGATGAGGAGCAGGAGCTTGAGGTGCCACGCGATGCCTTTGGCGTGGTGCGCCGGCTTTGGAAGACGTCGCGCCGCGAGCACTGGCGCTTCGCCGTGGTGCTCGTCTGCGTTCTTTGCTACACCGTGGCGCAGATCGCCGCCCCCGCATACAGCGCGCATGTCATCGACCTGCTTTGGACCGAGATCCAGGCCAGCTTCGCCGAGGGCCGCAGCTTCACGATCGGCTGGGACACCGGCGGCCGCGAGATCCTTGTTTACCTGGGTATCTGGACGGCAGCCTGGGGGTTCTACACCATTCAGAGCTTCACCATGGCGAGCTTTGCGGAGCGCCTTAACCTCACGCTACGCCAGGAGCTCGCCCAGAAGCTCAACGTGCTGCCCCTCAAGTTCTACGACGCCAACAAGCCTGGCGACATCATGAGCCGCGCGACGAACGACCTGGACAAGGTCTCCGAGGTCATGCAGCGCGGGCTGCTCTCGATGATGGTCTCGGTTGGCTCGGTTATCGGCGCGATCATCATGATGCTGCGCTACAACTGGGTGCTCACGGCGATCTTCGCAGCGTTTGCAGCCGCTTCCATCCTCATGACGCGCGCCGTATCCAAGCGCACGCTGGTGCTTGCTTCCGAGCAGCAGCGCGCGGTTGGCCTGCTTACCGGCCACGTTGAAGAGGCGTACTCCGGGCGCATCGTCATCAAGGCGTTCAACCGCGAGCAGGCCAGCTCGGCGCGCATCCACGAGGCGGCGCAGGAGCTCGCCGACGCCATGCGCAAGACGGATTTCATGACCAATGTGGTGGCGCCCATGGTGCGGTTCTTGGTGCGGCTCTCGCAGGTCATCCTAGCGCTCGTTGGTTGCGGCTTCCTCATGCGCGGCCAGCTCACCATCGGTCGTTTGCAGGCGTTCTTCCAGTACGTCAACACGGCGGCCGAGCCGCTCACCCAGTTCTCGCTCACGATGAACCAGCTGCAGAGCGCGCTGGCGGCGGTGGAGCGCGTCTACGATATTCTCGATGAGGAGGAGATTGAGCCCGACCCGAAGGTGCCCGCCACCGTCCCGCAGCCCGTGCGCGGCCGTATCGCCTTCGAGCACGTTCGCTTTGGCTATAACCCGGAGAAGCCGCTCATGCACGACGTAAGCTTCGTAGCGGAGCCGGGCCAGAAGGTGGCCATCGTGGGTGCCACCGGCGCTGGAAAGACGACGCTCATCAACCTGCTTATGCGCTTCTACGAGATCGACGGCGGCCGCATCACGCTCGATGGGGTGGACACGCATGCTATGACGCGCGCCGACCTGCGTCGAAACTTCGGCATGGTGCTGCAGGATGCGTGGCTGCGCGAGGGCACGATTGCCGAGAACATCGCGTATGGTTGCCCCGGCGCCTCGCGCGAGGAGATTATCCAGGCGGCAAAGACCGCGCAGGTTGACTTCTTCGTGCGCACGATGCCGCATGGCTACGACACGCGGCTCGCTAACGACGCCGAGAGCATCAGCCAGGGCCAGCGCCAGCTGCTCACGATCGCGCGCGTACTGCTTGCCAATCCGGCGATTCTCATCTTGGACGAGGCGACCTCGAGTGTGGACACCCGCACGGAAAAAGCCATCGTGCAGGCCATGGAGGCGCTCACGCAGGGGCGCACGAGCTTCGTGATCGCGCACCGGCTTTCCACCATCGTGGACTCGGACCTCATCCTGGTGATGGATCACGGAACCATCATCGAGCAGGGCACGCACGAAGAGCTGCTTGCCGCCGGCGGCGCGTATGCGGAGCTCTATAACGCCCAGTTTGCGTAGGTTTTTCGACCCGGCCGGCCCGCCGTTGCCGTGATAGCTAGGCGTGCCCCGCCGTTACAGGTTGCTTGGATCTTCCCCGGTCATGGGGATGGGCTTGCCGGGCGCGCGCAGGCTCGTAAGGGCGGTGTAGTCGCCGCCGGCGGTGGTGGGGCGCATCTCGCCCGGGGCGAACCAATCGAGCGCGCAGTCGATCCATGCGTTCCAGAACGGCCACTCGTGCCCGCCGATGCCCGGCTCCCAGTACGTCACGTCGAAGCCGGTGTCGCGCAGGAGCTTGACCACCTCGCGGTTGTTCTCGCAAAGGTTGTCGTGCAGGCCGCACGCCACGTAGAAGTTGGGTTTGGGCAGATCGGGCTCGCTTTCGAACCGCTCGGCCAGCGCTACGTAATCCTTTTCCGTGCCAATGACCGTGTCAAGGTCGCCGAAGAACCGCTCGTAGTACTTGCGCTTGCGCGGCGAGTGCGAGTCGACGGCGTCGAGGATGCGGTCGCGCATGAAGGCGCCCGAAAGCATGATGATGCTGCCGAAGCGGTCGGGTCGAAGCATGCCGTTGATGAGCGCCGTATACGCGCCGATGGAGATGCCGGCCAGCGCCGTGTCCTCGCGCTTGGCGGAGAGGGGGAAGAGCTGCCGCGTAATGGTGATGAGCTCTTCGCTGATGAACTTGCCGTGCCACTCGTTGATTTCGGGCTTATTGAGGTAGAGGCCGTCTTCGCCGGACGGCATGATGAGTGCCACATCGCGAGCTTCGGCCGTCTCGACCACATGCGTCTTGTCGATCCAGTCGACGTCTTGGCCGAAGAGCCCGTGAAGCAGATAGACGGTGCGATACGGGCCGCGGCGCTTTTTGGCGCGCTTGTCGCCGTCCATCTTGTCGACGGGGATCACGGCGGTAAGCACGACATTGCGCTTGAGGTACTCGGAGTAGAAATCGACGCGGAGAAGTGCCATCTCAATCTCCCTTCGTGCGGGCGTCGAGCCTAACGAGGCAGCCAGTCGAGCGCCTGGGGCAGCGCGGTGTTCCAGAAGGTCCAGTCGTGGCCACCGGGCATCTCGCGCTGCTCAACTTCGATGCCGGTGCCTCGCAGGCGCTCGGCGAGCGCGCGGTTGGGTTCGGCGAGCGGGTCATTCGACCCCCATGCCATGAAGACGCGCGGCCTGGGGCGGTCGCAATAGACCACGTCGGCGGCCAGACGGCGTGGGTCCTTGTCGCTATCGATGACCTGGGCTAGGTCGCCAAAGGTGGATTCCAGGAAGTTGCGGCTCAGGAAGAAGACGTCGTCGTTAATGAGGCGGTCGAAGTCCCCCAAGATCATGGCAGAGGAAAGAGCGATGATGCCGCCGAAGTTCTCGGCATACTTGAAGCCGTTCCGGAGCGCGCCGTACGCCCCCATGGAGATGCCGCCGATGAACGTGTCCTCGCGGCGCCGCGAGATGGGGAACATGCGGCGGGCGGCTTCGACGAGTTCGAGCCCCACATAGCGACCGTAGTAGTTATGGGTTTCGGGATGGTCGAGGTAGAACGCGTTGTAGCCGGACGGCATGATGACCGCGAGGCCGCGTTCCTCGGCGAATGTGCGGATGCGCGTTTCGGACATGAAGTCCGTATGGTTGCCGGAGATGCCGTGAAGCAGAAAGAGCGCTTTGAATGGCGGCTTCTCTGCGGGCATGGGCGTGCGGTCCCACGATGCGGGGTCTTGACGGCGCATATAGTCGAACCCCATGGCGTCGCCGGGGCAATCGGTGGGGAGAATCACGTCAAGCGTGGTGGTGCGCATGAGTGAGGTGGAGTAGAAATCTACGCTAAGGCGAGCCATGCAGCCTCCTCTTACGTGCTGGCTGCCCCGGTTTGCGGGGCGTGCTGACAACAAACTCGATATCGTCAGTATACTGCGCCCAGCCGCTTGCTTTTCGCGGATGGGCCATTTGGGCGAACGTTCCGGCCAGCGGCTGGGCGCCTTCGGCGAAGCCCTTACCAAGCGCTTACGGCGTGCGGCGGAGGAGCGTTATATGCGCGCGCCAATAACAGAAAATCTTATATATAGAGACTTAGATTTATGAATAGAGAAGCTTAAGAGCGGAAACAATAGCCACGATAGAACAGACGCCGCTCCGTAGGGCGGCATGGTTCGCCGGCCAACAACAAGGCCGGGACGACGACGGGGCTGGATGGCTTGCAAAACCGATCCTAAGCCGACGCAACCCCGGTCCCGCGCCAAACCTGGCGAACCGTATGCAAGAGAGGTGATTCGCATGAGAATCGACAAGCTGGCAATGACATCGAGGGAGGCGCTGCAGGCGGCCATCGGCATCGCGGGCGATGCCGAGGCTGGCGCCGTCGAGCCCGTTCATCTGCTTTCGGCGCTGCTCACGAGCGGCGAGCGCAACATCTCGGTCATCATCGAGCGCATCGGTGCCGATCCGGCGCAGCTCAGCCGCGCGACGCAGGAAGCCATCGACCGCGCCCCCAAGGTAACGGGTGATGGTACCCAGGTCGGGCTTTCGCGCGACCTGGTTCGCGTGCTCGAGCGCGCTGAGAAGCACGCGGGCAAGATGGGCGATAGCTTCGTGGTAACCGAGCACCTGCTCATGGCCCTTGCCGAGGACAAGGGTGATGCAGGCCGCGTGCTCAACGACTCCGGCGTGACGCGTGAACGCATCGAGGAGGTCTACCAGGAGCTTCGAGGCGACGACCGCGTTACCTCTGCAGAAGACAAAACGCAGTTCGAGGCGCTTGAGCAATATGGACGCAACGTGTGCGACCTGGCGCGCGCCGGCAAGCTCGACCCGGTGATCGGTCGCAGCGAAGAGATCCGCCGCACCATCCAGGTGCTCAGCCGCCGCACCAAGAACAATCCCGTGCTCATCGGCGAGCCTGGCGTGGGCAAGACCGCCATCGTGGAGGGCATCGCTCAGCGCATCGTGGCCGGCGACGTGCCGAGCACCCTGCGCGACAAGGATCTCATCGAGCTCGACATGAGCGCGCTCGTGGCTGGTGCCAAGTATCGTGGCGAATTCGAAGACCGCTTGAAGGCCGTGCTCAAGGAAGTCGAAAAATCCGAGGGACGCGTGATCCTCTTCATCGACGAGCTCCACACCATCGTGGGCGCGGGTGCCACCGAGGGCTCCATGGACGCGGGCAACATCCTGAAGCCCGCGCTCGCTCGCGGCGACCTGCATGCCATCGGCGCGACGACGCTCGATGAGTATCGCAAGTACATCGAGAAGGACGCGGCGCTCGCCCGCCGCTTCCAGACCGTGTTCGTGGGCGAGCCGAGCGTGGAGGACACCATTTCCATCCTGCGCGGGCTCAAGGAGAAGTACGAGATCTTCCACGGCGTGCATATCGCGGATAACGCGCTTGTGGCGGCGGCGGACCTTTCGGACCGCTACATCGCCGACCGCTTCCTGCCCGACAAGGCTATCGACCTGGTAGACGAGGCGGCGAGCCGCCTTCGCATGGAGCTTGACTCCATGCCCGCCGAAATCGATGCGACGGAGCGCCAGCTCACCCAGATGCAGATCGAGGAGCAAGCGCTCATGAAAGAGGCCGACGATGCCTCGAAGGAGCGCCTGCAGTCGCTTCGTCAGGAGATGGCTGAGGTGCAGGAAAAACTCAACGTACAGAAAGCGGGCTGGCTCAACCAAAAGAACGCTATCGACCGCGTCCAGGAGCTCAAAGGCAAGCTGGACGAGGCTCGCGGCGAGGAAGAGCGCGCTACGCGCGATGGCGACTTGGCGCGCGCAAGCGAGCTGCGCTACGCGGTGATTCCGGGCTTGGAGCACGACATGCAGGCTGCCGAAGCCGAGCTCGATGAGCAGAAGGAGCGCGGGGGTGGCCTTAATGAGCAGGTGACTTCCGACGAGATCGCCGAGGTGGTGAGCGCATGGACCGGCGTACCGGTGTCGAAGATGATGCAGGGCGAGCTCGAGAAGCTCTCCCATCTCGAGGAAGAGCTGCACAAGCGTGTGATCGGGCAGGATGAGGCCGTGCGGGCCGTGTCTGCCGCCGTGCGCCGCAGCCGCGCGGGCCTGTCCGACCCCGACCAACCCATCGGCAGCTTCTTCTTCCTCGGACCCACCGGTGTGGGTAAGACCGAGCTCGCCAAGGCGCTTGCCGAGTGCCTGTTCGACGACGAGCGCGCGCTTGTGCGCATCGATATGTCCGAGTACATGGAAAAGTTCTCGGTCCAGCGCCTCATCGGCGCCCCTCCGGGATACGTGGGCTACGACGAGGGCGGCCAGCTGACCGAGGCCGTGCGCCGTCGCCCGTACAGCGTGATCCTGCTGGACGAGATGGAGAAGGCGCACCCTGACGTGTTCAACGTGCTTCTGCAGGTGCTCGATGATGGCCGCCTGACCGATGGCCAGGGGCGCCAGGTGAGCTTTAAGAACACGATCATCATCATGACGTCCAACGTGGGCTCACAGGCGATCGCGGAACACGCGGGCACCGATGACGAGGCGCTCAAGCGCGAGGTCGATGAGGCCATGCGAGCCACCTTCCGGCCGGAGTTCCTCAACCGTATCGATGACATTGTGGTCTTCCATCCGCTGGGAATGGAGCAGATCGAGCAGATTGTCGACATCCAGCTGGCTCATGTGCGCGAGCGCTTGGCGAAGCAGCGTATGACCCTTGCGGTTACGCCGGCAGCGAAGCAGATGCTCGCGATGGGTGGCCTCGACCCGGTGTACGGCGCTCGCCCGCTCAAGCGCCTCATCCAAAACGAGGTGGTTGATTGCATTGCGCGTGCAATCATCGATGGCGTGGTGCACGAGGGCGATCAGGTGACCGTCGACGTGGACGCGGACAATTCGTTCTGCGTGGTTTCCGGCGAAGCTGGTCCTGCGGCAACCTATGAGGTGCCGGCGGAGTAAAGCTAGCGCTGGCGCATGCTGGGCTGCGCGAGGCGGTGGGCGCGGTGCGCTTGGGTATCGCGCGCCGCCCCCGCCGTCGCCAGCCTGGCCTCGTCTTTGTTCAAAGTGCGCCGCTTGTGCCATTGAGTGCAGAAAACGGTGTTTGTTGTATCCGTGTCGCGCTGCATTGCGCGGCACGGATACTTTTCTGGCTAAAAATGTCGATTTATGGCGATGGCTCGGTGCCCTCGTGACGGTTTCGACGCCGCCTGCATTGGGAGCGCGTGCGAAGCGCTAGAAAAACCTGCGGATATGTTGGTTTACACGGATCAGCGCAGATTGTTTGTTGGCATTTGAGGAAGAGGTGCGAGCGGTGAGAGCAGAAAATCGACATTTTTAGCCAGAAACGTGCGTCGCAGATAGCGAGGACCATGCGCGGGGGTTTGTCGTGGGGTGCATGATTCGTGCGGGAGCCCGACCGCGTTTGTGATAGCGTTGTTGCATGGAGTGCATCGTTGTTTCACATACTTCTGCCATCCGCGGTGCGAGAGCTGAGCGCTGCTCATATGCTGCGGTTACCTGGCGTCCCTTAGATAAAAGGGAGCAGCGCCGGGTCCTTGCCTCTTGCGCTCCAAATAAGATTGCTATCGATTTTGAAGAGCTGGCCCGCAAGGGTTTCTGGCAGGGGGCCGAGGGCGAAGAGCTTCATATTTTGATGAGCGATCCATCTCATGTAAGCAGGAAGAGCGGGTTGCGCTGCCACGTGATTTCAAGGCCCTTGCCTGCGGGCGCCATCATGCGTGTTGGCGCTGGTCTCTATTGTTGTTCTTCCGCGTTCGCCACGCTTCTGTATTCCGAGGGGCGGTCACTGCCTGAGGTTTACGCGCTTGTTATGGAGCTGCTGGGAATCTATTCGCTGCCTGCCGAAGCTACGCTGCCCATTGCATGGGGTGGCGTGTGGCCAGATTTTACCGATCGGCATAGCGTGGAGCAGGAGCATTGTCGCTGCGAACCGGCAGTGACCATGCGCGAGCTGCGCGCCGTCGCTGCATGGGCAACCGGTAGGCGATACGCCACGTTTCGTCGTGCGGTTGAATATGCGCTCTCGGGTTCGGCCTCTCCTATGGAGACCGTTATGGCTGGCATGTTCTCTATTCCCATGCGTTGGGGCGGCTTCAATTTGCGGGCGCTTCCTCAAGGAGGAATACTTCTCAACCATCGAATCGACTTCTCTCCCCGGGCGGTTCGGATGGCATCGGGGATTCCGTACGCCGTGTGCGACTTGTACATTCCCGCCGCCGGGACCGACCTTGAGTACAACGGCGGCTACCACGAGCAGGAATCGGTGCGCGTACGAGATGGCCAACGCAATAACGGCCTCAAGGGAATGGGGGTCAAGGTCCTCGTGATTAATCGCGACCAGATGATAGATATCGTTGCGCTTGAAGCTATTGCACAGTCGATCTATGACGACGCCAACCAACGTTTTCGCTATCAAGCGGCGGGGTATCGCGCGCGACAACTGGCGCTGCTCAACGGGTTGCGCGCCGGTATTGGCTTGCCGCCCGTGTGACGCGCTGGAATTCCGGTGCGTTGTGCCCGGGGTTCCACTTGCATGTCTCCTGTCCCTGTCTGCACCGACGAGTATCGGTTTGTATCTTGCGGCGCTCGATTTTGGCTAAAAATGTCGATTTCTGGCGATGGAAGATGGGAACTTGGGCAGGACGGGAGTGACTCTCTCGCCATTCGCGTGACGATGGGACGGTTAACAGGCAGAATGCGAGCCTCCGACCCGACGAGAGGGGCTAATGAGGCCGCGGTGTTCTCTCGGTGCGGGTGCGGATTGCCATAAATCGACATTTTCAGCCAAAATCGGCGGGCGGAGGTTAAAATCGGACCGCGCGCGGCGGTGAGAAGCGAGGCAGGACGGGCGTGCGGCGCCGGTGGGGGCGGGACGGGCGCGCAGTCGCCGGTGGGGGCGGGACGGCGTTCTCGCGGCAGCGAGGGACAACGCGCTCGAACGCGCGGCGATGTCGGGGCGAAACGGCGTGTTCGCGGCAGCGAGGGCAACAACGGGCAAGCGCGCGGAGCGCCACGTCTAGCACGCGTGACGAGCAACGCACGCAGGCGTCGAGGGGTAATCGGTTGTGTGGCCAGAAACGGTATCGAAGCGGCTTTATGCCCCGTATGCCAAGTGGGCGTCATCGATATCCTCGAGCGTTTCGCGCAAGAACCGGCGTGCCCACCATTGCGCCGCAGGGAGGTTTTGGTCCAGATAGTTGCCGCAGGCTTCGGGCGCAGCTCCGGGAATCTCTCCCTCAAAGCCGGCGACGAAATCAAAAAGATTTCGAATGAGCGGCAGGATTTCGCGCGACGTGACCTCGCCGAAAACAACAAGGTAAAAGCCGGTGCGGCATCCCATGGGGCCAAAGTACACCACGCGCGAACTCCACACGGCGTCATTGCGCAGGAACGTCGCGCCGAGATGCTCGATAGTGTGCACCTCGGCGGTATTCATAACCGGCTCGCGGTTCGGCGCGGTCAGGCGAATGTCGAACGTGGTCACTGCGGCGCCGGTCGCGGGATCGCGGTCGACGCGCGATACGTAGATCCCCGGCTCGAGCGTAAGGTGGTCAACGGTGAAGCTGGCAATAGTCTCCATGGTGCTCCCTGCGATTCTTGAGGGTTGGCGTCATCTCCTGTGGCCTGTATTGTAGCGTTGCCACACCTCAGGCTGCGCCTGATAGAATAACCGGAGCCCAAACAGCGCAATCTCAGGAAGGGAACGGCATGCTCTCACCGCAAGCAGTGGTTTTCGATATGGATGGCACCCTCGTGGACACGGAGCGGGTGAGCCAGGCATCGTGGCGAAGGGCCGCGGCGGATATGGGCATCGTCCTGCCCGATAGCATGCTCAACGATTTCGTTGGCTGCAGCATCCCCAATGCTCGCACCATGGTGATTGAGCTGGTTGGCGATGTGCAGCTTGTTGATCGGCTGTTCTCGCACCAGGCAGAGCTGTTTCTCACGATGCGCGACGAAGGTCTTGAAATGCGTCCGGGGGCATTCGAGGCGGTGCGGGCGCTCCACGATGCCGGCCTTCCCGTGGCGCTTGCGACTTCGACGGAGCGGGAGTACGCGATGCCGCTTATGGAGCGCTTCGGATTGGCACAGTTCTTCTCGACGACGGTTTGCGGAGACGAGATTGAGCGCTCGAAGCCCGAGCCAGATATCTATCTCGAGGCGGCGCGCCGCTTGGGCACGAGGCCGGAAGCATGCGCGGCGGTGGAGGACTCCGTGAATGGCGTGCGGGCGGCGCTCGCGGCCGGCATGATGACGTTCATGGTGCCCGAATGGGCCGAGCCGACTCCCGACGTGCGCTCAGCGTGCGCGGGCATCTTGCAGAGCCTGCACGAACTGCCGGCGCTGCTTATCGGGTAGCTTCGTTCGGGGCGCGAGCCTGGGGGAGTTGCCGCAAGAAAAGGGATAGCGCGCAGATCGATGGCGTAGGGGAATCCAGGGCGCGGCAGACGGTCGTGGCTGCTAAAGGCGCGCAGCAACGACGTGTCCCGCAAAGAAGATGACGCCCGCAATAAAAAGGCCAAGGTGCGCGCGGCGCGATTTGCTCGCGTTGAGGTGCGCAAAGCGCGTCATACTCACGGCACAGAGAACAAAGCAGGCAAGGGCCGCCCAACCGCACGCGTACGCTTCAGTATGCGCGCCCGATGCATAGAGCGTGGCGCTCACCCCGTGAACCGCGGCTGCGGCAACAAGGCCGACTCCCCAGGCGGCGTGTCGCCGGGTGCGCTCTCTTCCTGCACCGCTGCCTTGCGTGCGGTTGAGATGTACGCAGATGAAGCGAACAGTAAGCGCGCCTAGGCAAACCAGCCCCACAAGGGCAGAGATGATCTCGACGAGGAGTATCGGGGTCATGGCAGGCACTTCCGTTGGTCGAACAATAAAAGATAGCCATAGCTAACTAATTACTGGAACGAGAGGCCGCTGCTTCAAAGAACCTCTACAGGCGTTCGTTGCCGACCTTTGCGGCGCACGGTTCCGTGTGCGCGGGGGCCGGCGGGATGGCGGCTAGCAGGGCGGCGGCCGGCGGAGTGGCAGCCGGCGTAGTGGCAGCCGGCGGCGATGCGATCTCTCCTCGGAGATGCAGGAGCGGTGTTCCCCGAGGCGCTGAGCCAAGGTGCAGATATGGGCCCGCTTTCGTGAATGCAGGGGGTATGCTTACGGTATGGAACGCGGCGGAAAGGATTTGGTATGGCAGAAGCCCTGGACAAGCTGGCACCGGTTGCCAGCGGAAATCAGACGGTGCCGGCTGGCGGCAGAAAGCAGGAAAGTCTCCGCAAGGCGGAGGCCCCGAGCGACCCGTTTATCCGAGCAGAGAATGAGGACGATGACGGCTACGATCCCTATTCCGACCGCCTGCCCGAGCCCGAGCCGCTGTTCGAGCGAGATCCGTGGGGCTAACGCCAGCTGCGCGTTAATGCGCCCCGCCAGCCGACGAACACCGCCCGTTCCCATGAACGCGAAGTAGAATCATGCGCAAGGGTCTGTTGGGAACGAAAGGGGATGTATATGGACGAACGGCTTCAACCACTCTTCACGCCGTGGAAGATAGGAAACGTCGAGCTCAAAAACCGTATCGTGCTCACATCGATGGGCGGCACGGACCTCTTCGGCTGGATGGAGAAGAACCATTTCGATGAGGCGGGCGCCCGCTTTATTCTTGAGGTTGCCAAGAACAACGTCGGCCTCGTGTTGCCGGGCTGCCAGCCGGTGTATAACCCCATGTTCGGCCAGTGGCTCTACAAGAACAAGAAGATGTACCGCGACCTTGCGGCGTGGATGCCCAAGCTGCACCCCACAGGCGCCAAGCTCTTCGTCCAGCTTACCGCGGGTTTTGGCAGGTCGTTCACCGTGAGCAAGCTCATGGAGGACCTCTACACCAACCCGGTGCTGCGGCGCGTGTCAAAACCGTTCATGGACCTTGACCGCATTTGCGCGACGGCAAGCCCCACGCCGAACCGATGGTCGGACAAGGTTCCCTCGCGCGAGATGACCGTCGAGGAGATTCACGAGATGGTCGACGCGTTCCGCCGTTGCGCGGTGCTGTTGCAGGAGGCAGGCGTCGACGGCGTCGAAATCCACGCGGTGCACGAGGGGTATCTGCTCGATCAGTTCACGTTGCCCTACGTCAATCGTCGCAACGACGAATATGGCGGTTCGTTTGAAAACCGGTATCGCTTCGCCGTCGAGATCGTTCAAGCCATCAAGCAGGCCTGCGGCAAGGACTTCCCGGTATCGCTGCGCTACAGCGTCGTTTCCAAGACGAAAGGCTTCCGCGAGGGTGCTCTGCCGGGGGAGGAATACACCGAGGTCGGGCGTGATATGGCGGAATCCGAGCGGGCGGCAAAGTACCTGCAAGACGCAGGCTACGATATGCTCAACTGCGACAACGGGACCTACGACGCATGGTACTGGGCCCATCCGTCCATCTACATGCCCGAGAACTGCAATCTTGAGGATGTCGAGCACATCAAGCAGTTCGTGGACATCCCCGTGGTCGCGGCGGGGCGCTTGGACCCGCGTGTAGCCGCCGATGCCATCGCAGCGGGCAAGCTCGACGGCGCGGGCTTCGCTCGGCAGTTCCTGGCCGACCAGGCGTGGGTCACGAAGCTCGTCGAGGGCCGTCCGGAAGATATCCGCCCCTGCATCCTTTGCCACAACGGATGCTTCAACATGTGCCACTACAAGGGAGTGCCGAACGACCAGGAGCTTACGGACAGCTTGGGGCTTTCGCGGTGCGCGGTGAATGCCGAGACGATGCAGTGGAAGAAGCACCGCATCGTGAAGACGTCGGCTCCTAAGACCGTGCATATCGTAGGTGGCGGCATCGGCGGCATGGAAACCGCCCGCGTGCTCAAGCTCCGCGGCCATGAGCCGGTGATCCACGAGCGCTCTGGCGAGCTCGGGGGAACGTTCATCGCAGCGAGCGCGGAATCGTACAAGGGGAAGCTGCGCGACCTCCTGGCTTGGTATCGGCGCCAGATGGATGAGTTGGGCATCGAGGTGCGTTTGAACGACGAGGTGCGTGACGTTGCCGCGTTGGGCGCAGGGCCGGTTGTCGTCGCGACGGGCGCGCGTCCGAAGGTCATGCGAAGCGTTCCGGGCCATGAGCTCATGGTCGAGGCTTGCGACTATCTGACCGGCACGCCGGTGGGCGACCGCGTCGTGGTGGTCGGGGGCGGTCTCACGGGGTGCGAGATTGCCTATGAACTGGCCCTCCAGGGCAAGCATCCCGTTATCATTGAGATGAAGGACGACCTTATCGCGCAGGCGGGCGTGTGCTTGGCTAACAGCTCCTACCTGCGCGAATGGTTCGCTCTGCACGAAGTGCCCGTGCACTTGGAGGCGACGCTTGCCGAGGTGCGCTCCGATGCCGTGGCGTGCCGCGCGAAGGACGGCTCGACGTTCGAGATCCCGTGCGATAGCGTGATCAGTTCGGTTGGATACAGTCCTGCGCCGATTGCGCCGAAAGGCAAGAACGTCTATCTGGTGGGCGATTGCAAGGAAGTGGGCAACCTGCGCAACGTGATCTGGGGTGCCTATGAGACGGCGATGAAGATTTAGCGGCGGAACGATCTGGCTGCGGGTCGGCGCCTGCGGTGCGGAGCTGGCGGTGCGGCGCCGGTGGTTTCGCGCGGCGGTCGTGGCGTGGTTGCGCCGCAGCGTTGCCGGGCGAGATCTGGTCGGTGTTCGCGTTGTCGGGCACGATTCGGACAACGCGGGGATTGTCGGGCGAGATTCGGACGCTCAGAGCCCTGAAAATGGCGAAATGTCGCCCGGCGACGCTCTGCATGTCCAAAAGGTGCCCGACAACGCTTCGAGTGTCCGGATTCTGCCCGACAACGCCCTGCATGTCCGGATCCCGCCCGCGAATGCGCGGCTGCCATCGCGCGCCGCCCGCAACCTGCAGCGCCCACACCACGGCGCTCCGCAGTTTCATCCCACTCCCAGATCCCTGCGCTAGGATAGTCGTAACACGAAAGGAAGCATATGGACCACACCATGCAGCTAACCGAGGAGCAGCAAGCCATCCTCGACGGTGCGCAGGGCGAGACCATGGCTCGCGTCATGGAAACGCTCGTGCGCTACGGAGAAATCTTCGGCGCCACCAAGATGGTGCCGGTTACCAGCCAGTACAACCATCTGGTCACATCGTTCGGGCTGAAGGCGCTCACGCCGGTCTACGACCTCATGAACCAACTCATCGAGACGGGCGCCACCTCCAAGCAGCGCTTCTCCGCCGACCCGCGCCCGCTCGACCCCAACGTGCCCAGCAATTTCATCCAGAACATCGTGTTCAAGAAGTTCATGTACTCCAAACAGGACTTTTACGAGGGGCAGCTCCACAAGCTCGGCCTTATGGAGAAAGACGCTTTCACCTGCGCCTGCTATATGGACGAGGTGGGCAACACGCCAGCGGAGGGCGAGGTGCTCAGCTGGTCGGAGTCGAGTGCGGTGGTGTACGCCAACTCCGTTCTGGGCGCGCGCTGCAACCGCAACTCGGGCATCATCGACCTCATGGGCTCCGTGGTGGGCTACGTGCCGTACTTCGGCCTGCTTACGGACGAAGGCCGTAAGGCGGACTGGATCGTCGAGGTACGCACCACCAAGCGCCCCGAGGCGCAGCTCCTGGGTTCGGCCATCGGTATGAAGGTGATGGAGGACGTGCCGTATATCGTGGGACTCGACCGGTGGCTGGGCGAGCTCGATGAGGACGCGCGCACGTATCTGAAGGATTTCGGCGCAGCTACGGCATCAAACGGCGCGGTGGGCCTCTACCACGTGGAGGGAATCACGCCCGAGGCGGTGCGGCAGGGCCGCGGCCTCGTTAAGCCGGGCGCCCGCACGTACGTGGTCGACGACGCCGAGCTCCAGCGCGTCTACGACAGCTATCCGGTGGTCTGGAAGAAGCGCGACGCTCGGCCCAAGCTGTGCTTCATGGGGTGCCCGCACATGAGCCTCAACCAGCTCGTCACGTGGACCGAGCGCATCGAGCAGGCGCTTGCGGAGCTGGGCCGCGGCCGCGTGGTCATCCCAACGGTCTTCACGGCGGCACCCGCGGTGCTCAAGCGCTTCGGCGAGACGCCCTATGCTGCGCGTCTCAAGGCGACGGGCGTGATTACCTCCTATATCTGCCCGCTCATGTATATGAACAACCCGCTCTGCGCGAGCATGCCGGTTATTACATCGAGCAACAAGTTGCGCACGTATACCACCGCGCGCTACTACACCGACGACGAGATTCTCGAGCAGATTACCAAGGGAGGCGAGCGCTGATGAAGGCGTTTACAGGGCGTGTGATTTCGCCCGGAGAGACCACGGCAGAGGCCGTGGTGACGCACGGCGGGCTCAATACGCTGGCGTCGTTCCAGAAGGCGCTGCAATTTGGCGATAAGAAGGCCACGTGCGGCGACCAGAACAATCCGGATCTTTACGGCAAGCAGATGGCGGGCCGCGCGCTCTGCCTGCCTCAGACCATCGGTTCCACCACGGGCGGCCTCGTGCTGTATTGCGCATGCGCTATGAAGCGCCAGCCTGCCTGCATGCTGTTCTCGGAGCCCATCGATTCGTTGGCGGCGGCGGGCGCCGTGCTCGCCGACGTATGGCTGGACGATGTATCGATGCCGGTCATAGATAGCCTGGGCGATGAGTTTTTGAGTTGCGTGCAGGATGGCATGGCGGTGACCGTGCGCGAGGGCGGCGTAGTTGAGATTGGCTAGGCCGAGCTTTACGGGGCAGGGAGTAGGTCTCTGCCCCGTTTTGTTGCGCCGGCGCAAGGGGTGGTAACGGTGGATCCGCGTTTGATAGTGCTCATGGTGATGGGCGTTGCACTGCTCGTGTGGGTTACCTTCTGCGGCGTCATGGCTGTTCGGCGCCTGCGGAGCTCCGCGTCGCGCTCTGGTCTTGTGGCGCAGGCGACGTGCGATACGTGTGGGGCGCGGTTCGACGTGGATGCTGCCGAGCTTGCGCGAACCTTCGTCTCGAAGTCGCGAAGCGTTACCAAGACGAGGCGCCGTGGCGCAGCTCTTGTTGATGAGCCAAGGTATCAGCGTTTTTCCAAGAAGGTGTGGTGCCCGCATTGCGGCGCGCAGAGATGGGCGAACATAGAGAATGTCAACGAGCTCAATGAGCGGCTTCGCCCCGAGCTCATGCGCGTGGGCATACGATGCTTGTTGGTGATGGCAGTGGGCGGATTCATCATCTTGGGTGCGGCTTCGGTGGCAATGGGTTTTGCCGATCGTGCTGTCGAGGCTCGCGTTGAAGAGGCGCGCCAGCAGCAGAGGGATGCGCTCATGGAGCACTACGATAGCCTGCGGGATGCCGATTGACGTTGGCGCCACCCGCGCTAGGGTAGGCGCGGGCTGCCGGCCGCGATGGGGCTCGGCGGCAGCGGCATGCTAGTGCTCGGGCCGGCGGCCCTTGTACTTCTCGGTATAGCCCTCGATATGCAGCGTGCAGGCGATGATGTCTTTGATGACGGGTTCCGGCACGTCTTTATGCGAGCGAATGTAGAGGATGAGCCCGCTGATGAGCACGTAGAACGTTTCGTAGACGTTATCGATGAGGACCTCGTGGTACCGCGCGAAGTCAACGACGGTCGATTCGCAGATGTAGCGCGCACAGCGTTCCGCCACGCGGTTCACGAATGTGGTATAGAGCACGGCGTCCCCGCCCTCGGTGATAGAGCCCGAGATACCGGGCATTTCGAGGACGAGCGTCTTGAGCAGATGGGAGATGCCGTCGAGGGCGCCTTCGATATCGCCGAAGGTGCGTCCTTCGTTCCAGCTGCGGAGGCGTGCGATGAAGGCGTCGATGGTGTAGTCGAGCGCGGACTCGAGGGCGACCTCTTTGCTGGGGAAGTAATGGTAGAAAAGCGAACGCGCGCAACCAACGCGGGAGGTGACGTTGGAGACCGAGAGCTTGCCGATGCCTTCGGCGGAGCAGACATCGATGACCGCCTGAAGAATCTCTTCGCGGCGCACCTCGTGCGAATGGCGTGCCTGGCGCGCGTGGCCGGGGCTCTCTGCCATGGCGACCTCCCTTTCTGTATGAAATGTATCTAGTTTCCTACAAAGGTTGACATAACGTCAATGAGGAAGGGCCAGAACGCGCGGGAAATGGCGGGAAAGGGCCGCCTGCAGTGTCTGAAGTACGAGCTATGCCGAAAAAAAATACGCTCACCCCAAAAAAGTTAAGAAATAAGGCAATCTACATTGAAATACCATCCGACACGTCTTGTGTCATAATTATGTAGCCCCTCTACCATTAATTTGTGAGAGGGGCCACGAATGGTGCGGGAAATGTCAGGTAATCGGCATCAAGCGTTTGCGACGGCCCGTTCAGCTGCCTTGGGCGTCTGGACGCTTGATGACAGACGCTTGATATCTAGGCGGTGTTGCAGGACAGACGCTTGATATCTGGGCGGTGTTGCAGTGCGGTTTCGTTGACCGAGGCGGCACGGCAAGCGAGCGACGGGGAGAAGGAGAGCTGTGAAGTACGCCGAGCTTAAAAAGCTTAATCGTCAGGCACTGCTGGAGATTCTCGTTGCGCAGAGCAGGCGTATCGACGAGCTTGAAGGGCAGCTTGCAGAGGCTAAGGCGGCCCTGCAGGAGCGTTCCATCATGATGGACGATGCTGGCTCAATCGCCGAAGCCGCACTCAAGATCAACGAAGTATTCGAAGCCGCGCAGGCAGCGGCAGATCAATACCTTAAGGGTGTTCGCGAATCCGGTTCATCGCTCGTTCACGATGGGGTTCTTGCGGGAGAAACGGCGGGCGAGGTATCGCCATGCGCGGTTTCTGCAGAAAGTCAGAGCTTGCCAGCCGATGGTGTGTCGGACGGGACGGAGCCGCAGGCGGCGGATGGTGCGCCGAGCGGGACGGAGCCGCAGGTGCCAGATGATATGTCGGCCAAAGCGGAGCCGCAGGAAGTGGACGGCGCGTCGGCCAACATAGAGCCTGAAGAGTGCGTACCGGCAGAGTCGGATTCCTCGGTGGCGGAGCAGGGGCGGCAGCCTTTCGAGCCCAGCCAACAGGCGGCGGAGCCGGCGCAGTTGGCACAAGAGCCCGGCCAGCAGCCCGACAACGCCGCAGCGGATATGCCTACGCAGCAGCTTGGCGAAAGCGCGTCGGCTGCATCGAGCGGGCAAGCGCCAGAAATGCAGGCCGTACCCATGCAGGATCGATTCCGCATGCTCGTCCCCGATCCGCGGCCCGATGCGTCCGAGGGGGCTACCCTCGAAGCGCATGCGCCGCACGGCAAGACGGTTTTTCAGCGTGCAAAAGAAGCAATCGAGGCGGGGCTCGCCGAGCCGGATGATGACGTCCCCACGCTGCCCTACGGCCCGTCGATGCCCATTCCTTCGGAAGATGGCTTTACGCTCGACGGGTTTGCTACAACCGCGCGGGAAGAAGAGCCTGCTACGTGCGCGCCCTATGGCGCCCACTATGCGATTCCCTCCGAGGCCGCGGTGCCGGCGCAGGGTACTACTTCGCCGGCACAGAGCACTGCATCGCCAGCTTCGCCTTCGAGCGGCGATGTGCCTGTGCCCGAGCACGGTAGCCCTGTCCCAGGCCCTGCTCCCGCTCCCGTTCAGGCCATGGCGGCGGAGCAAGGGGGCCAGGCAGCGTTCCCGCATTCCGGGTTAGCGCAGGCGGGAACGGCTTCTGCATCGTCGGCGTCCCAGCCGATGCCGATGTATGCCTATCCCTACCCATATGCAGGCCCCGCATCCCAGGCGGTGCCGGTCGAGCAGGCTGCGACGGGGCAGCCATACATGATGCCCGTCTACCCCACGGCATATGGAGCGCAGGGCGCTTCTCCTACCTACATGATGCCCATGCCCTGGTACCCGGGCTATGCATATGCGCCCACCCCTATGGTTCAGCAGCAGGCAGCGGGGCAGCAGGCGGCGCAGCAGCAGGCAGCAGGACAGCGGGAGCCGGCAGAGCGAGGCGATGCGCATGAAACGTAAGCGCCGCGACGCGAATGTGACCGAAGAGACACTCCCTGTAGCTGTGTTCAGCGGGGAGAATGCGAGTGCCCCAACAATTACCGGCGCACCCGAGCCCCCGAGCAAGCCCATCGAGCTGCCCTCCACGGCCGATCTGGAGCGCGAGCTTGAGCGCGAGCAGGGGCGCACGCGCATGCGCCGCATCGTGCGCGGTACGTTCTTCGTGCTCATCGCTGTTGCCGCGGTAGCGGTGCTCGTTGCAACGCTCTTCCTGCCTGTGCTTGTGGTGCACGGCTCGTCTATGACCCCTACGCTTCACGACGGCGAGATGGTGGTCTCGGTTCGTAGCTCTGCCTATCAGCAGGGCGATGTCATTGCCTTCTATTACAACAACAGCATCCTGGTTAAACGCGTTATTGCCACCAGTGGGCAGTGGGTCGATATCGATGAAGACGGCGTCGTGCGCGTTGACGGGCAGGTGCTCGATGAGCCCTACGTTGACCAGCTTGCGCTCGGCACGTGCGATATCGACCTGCCCTACCAGGTGCCCGAAGGACGCATCTTCGTCATGGGAGACCATCGCACCACGTCCATCGACAGCCGTACATCAGAGATCGGCTGTATCGATGAGGACGACGTGGTGGGCGACATCGTATTCAGATTCTGGCCGCTCGATAACTTCGGCCTCGTGTAGCGGGTGAGGAGTGCGTTATGGAAACACGCTCGATCAAGGACATCATGGCGAGCAGCCGCATCAGGCGGCGCTGGCGTCCCATCGTCGCCGTTCTCGGCGTGCTCACGGTTGCCGCAGTGGTGGCGCGGCTCATGCTGCCCGCCTCGACGGTGGGCGACAACCCGCGCATCTCTGCCGAACAGGAGGTGATCCTCGCCGGTGAGGCGGCGACGGTGCACGTACGCGCCGATGCGGAAGACGGGCAGGCCAAGACCGTATTCGCCTTGCGCGTAGTGGGAGGCGGCGGCCTCGCGAACGGATACACCTTCTCCGAGAATGGCGAGGTGAACATCACCGATTCGAGCGGTGCGCCTATAACCGATAGCGCGGGCAACGTGATCGACGTGTATTCTGCCCCGCAGGACGAGAACACCCAGGTGTATCTCTTTGCGCTCCCCGAGGGCGCCACGGCCGAGTTTGACCTCGATTTCCAGGCCGCAGGTGCGCATGCAGAGATTTCGAGCGGCTCGCTCGAGGATGTCTATGAGTATGTGGATGCCATCGAGTTCGCCTCGACCGAGGCCGCGCAGGATGGCACAACCGCGCAGTCCGGCACGCTGATGACCGACGCTTATGCGCTCGATGAGGAAGAGGCCGACGAGGTTGCGACCAACGAGGCGCCTGCGACCCGCTCGGGCGAGGGCTCAGCTGCAGCAACGCTTTCCAACGATGAGGAGACTGGGGGCACCGAGGATTCTTCCGCCGATGACACCGCGGCAAGCGACGCTGCAAACGATTCCGAGGGCGATTCCGCCAACGATGCCGCGGGGGCTGGGGGCGGAGGGTTCCGACCAGTCGACGGATGCGGGTTCTGGTGCTACGGCGAGCGCCGACGACACCGCCGCGAGCAACGACGACAGCGCCCCGAGCACCGATGACACCGCTACCGATGCCAGTTCAAATGCTGCGGGCGATGAGTCCTCTGCCAATGACGGCTCTGCTGAAAGCGATGCGTCAAGCAGTGCAGCGACGGGCGAAGATGCCACAGAAGACGAGGCAGCTACGCCCGAGCTCCCGGTGATCGAGGTCACCTTCGGCGACGGCGAGGCCACGGGCACATCGACCATCACCACGGGACGCGGCGCCACGGCGGCAGAGGCCGTGACGAATGCTGCCCGCAGCGATGCGGAGCAGCTCGAGCTCTCGTGGATGACGCAGGACCAGATTGATGAGCTGGCCCGTACCGAGGCGGCTGCGCAGAGCAACGAGGTGAGCGCCCAGAGCGAGGACGGCGCGTCCGCGCGCTCGATTGATCTCACGGGCGCCACCCGCATGGACGGCGGCAGCTTTGCTGGTGCGAACGACGAGGAACTCAGCTGGAGTGTCATGCAGACCGATGCCGGCGACCTCTATCTGGTCATCTCCGGCGAAGGCGCCATGGACGATTACACTTCGACGAGCGAACAGCCTTGGTACGGCTACGCCTCGCGCCTGCAGGGCATCGTGGTCGAGGAGGGCATCACCTCGGTGGGTACGCGCGCCTTCTACAACATGCGCGCCAGCGAGCTGAGCCTGCCGAGCACGGTCACCACCATAGACCCCTATTCCTTTGGCTACAACAGCTTCGTTGAGCTCGCCATTCCCGGCAACGTTGCGACGATCGGTAACAACGCGTTCGAGCAGAATCAGCAGCTCGCCTCGATAGAAATCGGAGAGGGCGTTCTGACCATCGGCAACAACGCGTTCTCCTCTACCGGAAGTTCCTCTCTCGTGTTCCGCATCCCCTCTACGGTGACGAATTTGAACGCCATTGGTGCGCCCCGCGTGGCGCGCTACGAGGTGGCGGACGGGAACGCCAACTATGCAGCCGATGATGATGGCGTGCTCTACCAGATTACCGATTCGGGGCTGACCCTGATCGAATATCCCATCATGCGCGAGGCGGTGGAGACCTACACGGTTCCCAGAAGCGTGAATGGGAAGACGGTGAACGCACTCGGCAACAATGCGTTCCAGAGCCTTACGAACGTGCAGAATATCGTGGTTCCATCTTCGATTCAGTCGATGGGCACCTATATGTTCCAGAGCAGCACGTCGCTTGAGTCTGTCGTGTTCGAGAATGGAATGAACTTCGGCTCAAGTACCAGCGCGCTCAACAACACCTTCAGCGGATGCACGGCGCTCACCTCGGTGACCCTCCCCAGCAGCATGACGGGTTCGACCTCGTACCAGATGAATAGCACGTTTTATAACTGCCATGCCCTGCACGAGGTGACCATCCCTTCCTATGTCACCTCGATCACGAGCAATACGTTCTATGCCTGCTACACGCTGCGAACGGTTACGTACGATGCCGCTACCGCCGCGGTGGGCGAGACCATCGCCGATGGCGCGATGGGCAACATCACCTTCGACCTCGTGGTGGGCGAGAACGTCGATCAGTTGCGCGATTACTCGCAATACAATAACGATTACAGCTTCTCGGCGCTCGCCGATTACGCGCGGAGCATCTCCTTTGCGCCGGACAACGCGTTCACCATCGATGCCGGTGCGTTCTCGGGTGCGTACAACCCGCTGACGAGCGACCTTTCAGGTAACGCTTGGGTGGATGCGAATGGCGTGCTTTACCTCTACGACGTCGAGACTGGAGAGGCCACGGTGGTATATGTTCCGTCGGGCATCGAGACGGTCACCATCCCCGGTGAGATCGTTGTGCCCGAGAGCGATGCAGGTGGCACGGAGGGAACCTATACGGTGACGCGCGTGCGCCAGGCGGCGTTCTGCCAGGCGTCCGATACCACGGCGGTCACCTTTGCTAACCCCGATGCGATCACGACCATCGACCCTTATGCCTTCGCCGACTGCACCAACCTGGAACGCATTAACGGCGCAACTGAGTTCGACGCCGTCAAGACGACGTTCCCCAAAGCGACGTTCGGTGTGACGCCGTTCTATAACACCAAGATCGAGGGCTCCGCGGGGTCGTCGGGATTCGAAACCGAAATGCAGGGTCGGCAGGAGCTGAATGTGGGCGGAGCCGAGGACGCACCCGCACTCAACATTTCCGTGCGTTCGGCCGGCGATACCATGACGTGGCTCGACGATAATCCGACCGATGGGCTCGGCGGCTACCGGCTGCTCACGGGCGATACCATGACGGTGACGGCGGCGGTGAGCAACACGAGCGAAACGCCTAATACCTACCGTATCTACCTGCACCTGAATGACACCGACGGATCCATCAACCTGGAGCCGGGCACCACCTACACCTTCGACGAGGTGGAGGCCACCTGCCATGCCACCGAGGACCCGGCGACGGTCTACCTCGAGATTACCCCGCCGACGGGCTCTACGGTATATGCGCCCATCACGGTGGGCTATCCCAACCACGAATCTGATGGTGGCGGTGTGACCATCTGGGGCGTCGAGCTCACGCGGGAGCAGGCGGCTGATCCGGAGAACGACGGCCTCATCATCGACGCCGACAGCAACAACTACATCGATGCATTCTGGACCACCCAGCAGGACACCTTCTCGCTCACGAAGGCGAGCAACAACACGGCGACCGTGGTGGGTGACGAGGATGGCACCATGCGGCCGAACACCAACCTCTCATGGCTCTTCACGTTCGGGCATGAGGGCGGCGAGGAGACGAGCGAGGCGTTCGGCCACGACCATGTCTACATGATCACGTTCTCCGATACCATCACGCTGCCCAAAGGCATCAACTGGGATCCGCAGGTTCTTGCAGATATCCAGGCGAGCAACGTGCACGCGCGCACGAACACCCTGTATGCGGGGAACACCGCGATTGCTGCGCTCTCGCACGCGGGCGGCAAGACCACCTATGCGTTCGATGCGAGCTACAACCAGGAAGACAAAACCATCACCTTTGAATGGTCGCTCCGAAACGCAGACCGCGATGCGGAGATCAACCTCACTACCTCGACGTTCAACCTGCGTCCTGAGGCGATCGTGGTCGACACGGATGTGTACACAAAGGATGACGACCACCTCATCCACAACAGCGCTACGGCCGATCTCGAGTTCTATTTTGGCGAGAACCAGCAGCTGAGCGCAGAGGCTACCTATAGCCTCGCGGTGACCGCGGGGAACTTGACGCTCAACAAGACCTCCGGCGGCGCCACCTACTTTGGCGAGGATATCGACTACACCCTCGAGGTGGGCAATACCGGTGGCTTAGCCTATACGGCGGGAGCGGACCGCGCAGGCGAAGCATATGTGATGGACGAGCTGCCCGAGCAGCTGTACATAAAGCCCGCCGGTATCCAGCAGATACTCGATGATGCGGCGGCGGATCCCTTGGCTTCTTGGATTGGTCGGGCGTCGGTTACCATCGAGCAGGCTGAGCTCGCGCCGCACGCGTGGACGCCGGTTAAGAGCGTGGGCGGTACGGATAGCTCGTACCAGCACGTGGGGAACTCAAACATCGATGGCGTGACGGTGGGCAACACGATCGAGATCACCCGGGTCTCGGCAGATAGCTGCCAGGCGGTCATCACCCCCGCGGAGGGCGAGCCGAGGACGGTGACCGCGAGCACGGTCGAGGAGCTGCTGCAGCGGATCGGCTACGCACCCACCAGCGCCTCGCAGTATACCTGCCGCTGGTATATCGGCGACGGCCACTACACCGAAGACAATCGGCTTACCATCCCGGCGGGGCAGACCTTTACCCTTGATTTGCCCGCTACCGTGAAGGACTCGTTCATGATCTTGGGCGAGGACTGGATGAACCGGTACAACAACGAGACCATGACGTTCACCAATACCGCCCATGTGTGCGTTGACACCACGAACAGCTCGACGGGAGCGGTGACGGTGAACAACATCGAGTACGCAGGGGTGCGCTCCCGCACCAATACGGTGCGCCGCGAGGCCATCATCACCAAGAGTGTCTCGAGTGATGGCGCCACCCTGGGCGATAGCTTCTCGATAGAGAACGGCAGCATCCTCGATTACACCTTCGAGTTCACGCACTACGGCTCCGAGGTCTACGAGAACCTGCCCATGGTGGACGACCTCTACGGTACACAGTACCTGCTGGTGCCGGTGGAGTTGAATACGAGCAACCCCACGCTTGTGGGGTGCGAGAAGGTTCAAGGTACCGATGGCACATCGTATTACAAGCTCGCTGTGGGAACCTATACCGACGTCGTGGTGGGCACGGATGCGAACGGCAACAACCTCACCGCCGCCACCATAACGGTCGCTTCTGATTCCGGCACCGTGGATGGCCATGCATACGATGGCCTGCACACACAGGTGAAATGGTATTACGAGACCCTAGGGAACGCGAACGGCCAGACGCTTCGCCATACGGTTACGTATAAGACGATTGTTGATACCGCGAGCACCGTGGGCGATGACGCCGCGAGCTACGTGGTTGGCAATATCATCTGGATGAACGATCGCGTCCATCGACGCCTCTATGATGGAACCTGGGGCGGCGGCACCGTGGTCGAGTACGACAAGAACATCGTCACCGATCGCGGTGAAGCCGATGACCCGACCGACGACGTCGATGATACGGACAAGCATTCCGTCGTTGCCGAGGGGCAGCGCGTCACCTATCGCATCGATCTTGAGAACAACTCCAGCTCGTATAGGTACACCTTCCCGGGCACCTCGTTCTACGACATGCTGCCCGAGACCTATGGCGTCTTCGATTGGACGCGCGGGGGCGACGGCGTTCCGGCGAACGTTGAGGTAGAGTGGGTCACCACGGGCGGTGCGACCGTTCAGAACGGCGACAGCTGGACCGTGAGCGATCGGCGCGATGCAACCACCGACCCGGTGGCGGGCCAGCAGTACCTGCGCTTCGACGATGTCTCCATCACGTACCAGATCAACAGCGCGGTCTATCTCTATGTGACCCTGACCTTCCCGGAGGATAGCTCCGCCGAGGGAGGTGCGCAGACCTGGACTGAGTTCGCCACCGCCAACGCGGGCGCGGTGCTCTATAACACCGCCTATACCTACGGATTCCCGGCGACCGTCTCGCATGAGTTGGACATCGAAGGGCGCGTGCTTCTGCAAAAGGGCGTGTACAGTACTATGTACAACGCCAATGCGACGAACTACTACTTCACCGACGATTACGACCGCACGTATTATCACAACCGCGATTACCGGTACCGCCAGGTTGCCTACTACGTGGTGCTCTACAACGGCAGCGCAAAGCGTCTCTACCTGGATACGCTCTACGACCAGCTGCCGAATGGGTTCAGCTATGCCGCGGTGACGAACACCGAAGACCTGAACAACGGCAACGTGAACAGCATCAGCCAATCGAGTGTGGTAACCGGAACCTCGGGCAATGCGCTGTTCGCCGATGTTTCCGGCGCGAACGCGAACGCTATCTCCTATAAGAGCGCACGCGTGACCGCGGCTTACGACGAGGCGTCCAATACGGTGCAGTTCGACTTCTCGGACGGTACGGGCGATAGCGCGGTGAGCTACGACGAGGATAGCGGCCGCTATTACCTGGGCAACAACGAGGCGATCGTCTTTGGCGTGGTGTGCCGTGTGGGCGAGGCCGCCGAGACCGACGATCTTGCCACCAATACGATTGCCATGCCCTATGCAAACGATTCGGGCACGGCGACGAGCATCGTGACCGATGACGAGATCATCTTCTCGGGTGCCGAGACGAGTGTGGACAACGTGAGCTACAGCGACACCAACGACGGCGAGTCGCAGCTCCTCTCGAGCGACCAGGTGGAGCAGCAGTACAGCTTCACCGACGAGAGCGGTGCCGAGCAGTGGATCGTTTCGGACGTGTCGCTGCAACGCGGCGAGATTCGTCCGGGCATCACGAAGTCGACCGCGAGCTTTACCTCGACCGAGGGGACCACGCACGCCTACGATACGGAGATCAGCCCGGGTGACACCGTGAACTGGGAGGTAAACGTCTACAACGACGGCAACGCCACGATGTTCGATTACGTGGTGGAGGACATCATGCCCGCTCCCTTCGTGTTCGAGGGCGATGTGTATGCAACCGTCTACAACGAGGGCGATGCGACATGGCAGACTCGCACGCGGCTCTTCACAATCGAGCCGCATGAACTGGGTGAGCCAATGTCAATCATCACATCGAGCAATACCAACGTGACGATTAACCCGGGGGATGAGTATAAGAACCTCACAGCTACCGCTACAAGCCCCGGCAACACTTTTGAGGTGAAGTTCGAAATCAATGAGGAGGGTAACGAGGTTCTGTATATCCGCTTCACCTCCGAGACGAGCTTCTCGATCCCCGAGGGCGGGCATATGCTGCTCGAGTTCTCTTCGCGCAACCCGACCACCACGCACGTGAACACCTCGTACACCAATGTGACGCGTGTGACCCCCACACAGAAATTCACGCAGTTCTCGAACAACGGCACACCGGAATCTGACGAGAGCGGCAACCCTGTTTCGTCTACGCATTCCTCGCAGGTGACGGTAGCCTTCGGGTACGCCACCTCGTCCGAGAAGCACGTGCAGAACGCAGACGGAAGCAAGCGGGCATCTTCGACCGAAACCGGTTCGGGGCAGTACATCACGCTCGACAGCACGCAGGAAGGTTTCCGCTACACGCTGCAGGTGAACAACGCCACCGACGAGGCTATGACCAAGCTCGTGCTCATCGACAACCTCCCCGAGGCGGGCGATACCGACCCGTTCGGGAACGATGCGCAGCGCGGTTCGAACTTCACGGTGAGCCTTGCCGAAAATCCCGATTTCCAGCTGCTCGTGACGCCGGAGGATGGCGAGGCGAAGCCGCTGGATAGCAAGTACTACCAGATTCAGTACAGCTCTGATACCGATTTCGGCGGTCCCATGAGCGCTGACTGGGCTGGCGACGCCGCTGGAACCACCGCGGACTGGGTGGATGATGGATCTTGGACGCTTCCGCTTTCCGAGGTGCGCTCCATCCGCATCATCATTACCGATGCGGAAGCCACACAGATTCCCGCCCATGCGGTCATCACGGTGTCCTTTGGCGCAAGCGCGCCCGATACGGTCGAGGTTACCGCTCCCGTTGCTTGGAACAACTTCGGGTACCACTACGCCATTCGCGGCGTCGAGCAGGAGCTCGAGGCCATGAGCGATTTGGTCGGCGTGCGCGTACCGAGCGTTCCGCGCCTGCAGAAGAAGCTCGTGGACAACGATGGCAACCCGCTTGCAGCTGAGACCGACGAGGCGTTCAGCTTCGTGATATACGAGGGCGAGGAACTTGCCGGCAGCTACGCGACGCAGGAAGAGCTCATCCAAGCGCTCGGAGCAGCGAGTCGCGATTGCGCGATCGAGACGGTCGAGGTCAAGGCGGGTGCGAGCGAATCCGGCTGGGTATTCCTGAACGACGCAGCCGAGGCGCTTGGCCTCACGGATGGGAGCCGCTACACAGTTGCCGAGTTCCCCGAGGGCGGTTGGACGGCAGAAAGCATGAACGCCGACGGCGAAGTCTCGAACGATGGCAGTGCGACCTTCACTTACGATGCGAACGGCCAGAACTCCATCACCTGCGTGAACCGTTTGAGTGAGTGGACACTCCAGCTGAGCAAGGTGAACGGCACGCCCAATGAAGATAAGAGCCCGCTCGAGGGCGCGGTGTTCGCGCTCTACACGGCAGATCCTGCCGACGGCGTGCTGACCGAGGTGCCTGCGGAGTACGCAGATCTGGGGATCAAGCTTACGGTTACGCGTTCGGGAGCCGCGGGCGATGTGACCTGGTATCTCAAGGACGTCCAAACCACGCCCGCGAACGGGCAGATTGCTTGGGTGGAGCTGAACGAGGATTCCTACGGCCTGCTCGAGGTCGCGGCCCCCGATGGCTACAACCTGCCCGCCGAGCCGTGGAACGAGGTAAGCCGCCCGGCGGCGGGGGGCACCACCACTGTTGAATTCACCGTGCATAACACGCATGGGTTCCACCTGCCCGAATCGGGCGGATTCGGAACGCGTGAGCTCACCATTTCTGGTGCGGTTCTCATGGCCGGTGCGGGCGCGGCGATGCTCGCACGTCGTCGCACGCGGCGGGAGTAGGTCATGTGTTGACTGAGGGCGCGAGGACTCAATTCCCAGCCTTAGCGTCACACGATGGGGATATGCGGGGCTGCTCCCGCTGTTCATAGGAGTAGGAGAAAGGAAGCAAGATGAAAGCCATGCGGAAGGTAGGTGCGGTGCTCTTGACCATGCTCGCCATGGTCTGCTTTGCCGTGCCGGCGTTTGCGGTTCCGGGCGACGATTATACCGGTCCGTTCAGCATTACTATTGAGAACACGAGTGACGCCGTTACCATGGATGGCGTTACCTTCGACGCCTACAAGCTTTTCGATGTGACGTACAGCGACGTCACGCCGGACGCGGACACCGCGTACGCATACACGCTCGCCGATGAGTTTGAGGGCTTCCTGCCGTGGACGCCTGCCGACGGCGCCGAGATCACCACGTCTGCGGCGCTGGTCGATTACATCTCCGGCCTGCAGCCCAATTCGGCTCAGCTGAACGAGTTCGCCACGGCGATTCGCACCTATGCGACCGAGAACAAAATCACCGCTGGCGGCACCGCCGAGGGTACTGCGGCGAGCACGGTGACCATCAACGTCACCGAGCCCGGATACTATCTGGTCGTCGCGGTGGACGAAGTTCCCTCGACCGCCGATCCCAACGTGACGGTTACCGCGCTCGCTGCGCTCACCACCACCAACCCCACGCCCACCATCGACCTCAAGGCCGATGCACCCACCATCGAGAAGAAGGTGCGCGAGGATCAGAACGCCACATGGGATGACGTGGCCGACTACAGCGTGGGAGACTCGGTCGAGTTCCTGCTGACCGGCACCGTGCCCACGCAGCTCACCGGTTACACCAACTATTACTATCGCTTCCACGATACGCTCTCCGCGGGCCTTACCGTGAATCAGGGCAGCGTCGTGGTCTACGGAGAGGGCGGCATTAACGAGCAGGGCGAGCTCCAGAGCGGCGCCGTGGTCGATCCGTCCAACTATACCGTTGAGTTCACCGGGTTGGGCGATGGGTGCGATATGCACGTCACCCTCAACAGCGCCTACGTTATGGCGCATCCCGGCGAGCACGTGTACGTGTACTACACCGCCGAGGTGAATGAGGACGCTCTCATCTCGAACAACGTCACGATCGACCCCAATACCAACACCGCCAACATCGAGTTCTCGAACAACCCGTATAACGATGATGATCGCGACAAGACGCCGGACGACAAGGTCCGCGTGTACTCCTATGGGTTCAACGTCTTCAAGCACGATGACGAGAACCAGCCGCTCGCGGGTGCCGAGTTCATGCTCTACACCGATGATGCCTGCTTGCATGAGGTTCCGCTCATTGCTGACGGCACCAACACCTACCGCGTGCCGACCGACGACGAGACCGGCGCGGTGATCCATTCCATCACCACCGATGCGACCGGAACGTTCGTCATCAACGGCCTTGATGCGGGCACCTACTACCTGAAGGAGCTCACGCCCCCCGACGGCTATTACGCGCTCGATGATCCCATCAAGGTGACCATCACCGCCGTGCGCGGCGATGATGCTGGCGAGCAGGTCGTGAACGACGTGCAGATCTCGCAGGACGATACGCTTGATGTCGCACAGGTTGCCATCCTCAACTCCACGAGCCCGCTTCTGCCTACCACCGGTGGCATGGGCACCACGATCTTCTATGTGGTCGGTGCCGTGCTCGTCGTGGGCGCTGGCGTGGGCGTCGTGGTGAAGCGTCGCATGGCTGCCAAGTAGGTCTTTCCTTTCTTTCGCAGGTGGCGTGGCCCTGTCATGCCGCCTGCGGTGGCCGCTGGGCGCGAAGCGCGGCAGTAGCCGTCGTGCGCAATGAGCAGCAGCGGCAATGCTTGCCTGCGGGGATGAAACGTCGTTCCCGCAGGCGGGCGCGTACATCCGGGCCCAAGCGCCCGGTTCGGGCACTCGCCCGCAAGAACCGTTCATCGCCGTGCCGGCGCCCATGCGCCCGGTGCGGCAGCAAGAGGAGTCGCACATGAGCAAAACGCGCACATCACGCATCATCTCGGTGGTGCTCGCGCTCGCGTTCATCGCGGGACTCTTCCTGCTGCTGTACCCAACGGTGAGCAACCTCGTGCGGACCTCGCAGATGGGAAGCGCGATCAATGCGTATCGCGAGAATCTCGATGATGTGAGCTTGGAGGAGTACCAGCAGCTCATCGACGATGCACACGCTTATAACGAGCGCCTGATTGGGGGGCGTGCCACCTACGTGGAGGGCGACCCTCAGGATGATGAGTATTCCTCGCTTCTGAACATCGATGATTCGGGCATGATGGGCTACATCACGATTGATAAGATTGACGTGCAGCTGCCCATCTACCATGGGACATCCGATACGGTGCTCAGCACCGGCGTGGGCCACCTAGAAGGCAGCTCGCTGCCCATCGGCGGCGAGGGCACGCATACGGTCCTCACGGGTCATCGCGGGCTTCCGAGCGCCCGCTTGTTTACCGATCTCGACCAGCTTGAGGTTGGGGATACCTTCGTTCTCAACATCATGAATGAGACGCTTACCTACGAGGTCGATCAGGTTCGTATCGTCGATCCAGACGAGCTCGACGATATACAGGTCGTTCCGGGCGAAGACCTATGCACGCTTGTTACATGCACGCCGTATGGCGTGAATACCCAGCGGCTCCTGGTGCGCGGCCACCGGGTGCCCAATGCGCAGGAATTGAACGTGACGCCTGATGCCACACAGGTTGATCCGCTTATCGTTGCCTCGGTGCTGGCGGCGGGGATGCTGGCGGTGGCATTCGTGGTGGTGCTCGTGCGTACCAGGAAGAAGAACTAGCCGTGAAGAAGGAGGCCATCATGGCTGCTACGCGCAATAGGGAGCTGACGAGGACGCGCTCGAGCGCACTGTCGTGGCGCGGAGCGGACGCCGAGCGCATGGGTGCCGGACGTAGGGGGGGCCCTGGCGCATGGGTGCCGGGAGCATGCGTGCTGCGCGGCGCAGTTCGACGTTAGCTGCGGTGCTTGCAGTCGTTGCAGCTGTTTGCCTGCTTTGGCTCCCCGCGCGGGCGGACGCCATCCTATACGACCGGCTTGATCCCGAGCAGAACGGTACGCTCACCGTGAGTCTCGTGGATGATGGTGTGGGTGTCGAGGGCGCGGAGCTCTCCCTCTTTCGTGTGGCCGACATCTCCTCCGATGCACATTTCACGCTTGCGGACGACTTCGTGGCATATCCCGTTAATCTGACCGGGCTCGATGCTTCGGAATGGCGCGCTGCGGCGCAGACGCTTTCCGCCTATGCCGCGCGCGATGGCATCGTGCCCGCCGCGACCGTTTCAACCAATGCCGAGGGGGCAGCATCGTTTGGCACGGTGTCTGCAGGCCTGTACCTGGTTGTTGCGAATCCGGTAGAGGTGGGGAATGTCGTTTACACTGCCGAGACGACGCTCATAAGCGTTCCGGGGCTCAATGACGATGGTACGTGGAGCTACGAGGTGGTTGCCGACGCCAAGTTCTCCACCGAGCCTGCACCGACCGATATCGTGGTGCGCAAGGTCTGGGCAGACGATGACGACGCTGCGAGCGACCGCCCGCAAAGCGTTACCGTTCAGCTCGTAGGCGATGGCTCGGTGGTGGATGAGGTTACGTTGAGCAGCGCAAACGGGTGGCAGCATGAATTTAAGAGCCTCGACGGTTCGGTGACGTGGCAGATTGTAGAGAAGGACGTTCCCGAGGGCTACACGGTGAGCGTCGATCGCGAGGGTGCAACCTTTACCGTCACGAACACGATCAAAACGCCGCCCAATGAGGAAAAGCCGCCCGCGGAGAAGCTGCCGCAAACCGGCCTGCTCTGGTGGCCGGTGCTGCCGCTGCTCTTGTGCGGAGCAGGGCTTATGCTGTTTGGGTGGTATCGCCGGCGCGCGCATCGGGGCCGTTCGTAGGTGATGACGTGCGGCTTGCGAAGCATCGGAATATGAAAAAAGAGGAACAGCAGGGCGCTGCTCGCGGTTCTAACCGCGGGGCTACGAGCAGCGTTCCCGCTTCGAGCGTCGGCCGCAGTGCTTCGTGCGGCGTTGCGAGCGTGAGCCCAGAACCTCGCGATGAGGACGACCTGAATGTTGGCGATTGGTCGGCCCGGCCGAACCGCAAGGGGCTGGTCCCCCTCGTGTTGGGCGCGGTGCTCATCATCGCCGCGCTCGGGCTGGTTGCCTATAACCTCATCGACGACTATCGTGCCGGTCGGGAAGCGTCTGCGGCTGCAGCACAACTCTCGCAATCCATTGAACAGCAGAGCAACGAGACTGCTCCCATTATCGATCCAGACGCGTCCATGCCTGTGCGCGAGGTCGATGGGCATGAGTTCATTGGTTTGTTGGAGATCCCTGATTTGGGTCTCGCGTTGCCCGTCCAGAATGCGTGGAGCGAACAGACTGCGCGATTTAGTCCGTGCCGCTATGAGGGGACGGTGTACGCGGGCAATATAATCATTGCGGGCCATAACTACCGAACCCATTTTCGTCATCTCAAAGACCTAGAAATGGGCGCGGAGGTGCGCTTTACCGATGTTACGGGTCATGTTTATGAGTATCGGGTAACGGGGCTCGAAACAATTGATGGCTACGACGTTGAGGGTATGCGATCGGGAGATTGGGATCTTACGTTGTTTACCTGTACATGGAACAGCGTGAGCCGTGTGACAGTTCGCTGCGCGCTCGTGGGCGCTTAGCATTGTTGTGGTGCCATGTTGCCACAGGCGGGTGCAAGGCGCGTGGCGCTATGGACACATGCCCCGTTGATGCGCTGAGCCGCGCCGAGCATTGCTCTTTCTGCTAAAATCAATCTACTTGCCTCCGTAGCTCAGGGGATAGAGCACCGCTCTCCTAAAGCGGGTGTCGACGGTTCGAATCCGCCCGGGGGCACCAGTAAATCCGGCGGCGTCGCGCGAGCGGCGCCGCTTCTGGTTTCGCGGGGCTGTCCGGCGGATTCGGACCGCCGACACCCGCCCGCCATCTTCCCCGCGGGTGTCGTTTTTCGAATCCGCCCGGGGGCAGGCGCATCCGGCGGCGTCGCGTGGGCGGTGCCGCTTCTGGTCTCGCGGCCCGCGCTGACCCCTCATATCGATCGCAATCAATCTCGTTCCAAGAAGGTGACGGTTATTATGTAGGGAGTCGGTACCGGTTCGTGCTCTAGGGGGCGAGTGTTGGCATATTCGCATCAGGACGATGGGGTGGAGCCCTCGGCTCCGTATGCGCCGGCCGCGGCGCTCGATACGCTCAAGCGCTACTTTGGCTACAGCTCGTTTAGGCCGGGGCAGGAGCGCATGGTTTCCGCCATCCTTTCTGGCTGCGACGCGCTTGGGGTCATGCCCACGGGCGCTGGAAAATCTATCTGCTATCAGGTCCCCGCCCTCATGCTGCCCGGGCTTACCCTGGTCGTGAGCCCGCTCGTCTCGCTCATGGCCGACCAGGTGCGCGCGCTTAAGGCGGCGGGTGCGCGCCCCTCATATCTCAATTCAACGCTTACGCCGGCGCAGCAGAACACCGTGCTCAAACGAGCCTCCGAGGGCTGGTACCAGATTATGTACGTGGCTCCCGAGCGTTTGGCCGACCCTCGCTTCCTCGCGTTCGCACGGGCGGCGGCGGGGCCGGGTGGAATTGGCATACCGCTCGTTGCCGTTGACGAGGCGCATTGCGTATCCCAATGGGGGCAAGACTTCCGCCCGTCGTACCTCGAGATAGCCTCGTTCGTTGCCGCGCTTCCCCAGCGTCCGGTGCTTGCCGCCTTCACCGCGACGGCAACGGAGCGCGTGCGCGCGGATATTTCCACGATGCTCGGCCTTCGTGCTCCGCAGACGGTCACGACGGGCTTTGACCGGCCCAACCTTTATTTCGAAGTGCAGGAGCTGGGTGATAAGGCGAAGGTTGCTTGGGTGCGCGACTACGTGCGCTCGCATGCGCAGGAGAGCGGCATCGTGTACTGCGCAACGCGTAAGAAGGTGGACGAGCTTGCGCAGGACCTGATGCATGAGCTTGCGCCCTTGGGCGTGCGCGTGGGGCATTACCACGCGGGCCTTACTACCGAGGAGCGCCGGGTAAACCAAGAGGGATTCATCACGGATGCGATTCCGGTAATCGTGGCAACGAACGCCTTCGGCATGGGCATCGACAAGCCGAACGTTCGCTACGTCATTCATCTGAATGCGCCGGAAAGTATCGAGGCATATTATCAAGAGGCTGGCCGCGCGGGGCGCGATGGCGACCCGGCGGGGTGCGTGCTCCTGTGGAATGGCGCCGATTTCAACCTGCGGCGGCGGCTCATCGACCGCGACCCTGGAGACGTTGAGCTCGATGAGGGGCAACGCGAGCAGGCCAAGCGCAACCGCTTCAGGCTGCTTTCCCAAATGGAGGGCTATTGCCGTACTACGGATTGCCTTCGAGCGTACATTCTTCGATATTTCGGCGAAGATGGGCGCGATAGGGAAGGGGCTTGCCCGGCTCCGGCGGGGGCACGCGGTTGCGGCAATTGCTCGAACTGCCTGACGCCGTTCGAGGCAGATGATGTCACAGAGGCCGCACGCGCAATCATGCGCTTCGTTTCTCGACATCCGGGCCGCTTTGGAAAAGCGCTTATTGCCGACGTGTTGCACGGGGCGAATACCGAGCGCATTCGCTCGCTTCGCCTTGATAGCGATTCGGAATATGGAAAGCTCGCCGAACTGCCGATCGCACGCGTCAGGGACACGGCGGAGCAGCTTATTGGCAGCGGATACCTGACCGTTTCGATGGGACAGTATCCGGTAATCGGCATGGGTGACTTAGGGTTAGCGGCGCTGAACAGCCCGGAGGAGTTCGCCTTCAGCATCAAGCGCCGCAAGCGTGGGCGTGCTGGTTCCGAGCGGGCGCGCCGCGCAGTTGATTTGCTGCGCGACGAGGCGGCCTTCGACAGCAGGCCGCGGATCGGCGACGATGCCGAACTCTTCGAGCGGCTTCGCGCGCTTCGTCGTGAGCTCGCAGAATGGCGCGACGTGCCTCCGTACATCGTTTGCAGCGATAAAACGTTGCGCGGGCTGTGTCGCCAGCGTCCGGCGACGCGCGAGGACTTGCTGGAGGTTTCGGGCATCGGCGAGCGTAAGGCGGATGAGTTTGGTGAGGCGCTCCTCAAAGCTATTTCGGAGTTCGAGGACGAGCACCGCGGCTAAAAGATGCGCTTTTTAATTTAATAACTCCCCAGGTCCGAGAAAAGTATCCAAATGTGCGCTAAGTCGGTCTTTGATCCTGCGAAAACATGGGTGGCGATTCTTCACATGCCTGGTAGACGGGTCATGACACATGCTACTACCAGCGCGGTGGACAATTCGCACGGAAGAAATGCAGGAAAAAAGACCGACTTAGCGCAAATTTGGATACATGGGGCAGGGAGCCCGCGCGATGGGTGCGTCACAAGAGCTCGCTTTGCGGCGAACACCGGCTTCATGCGGGTTTCAGCTGATACAATGGGGCCGTTTTTCGCGGTAGCCGCACCTGCTTCTGCGGTCGTCGCGTTCATCTCCGTGCAGAAGGAGGAGCACATGTCCGATCAAGTTGCCGCCCCGCTCGACGCCGCCGCTGCATCCGACGCTGCGTTCGCGCGTATTAGCTCGCAGCCGTTCCCCCAAGATATCTTCTTGGCGCCCCAGCTGCGTTGGGCGGTTATCGGCTGCGGTGTAATTGCAAACCAGATGGCACAGGTCATGGCGCTCGCCGGGCGTCCGCTTGCAGGCGTTGCCAACCGCACCATCGAGAAGGCGCGGGCATTTGCCGAGCGCTATGGCGTTGAGCGCGTGTACGAATCCTACGATGAACTCTATGCAGACCCGAGCATCGATGCGGTTTACATCACTACGCCCCACAACACGCATATCACGTACCTGCGCCAGGCGCTCGCCGCGGGCAAGCACGTGCTGTGCGAGAAGTCCATCACGCTTAACAGCGCCGAGCTCGACGAGGCGCGCGCCCTCGCGCACGAGCACGGCGTGGTGCTTATGGACGCGACCACCATTCTGCACATGCCGCTGTATCAGGAGCTGGTGCGCCGCATGAACACGGGCGAGTTCGGTCAGATGAACCTGGCGCAGGTGAATTTCGGCAGCTACAAAGAGTACGGCGACCTGACCAATCGCTTTTACAATCCCAAGCTTGCTGGCGGCGCGATGCTCGATATCGGCGTATACGCCCTTTCCATCGCGCGGCTGTTCATGGCAAGCCAGCCGAAGGAGCTTGTCTCGCTTGCAAATCGCAGTACGACCGGCGTGGATCAAACGAGCGGCTTCGTGACGCGCAACGCCGAGGGGCAGCTGGGCGTGTTCTCGCTCTCGCTCCATTCCAAGCAGCCCAAGCGCGCGATGATTAGCTTCGATAACTGCTATATCGAGGCCACCGATTATCCGCGTGCCGACCATGCGACCATCGTGTGGACGAACGACGGGCATCGTGAGGAGGTTCACGCTGGCGAAGAGGGCTATACGCTGGCGTACGAGATCGCCGACCTCGAGGCGGCAGTGGCGGGTAATGCCGATAAGCTTAAGCTGCTGGACTACGCCGCCGATGTGATGGAGATCATGACTCGCCTCCGCTACGAGTGGGGCGTGTACTACCCCGAGGAGGCCGAGCTGGCGGCTGCCGCCGGCGTGGAGGCCGCGGGGGCGTAATTTCTGAGCAGGCTATAGGCGCGCATGGTTGGGACAGCTCCACGCGCGCTCTGGACAGGGCCGGGGCGCGGTGCCGTCCTCGGCCCGTTGTTTTTCTTCGTTTGCGTCTTTTTGTGGCAGTTATTTCAGATATGAACGATTGTCCGGCGCACGAGGCTGCAAAAGCAGCCCTTCAATGGATGCAGGCTTTCGAATCCTGCGCTTTTGTTGCCAGCTGTCTGTCCAAGGCAGTGCAGCGCCTCCCTCTTTGCCGCGTGAATCGTTCATATCTGAAATAACTGCCACAAAATCGGCTTCTGACGAAAAAAAGGTTGCTCAACCGACTGCTTGACGGTCCGATGAACGCGTGAAAAGATTGAATCTCACGTTGCCGCGCGGCGCGTCTGGGCTCGCGCTGCAGTGCGAGCCCATTTGCATGTAAGGAGCACCCATGCCCATCCGCATTCCCGATGCGCTACCCGCCACCCAGGCGCTCGAGCGCGAGAACATCTTCGTCATGACCGAGTACCGCGCGCTGCATCAGGACATTCGCCCCCTGCGCGTGCTCATCTTGAACCTCATGCCCACAAAGATCGCCACCGAGACGCAGATTATGCGAAAGCTGTCCAACACCCCGCTGCAGATCGAGGTCGAGCTGCTGCGCACGGTGAGCCACGAGGCGACGCACGTGTCCGAAGATCACCTGGAGACGTTCTATCGCACGTTCGAAGAGGTCGAGCATGAGCACTTCGATGGCCTGATTATCACGGGTGCGCCCGTTGAGCAGCTCGATTTCGAGGATGTGGACTACTGGCCCGAGCTTCAGCGCATCATGGACTGGTCGGTGGAGAACGTGCATTCGACGCTGCACATTTGCTGGGGTGCCCAGGCGGGGCTCTACCATCATTACGGCATCAACAAGCACGAGCTGCCGGCCAAGCTTTCGGGCGTGTACGAGCATTACCTCGTCAAGCGCTCGTCGCCTCTGGTGCGTGGTTTCGACGACCGCTTCTATGCGGTGCATTCGCGCTATACCGAGGTGCGCGCATCGGATGTGGAGGCGTGTGGTGAGCTTGAGGTGGTCGCGGCGTCCGAGGTGGCGGGGCTCTATATCGTGAAGAGCGTCGACAGCCGCCAGTTCTTCGTGTTTGGTCATCCGGAGTACGATACCGATACCTTGCGGCTCGAATACGAGCGCGATGTGAAGCGCGGCATTAACCCGGATGTACCGGCCAACTACTTCCCGGATGATGACTCCTCGCGCGAGCCGCTCAACACTTGGTGCAGCCAAGCGCAGCTGCTTTATACCAACTGGCTCAACTACTACGTGTACCAGACCACGCCGTACGACATCCGCCTGGCCGGCCGCATCGCCCGCGCCAAGGCAGGACTGGTATAAGGGCGGGGAGCTCTCCTTCATTTTAAAAGGGGCAAGAAACGGATAAAAAGAGGGGGCATTAAAAACCCGTTCCTTCCGTTTCCTGCCCATGTTCCACAACAGGACCGGGGGCGAGCCGCTCGAGAGGGCGCCCCCCGCCTCGTCGATGCGAAAGCGTCGCATAACTCGTCGGTGAAGCTTGAATTTGCCCTTCACCTGCGAGTTACGCGACGCTTTTCTGAGGCAGATGGCCAGTTTCTTTGCCTGGGCGCTGGGGGGGTAAAGTACCCGGCGCCTTATCCGGGCGCTGGGGAGACGGAGCGCCCGTCGCCTGCCTCCGTTACCCGAGCAGGTCCACCACGTTCCACCCAGCCTTGCTTGCCTCGATGATCTCGCGTCCGCCGAAGACGCAACGCGGGGCCTTTTCGGCAACCTGCGCAACGTCCGAGCCCAGCTCGCGTAGACGCTCGGGAGCGGTGGCGAGCATCTCGGATCGCAGGCGCTCGCGGTACCCCGGGGTGCGTTTCGAGAAATATGCCCCGTTGATGCGCTTGGTAAGCGCATAGGGCTTCACGGGTGCGTCGTTGCTCGAGACGGTCGAGACGATGTAGCCCTCAAAGGTGTCGCGGTCTGTATCGAGCTCGCCGAGCCATGCGCCGGCGCCCGCGATGCGGTCAATCGAGGGGTCGATTGCCGGATCGCGATACGTGTAGAACGCGAGCTGGCGGTCTGCGGCGGCGCGGAACCCGCAGCCATACGCACCGCCCTTTACGCGGATTTCGTTCCAGAGGTAGCCGTAAGAGAGCGCGTTCGCTGCAACGCCCCAGCTGCCGTCCGTCGCAATGCCGAGCGCACGCGGGTCGGTGGACTGTCCCAGGTAGCATACGTCGCTGGGAATCACGAACGCCTCGTGCTTGTCCTCGGGCATGGGCACATAGAGCTCCTTGGCAGGAGCGGTGCGCGGGGCAAGCCCCAGCGTTCCGGCCGCCGCCCAGTAGCGGGCATAGTCCTCATCGGAGCCAGTGAAGCTCGCGACGGTGCCGGTCGAGGTGAAGATACGCTGCTGCAGCTCGCGCAGCTTGTCGCAGAGCTCACCCGTGCGCTCATCGAAGTGGTCGAGGAGATCGCGCAGGAAACGGTAGAAGTCCACGCCGCCAAGCTGCTCGGAGATGACCGCTGCGGGCGACACGTACGAGAGCGCGCGCCCGAGCGCCGCTTGGTGCCCAGCGGTGATGAACGTCTGCTCCATACCTATCTTGAGCTGCGTGAGAACGTCGCGCATGCGATCGGTATCCTCGAAGATGGTCTCTGCCCAAACCTCGCGGGGAATGCTCGCGAGCGCATCGATCTTCTCGGAGAGCGCTCCCGCCGAGACGAGCAGTACCGGGCGGGCGAGCTTCCAATTAGGTTGCTGGAAAACCTCCGTGGTAAAGGTAAGGAAGCCAAGGTTGGAGCCTATGAAGCTATCGAGTTCGGCGGCGGTGTGCTGCGCTGTGGGAAGCTGCTGCATGAGGCGGCAAAGCACCTTCACGTAGGGAAGCTCGGCATAGCTCACGTGGGTAAGGTCGAAGTAGGTGAGCGCGTAGGCCAGTCGGCGCGTGGGGATGCTGTGGCGGAGGCAGGGGATGGGCGCGGCGTTGTCGAGCGTGCGGGCGGGATCCGGGCGAGCGTCGCCGATGTCCTCCACGTGGAGGCGCGGGAGCTTCGCGCGATCCTCGGGCGCGTCCTCGGCTTCCTGCTGGCGGCGAAGTTCTGCCACGTCGTCGAGGATTTCCTGGAGCTCGGCGGTGCTCATGCTCGCTTTTATTTTGGCGAGCTTTGCCGCTTCGGTCTCGGCGGCGTCGGCGCAGCCACCTGCCGCCTCGGCGCTACCGGCGGCGTCGGAACCGCCATCTGCCGCTTCGGTGCCGGCGGCGTCGGCCGGGCCTGCTGCCGCGCCCTCGCCCGCGCCGGCGCCAACCGGCACGAGCTCAACCAAAGCACAGTGATTGCTCTCCAACACGAGTTCCCTCAGCAGGTCCTCAAAGAAGGGGCCATCGAGGGCTTCGCGAAGCGCTGCGTAGGTGTCGGCGTATTTGAGGGCATCGGTTGCAGCATCGTCATCATAGAGCCAGGTGGAGAGCGCTTCGCAGGCGAGCACGACGCCGTCCGACATGCCGTAGTCGCGCTGCCGAAGCGCGTACTCGTTGCTGCTGATCACCGCTTCGAGCCGGTCGCGCGGTACGCCATGCTCCACAAGGTCACGGCAGGTATCCTCAATCACGTTCCGGAATTCCTGCGCCGCCTGCGGCCGCGCGTTTTGCAAGATGATGAGCTCATAGGGCTGCTGGCAAGCGGACGAGGTGTAGCTCGTCACATTTCCGCCCAAGCCCGCGGCGATAATCGCTTTCTTGACCGGGGCCTCGTTGGAGCCGAGGATCGCATCGAAGAGCACATCGGCTGCAACGGTGCGGAAGGTATCGAGCGCTTGGCTAATGACATAGCCCATGCCCACGAGTGCGTTTTCGGGAGTGGTCTGCATCTCGACGCGCTTGTAGTCGCACACGGTCGGTTCCTGCATGACGAGCGGGTTGGGCGCGAGCGCTGCGGGGCTGGCTCCTACGGCACGCTCGGCAGCGATACGGCGGCCAGCGGCGTTTTCCTGCGAGAGGTAGCGCTCGTCAAGAAACGCGAGCTCGCGCCGCACGTCGGCGAAGTCTCCATACAGGGTGAGATAGCTATTGGCCAAGTTGTAGTGTCGGGCATGCGTGTCGAGGAACTCCTCATAGGTGAGGTCGGGTATCGCCCGCGGGTCGCCGCCAGATTCGAACGCATACGCCGTGTCGGGGAAGAGGGCCGCGCCCACGGCGTCGTCCAACACGCTCATGGGGTCGGAGAGCGCGCCTTTCATCTCGTTGAACACCACGCCGTTGTAGCGGAGCGTGCCCTCGGTGAGCGGCTTGCCTTCCGGTACGTCGAGCTCGTAGTGCCACCCCTCTTGCTCGAAGATGGCGCGCTTCGTGTAGATGGCCGGGTTGAGCACCGCGTCCATATAGACGTCCATGAGGTTGAGCAGGTCCTGCTCGTTGGTGGAGGCAACGGGGTAGACGGTCTTGTCCGGGTAGGTCATGGCGTTCAGGAACGTCTGCATGGAGCCTTTGATGAGCTCAACGAATGGCTCCTTGAGCGGGAACTTTTCCGAACCGTCGAGGACGGAGTGCTCAAGGATGTGGAACACGCCCGTGCTGTTGGCGGGCGGCGTCTTGAAGCCGATGGAGAAGGCTTTGTTCTCATCGTCGCAGGCGAGGTAGAGCAGGCGCGCGCCGGATGCATGGTGGAAGAGCACGTAGGCGTCGGCATCGAGCTCTTCTATGGTTTCAACATGCGTGACGGTGAAGCCACAGGTTGTTGTTCCAGGTGCGAGCAGCGCAGCAGCGGAAGCGCGGGGGTTGGCGGTTTCCGCGGCCTGCGGATTGTTTTCAGAAGGGGCGGTTTTGGGTTCCATGGTTCTCCTTACGGTGTATAGCCTGGTAACGCTTATACCCCGATTGCGCGTGGAGCGACCCACTTGCGCGTGGATCGGCTTCGGTCGCGCCTACAGCGCGAGATGAGTGCCCCGCCCGCCTGCGACCATAGCGCTGACGACCCTCGGACTGTCCAATCGTGGTGAGAATGTGATGCCGTCGGGGCTTGGGCAACGGTGCTCCCGCGGCACGCCGGCGTTTTCCAAGGGCATGCTCCGGTGGGCTAAAGCATGTGATCGAACCTGCTCAACTTTGCATAAACATGCCTTTTAACCTGCTGAATCTTACGTTAAGGTGAAGGATGGAAAAGGTATTGGAAAGGGGCGCAAGGCGTGGCGGCAGAAGCGACGGAGACGGTTGAAGAAAAATCGGTGAACAGATTCGGCGTGGACGCAGCGTCGCGCGCATGGCGCCGCATCCGACGCAGCCGATCAAATGCCGAGCGCGACCGCCGCGCAGTTACCGGCGTGCTTGCGACGCTCTTCGGAGGTATCTTCTGGGGCTTTTCCGGCACATGCGCAAGCTTTCTGTTCGAGAACTATACCGTTGATACGACCTGGCTCATGTGCGCCCGCCAGATTGTGTCGGGCCTGATTTTCTTGATTGTTATCCTTTCGCGCCGTACGGATCGAGGAAACTTGGTGCGCCTGCTCACCACGAAGCGCGATGTGGCAGTGCTCGTGGTGTTCTCGGCGCTCGGCGTGCTCCTCAACCAGTACGGCTATCTCATGGCGGTTCGCCTGACCAACGCGGGCACCGCGACGGTGCTGCAATGCCTCCAGCTTGTGATGATCATGGTGTATTCGTGCTTGAGGTCGCGCCGCGCGCCGCGCCGGAGGGAATTTGCGGGGGTTGTTTTGGCGCTGGCGGGCACCTATCTTCTCGCGACCGGAGGCAACCCCTCCAACCTGGCGATTCCCCTCGAGGGCCTGACGATCGGCCTTGTTGCGGCGGTGGGCGCTGCATGCATGTCGATCATTCCGGCGCGCATCCTTCCTAAATACGGGGCCTCGGTGGTCACGGGATCGGGCATGCTGCTTTCGGGAATCGTGACAACGTGCCTCTTTCATCCGTGGGCGAACATGCCGCAGCTTGACGGCATGGGCTGGGGCGCGTTTTTCGTGCTCGCCGCCGTGGGATCGTGTCTTGCGTATTCGCTGTACATGCAGGGCGTGAAAGATATCGGCTCCATGCGTGCGAGCCTGATTGGCACGGTGGAGCCTGTTTCAGCTGCGGTGACAAGCGCTGTTGTGCTGGGAACGGTGTTTACCATGCCGGACATTGCCGGCTTTGCCTGCATCATCGTGATGGTGTTCCTCACGGCGTGAGCCGTCGCGGCCGGGGCTCCGTGGGTGCGGCGTGAGCTATCGTGCGCCATGGTTCCGTGGGCGCGGCGTGAGCTATCGTGCGCCATGGTTCCGTGGGCGCGGCGTTCCTGCGTGAGGCTGCATGCGTGGCGACTTGCGCACGACGGTGTGCGTCGTGCCCGCATGGCATGCCGGCACGCGGCTGCATGTTCCAGCTCGGTTTTTGAAGGCTCGGTATGCAAGAATGCATTCGATGCGCCCCCTGCCGGGCTCCGCGCAAGCTCTTGCATGCCGATTTACGCAATAAGAGCCAATTTTCGCCTTCTTATTGCGTAATTTGGCATGGAAGTTTACTCAGAGCGCAAAGCTGGGCACACCGAGCTGGGTCTGTCGAGCCGTGCCCGCCAATCTGGGCCCGCCGAGCGAGAAGCATACGACGAAGGCCGGCAGGGACTAAACAGGGCACGAAGCAAAAGGCCGCGCCGGCGAGTTGTTGCTGGCGCGGCCGGATCCTCTACAGCCCGTATAGCTCGCTGAATTTCTTTTGCAGATAATCGCAATAGAACGTGGCGTCAAACGGAGTACCGCATGCGTTCAGGATGAGCTCAGGTGCGTCCTTCCCCGCGCCCCAGCGCCAGATTTTTTTCGCGCAGCCAGGTGCGCACGGGCGCAAGGTCGCCTGCGGCGCAGGCGGCATCAACAGCCACACCGTCCGCCGCCATGGCGGGTACCATCTGCGCTCCATAGGCGCTTCCGAGCGCGTAGCTCGGGAAGTACCCGAAGCTTCCGCCCGACCAGTGCGTGTCCTGCAGGCAGCCATCCGTGTCATTCGGCACGTCAAGCCCCAGGTACGTACGGGTAAACTGCGCCCAGAGCTCAGGGATGTCGCGTGCGGTTGCCTCGCCTGCGAAGAGCATCCGCTCGATGTCATAGCGCACCATGATATGCAGCGGGTAGGTGAGCTCATCGGCCTCGGTGCGAATGAGCTGCGGCAGCGCGATGTTTGCCGCGCGGTAAAGCTGGTCCTCCGAGACGCTTCCATATGCCTCGGGAACGTGCTTGCGCAGCACGGCGAGAAGCGGGCCCATAAATGCGCGCGAGCGTCCGACGATGTTCTCAAAGAATCTCGACTGGCTTTCGTGGATGCCCATGGTGGAGCCGGTGCCCAGGCAGGTGTAGGCGTACGCGGGATCGATGTTCTGCTCGTAAATGGCGTGGCCAGCCTCGTGGATGACCGAGAACACGTTGCTGAGCAGGTTGTTTTCGTAGATGTGCGTCGTGATGCGCACGTCGCCAGGCGCCATGCCGTTGGTGAAGGGGTGCTCGACGCAATCGAGAACGGAGGCTTCGGGATCAAGGCCCACGATGCCCATGAGCTCGCGAGCGATGTCAAGCTGCACGGATTCCGGCACGCGGGCGGTGAGGAACGGCGCCTCGGGCTGGGGGCGCTTTCCTATCTCGTGCACAAGTGGCACGACGGTAGCCTTGACCTGGTCGAAGAACCGATCATAGGCGGCCGAGTCCATGCCGCGCTCGTATTGATCGAGCCATACATCGTAAGGGTCGCGCGTCGAATCGATGCAGGCGGCCTGGCGCTTAAGCGCGGCGAGGATGCGATCGATGTACGGGGCGAACGATTCCCAGTCGTTCGCGAGCTTCGCTTTGTGCCAGACAGCGTTCGCTTCGCTGGTGAGCTTCGACCACGCTGCAGCCTCTTCGGTGGGAATGGCAACTGCCTCGCGCTGCTCGCGGGCGAGGACGCGAAGCTCGGTTGCCGTTTGCTCGTCGAGTTCTCCGGCGGCTGCCGCCTCTTCGAGCTGGGCAATTAGTTCTTGCGCCGAAGCACTGGTAAGCGCTTCATGGTATTCGCCGGCAAGTGCACCCATGGCCTCCGCGCGCGGGTGCGCCTTTCGGCGGCGCCTTGGTTTCCCCGTCGAATTCCAGGATGCCCATAAGGTAGGTGCGCAGCCACAGATCGCGCTCGAGGCGCTTGAGCTGCTGGACGCTTGAATTGTTTGCCATGACAATCCTTTCAGGAAGATGTGCCGAGCTTTGCAGCAGTGTACTTCGACGCGACTGCCGAGCCAAGCCACTATGCAAGCCGAGTGTCTTGAGCCCTTGGTCAGTCAACTGATAGGCTGCTGGCCGGGCCGAAGTTTTTCGCAACAGGTTTTCCGCGCTAAGCGAGGTGAGCAACCTGCGCGCTGTGGCCCGCGATGCCTTCAAGTGCCGGCTTTTCCCGCATATAAATTGACGAAAACGTGAGAATTGTCACTAGCATGGGCATCCTGTGCTAGCATGATGCGCCTCTGTGTTGTCTATCAGGGGAGATGACATGGAAGAAAGGGGAGATGACATGGAAGAACAGGCGAAGTCGAGTAAATCGGGTCGCGCGAGAAAGATCGTTGTCCGCGTGCTCATCGCGCTCGTTGCACTCGTCGCCCTTGCGGTGGCGAGCATTGCATTCATGTTCCGCAGCGAAATCGCGACGGTTGCATCCATCAAAAAGGTAAGCGATTATCCGTTCTACACCATGACCTACGAGGGCGATTACGGAATCGACGAGTTCATCGCCCAAGGCGGTGCGTCTAACGATGCGGAGCTCATCGGGTTCGTCGTGCAGCATCTCATGAAAGGGCTTCCCATAACGATCGAGCTGCCCGACCTTGCGTGCTCGACGTTCAACGCCACCACGTCAGAAGGCGACGCAATCTTTGGCCGTAACTTCGACCTGAGTTATTCGCCGAGCATGCTGGTGCGCACCGATCCGGCGGATGGCTACGCATCGATTTCCATGGTTAACCTGGGATTCCTTGGCTACGGTGAAGACAAGTTGCCGGATTCTCCCACTTCGAGCATAACAGCGCTCGCGGCCCCTTACGCGCCGCTTGATGGCGTGAACGAAGCTGGCCTGGCCGTGGGGGTGCTGCTCATCGACACCGATCCCACTAATCAGCAAACCGACAGGGTGGACATCACAACTACGACGGCCATCCGCCTCATGCTCGATAAGTGCGCGACGGTGGACGAAGCGCTTGACCTGCTTGAGCAGTACGACATGCATTCGAGTGCCAACAGCTGCTACCACTTCCAGATCGCCGATGCCTCGGGCGATACCGTGGTGGTCGAGTATGTTGATAACGAGATGTCGGTTCTCGACCCCGACGACGTGACGACTGCGGGCCAGCCCGCTGCGGGCACCACGTACATGGCGGCTACGAACTTCCTGCTCACGCCCGGTGAGTATGATTTCGGAACGGGCCAGGACCGTTACCAGATCGTGACTGAGGGGCTTGGGGCGACGGACGGTGTTCTTTCCGAGGATGAGGCCATGAGCCTTCTCGCCGCGTGCTCGCAGGAGCCGCATATCAATAGCCGTGGGGAGGAGAGCCAGACGCAATGGTCGGTGGTGTATAACCTCGACAAGCAGAACTCGACCATTGCCATTGGACGAGATTACGAGAATGTCTACAAGGTGAGCCTGCGCGAGTAGGGGCATTCGCCCGGACCGGGGACGCTCGTCCCGCCGGTGTTGCCAGCTGAGCACACCGCATTCCGCATAATTGCACGTGGGGGGGCGCACCCGTTGTGCTATCATTTCGACCAACGCGTTGACGGAGAGGGTTGCACCCGCCGCGTCGCCGTTCAGAGAGGGTGGGTCACCGGCTGAAAGCCCGCCTGCGGAGGCAAGGATGCAGCGTTCACTCCCGAGTAGCGACCTGAACGGCCACGTGGCAGATGTGCGAGACAGATGTACCCGGCACAACTGTCTCATTGCGCTGAGTAGGGAAGCCGCCGCCTGGGCGACATCAGGCCAAAGAGGGTATGCGGGGCACGACATCCCGCAGCCAACCAAGGTGGTACCGCGGAATTGCTTCCGTCCTTGAGCAAGATGAGCTCGAGGGCGGATTTTTCTTTTCGTCTCGGGCGATGTTCCAGAGACCTCGAGCACCGGGAGATTTCGAAAGGGGAAGTACATGGGTCTGATTGACGATCTCGATGCGTTGCAGGCGCGCGCGCAGGAGATGATTGCCGCCTCGACAGATGCGAAAAAGCTTGAAGAGGCACGCGTGGCGCTCCTCGGCCGAAAGGGCGAGATCACGCAGATTATGCACATGATGGGCAAGGTTGCGCCTGAAGAGCGCCCAGTGCTCGGCAAGCGCGCGAACGAGCTGCGTCGCATGGCCGAGAGCCTCATCGAGCACGCTGCCGGCGACCTCAAGCGCCAGGCTATACGCGAGCTCATGGCCACCGAATCCGTGGACGTGACGCTTCCGGGGGCGCGTCCGACCATCGGCCATGCTCACCTCATCAACCAGATTAAAGAGGAGATCGAGGACGTGTTCTGCGGTATCGGCTATACCGTTGAATCGGGCCCCCAGGTGGAGACCTCGTACTATAACTTCACTGCGCTGAACGCCCCGATGGACCATCCGAGCCGTTCCGCGCGCGATACGTTCTACGTAGTGGACAACGCGCCCGGCTCCGTGGCGCACCCCGAGCAGCACGCGCACGGCGAGTCCGACGTGCTCCTGCGCACCCAGACGTCCGGCGCGCAGATTCATATCATGGAGCATCAAAAGCCGCCCATCTATGCCATCGTTCCTGGCACCGTGTACCGCCCGGATACTGCCGACGCCTGCCATCTTCCCCAGTTCAACCAGGTCGAGGGCATCGTGGTAGACGAGGGCGTTACGTTCGGCGACCTCAAGGGCACGCTGGACTACTTCGCGCGCGCGATGTTCGGTGAGGACCGCCAGACGCGTTATCGTCCGCATTTCTTCCCCTTCACCGAGCCGAGCTGCGAACTCGACGTTTCTTGCCACGTCTGCGGGGGCAAGGGTTGCAGCTTCTGCAAGCACAGCGGTTGGATCGAGATTCTCGGTTGCGGCATGATCGACCCGAACGTGCTGATCAACTGCGGCGTCGATCCCGACCGTTATACCGGCTTCGCGTTTGGCATCGGCGTGGAGCGCGTTGCGGCGCTCCGGTACGACCTGCCCGACCTGCGCACGCTCATGACCGGAGACATGCGCTTCTTGGAGCAGTTCTAAACCGAGCAGTACCGCAGGTGAGGGGCTGGCAAGTCCTGTCGCCCCGTTGTCACCTTTGTTACGCAGAAGGAGAATGCAATGCGCGTTTCATATAACTGGCTGCAGGAGCTCGTCGACGTTCCGGAGTCGCCGGAAGAGCTCAGCCGCGAATTCATCCGTACGGGCACCGAGGTTGAGGCCATCGACACCGTGGGCGATTCGTTCGACCATGTCGTGACGGCGAAGGTTGTGTCTAAAGAGCCCCATCCGGATTCAGACCACATGTGGGTCACGATGGTCGATGTGGGAGGTTATAACCTGGGAGAGGACGGCTCGCCCGAGCCGTTGCAGATTGTGTGCGGCGCCCAAAACTTCGAGCAGGGCGATCACATCGTGACCGCGCTGGTGGGGGCGGAGCTCCCCGGTGGCATCAAGATCAAGAAGAGCAAGCTGCGCGGTGTGGTGAGTTACGGCATGAACTGCTCGGCGCGCGAGCTTGGTCTTTCGGGTGATCATTCCGGCATCATGATTCTACCCGCGGACGCGCCGGTGGGCGTGCCGTTCGCCGAGTATCGCGGCACGTCGGACACCGTGCTGGACTGCGAGATTACCCCGAATCGCCCGGACTGCCTCTCCATGGTGGGCATGGCCCGCGAGGTGGGAGCCATCTTCGACCGCGACACGCATGTCGAGCTGCCAACCATCAAGCAGGAGGTTGGGCGTCCTACGGCCGACGAGGTCTCGCTCGCCATCGCTGACGAGGGGCTGTGCAGCCGCTACGTGGCGCGCATTGTGCGCAACGTGAAGGTGGGGCCCTCGCCGGAGTGGATGGTCGAGCGCTTGGCGGGAGCTGGCGTGCGCTCCATCAACAACATCGTGGACATCACCAACTACGTGATGATGCTTACCGGCCAGCCTCTGCACGCCTTCGACCTCGACACCTTTGCCGAGCGCGACGGGCACCGCCGCGTGGTGGTGCGCGGGGCGCACGAGGGCGAGGTCTTCCAGACGCTCGACGGCGTTGAGCGCACGCTCGACGGAGGCATGGGCCTCATCACCGATGGCGAGCGCCCCGTGGCGCTGGCCGGCGTGATGGGCGGCATGGATTCCGAGATCGAAGACGATACGCGTGACGTGCTCATCGAGAGCGCGTGCTTCGATGCGGGGCGCACGTCGCACACGAGCCGCGACCTGCAGCTCATTTCCGAGGCTTCGATTCGCTTCGAGCGCCAGGTAGACGAGGCGGGCTGCGTGGATGTGGCGAACATCACGGCCGCACTCATCGAGGAACTCGCGGGCGGCGAGGTCGCGCCGGGTTACGTGGACCTCTATCCTGCGCCCAAGGTGCAGCCGGAACTCGTGCTGCGCCAGGAGCGCGTCGACCTCATCTGCGGTGCCCAGATCTCGCCGGAGTTCATCGAGCGCGCGCTCACGCGGCTCGGCTGCACGGTGCACGTGGACACTGTGAGCGCTGGTGCTGCGGGCGCGAGCGCGGCAGCCGCTGGTGGCGCCGGTGCTGCGGGAACGTTCCGCGTAGTGCCGCCGAGCTTCCGTCCGGACCTCGAGCGCGAGATCGACCTCATCGAGGAGGTCCTGCGCCTTTGGGGCATGGACCGCGTGGAGGCGACCATTCCTGCAGCGAAGAATCACATCGGCGGCCTCACGCACGAGCAGCGCCTGCTTCGCCGCGTGGGTGCCATCTTGCGCTCCTGCGGACTCAACGAGACCACGACGTACTCGTTCGCCGCGCCCGGCGACCTGGAGAAGACTCGCATGAGCACCGAGGGACGCGGCTTGCCGGTCGTCATCATGAACCCGCTCGTTGCCGAGCAGACCGAGATGCGTCGTTCGCTGCTTCCGGGGCTGTTGCAGTCGGTTGCCTACAACAACGCTCACGGCACGGCCAACGTGCACCTGTACGAGATGGGTACGCTCTTCTGCGGTCGCGAGAACGCGAGCCTGCCCAAGGAGCGCCGTTCGCTCGCCGGCGTGCTGTCCGGCGCGTGGGGCGATGTGACATGGAACCAGAAATTCGCGCCGCTGCGCTTCTTTGACGGCAAGGGTGTGGTGGAAGAGCTGCTCGCTCAGCTCCGAGTCGAGAAGGTTCGGTTCCGCCCGGCCGAGGGCGACGGTTACGCCTTCCTGCAGCCGGGCCGCGGCGCCGAAGTGCTGGCGGGTGGTACCGTGCTCGGATGGGTGGGCGAGATTCACCCCGAAGTCCGCGATGCGTACGGCATCGATCTTCCGGTCGTGGCGTTTGAGCTGAGCCTCGACGCGCTCATCACGTGCTCGCGCGATCAGCAGGCGTATCGCGACTTCTCGTCGTACCCGGCGGTCGAGATGGACCTTGCCATCGTGGTGGACGAGGGCGTTACCTGCGAGGATTTGGAGCGCCGTCTTCAGTCTGCCGGAGGCAAGCTCCTGCGCGGTGTGCGCCTCTTCGATGTGTACCGCGACGACAAGCGCGTGGGCGAGGGGAAGAAGTCGATGGCGTTCGCGCTTACGTATCGCGCCGACGACCACACGCTTACCTCCGAAGAGGTCGAGAAGGTGCACCAGAAGCTCGTGACCAAGGTGTGCAAGGCTACCGGCGGCGAAGTCCGCGCTTAGTGCGGCTTGCCAGGTGCCGCACCTCGGCCCTTGGAGCCCGTTCGGCCCTACACTTCTAGCGAGAACGATGTGCGCGCTAGGGCCGGGCAGCTCTGTAGCGAGTTTTCCGCAGCAGGTCGGCATCGCCGACCTGCGAGGACCACGAGCGAAAGGAATGCCCGGCCCTCTTCGGGAGCAAACAGCGATTGGAGCTCTTGTGCCAAGTTGGAACATCCATATTGCCCAGAGCGAGCAGCTCTTTTCCCGCAATGGCGCGGTCGCTTGCACCGTGCGGGACCGCAATGCCTTTCTGTTTGGTGCGCTCGTGCCGGACATTCCGGTGGGCTACATGGTTCCCGACGTGCGCGAGCCCATCGCGTATCGCATCACGCACTTCGCAACGCCCGAGCCTATCCCCAAGCCGCGCGAGCATGAGTTCTGGGCCGATTACGTCGCCCCCGCTGCAGAGCGCCTTGGTATCGTAGAGGGCCGCGTTCCCATTGACGATGCCATCGCTCCCGCATCGATTGCTATTGAGCGCGAAACGGTCAATCGCATCCACTATCCCCAGCGCTACGAGGGCGTGACCATCAACCCCCCCAAGCAGGGGAGCCCTGCCGACGATGATTGCTCGCCTGCCGCACTTGAGCGCTCGAGCTTTGATCTCTTGCTTGGCGTATGGACACACCTTCTGGCCGATAACATTTGGAACACGCGCGTCAACGAGTTTCTCGATGCGCTTGGCGATAAGCCCAGCGAGCAGTTTCGCATTAAAAAGCAGGGAGATTTCGACTGGTTCGGCAAGACACTGCCCATTACCTCGTTTCCTCGCGATACCCCGCGGCTCATTGCGGCCGCCGCGGCGTTTCCGCAGTACGAGCTCGACGAGCGCACGGTGCTTATGACCATCGGCGTCGCACATGAGATTGTCCGGGAGAACCAAGGCGCGCTGGACCACCCGCCCTATCGCCTGCTCACCAGCGAGTTCTTCTCGACCGTGTCCGCTGAGGTTGTCGAGACCACCGACCGACTCCTCGCCGAGCGGTTGCAACCATAGGCTTGGAGCAGCCAGCGGCGTAAAACGCGTTCGCGTGAAGCACTTCCGGTGTCAAAAATCGATCCTCACGTCACGTTCCACAAGTTCGAGGCTCGAGTCGGAAGGTTTTTGCGGATTTCCCGAGTAGCCACCCGTTTTCGGGAGCTGTTTCCTGCGGTTTTGTTGCCCGGGAGGGCGGGTCTACTCGGCGTTTCCCGAAAAACCTTCCGACTCGAGCCTCGAACTTTTTTGATGTTGCGTGAGTTGGTGTTCTATCGGAGTGTTGTCACGGCGTGTGCGAGGCGGGCGCTGCTGCCTGAGGTGCTGTCTAGGTTGTTTGTGGCGCATTAATTATGAAGTAAATTGAATATATGGGACTGTCTGCCCATGATGGTTTGCCATTTAGTGTATAGATAGCGCAGTGGCCATGTTCTCTGTGTTCAAGTTTTGGCCAGCAGTTTGTCAGCTGGAGCGGCAATATGTTGGGCACAGACCCAAGCAGGTTGGCGTTGCGGTTATGGTTTGAACATGAATATCGTGTTGTCACATAGCTCCGCATTGCGCTACTACCGCACACCGCCCGTGGTGTTGGCGCTGTACGGCGATTGCTACGGTGTCGATGTGTCGCGGGAGCGTCGCCGTGCGCTCAGAGGTTCGGGTTCATTCGGCCCCCTTGACATGCCGATTCACATGCTCGTTCGCAGCAAGACTCATGTGAAGGCGACAAAAACTTGCATACCGCATATTTGGTCCGGTGAGATTGCCCCTGGAATGATTTGCGCTACCGATCTAGGCTTTGCGGTCACATCGCCTGTGTTCACGATGCTGTGTCTTGCCGCAAAGTCGTCTGTTGCACAGGTAACCATGATGCTCTATGAGCTGATGGGATTGTTCGCGGTGTACCGTGCGCGCCATGGCGAGCGGGAGTACCTGCAGAAGCTCGTCGATACAGGCTCATTTCCTATCATCGATGGGTGGAAGCCGATGCTGGACAATAACGGGAACATTACCGATTTATGGGACCGACCTCCCCTCATTACCATCGATGAGGTCCAGCGCTTTTGCGATCAGTTTCGAGGCATGCGCGGCATTGGCCGGCTTCGCCAAGCTCTTGATGACGTATGGGGTGTGGCGCGCTCGCCGTTCGAGGTGCAGGCGGCAATGCTGCTTGGTCTTCCGAGGCGGAGGGGTGGCTACGGATTTGGCAACTTTGAACTGAATAAAGCTATACGGCTTTCGGATGCGGCGCGCACCATAGCGCGCCAACAGACGTGTTGCATCGATTTGTATGCAGAGGGGCCAGAGGGTCTCCCGCCCATAGCCATTGAATGTCAAGGAGCAGGCTATCACGGTGGGTCAGAACGGAATGCAATGGACGATAACCGAGCGCTGGCGTTGCAAAGTATGGGGTTAACGGTGGTGCGCTTACGATACGAGCAGATTGCCGATCCCTGGCGGCTTCAGCAGGTTGCAAGCTTTCTGCTGGGAAAACACGGGCGAGTGTGGGCACCAAAAACGGAGCGTCTCGAGCAGAAGGAGCGAGAACTGCGTGCCGACGTGCTCACGGATTGGTGGCGGCTTGGTTCTGCCTGATTATGGGGGCTCACGCTTGCCGGGAGAGACGGGGCGGAAAAGTTCAAGGCTCGAGTCGGAAGGTTTTTCGGGATCGGTGAGTAGACCGGTCTTGGGAGGTAACAAAACCGCAGGAAACAACTCCCGAAAACAGTTGTCTACTTGGAAGGTCGGCAAAAAACTTCCGACTCGAGCCTCGAATTGCATCCCGGGTACCAAACACGGGCTTATAGGCCTCGGCAGGGCTGCCGCAGGGGGGCGTGGCGTGGTGGGCATGGGAGAGAGATGCGGGGGCGTGGAGCGTGAGAGAGCCGTAGAAGCGTGGCGCGGGAGGTCGGCGTCGGCCAACGGCGCGGAGACAGCGCGTTAATGTGGGAAAACGCAACGTGCATGAGGCATACGAAAAGGGCCGCAGGCATGCCTGCGGCCCTTTGAGAAGCGTGATGCTTGCTGGTGCAATGTTCTAGCTGCTTAGCGCACCTGAGCGACGTAGACCACGTTCGTGGAGCTGCGCTTCCCATCGCCGATGGTGGAGTCGACGGCGGTCTTGGGATCGCCGACGGTCACGACGGCAACATCGCCGGCGTCCACGTAGCCGCGCTCCTTAGCGCAGTCGATGGCCTTCGCCACGGTGTCGTCCACGCTGCCCTGCGTAATAGCGGCAAGGTGCGGCTCGATACCCCAGTACATGAGCATCTTCTGCACGGCCCACTGGTGGCGCGAGAAAGCGACAACGGGCGTGCTCGGGCGGAAGTGCGAGATGAGGCGCGCGGTGCGGCCGGTGGTGGTGGGAACAACGATGCACTTGGCGCCCACGGTCGTGGCCATGTTCACGGCGGAGAGGCCCACGACGTTGTTGATCACGCGCGTGCTCTGGCTGCCCTCGGGCACCTTGAGCTCGGCGTGCGCCCCCAGGTACTGCTCGGTCTCATGCGCGATGCTCGCCTGCATGCGAACGGCCTCGACCGGGTACTTACCGGCAGCGGACTCGCCGGAGAGCATCACGGCGTCGGTGCCGTCGTAGATGGCGTTCGCGACGTCGGCAACCTCAGCGCGGGTCGGGCGCGGGTTGCGGATCATGGAGTCGAGCATCTGCGTGGCGGTGATGACCGGCTTGTACGCAGCGTTGCACTTCTTGATCATCTTCTTCTGCAGATGCGGCACGAGCTCGGGCGAGATCTCGATACCCAGGTCGCCGCGGGCAACCATGATGCCGTCGGAGGCCTTGAGGATCTCGTCGAAGTTCTGGACGCCGAGAGCGCACTCGATCTTGGGGAAGATGCCCACGTGCTCGCCGCCGTTCTCGCGGCAGAGCTCGCGGATCTCGCGCACGGCGGCGCCGTTGCGGATGAAGGAGGCGGCGATGTAATCGATGCCCTCCTTCAGGCCGAAGAGGATGTCCTGGCGGTCGCGCTCGGTGATTGCGGGAAGGCCGATCTCAACGTTGGGCAGGTTCACGCCCTTGCGCTCGCCGATCTCGCCGTCGTTCTTGACGACGCAGTGCATATCCTGGCCCTCAACGCTCTCGACCACAAGCTCAACGATGCCGTCGTCGATGAGGATGCGCGTGCCGGCCTCGGCCTCGCTGGGCAGATCGAGGTAGTCGAGCGAGATGTGGCTGGCGTCGCCAAGGAAATCCTCGGAAGTGGGGGCAGCGGTGACGACGATCTTGTCGCCGGCCTTCACGGAGATCTTCTGGTGGTCCTTGAGCAGGCCGGTGCGGACCTCGGGGCCCTTGGTGTCAAGCAGGATGCCGATTGTCATGTCGAGCTCGGCAGCGATGCGGCGGACGCGCTCGATGCGGCCGTGATGCTCCTCATACGAGCCATGGGAGAAGTTGAAGCGGGCGACGTTCATGCCCGCCTTCATCATCTCGCGCAACGTCTCGTCGTTGTCGCAGGCAGGGCCCATCGTGCAGACATTTTTCGTGCGTTTATACATGCAGTCCTCCAATTACACAATGCGTTTATGGGTCTTCTCGTTCAGCGGTGCATTATAGGTGAACTGGCCGGAAAGATAGCCGCTTATCGAAGAAAAACAGCCGATTACCGAATCTGCATTACATAACACAAATACGGGGATTATATTTCGCAATTTTTGCTGAAGAGGTGGGATGCGGGCGAAGGTGAGCTGCGCGAAATGTCGGACGGACTGTCGGGCGACGGTGGGCCGGGCACTCCGGCGTTGCCGTGCGGAGCGCCCAGCAGCCGCGCGCACGGCAGAATATCGCCCGGCGACGCCGCATCCAGCAGGGTGCTGCTCGAAAAACGCCGCCACTGAGGTAAGCGGCAGAAACCCGAGCTTCTGGGCCTCGTGGCCCGCGGGCTTGGGTAAAATAGAAGCTTGCATGACGAGCCCTTGCCTCCGGGAATTACGATTGGGCGTTGTGTAGGTATAGGGGGTGCCCCGGGCACCCAGAGTTCAGACGTACCAGGAGGGATACAGTTTGAAAGAGTACCTAGCTTCGGCTGAGGACGTGCTCAAAGAGCAATCCACGAGCGCGGATGCGGGCCTGAGCACTTCCGAGGCGCAAACGCGCCAGGCGAAGTTCGGCCCGAACAAGCTCAAGGAGGAAGAGAAGACCCCGCTGTGGATCCGCTTCTTCCAGCAGATGGCCGACCCCATGGTCATCATGCTCATCGTCGCGGCCGTCATCTCCGCCGTGACCGGCATGATCCAGGGCGAGTCCGAGTGGGCCGACGTCGTCATCATCATGGCGGTCGTGATCATCAACTCCGCCCTCGGCGTGATCCAGGAGGCCAAGAGCGAAGAGGCGCTCGCTGCTCTTCAGGAGATGAGCGCCGCCCAGTCCAAGGTCATCCGCGACGGCAAGCAGATCTCGCTGCACTCCAGCGAGCTCGTGCCCGGCGACATCGTGCTGCTCGAGGCGGGCGACGCGGTTCCCGCCGACTGTCGCGTGCTCGAGAGCGCTTCCATGAAAATCGAGGAGGCCGCCCTTACCGGCGAGTCCGTCCCGGTAGAGAAGCACACCGACCCGATCGCGCTCGACGGTGCCGACGACGTTCCGCTCGGCGACCGTAAGAACATGTGCTACATGGGTTCCACCGTGGTGTACGGTCGCGGCCGCGCCGTGGTGTGCGGGACCGGCATGAATACCGAGATGGGTAAGATCGCTGGTGCGCTCAACGACGCCAAGGAAGAGCTCACACCGCTTCAGGTGAAGCTCGCCGAGCTTTCCAAGATCCTCACCGTCCTGGTGATTGTCATCTGCGTGGTCGTTTTCGCCGTCGACGTGCTGCGTGCCGGCATCGGCGCCGTCACCGCCGAGCCGCACATGCTGCTCGACACCTTCATGGTTGCCGTGTCGCTCGCCGTTGCGGCCATCCCCGAGGGCCTCGTTGCCGTGGTGACCATCGTGCTCTCCATCGGCGTGACCAAGATGGCCAAGCGCCAGGCGATCATCCGCAACCTCAGCGCGGTCGAGACTCTTGGCTGCACGCAGGTCATTTGCTCGGATAAGACGGGTACCCTCACCCAGAACAAGATGACGGTCGTGAACCACGAGCTTGCCGCTCCCGAGGAGAAGCTGCTCGCGGGCATGGCGCTGTGCTCCGATGCCAAGTGGGACGAAGAGGCCGGCGAGGCGGTGGGCGAGCCCACCGAGTGCGCGCTCGTGAACGACGCCGCCAAGATGGGCATGAAGGGACTGGACGAGGAGCACCCGCGCGTGGGCGAGGCCCCGTTCGACTCCGGCCGCAAGATGATGTCCGTCGTGGTCGAGGAAGCCGATGGCAACTTCGAGCAGTACACCAAGGGTGCGCCCGATGTGGTCGTGGGGCTCTGCACGCAGGTGTATGACGGCGACAAGATCGTTCCCATGACCGACGAGCGCCGCGAGCAGATTCTGGCTGCTAACAAGGCCATGGCCGACCAGGCGCTGCGCGTGCTCGCGCTCGCCAGCCGCACCTACACCGAGAAGCCTGCGGACTTCGCTGCCGAAGCGCTCGAGAACAACCTCGTGTTCTGCGGTCTCTCCGGCATGATTGACCCCGAGCGTCCCGAGGTTGCTCCCGCTATCGAGGAGGCCCACGGCGCTGGCATCCGCACCGTCATGATCACGGGCGACCACATCGACACCGCCGTGGCCATCGCCAAGAACCTTGGTATCGTCGAGGATCGCAGCCAGGCCATCACCGGTGCCGAGATCGACAAGATGTCTGAGGAAGAGCTCGACCAGAACATCGAGAAGTACGGCGTGTACGCTCGCGTTCAGCCCGAGCACAAGACCCGCATCGTCGAGGCTTGGAAGTCCAAGAACAAGATCGTTGCCATGACGGGCGACGGCGTGAACGATGCCCCCTCCATCAAGCACGCGAACATCGGCATCGGCATGGGCATCACCGGCACCGACGTTACCAAGAACGTTGCCGACATGGTGCTTGCCGACGACAACTTCGCCACGATCATCAATGCGTGCGAAGAGGGTCGTCGCATCTACGACAACATCCGTAAGGTCATCCAGTTCCTGCTGTCCGCGAACCTGGCCGAGGTATTCAGCGTGTTCGCGGCGACGCTCATGGGCTTCACGCTGTTCCAGCCCATCCAGCTTTTGTGGGTGAACCTCGTGACCGACTGCTTCCCCGCGCTCGCGCTCGGCATGGAGGAGGCCGAGGGCGACGTGATGAAGCGCAAGCCGCGCAATGCCACCGACGGCGTGTTCGCGGGCAACATGGGTCTCGATACCGTGGTCCAGGGCCTCATCATCACCGTGCTCGTGCTCGCCAGCTTCTTCTGCGGCGTGTACTTCGACCTGGGCGTCATCGACCTTTCCAAGCTGGCCACCTCCATGGCCGACGAAGAGGGCGTCATGATGGCGTTCATCACCTTGAACATGGTCGAGATCTTCCACTGCTTCAACATGCGCAGCCGTCGTGCCAGCATCTTCCATATGAAGAAGCAGAACAAGTGGCTGTGGGGCGCGGCGTTCCTGGCGCTCGTTCTCACGCTTGTTGTGGTCGAGGTCGATGCCCTGTCCATGATTTTCTTTGGTGTGGAGCATCTTGAGCCCAAGGGCATGATCACCGCGCTCGCGCTCGGCTTCCTGATTATCCCGTTGGTCGAGATTTACAAGGCCATCATGAGGGCGGTCGAGAAGGAGTAGGCTCCCGAACGTCAACCTGACCGAAGGCCCTGGCGATTCCTTCGGGCGTGGTCCTCGCTGCTTGGCGATGCCAGGCAGCTGCGGGAAACGCCCTTCGGAACTCGCCGGGGCCTTCTTCGTTGACGCGCCACCATTCTCTGGACCTGTGTGGGATAGTGTGCGCTTCTGCAACGCGTTCTGTTCCTGTTTACTTACCGGCGGGCTCTGAAATGAGTTCGAGTCTCGAGCGTTTTTGAGCGAGGGGCTGTGCGGTAAGATGAGCAGCGTATGTCGACGTGTTGAAGGGCGGTTGCATGGCAAAACGGGCGCGGAGCAAAGGTGCTGGCCGCGGCAAGCGTGAAAAGGCCACGATGGGGCAGGCCGATGCTGCGCGTGTAGGCGCCGCGCTGCCTAAGATCGATGCGCTGGAGGACGTGCCGGCGTTCACGGATGTGCGGCCGAGCGACGAGCAGCGCGCGGCGTTCGAGGCCTTCTGCGCGGCGGCGGAAACGCCTGGTGAAATGCATTTAGGATGTGTAGTTCGCCTCGACCGCGGATTTCCGTTGGTGGTGACCGAGGAGCGCATGCTGCGCGCGGAACATGCCGTTGGATTCGCCAAACAGGATAAGGAGAAGGGCGATGGCCTGCTCCCCGCCGTGGGAGATTGGGTCGCGCTGAGGCTTGCTCCCGGGCACGATATGGGCGTCATCGAGCGCGTTTTGCCACGCCGCACGGTGTTCGAGCGGTGGCGCGGTAAAAATCGCGGCGAGCGACAGGTTCTATGCGCGAACGTGGATGCGATTCTTGTCGTTCAACCACTTGGTGCCGGCGAGGTGCTGCTTGGGCGTATCGCGCGCTCGCTCGTGCTCGCGGCAGACTGTGGCGCCGAGCCGATCGTGGTACTCACTAAGGCAGATCGCTGCTCTGAGGAAGAGCGCGAGGGCGAGGTGGCTCGCGTGCGGCGCCTTGTGGGCGGCGGGGTCCGCGTCGTGGTGACGTCGTCCGCGACGGGAGAGGGCCTCGATGGCGTGCGTGCCTGCGTGCCCGCGGGTACCTGCTCCATGATTCTGGGAGAATCGGGCGCGGGCAAATCGACGCTGCTCAATACGCTGTTGGGACACGATGCGCTCGAAACCGGTGCGGTGCGCGCCCGTGACGATGCGGGCAGGCACACGACGGTCGCGCGCGTGATGGTCAAGCTGCCGGGCTCTTGCGGTGTGGTGGCGGATGCTCCCGGGCTGCGCAGCCTGCCCCTAGTGGGTCATGAGCGCGGGCTTGCCAGGGCGTTCCCCGAGATCGTCGAGGCGTCAAGAGGGTGCCGGTTCAACGACTGCACGCATACGCATGAACCTGGATGCTCGGTACGGGCTGCGGTCGAGGCGGGAGAGATTGACGAGTTGCGCCTCGAGGTGTTCAAGGGGTTGGCATCTGAGATGCGCGTAAGTGCGCAGAGTCTGGACCCTGATATCCACCTGTAGATTGGTCTTGTCGCGGCGTCTGGGATGCCGGGGCGCGCGCCGAGGCGCTTGATTGGTGATGTATCGGTTCTTCCAAAAGATGAATACCTTTTTTCGTTTCCTGTGCGTGCGAGGCTGGCAGGGTGGCCGCCTCGCTTCCTTTGCGCTCGAGTAATGCATAAAGAAACAACTGAATAGGAGCTGGGCGTTTAGTTTTCCACCTGCGTTTTGTCAGCGGGTCTCTCACTTTATCGGGTTGACGCCTGCTCTGGATTGGTCCCTCGCGACAATGGCATCAAGGACGAAGTTCCTCACGATGGTTCAAGCGAGGGGGCGGCAGATGAAGCAGGGAAAGCGGTTGATCGCAAGCGTTGTGTCGGGTCTTCTTGCCGCTGCGCTGAGCCTGTGGTACGGAGCGTCCCTGCAGGCGGGGGCAGAACAGGAACGACAGGAGATGCTCGCGGCATATGGAGGGGATCTTGTGAGCGTCTGTGTGGCGTCGCGCGACATCGATGCGGGTGAAACGATCGATGAAGGATGCGTGCGCGTTGAGGAATGGGTTGCAGGCATGCTCCCTTCCGGTGCGCTCACCTCGGTCGATGATGTGATCGGGAAGCAGGCGACCTCGGCGATTCCGGAGCAGGCGGTGCTCTGCCCCTTGTACTTCGAGGCGAGAAGCGGGTCTTTGGATATACCCGAAGGCCGGGTTGCGGTCTCGGTGGGCGTCGACGCCGCCCATGCCGTGGGAGGCTCTATCGAGCCGGGCACGAGCGTCGACGTCTATGTTTCCGCAAACGGCGTGGCCGATCGGTTATGCGGGGCGCATGTAATCGATACCAGCGCACAGGGGCAGGGAGCGGCGAGCGGAGATTTGAGCTGGGTAACGCTGGCCGTTGAGCCCGACCGCGTAACGGAAGTGCTGGCTGCAACGGCAAAGGGGACGATCGCTCTTGCGGCTCCTGGCGAGGGAGCCAATGCAGGCGCTTCAGATGATTCAGTAGATACCGAGGCCTCGAGCGATGCCGTCGGTGAAGGGTCCAGCGCGGCGAGCGCCGGCACCCCCGACGGATGAGCTGGATGAAAGGGGGCGACGCGCGATGAAGGATGCGGTATGGCTTGCGTGCTGCCCGCGTAACGAACGCAGGATCGTTCAGCGTGAGATAGAGTCGCGAGAGGTGGACGCGCGGCTGCTCTGGCTTGATGGGGTGCAGGCCCTCGGGGAGGTGCTCGCGGCGTTATCCGAGCCGGTTGATGGCGTGGTAGTGCTGGACGACGAAGGCATGCGCGATGAGCTGCTTGCCTTGCTGGCCAAGGTTGCGTCATCTCAGGTGCCGTGCCGTGCCGTCGTTATGGTTTCCGAGCTCGATCCAGCGTGGATCGCCCAGCTATTTCACGCGGGCGCAGCGGAGGTTGTGCCTGTTTCGAGGGAAGAGATGCGGCGCGGATGCGCTGATGGGGCATGCATGGGAAGGGATTGCAACCGCGAGGCTCAGACGCCGCCTCTCGATACCACGCCTGGACTCGAGGTGCCTTGTGCACCCACGAGGCTTGCCTGTAACGCAACGGAAGCCGTTCACGAACCGGTGCCTCGGGTCCAGGATGGATGTTCGCCGTCCTATACGCAAGATGACCTGGCCGACCTCGATGAGCCGGATGAGGTGCCTCTCGCGCCATGCCGCGCAGAGGACCTGCGGTGCATGGGAGGATTTCAAACTGCGAGCCCGGATCATGCGGCGTCTGAACCGAGTGGCGAGGAGATTTCGCCGCGCGTGGACACATCTCATGTGGAGGGAGCTAGCGAACGTCGAGCGCCGGTAATCTGTGCGGTTTCCGGTGCGGGAGGGAGCGGAGCCACAACGCTCATCGCTGCGATGGCGGCTTGCTCTGCGCATGCCGGCCTTCGGACCGCCGTGCTCGACTTGGATCTCATGTTCGGCAACCTTTACGAGCTCTTTGGCGTAGAAACACTGCATGACCTTGGTTTGCTTGCGAACCAAGTGGGAAGCGCCCCGTTGGATGAGGCTGCGATCGTGAGGTCTTCGATGCGCGTGGGGCCCGGGCTAACGCTGTGGGGCCCCATCGCCACACCCGAGCGCGCGGAGCTGCTTGGGCGCGCGGTCGAGATGCTTATCGGCGTCCTTCGCCGGGAATCGGATGTCGTATTCGTTGACACGTCCCGCACGTGGACTGATGCCGTGGCGGGGGCGGTCGCAGGCTGCGATCGTTGCCTTATGGTATGTGGCCATGCGGTGGGCGCGGTGACGGCGCTCGAGCGAGCGGTGAGCATGGTCAGCCGGCTAGGCGTTCCGCGGACGCGCATGGTCTGCGTCGTAAATCGCTTCGGGCAGCGCGCCTGCACCGAAGAGGAAGCGATGCGCCTGGAGATGGCGGCGTCGCTGAGCGCGAAGACGCGCATCCCCGACGGGGGAAGTGCGCTCGCATCGCTTCTCTCGTTTGGACGCATAGAGGATGCCGTGCGCGCTCAGGATGCGTTCGGCAGAAGCATCCATGCGTTTACCCGCAGCTTGCTGCGTGAGCTTGGTTGCTCGATAGGTGCCGATGTGCCAGACGGTGTCCAGGAGGTTTCTGCGCGGCCTCGCCTGCGGTTGCCTTGGAAGAGGCTCGGTGAGGCCTCGTGAGCGTCTTTGAACGATTTGAGCGCGTAAGAAAGAGTAAGGACCAGCTCGATTCGGGCGGGCGAGGCCACGCGCCGCGGGGAAGGGCGTCACGCTCTCTTCGCGCCATTGTGCGAGATGCGAAGCGCGATATGCTCGACCGCGTGGGGTTTGCCGAGGTGGCGCGTTTGGCTCGAGATTCCGACACGAGGCATTCTCGCGAAGAGCTGCGTCCCGCGGTGGAAGCGGTGATTAACGCACGGGATACGGGAGAGCTCAGCCAAGAGGACCGTGAAGAGGTCGTGGTCGAGGTCTTGGACGATGTAGTAGGGCTTGGGCCGCTTCAACCCCTCATCGAAGACGATTCGGTCACAGAGATAATGGTCAACGGATGCATGTCGACATATTTTGAGCAGGCGGGAACGCTGCATGCCATGGGGAGGCTCTTTGATGATGACGAGCAGATTCGTATTCTCATCGATCGCATTATCTCTCCCTTGGGTAGGCGTATCGACGAACGGAGCCCCATCGTCAATGCGCGCCTGAGCCAGGGCTACCGCGTTAACGCGGTGATTCCACCTATCGCGATCGATGGGCCCATCCTCACTATCCGTAAGTTTTCCGATCGCATCAGTTCGCTCAAAGAGCTCGTTGACCTGGGCTCTCTGCCCGAATGGTATGCTCAGCTTCTCTCATGCGCGGTATCGCTCCGCCAGGACCTTGCGGTTGCAGGCGGCACGGGGTCGGGCAAGACCACGCTGCTCAATGCTCTGTCATGCGAGATTCCCGTTGGCGAGCGCATCGTGACGATTGAGGATTCCGCGGAGCTCAAGTTCTCGCGGCACCCGCATGTGGTGAGGCTCGAGGCCCGTGCGGCATCGATAGAGGGGGAGGGTGAGGTGACGATACGAGACTTGGTAACAAACGCCCTGCGCATGAGGCCCGACCGCATTGTGGTAGGAGAGGTGCGAGGGGCGGAATGCATCGATATGCTGCAGGCCATGAACACCGGGCATGACGGATCGCTCACGACCTTGCACGCGGGAACCGAGGAGGAAGCCGTCGTGCGCCTCACGCTGCTTGCACGTTACGGCATCAATCTTCCCTCCGAGCTTATCGAAGAGCAGATCGCGATGGCACTCGATGGAATCGTCATGTCTGAACGCCGGGCCGATGGCAGGAGATTCGTGTCGTCGTATTCAGGGGTGGCGAGAGGGGCGGGGGGAGGCGTAGAGCTCGAGCAGTATGTGACCTTCGACCGTGCTGCCGGAGCGTGGAAGCTTGTGCGGGAGCCACCGTTTATCGCCCAAGCGCTCGAGGCTCATGTTCTTACAGAAGAGGAGGTATCGGCATGGCGCGATATATGCCCTTCGTGATCGGGGCGCTTGTGACTGTGTGTACGGCCTGCCTGTTTGGTTGCTTTTCGGTAGGGGGCGTGCCAGGGCGCTCCGTGCCCACCTCTGCGGGCGCACGGCGAGTCTCGGTAGCAGGGATGAAAGAGGGGATGCTCGCTTTCTCGAGAAGGCTGGGCGAGATGGTTCCGCAGCAGATCTCGGGAAATTCCGTGGTACGGCGTTGCGTGATGGAGATTCCTTTCGATGGTGGGGACTACGTCACCAAGCTTGGCATGCTGTTGTGCGCCGATGCCTCCTGCGGCCTTGCGGGGGCTATCGCCTCGTTCTCTTTGTGGGGGTTCGCCGCAGGCCTTGTGGCGTTTTGGGGCGTTCTGGGCTTACGGTCATCTCGGAGGAAGCGCTCGGAAGAGCGGCGCATAGAGGCGGAGATGCCGGAGGCGTTCGCCGCGCTTGCCATCGCGCTCGGTTCGGGGCACTCGCTTGCCCAAGGTATGCGCTTCGTGGGAAGTCATGCTCAAGAGCCTGTCAAATCGGAGTTCACGAGGGTTTCGCACGCGATAGATTGCGGGGTCCCCGCAGCGTCGGCGCTTGACGATTTGCTCGAGCGCCTGCCTGCCCCTGGGTTGGGGTTCGTATCGCTCGCTTTGAAGATATCCCAGCGCACGGGCGCTCCGCTGCGCGACCTACTCGCAGATGCCGCGGAGATGGTGGGCGAACGCATGGAGCTCGCGCGCCGGCTCGACGTGAAAACGTCTCAAGCGCGCATGTCGGCGCGCTTGGTGGCCCTCATGCCGGTGGCGATGGTCGGTCTGCTCACGCTGCTCTCAGGCGACTTCAGGGCGGGCCTTGCAACGCCCGTTGGGGCTGGCAGCGTGGCCGTTGCCCTTGCCTTAAACCTGCTTGCGTGGTGGATCATCCGGCACATGATGGAGGTTGATGTGTGATGTCCGCGTCGTGGTTGGGGCCTTGCGCGGTCGGCGGTGTATGGGCAACGTTCCTGTGGCTTTTTCAGGGGGTCGAGCCGGGTGAGCGACAGAGGGCTCTGGTCAGGATGGTTGCAGTTGGCGAGGCGATTGCGGGAAGGGCGCGCTCCGTGGGAAGCCGGCTCGTAGAGCTGGTTCCGCTTGCACCCGATGCTGCTCGCGGCCGAGCGTCCCTTGGAGAGATCTCCGAAATGATCGATGTTGTACGGCTCGGGCTGTCTGCAGGGCTTTCGTTTGATGCTGCGCTCGAGTTGTATTGCGTCAATCGGACCGGGCGCCTCGCGGGCCTTTTGAGTGAAGCACGCATGTCGTGGCAGATGGGTCTTGGAACACGCGAAGAGGAGCTTTCGAGGGTCGCCCGCGTGCTGGGTGAAAGGGCCTTGGAGTCGTTTGCCGCAACGGTCTCACAGGCGCTCGGGCTGGGTGCCCCGCTGAGCGAAACGCTTGCCGGGCAAAGTAGGGAAATCAGGCTGGCGCATCGGGCAGATGTCGAGCGAGAGATCGAGCGTATTCCGGTCAAGTTGCTCATACCCACCGGAACGTTGATTCTACCAGCGCTCTTGCTGTCAATCGTGGGTCCGCTGCTCGCTGCGAGCGGCATGTTGTAAGGAGGGTGTTCATGAAGGGTTGGCTGAGGATTCAACAGAGTTGCCGAAGGGCCATTGAAAGCGGAGGGACGTGGTTTTCCATGAAAAGGGGCATCATTCGCGTGCGCGTGATGCATGCCATAAACAGGCGGCTGGGCGAAGCAAGCAGGCTGGTTGCAGAAGAAAAGGCGCAGGGAACGACGGAGTACGCCATTTTGGTTGGCGTATTAGTTGTAATCGCAATAATTGCGATCATCGCATTCCGGGATAGGGTTAGCGAGCTCTGGAATGCCATATCAGACGGCATTAACAGTTTGTAGCGCGTCGAATGCGTGGGCGTGGCAAAGACTTCGTGCGCTCGCAGGGAAGATTGCGGGCAACGGTTGGGGACGGGCTGCGCACCGGCGGTTCTCTCAGAACGCGGCTTGCTTGGTGCGCCGCCCCCTTGCTCTGCCTTGCGGTGATTGCTGCCTCTCTGTTGGGGTTTGGGGCGATTGCGCATGGGCGGTTAGAGGGTACGGCGGCGCATGGGGAGGTGTCGTCTGCTGTTGAAGAGGGTGTCCAAGGGGAACGTGCTTCTAGCGGCGAAGGCTCTGCCGATACATCCGCTCGAGCCGATGACGTAGGAGAAGGTGACGCCGCATATGGCCAGGATTCCTTGTTGGGGCGTTCGGGTGCGGGGGAAGAGGAAGCGGGCGCCGGCGATTCCCATGCTTCGACAGCCGCTTCGCTTCTCGCCGAGTTGGATCGGCTTTCGGCGGATCGTGAGGCGGGAGAAGGCCAGGTGGCGGTTGAGCTTCGCATGGACGAGGGACTTGTTCCTGCAGCCTGCTCCGTGCTCCAGGTGTATCAGGGTGTCGAAGGCGCTCGCCTGTATTCCAGTGGCTACCTCGACCTAAAGGGAAATGCTTGGGGCGCCATCGTTCAGGCTCGTTCTGGCTGCATTGATGTGGTTACGGTAGCCGTCTTGGAAGAAGATTCGGCTTCGACGGTGCGTGCGGTTCGGATGTTTGCTACAGACGATGCAGAGGATTAGGTTCGGGCGAGAGGGGGCCATTCCAAGCGTGTCGCCGGTGCGGGCGCTTGCTGGGTTCGGTCTGGTGGGGGGGCATCTTGGGGAGGGAGATATGGACGATAGAGAGCGCCGCGCAATCGTCCTGCGCGAGATTGCCGAGGAATCATGTGCCCAAGCAACGCTTGAGTATGCTCTCACCGTTATCGCTTTCATGGCGATGGTCTCGGGCTTGGCGTTGCTTTGGCATGCGGGTGCGGACGGAGCGCTCGCACGCGCAGTCGAAGAGGCGGCATCGCATGCGCTGGATGGGTTGGGGTTGCTGGATATCTCGCTGTATTAGGCAGGGATTGCGGCGGCCCGGGGTGTCAGCCGCCTTGAGCGCAGCGCGTGAAGAGCGCGCTCAGGCAACGGTGGAGGCCGCGGTGCTCCTACCGGTCTTCCTCACCCTGCTGCTTCTCGCCGTGCAGCCCGTTTGCGTGCTGTACACGCGCGCCGTGATGGAGTCTGCGGCGGCGGAAACAGCGCGACTGATGGTTACGGCTGAAGGGGAAACGGACGAGAGCATTCGGGCATTCGCTCTGAGGCGCCTGGCGGCTGTACCCGATATCTCGATATTCCATGCAGGGGGTCCGCTCGCATGGGATATCGAGATGCAGGCGGCATCGAGCGGGGACGGCGAGGTGATGGTCTGCATTGCGGGCGCGATAACGCCGCTGCCGGTAATCGGAGCCTTCGCGCACGCATTCGGTGCGGTGAACGGCCAGGGAGATGTGGAGATGTCGGTCCGGGCGGGCTATGACGGCAGGCCGAGTTGGTTGGAGGGCGATTATGGAACGTGGACGCAGCGCTGGGATTGATCTGTTTCTTGAAGACGGCGCGTATACGACCCTCACCTCTGCGGTGTCGATTCTTGTGATTCTCTCTTTGCTGTTTGCCATCGCGAGTGGGATTTGGAGCATGTCGCGCGCCGGAGATACCCAGGTGGCAGCCGATGTGACCGCGCTTGCCGGGGCGAACGTCGTGTCGTCGTATCACACGGCGGCTACGGTGCTGGACGCCTCGGTGCTGAGCATGGGGCTTGCAGGGCTCTGCGTAACGGGGGCCGGGCTGGTTGGGCTCTTGATTCCAGGCGTGAACGCGGTTGCGCCTCAGACGATCAATGCGGGATTGCGCATGCTCGAGGCTCGCAACAAGTTGGCAGCCTCGGCATCGAAGGGGCTAAAGGCACTCGAGTCGTCGTTGCCGTTTGTCATTGCTGCAAACGGCACACGCGCGTGCGCGGCTCAGGGAAGCGATGAGGTGGTGTTTACGGGGACCGCGCTTGCCGTGCCGCTTTCGTCTGGTTCCGATTTCCCCGCGCTTGAGGGGGAGCAGGTTTCCACGGAAGGCATCGAGAACGCTGCAGGAGAGCTCGACGAGGCCGCCCAAGAGCTCGCCGCAGCTGCAGAGGAGACGGCGAAGGCAAAAGAGGAGGCCTGGCTTGCCGACTGCGGCAGCGAAGGGCGGAACATGCAAGAGCGTGCCGGGAAACTCTCGTCGCTTTCCGGCACGGAAAACCCCGACTATGCCTCGAGCATCACCTGGGAGCCCGATGTCGCGCTCAATCGAACGCGTTCATATTACGCATGGCGTCTCGAGCACGACGAACCGGAGAACGCAAGCGTTGAGGCGGCTGCCGATTCTGCTGCCCGTAAGGCGTTCTATCGATATGCGGTCGATCATTTTCGAAGCGCCCATGTCGTTGAGTCTGGCGGTAGGGTGACATCGACGGTGGAGCTCTTGCCGCGCAATACCGATGAAGTCCGCGAGACAACGCTCTATACCGAGAGCGTGTGGCCAACGACTCGCGAAGGAAGCGGGTTTGTTCTTCATTATGGGGAAACGTGCCCCGGAGCTGAGGGCGCTGCTGGACCGTTGCAATCTCTCGCCGATGTCGAGACGGGAGCGGTTCGCGAATGCCCTGTGTGCCATTTCGGGATCGGTGATGTTGGAAGGGTTCCTGCCGCATCAACTTCGATTGACAACGGCTATGAATACCATTTGCGCGCCTTTACCGAGGCTCTTGATGCATACGTATCATGCCGAAATCAGGAGCTCGAGCTTGAACGGGCGGCGCAGGGCGCGGCGGAAACGGCCGGCGACGCCTTCGATGAGGCGCTTTCGGTTCTTTCGACAAAGCGGCCGCGCATCGCTCCTCCCGGAAGATATGGCGTGGTTTCCCTTGTGGTGTCGGGCGAGTTGTCTTCCCCGGATAACCTTGACTCAACGTTCGCCGAAAGCCCGAGCCTGTCGCGACGGGGTGCGCTGTCCGCTGCCGTGCTCGCGCCCGATGCCGCGACCAATACGAACAACGTCTTGTCGTCGTTCTTCAGCTCTCTTGAGCATAGAACCGGCGGAGGCGGCGCGGTTGGATTGATTGATGACGTTATGGGGTTATGGGGCTCGCTACTCGTTTCGTATGGGGATGTGAGTGCCGGGCTATCGGCGCTCATGGATGATCTTATCGGCGGGCTATCCGCTGTTGGGATGGGCCCCATAGCGTCATGGCTGAGTGACCGGATTGACAGCGCGGTGCGCGGCCTTGGCTTCGAGCCGGTTGACCTGAGTTCGCTTAAGCCGGTTCTTACCGATAGCGGTAACGTTCTCTCCCATGCAGATGTTCCTGCCCTAACTAATGCTCAGGAACTTTTGCGCTCCATTCCCTTGGGAACGACCGACCCCTCGGCGCTGTTGCAGGCGCTCCAGTACGAGGTCGGCGAAGAGGTTTTGTCTGCATCCTTCACGATCGCGGAGATTCCCCTGCCGGGAGGAGGGTCAATTCCCCTCACCATACGCCTTTTGGATGTGGTCGGGTCGGCGGAGGGCAAACCATGATGCGCATGCGATTACATTCGCGTTTGCTTGCGATAGTGCGCGGGAAGTGCGCTACGCCCTCGTGGCTGCGACACAAGGGTGGCATATGGCTGGCGTTCACGGGTCGAGCCAGTCATCGGTGCAGCTTGGCAGGAGAAGAACGAGCGCAGGCGACTGTTGAGATGGCGGTCGTCGTCCCCGTGCTCCTCGTTCTCGCGCTCATCGTATACAACATCATGCTGTTTGTAGCTGCGACAGCTCGGTTCGATCGAATCGCCCCCGATATCGTGGCCGCGCATGCCGTCTCGCCCTCGGGCGAAGGCGACGGCTCAGCTGATGACGGTGTGAGTGTGATTGAATCTCAGATAGAGGGTGCCATGGCCGGCTACGACGTGGAGATTGAGGTGACGTGCACCGAAGGGGGAGCTAGTTCGGGGGATGACCTCCTTACCCTGATAGGGGGCTTGCGAACCTATCGATGCTCGATGCGCATGAGGCCTTGGCCGAGTTCTCTTTCCATTGCGGGTGTCGACTTCGGTGCGCCGGTCGCGTTGGCGCATCATCGCGATGTGACGGTCGATCCCTGGAGACCGGGGGTGGTGATGTGATGAAGAGAGAGGGCCGCTCGCACATAAAGAGGCTTGCGAGGGCCAATCGTCTCGATGGGCAAGCAATCCGTCGCGTTGTGCGGCGCTTGGGCTGGGACGATCGCATGGTCGTCATCGCAGCAAGCCCGCTACGCCGGTTGCTTGGTTTGGCGGCGTGCGTTCCATCAAAGATAGATGGGCTGGATGATGCTTCGATCGTCATGGTGTTTCCAGGCTGCGCGTCGGTGCATACATGGTTTATGCGACGGGCGATTGATATCGTTTTCGCAGGCCCTGAAGGCGAAGTGCTGGCTCGGTTCGATAGCGTTCCGCCGTGGCGCATTCGGTCGTGCCTAGGGGCTTGGTGTGCAATTGAACGGTTCTCTGCGGGTTGATGGCGGCGCCCGGCGGCAACAACGGTTTAGCAGATCGATGGCGGTACCCGGAAAGATGATGTGAGAAGCCGTTGAGCGGAAAGCCCCCTCGCAGCATGCCGGGTCGCGGATTAGGCGGAAAACAAGAACGGCCCGTTTCCGGGCCGCAAACTTCGAAGGTGGTCAGAGAGGGAGTCGAACCCCGACACGAGGATTTTCAGTCCTCTGCTCTACCAACTGAGCTATCTGACCGGGTGCTGTAAGCAGGACAGCTCGATAACTATACCAAATCGACGGTAAGCGTCAAGTCAAAATATGCGATATCGAACAAAGTTCGTTCCATGGCGCTATACTCATAGTTCACCTAGGTGCGTTAGGCGAGTAAAACGCGGCAAGCAAGATGGTTTTTGGATTGAATAGGTCGGGCGCGCCGTTGATGAGGAGAGGGAAGCGATGGAGCGAATCCGTGGAGTCAACCTTTCGGGATGGTTCATACCCGAGCCGTGGGTCACCCCCTCGCTGTTCGCCGCCACAGGTGCTTCGAACGAAGTTGAGCTGCAGGTCGCGCTCGGCTCGGTTGCCTACAACGAGCGCATGCGCCAGCATTATGAGACGTTCATCACTGAGGATGATTTCCGCCGCATGTCGGCTATTGGCCTCAATGCGGTGCGCCTGCCGGTACCGTGGTACGCCTTTGGTTCTCAGGGCGATGGCGAGGTCTATATTCCGCTCGTCGATTACATCGACCGTGCCTTCGAATGGGCGAAGAAGTTCGGCATGCAGGTGCTGCTCGATTTGGCGACGGTTCCGGGTGGTCAAGGAGATTCGAATAATTCTCGGAGCACGCCGGAATCCACGGTCGATTGGCATTCCTCGGCCAACGGGCGGCACATCGCTCTCGGTGTGCTCGACCGCCTGGCTACGCGATATGGTATGCGTGCGGAAATCATGGGCATCGAGCTGCTCGACTCGCCCATCATGAGCGTGCGCAAGAACCTCTTCACCACGACCGATGGCATACCGAGCCACTACTTGCGAAACTTTTACCGCGACGCCTATGGCATCGTGCGCATGCACATGCCCGAAGAGAAGATGGTAGTTTTCTCGGCCTCTGGCTATCCGTCTGCATGGAAGCATTTCATGCGGGGCGACCAGTATAAGAACGTGTGCATGGACGTTCACCTGTACCATTACCGCGATGAGATGGCGATCGACATCACGACGCCCAAGGGCCTCTCGTCTGCGATCGCGCGCAACAGGCGACTGATCAAAGAAGCTCGTGCGGCGGGTTTCCCGGTCATCGTCGGCGAGTGGTCCGGAGCTGCCGTGTTCTCGAACGTGTCGGTCACGCCCGAGGGCCGCGCGGCATATGAGCGCGTGTTCATCTCGAACCAGATGGCGTCGTTTGCGGACGCCTACGGCTGGTTCTTCCAGACTTGGAAGACCGAGAAGCGCATAGCGGCGTGGGACGCCCGCGCTGCGCTCGGTACGCTCGAGCGCGCGATGCTCGACTAGCGAAACCTCATAGACGCTATGGCTAACCAGGGAAAACTCTTCATTGTAGGAACGCCGATCGGCAATTTGGGCGACCTCTCGCCCCGCGCGGTCGAGGCGTTTCGCACGGCCGACGCCGTGTGCTGCGAAGACACGCGCGTAACGGGGAAGCTGCTCTCGGCGGTGGGCGTATCGCGGCCGCTCATTCGCTGTGACGAGAACGTGATTGCTGGGCGCGCTCCTTCCCTGGTCGATCGCATGCTGGCGGGCGAGACGCTCGCCTTTGCATCCGATGCGGGCATGCCGGGGGTGTCGGACCCCGGGCAGGTGCTCGTGGACGCGGCGCGAGAGGCGGGCGTGCCGGTGGAGGTCGTTCCCGGTCCGGTGGCCTGCGTGACAGCGCTCGTTGCATCGGGCATACCTTGCGACCACTTCTTTTTCGAGGGCTTCCTGCCGCGCAAGGCGGGCGAGCGCGTGCGACGCCTGCAGCAGCTCATGACGGTGCCGGGAGCGCTTTTGTTCTATGAGTCTCCCCATCGCGTCGCGGCAACGCTCGAATCCGTGGCCAGCGTGTTCCCGACGCGCGTTGCGGCGCTTTGCCGCGAGCTGACAAAGCTGCATGAGGAAGTGCTTCGTGCTCCCGCGCCAGAGCTCGCTTCTCAGGTTGCGGCTCGTATCGAGGCGGGCGAGCCGGTGCGCGGGGAGTGCGTGGTCGTGGTGGCTCCGCCGAGTGCGGAGGAGCAGGCCGAGATGGCCGCCCGCACAGCGGCGGGCATGAGCGTGCTTTCCGTGGATGGAGCCGCGCCAGATCCCGAGGAGGCTTTGCGCGCCGATATCGCCGAGGGGCTCGCTTCGGGGGAGCCGGCCAATGCCCTGGCCAAGCGCCTCGCCCAGAAGTACTCTCGCCGCAAGCGGGAGGTCTACGCCCTCATCCTCGCATCAGAAGGCGCGATGTGATAAAACGAACCCGGTTCGTTTTATCACTCTCTCAGATCGGGGCAGAATGATAAAACAAACCGGGTTCGTTTTATCATTCTGCGTCCAACGTTCGCCTGCGGTATCATTATCCCCTGCACGTCAGCCCGTCATGAGGGAGAGGACCGCACCGTTATGGAGCATTCGAAGCCTTCGTATTACATCACGACACCCATTTACTACGTCAACGCCAAGCCGCACTTGGGCACGGCGTACTGCACCGTCCTTGCCGACGTGCAGGCTCGTTTCCAGCGCGCATGCGGTAAGGACGTCAAATTCCTTACCGGCATGGATGAACATGGCGAGAAGGTTGCCGAGGCGGCCGAGAAGAACGGGTTCGATTCTCCGCAGGCATGGTGCGACTCCATGGAGCCCGCCTTCCGCGATCTGTGGGAGACGCTCGAGATTTCTAACGACGACTTCATTCGCACCACGCAGCCTCGCCATATTGCGAGCGTGCAGAAGTTCCTGCAGGCATTGCTGGACCGGGGTTATATCTACAAGGGCTCGTATGATGGCTGGTACTGCCGTCCGGAGGAAACCTACTTCACCGAGACGCAGGTGCGCCACCATGAGGAAGATCGCGTGGCGGCTGGAGAGTCCCCGGCTGATCCGGCGCACCCGCTCTGCCCGGATTGCGATCGCCCGCTCGAGCGCATCGAGGAGGAGAGCTGGTTCTTCAAGCTTTCCGAGTTCCAGCAGCCGCTCCTGGACTTCTACGAGGCCCATCCCGATTTCATTCAGCCGGAAACGCGCAAGAACGAGGTCATCTCGTTCGTAAAAGGCGGCCTCAAAGACCTTTCCATCAGCCGCTCCACATTCGATTGGGGCGTGCCGTTCCCCTTTGACGACAAGCACGTTGCCTATGTGTGGGTCGACGCGCTCATCAACTACCTTTCTGCCGTTGGGTACGGCGCCGAGGGCGATGAGGCTGCCGACAGCCTCGCGTTCCGCTGGCCCGCGCAGGTCCATGTGGTTGGCAAGGACATCATCCGCTTCCATTGCGTCATTTGGCCGGCTCTCCTCATGGCGGCGGGCCTGCCGCTGCCCGAGCGCGTGTTCGTTCACGGCTTCTTGACCGTGCGCAACGAGGAGACGGGCAAGGCCGAGAAGATGTCCAAGAGCCGCGGCAACGCTATCGCGCCGGAGGAGGTCATCGATCTTCTGGGCGTGGAGGCGTACCGTTATTACTTCATGAGCGATGTCGCGCACGGCACGGATGCACCGATCAGCTGGGGCCGCATGCGTCAGGTTTACAACGCCGATTTGGCCAATAGCTGGGGAAACCTCGTAAGCCGCACGCTCAACATGAGCATGAAGTACTTCGATGGGTGCTCGCCGGCGCGCCCGGCAGACCTGGGCGGCGCATCGCCCGTGCGCGATGCCTGCGAGGGCGTGTTCGACCGTTATGCGCAGGCGATGGAGGCTATGGACTACGGCACCGCCGCATCCGAGGTGCTTGCGATTGTCTCGGCCGCTAACCACTACATCGAGGACACGGCGCCGTGGGCGCTTGCCAAAGACCCCGAGAAGGCCGGTGAGCTGGCGAGCGTGATCTGGAATCTGCTCGAGGTCATCCGCATCGCAAGCGAGCTCTATGATCCGTTTATGCCGAAGATCTCGGCCGAGGTTCGTCGCCGCCTGGCGCTCGATCCGGAGCCGTCGCGCGACCTTCGTGATGCCTGCGAGTGGGGCGGCCTGGTGGGTGGCCAGCCCGTCGAGAAGGGCGAGCCTCTCTTCCCGCGCTTGGTCGACTAGCCGCAACGGAACGCCTGCCGCTTTGCTCCGGTCGGCAGCATTGCGTTTTTTTTTGGCTCTTGTTTGCTGCGCCCTTCTGCGCCGAATTGCAGGAGGGCGCTTGCATGGTATCGGTGTTTTTAGATTGGAAAAGCCGATCTTGGCTAAAAATGTCGATTTATGGCGCTCGGTGTCGCGGGGATAGCGATGGATGCCGCGGTTTGGAGCCAATCTCCTGAGCTTTATTGATGCTTTTGCGGCTTTTGGCTGGTTCAAGGGGCGATCGGACTGCATAGTGTGGGCTACGCTGCCATTCCCAGCGCCATAAATCGACATTTTTAGCCAGAATCGGCTGAGGCTGATGCGTTTGCGCGACGCGCCGCGATGAAAGGAGCTCCCATGACCATATCTCCGCTTGCCAATCGTGCTGCCACGCGCGAGCTGCTTGATGAATTTGGCCTCGCCACCAAGCATCGCTTCGGGCAGAATTTCCTCATCGACAACCATGTAATCGAGCGTATCTGCGAGTTGGCGGAGCTTACCGGCACGGAGCACGTGCTCGAGGTGGGGCCGGGCATCGGAACGCTTACGCTGGCACTCGTGCAAGAAGCGGCGCGTGTCGTATCCATCGAGATGGACAGCGCGCTCGAGCCGGTGCTCGATGCGCACGCGGCAGACTCTCCCAACTTCCGCTACCTCATGGGCGACGCTCTTCGCGTGTCGCCAGAGCGCATCGTGGGGGCAGCGGGCGCCCCACCGACGCATTTCGTGGCGAATCTACCCTACAACGTGGCAGCGACAATCATCTTGGACTTCTTTGAGAAGATGCCCAACCTCGAGCGCGCCGTCGTGATGGTGCAAAAGGAGGTCGCCGACCGCATCTCCGCACAGCCCGGCAGCAAAGACTACGGGGCCTACACCGTCAAGCTTTCGCTCTTCGCACAGGTAACTGGCCGGTTTGAGGTGCCCCCGCGCTGCTTCATGCCAGCCCCGCATGTCGATTCCGCCGTGGTGCGGCTCGATCGCCTTGGGTGCGAAGCGGAGGGCCTTGTTGCGAGCGCCGGCGCTGGCTCCGTGCAGACACAACATGGCTCAGATGCAGAGGACTTCGTTTCCAAGGTGTGCCGGGTGGTCGATGCGGCGTTCGCGCAGCGACGCAAGACCATCAGGAATTCCATGGGATCAAACGGGTTTGCCAAAGATGCGCTCGACGCCGCATTCGAGGCCACGGGTATCGCGCCGACCGTTCGTGCCGAGACGCTCTCAACCGAGCGATTCGTTGCGCTTACCCAGGAACTTGCTCGCCTGGGCGGGCTGCCCGAGCCCGGAGCGCGGGGCAGGGGAAACCGATGACTCTCGCACCGCTTTCGTTCACCAAAACGGTCAAGAAAAAGCAACGTTCCTTTGAGCTTCCTGCACCCGCGGCTCCGCTTGCCGATACCCATGCGCACCTCACCTGTTTCTGGAACAAAACGCCCGCCGAGGCGCTTGCACGCGCCACTCGCGCGGGAGTGCGTTCGCTCGTTACGCTCTGGGATCCCATCGCAGACGACTTCGATTCCTTTCCTGCATTTCGCGCATGGCTTGCCGAACAGCTCGCCGTGGCGCGTGAGCAGGCGGAGCTAGATGGCTCGCCCCTCGACCTTTTCGATAACGTCCGATTCCTTGCGGGTGTGCATCCCTATGGAGCACTCGATTTCATGAGCCGGGAATCCCAGGTGCTCTGCCAGCTCCGCGAGGCGCTTTTAGATCCGCTGTGCGCGGGGATAGGCGAGATTGGTCTCGACTATCACTTCGACGCGGATGACAACATCGAAGCGGCTCCGCATGACGTTCAGATTGCTTGCATGGAATCGCAGCTCGCGCTTGCCAGCGAGAACGGGGTTCCCGTCGAACTGCATCTGAGAAACGATGCGGGCGACGAGGCGCGCGAGGCGCACGAAGATGCCTACCGCGTGCTGCAAGAGCACGGTGTTCCGCAGGCTGGCTGCGTGCTCCACTGCTTTACTGAAGATCTGCCCACTGCGGAGCGCTTTTTTGGTCTCGGCTGTTATATAGCGTTCGGCGGGGCTGCGACGTTCAAGCGCAACGGGGGCATTCGCGAGGCCTTCGCCGCCTGTCCGCTCGATCGCATCTTGTTCGAAACCGATTGTCCTTATATGGCCCCTGAGCCCATTCGTGGGGTGGAGTGCGAGCCCGCGATGATCGGATTCACCGCCGATGCGCTCGCCCACGACCGTGCCGAGCGCACGGGCGAGGCCCCCGCAGCCATCGCGCAGGCAGCATACGATAACGCCCGCGCGCTCTTCGCCTGAAACGCATCGTGAATCGCAGACACCGGGTGTTGGCGTTTCAATGCGATCGTCTTCGATCGCGCCGAGCGTGCGGGCGAAGACCCTGGACTGGTCGCGCGTGCCGCATGGGAGAACGCACGCCGACTGTTCTTCTAAATCGATGCTTCCAGAGCGGGTATAACAACTGCACGAAACGATGCTGAGAAGCGGGGGCTTTCCATGGCGAAAACAAAGGGTGCAAAATCGGCGGCGAAAGAGGCAGAGAAGAGTGCTCGCAAGCGCGCGAAAGCCAGCAGGAAGATGAGGGAGCGGGCGGATGCATCGCTCGATACCGATGCCCGCGTAAGCGAGGAAGCCCGGCGCAAGGCATTGAAGCGCGAGCTGAAGAAGCACGGGAAGGCGAAGAAGGACGCGCGTGCCATCATACGAGAAGAGGCGCGCGAGCATGCCGAGGCCAGCAAGGCCATTCGCAGGGAAACCGATCGAGCCATCAAGAGCATTGCCGCTCAGGCGGCTGTTGATGCGGCGAATACTGCCGCCCAGACCGCCGCGCGCGCGGCGCAAGAGGCGGCACGCCACCTCTCGCCGCGCTATTCTGCCCCATGCCCTGTCGCGGGGCGCACGGCGCTGGGGTCGTGGGACCTGCACAATCACTCGGTGTTCTCGGACGGCTCTTGTACGGTCGACGAGCTCATTGCCGGGGCGCGCGCGGCGGGCCTCACGCGTATTGCCATTACCGATCACGATTGCCTCTCCCAGCTTTCCTTTATTCGTGCGAGGTCGCGCGAGCTAAGTTTTCCGGTGCTTGCGGGCGTCGAGGTGTCGGCGCACGATCCGGCGACGGGGCGCAAGGTGCACGTCCTGGGCTTTGGGCTGGAGGCGACCGCAGACGGTTCAGGGCCGGTTGAGCGTCTCGTCGCGCCCACGCTGTTCGCGCGCACGGCGACCAGCCTATGGCAGGCATGGGTACTCAAGCGCGAAGACGTTGAGTTCTCCGGTCACAGGCTCTCGTTCGACGAGGTGTACGATGTCGCGCGGGCAAGCACGGGCATCTACAAACAGCACATCATGGAGGCCCTCACGCGGCGCCCGCATACCGACCCCGATTACCAGTTCTGCTATCAATGCTGGTTCAAGGGAGATAGCCCGGCGAATCGCACCGTCGAATATCCGACGGCGGTCGAGGCGGTGCGCGCCATCCGCGAGCAAGGGGGCGTGCCGATTCTTGCGCATCCGGGACAGACGAAGTCGTGGGCCATCGTGCCGGAGCTCGTTGGCGCAGGACTCATGGGTATCGAGGCGTTCCATCCGGACCACGGGCCCGTTGAAGAGGGGCTGGCATTCGAGCTCGCCGAGCGTCTGGGCCTCTTCGTGACGGGTGGCAGCGACTACCATGGCAAGTACGGTAGCTCTCCCGCGCTGGGAACGAGCTTCGTGTGCCCTGAAGAGGCGGGAAGCAAAGTCGAGGGGCTGTTTGCCAGCGAGGCCGCGCTTTCGTAGCCCGCATCCACGCGCATGTTGCGCCTTGAGCGCGGGGAGATGGCCCCGGTTTCTGCTACGCTTTGGGCGCCGGGCACTGGGGCCGGGCGATAATCTCAATCTCCGCTACGCCTTGGGCGTCGTGGCGATGACCTCGGTTTCTGCTACGCCCGGCTCACCCGTGAAGAAGCGCGTGAAGCGGTCGAATTGCACAAGGAGCCATTCAAGCGGCGAGGGGGCCCGGACCTCCTCTGCGGCAACGAGCTCAACGGAGGCGAGCTCCGTTTCTCCCTGACAAAGCGCGAGGGTCCCTGCATGGTCGCCGCGCTGCACATCGCCAGAAAAATCGACGGTATCGACCTTGAGAGAAATATCGCCCTCGAGGTCGAAGTAGCTAACGGTAGCGTTGGCGTCGGCAACGGTGGCGTCGACGGTCTTGTCGGTCCAATCCGTATCGGTCACGCGCGCAATGAGCGGGTCGCCGTCGGGCGTGAGCTTGCTGCTCTCAAAGAGCGGAACGGTTTTGAGGTGCTCGTAGTACCAGTTAGCGAGCGTTAGGGTGTTGCTGAAGCGGGAATCGTTGTCGCTGCAACCCAAGACAACGACGTAGACCTCTTTCCCGTCGCGCTGGAACGTTCCCACAAAGCAGGTTCCCGCATCGTAGGTGGTGCCTGTCTTCCCGCCCACGTTGCCCTCTTGTCCAAGGATGTCGTTGCGCACCTTGAAGGTGACCTCGCGCTCGGCGCCGTCGGCGCCGGTTACCGTGATGGTGTTGTCGCCGCTGCCATCGATCTCGCGGAACGTGTCGTTTTTCATCGCGTAGCTAAACATCGTTACCACGTCGCGCGCGGAGGCGTGCATATCGCCAACCCAGTCTCCGAAGTCAAGCCCATGGGGATTGGTGAACGTGGCGTCCATGCCCAGCTCGGCAGCCTTGTCGTTCATCGCCTGGATGAAGGTTGCGTACGGGTCGGTACTCGTAGGGTCGATGATTGCTCCCACGGTCGTGGCGATGGCCATGGCGGCGTCATTGCCCGAAGGGATGAGGAGCGCCCTGAGCGCTGTCTCAAGGGTGAGCGTGTCGCCTTCTTGCAGGTGGGCGGTCGACTCGCCCACCGTGGCCGCTGCGTGATCGACGGTTATCGTGGTGGAGAGGTCGGCGTTTTCGAGCGCAACGATGGCGGTCATGACCTTGGTGATCGAGGCGATCTTGGTTTGCGTGTCGGCATCGCGTTCAAAATAAACGGTTCCGTTCGGGTCCATGACGATTGCCTGTGCTGCTTCGATATCGGGAAGATCGGCGCCGGCGAGCCCGCGCTCTTCCGCCGTGACTCCGCAGACGATGTCCGTCATGCGCGTTTCCGCTCCGGCGAGGGCGGGCGTGCCAAGCAGCACGCAGCATGCGAGACTCAGGACCGCGAGAAGCCGCGGCATGAGGGCGCGGGCGCTATGGGCATGGCGCGCGGGGAGCTGGAATGATTCGAGCACGGTTCCTCCTTGTGGCGCGAGGCGAGCGCATCGAGTGGTGGCTGCGCTCCATTATACGGTTCTGCGGCGAGCGCATCGCGCGTGGTACGACTCGTTGAGGCAAGGCTCCGTATCGGGTGGTACGCGCGTGGTCGGAGGTGGGGCAGTCCCACAGGCGCTTTGCAGACGGACGGCACGCGCGTTCCTTGTTATGGGCAGTTTCGCGTACGCGCGGCACGCGGGCTGTCCTGCACCGCCTCACGCACCTCCGTTCCGCCTTACGTCCCGCATCATTCCGACAACGGTATGGGAGAATGGTCGGAAAGCCGTTAAGCTTAACTTAAGCTTCGAGGGCTATCATGGACCCGACCTCCCCGCGGGCATAATGGAAGGGGGGAAAGGAGCCATTTGGTGAAAACGCGTATCCTCGTCGTGGACGACGAGAAAACTATTACCGACCTCGTGGGCATTTATCTGCGAAACGAAGGCTACGAGGTACAGCTTGCCTATAACGGCGCCGACGCCGCCCAGGCCATTCTCACACAGGAATTCGACCTCGCGATTCTCGATATCATGCTGCCCGATATCGATGGGTTCGAGCTGCTGCGAACCATTCGTACAGACTATACCTATCCGGTTATCATGCTTACCGCGCGCGATTCGCAGACCGACAAAATCGAGGGCCTGTCGCTCGGCGCAGACGATTACGTGGTTAAGCCGTTCCGCCCGCTTGAGCTCGTGGCGCGCGTGAAGGCGCAGCTTCGCCGATATACGAGCTATGGAAGCCGCGACCAGGCGGAGGAGCAGCAGCTCATCTCTATCAACGGACTGGTAATCAACCCAGATGCACGGTCTGTTACGGTGGACGAGAAGCCCGTGCGATGCACGCCGATTGAGTATTCGATTCTGCTGTATCTGGCGGAGAATCGTGGCCGCGTCGTGCCGGTTGAGGACCTGTTCCGCGCTGTGTGGAACGAAGAGTTCATGGCGAGCTCCAACAATACCGTGATGGTCCATATTCGCCATCTGCGCGAGAAGATCGGCGACGACGCGCAGAACCCGCGCTTCATTAAGAATATCTGGGGCGTGGGCTACACGATTGAATAGAACGTTCGAGGTGGCAGCCGCAGCGGCGGCCGACAGCCTCGTTTTGCGTTGACTGTGCGCGGGCCGGTCGACACCCTCATTTTGCGTTGGCTGCGCGCCGGCGGCGGTTGGCTGCCTCGCTCGATGTCAGCGATGCGCCGGCGGCTGTCGGCGGGCCCGCTTGGTGTCGGGCGTGTCCCAGCGGCGGTCGGCAGGCTCGCACGACGCCGGAGTGCGTCGAAGGCGCGCCCGCTCAACTCATCTTCCATGCCGATTTACGCAGTAAGAGCGAATTTCGTGCCTCTTATTGCGTAAATCGGCATGGAAGATGCATTTCAGCGAGCATTAATGAGACGGGCGACAACCGGGCCACGTGTTCGGTCGTGGCCTCTCGTCGCAGCACGACCCCGCTTGCAAGCGTTTCCAAGCGCGCCGTTCTCAATCGTGTCGTGCGCTCGTAGCGCCCAAGCGAACCGGCCTCATCTGCATCGCTCACTTGCGGGCGCATGCGGCGCCCAGGCGCATCGAGTTGGAGAGCCAAATTAACTAAGTCTTCAGTATCCAGCGAAAGCGGGCTTTTTATACTGGAACAAACAACCCGATGCAAGGTCTCAGCGATGCGCCTGCAATGCTCGATGCAAGGTGTGCGCGCTGGTGTAATTCGAGGAGCACGCAATGAAGCTAAACGATATTGCCCAAAGAAGGCCTGCTCATCCCCCTATTAATCCGCTCACGGGGTTGCCGAATACTCCTGAGGCCGTTTCCGGTACAGCAGCGCCGGGCTCCGCAGGGGCCGCTGCTTCCGATTCTCCCAAGGCGGCCGTTCCACCCGCGGCAGCACCCAACCTTCACAATAAGGAGCGCGACCCCGCTTATATGGGTACGGATGGGGAACGGAGCTTCTCGTCCGAACAAGAGCCTGCTTCGGTGCCACCCGTTTCGGCATGGGGCTCCGCTCCGGGGGATGCTCCGGCATGGGCATCCGCTTCGGCTTCGGTGGCACAGCCTCCCGTTTCCGCCGCCACTGATAACGACGCCCTGTTTGAGCGCTTGCAGGCAGCCGCGGGAAGCCGCGTGGTTGCAACCGCTATCCTCTTCGCCCTGTTATTCGCCATCGTAGGGCTCGATGAGCTCATGCTCTTCCTCGTCATGTTCTTCGTTGGATATCTGCTGCTCGACCGGTTTGTCAACGTGCGCCAGTGCATCGTCTTGGGCGGTGTGGCGTGGCTTGTGGTTATCTTGCTGGGCAACCTCGTTATCGGCAGCACGTCGGTGCCCATTTTCTTCAGCATCGATTATCTGTTTATGTTTTGCGGCTTCCTCTTTGCGCTCGCGGTGTGCATGGCGTTTTTTATCGGGCGTGCAATGTACGAGCATGGCGTGGCGCGCGGCCAGGAGGAGGCAGATCGCTCCATCGCGATGCATATCGTGGGGCGTCTTATCGACCATCCCGACGATTGGAGCGGCCTCGACGGTGACTATCTTGAATGCGAGAGCGCTATCAACCGTGTGCGCGAGCGGCAGCGCGCGGTAGAGAGTGCGGGGCGCGATGAGGCCCGCCGCAAGGACGACCTTGTAACCTATCTGGCCCACGATCTCAAAACGCCGCTTGCGAGCGTGGTCGGATACCTTTCGCTTCTTGAAGAGGCTCCCGATTTGCCTGCTGAACAGCGCGTGCACTTCACGGGCATCGCGCTCGAGAAGGCGCATCGCCTAGATGCGCTTATCGAGGAGTTCTTCGATATCACGCGGTTCGATTTCCATGACATCGTACTCACGCGAGGGTATGTGGACCTCAATCTCATGTTGGGCCAGGTGGTTGACGAGTTTTACCCAACCCTCACCGAGCAGGGAAAGACCGTTGATCTTGAGGTGCCCCTGGGGCTCACGGCACTCATCGACGGCGATAAGATGGCGCGTGTGTTCAACAACGTAATGAAAAACGCCATCGCCTATAGCTACGAGGGCTCGGCGATTCGCATCACGGCCGAGCGGGCGGGCATGGAAGATGACATGGATGTGAGCGCTGCCGAAGGTCCGGCTGCGGCGAGCGGGGTTGAGGCGAAGGTGGTCGCGGCCGCAGGGCACACGGACGCACCGAGCGGGATCGCGGCGGCGAAGCGCGCGGGCGCGCCGAGCGGGATCGCGGCGGCGAAGCGCGCGGCCGTAGCAAAGGTGGCCGTAGGAGAGCCCGCGCGTGCCAAGGATGCCGGAGAGGTCATCATCCGATTCGAGAACCAGGGAGACCCCATTCCGGAGCCGAAGCTTAAGGTGATCTTCGAGAAGTTCTATCGCCTCGATGCAGCGCGTGCGACCAATCGTGGCGGCGCTGGCCTCGGCCTCGCCATCGCCAAGGAGATCGTGACCGCGCACGGCGGCGCCATCTCGTGTGAGTCCACACCGGAGCATACGGTGTTCACGATCGTGCTCCCTGCGTAGGTCCGTCTTTATGTCCAACGAGGGGCTGCGCAAACGGGGGCTGCTCCTCATTTGGCATGAGCGGGGGCGGGCGTGCCGCGCGCAACGCCCCCGAAGACCGACCGGCGTGGCGGGATTGAGGACGGCTCCTGTGGGGATAGGCGGCCCGCGTGCAGCGCCCCGCAGGGCTCTTTACATTCCCTTGACAATGCCCTTTCAGCAGGATAAACCGCAGCGCGTACCATCTGGTAACCATAGGGACTACCTTCAGCCGGCGTAATGTAAAGCCGGTGTATGATGGAGCGAGAACATACCGCGAGAACGCGACGCTTCTGCTGGCGATGGGCTCTGGCAAACGGGCGCGCATCTTGTTTGGAGTGACAGCAGCTATGATTTACTACGTCGAGGACGACGACAACATCCGGGGTCTCACGCTCTATGCGCTGCATCAGCAGGGCATAGAGGCCGAGGGCTTCTCTTGCGACAGCGAGTTTAAGGCTGCCGTGGCGCGCCGCGTGCCCGATGCGGTGCTTCTCGATATCATGCTGCCTGACACCGATGGCCTCGAGATTCTCCACCGCCTGCGCGCAGATCAAGAGACCGCCACGGTGCCCATCATGATGCTCACCGCCAAGGACACCGAGCTCGATAAGGTTGTTGCTCTCGATGGCGGCGCAGACGATTACCTCACCAAGCCCTTTAGCCTCATGGAGCTCACGAGCCGCTGCCGGGCGCTCCTGCGCCGCGGCGGCATGATCAAGAAGACGAGCGACGTTCTTTCGAGTTCCGGTATCGTGCTTTCCCCAAGCCATCGCGAGGTTACGGTCGACGGCAAGCCCGTCAAGCTCACGCTGCGCGAGTTCGACCTGCTCGAGTATCTCATGCGCAAGCCAGGCGTGGTGTTTAGCCGCGAGGCGCTGCTGCAGAGCGTGTGGGGCTGGGACTTTGACGGTGGTTCGCGCACGGTCGATGTGCACGTGCAAACGCTCCGCCAGAAGCTCGGCGACCGATCGAGCTGCATCGAGACCGTTCGCGGCGTGGGGTATCGCTTTACCGACCACGTGGCGTAAGCGCTCGGTGTGTGGGGCCGGCGCAGAGGAGTTAGCCCATGAGCCCGATCGGGAGTAAAAAATCACTGTTCAGGCGCGTGTTTGCAACCATCTTTTGCATCGCGCTCTTGGTGGTCGCGATTTTCACCTTGGCAGGGGCCGGTTACCTCCAGGGCAACGTGGCCCGCGTCACACGCAGCGAGCTGCGCGACGAGACGCGAATTGTCGCTGCTTCTCTCAACGAAACGGTCGACGATATCACGGTGCTCGAGCGCCTGTCCCTCGACGGCAAGCGCGTCACGCTTATCAACCCCGACAGCTCGGTCCTGTGCGACAGCGAAGAGCCTGCGGAGGAAATGGAGAACCACGCGAACCGCCCCGAGGTTGCCGATGCGATCGAGGCCGGGAGCGGATCGTCGGAACGCTCGAGTTCCACGCTGGGCGAGATCATGCTTTACGAGGCAGTTCGCCTCGATAACGGCACCGTGGTGCGCCTTGCGCAGGAGCAGGACGGCATCTTGGCGATTCTCGCCTCGATGGCGCTTCCTATTGTGCTGCTGGCTGTCGTGTTGCTGCTCGTTTCGTTCGTGGCGGCGCGCCGGTCGGCGAGCTCGATCATCGCTCCGCTGCTCGAGGTCGATCTGGATCATCCCAAGCGCAACAGCGAGGATGTGTATTCCGAGATGGAACCTATGCTCAATCGTATCGAGAGCCAGCGTCAAGAGCTCAAGCGCCAGATGCGCGTGCTCGCCGACAACGATCGCATGCGCCGCGAGTTCACGGCAAACATCACGCATGAGCTCAAGACGCCGCTCACGACGATTTCCGGATACGCTGAGCTCATCGCGGGCGGCATGGTGGCCGACGAGGCCGATTTGCGTGACTTTGGCAGCCGCATCCATCGTGAGGCCGGTCGCCTTACGTCGCTCGTGAACGACATTCTCACGCTCTCGAATCTCGACGAGGCCGAGCGCACGGATTCAGAGAACTCGGCCGACGTGCTCGGCTCCACCGAGCCGGTTGACGTGCCTCGTATGCTCGAGTCTATCTCGCAGCGCTTGGAGCAGGTTGCCAAGAAAGCCGATGTGACGATACTGCTTGAAACCAAGCCGGCGATGGTGGTTGGTGTGCCCCGCCTGCTCGACGAGCTTGCGTATAACCTGGCGAGCAACGCCATACGCTACAACCTACCGGGCGGTTCGGTCACGCTTTCGTGCGGAATCGACGAGGGGGAACATCCCTACATTCAAGTCATCGATACGGGCATTGGCATCGCGCCCGAGGAACAGGACAAGGTCTTCGAGCGCTTCTATCGCGTGGACAAGAGCCGTTCGAAGGCGCGCGGCGGAACGGGCCTGGGCCTTGCCATCGTGAAGCATGCCGCGGTCTACCATGGCGCGAGCATCGATCTGGCAAGCGAGCTCGGCATGGGCACATGCATTACCGTGACCTTCCCTGTGCAGGAGCTGCCTGAGCTATAGGTACGGCATGGGGCTTGCGTCATCGGGCGTTGGGCTGCGGGCCTCGCAACCAGGCCTCGCAGACGAGCCCTGCGCGCGTTGCTCAATTGTCGTATGATGGCGGCATCCATCACAGGCGAAAGGTGTGCCGTGGAAACCACCGTCAAAATGAGCTGCGGGGCGTGTTCGCCGCAGGTGCACGATGACGCGTTTGCGGTTCGTCGTGCGGTCTTCATGGAAGAGCAGGGTTACGAGAATGAGTTCGAGCCCATTGATGAGGACCCCTCTTGCATCCATGTGGTTCTTTATGCTGGTAAGGAGCTTGCCGGGTGCGCACGCGTGTTTCCCGAGGAGCTTGAGCGCACGCTGAATCCGGGCATGCCCCAGTCGCCTGCATGTTCGCTTGATGCGGGCGTGCAACAAGGCGAGACCTACATCATGGGACGCGTCGCCGTGATGCCCGCCATGCGTCGCCGCGGGCTTGCCCGAGAGCTGGTGCGTGCAAGCGAGCGTGCCGCGCGCGAGGCGGGTGCCCGCCTCATCAAGCTCCATGCGCAGGAGTACATTCGCGGTCTTTACGCAGCTGAGGGCTACGAACAGATCAGCGAGGTGGACTACGAAGACGAAGGCCAGCCCCACCTCTGGATGGCCAAGCGGCTGTAGAGCAAGGCCTGCACCGCCTTTGTGCCATTATGGGGCCCTAGGCCAGGTTCTCCGAGTTGGCCTTCCCCTAACCGCCCAACTGCTCATAGCGTTGTATCGATGGCATGAGCGTTGCGTAGAGCACTCGACGTCGAGCCTCGTAGGTAGCGCTGCGTAACCTTATGCGTTTTCCAAGGGAGTGCGCGATGTTGTGCATGAGCTTCTCGCAAAGATGCTCCTGCGCAAGATCCTCGTACCAAATATTGAGCACCGTGATGCCCGTGCCGGTGAGGCGATTCTGCCGACGATCGTCGCGCACCGTTCGTTCTATCGAATGCGCGCGCCGCCCCTTGTATTCCAGGCCCACTCTCTCCTTGTAAAAGAAAATGTCCGCCCACTTTGGTCCATCGGCGGTCATAATTCGCTGGTTCATTTTCACTCTACCGAGGTTCCATCCACCCATGCAGTTCGGAAGGCTTACCAGTAGGGCAGCAACGGTTTCCATGGGGGAGTGTGAACCGTCAGCGATAAGGCGGGCGAGCCGTCGAGCGCGCTTTGAACCGTTCATACCAGAGCAGCGTTCAAGAAAGGTGGATATCTTTTTCGCGCTTGTTATAGGGGCATCTGTACTGGTGTAGCCGTCCCAGGAATCTTCCGATACATCGAGAACGTAGGTACCGCAGAGCTCAAATCCAATTCGCAACAGCTCGACGTCGTCGATATCGCGGGAAGCCGCAAGCTCGAGGAAGAGCAGCTCCGGGGTGACTATCAGCGTATCTTTGTTGAGAATGATGAGCGATCGTGCTGGAAGAGGATGCCGGTGCGTATGCCGAGCAACAAAGCGAGGGGCGTGTCCGGTTTTGGTTTCACACAATACATGGCAAGGATGAGCCTTGATGCCGTATCGTTTTAGGTCGTCCTCAAGCATGGGGCGCGGAGGCACCGAGCAATCGTTAAGCTTGGCGGTTCGTGGCTTATGCAGGATGTCCGGCGCGAGACGCCCACTTGCGCGGTATAGCTCAAGGGCCGATATGTTGCAAAAGCACTTCCTCATAGGCTAAGCATAGACGTGCTGTTGGCCGTTTTACGTGAGCCGGTAAATACGAACCAGTCGAAATCCTGGTAAAGCTGACACAACAATAAACGGGTATGTCGTACGGTGCGTTTTTGTGAGCATGCCCTTCACACATGAGGAAGTGAGGTGAAGAAAGTCATGTGGTCCGCTGGTAACTACCATTGCGGGACCTTTTCGGGCCATCAGGATGGATCGGCCGGACAGGGATGTTGAATGAGGGTCGGGGTCCTGACAAGTGGAAACAGCGCCTCGCTGGTGAGATGGACTATAGATTATGGTGGGTTTGGCCAAATAGATACGAATGGTGTAACTCCAGATAAAGTTTAAGCGCGGTTGGTTTGGTGGAATTGTCGTTGCGCGCAGCCAGCTGATTTTTCCCGAGGCAAGCGGCGAAATATGCTCAATACAAGGAAGCTCGACGCTTCTATAGAACCTTGCAAGAGGTCGCGAATTCCACCAATCGTATCTAATTGGCCAAAGCAGTTAAAAGATGGCAAAAGCTGGCTAAATATTATATCCAGGAGGTGCTTGCGGCCGGAACGTACGGGGAGAATAAGTCGTCACGGTGCCGAACAGCTAGGG